>Ga0335396_10000328_pt1 | contig 64619 bp, 57 predicted proteins | sample FRY02_FD_205743 | JGI IMG/M metagenome (GOLD analysis project Ga0335396, IMG submission 205743) | Freshwater microbial communities from Lake Fryxell liftoff mats and glacier meltwater in Antarctica - FRY-02 (spades assembly) (version 2) | ecosystem: Environmental > Aquatic > Freshwater > Ice >...
TTGCTTGTACAACTTCTAATTTAAAAGACATCGAATAGTCTTTTTGGGTTCGCTTAATGTAGCGTGCTTCTTGTGATTTTTCCATTAGGATACTTTTTGTGTATCGCTATTTCAGGACGGGACATATACATTAAAACAAAAACTCCAGCTAAAAGCTGGAGTTTTTGTTTTAAAAAGATTGCAACTCTATAATGAGTATCTCTAACATTTCTTCTGTAAAATCTAAATGTGTAACCATTCTTAGTTTTCCATCACCCATAGAAATAAAGTGAATATTTTTTTGAGCCATTTTCTTTACAAAGTCATTTTCATCTATAGTGTCATTGGTGTAAAAAATTACAATATTGGTTTCTATTGGCTCAACGCTTTTAATAAAAGAACATGATTCTAAAATTTCTCCAATTCTTTTTGCTCTTCTATGATCATCCGCTAATCTTTCTATATGATTATCTAATGCATAAATTGCTGCTGCTGCTAAATACCCTGCTTGCCTCATTGCACCACCAAATAATTTTCTAACTCTCAACGCTTTTGCTATATGCTCTTTAGTTCCTAATAATAAAGAACCAACTGGAGCGCCCAATCCTTTTGATAAACAAATTGAAATTGTATCAAATAATTCTCCGTATTGTTTTGGGGTTTCATTTTTAGCAACCAACGCATTAAACAATCTTGCTCCATCTAAATGAAACGCTAAATTATTATCTACACAAATTTGCTTTATTTTCTTCAATTCTTCAAAATCCCAACAAGCTCCGCCTCCTTTATTTGTTGTGTTTTCAATACAAACTAAACGCGAATAAGGAACATGAATATCTGACCTACCAGAAACTGCATATGCTAATTGCTCTGAAGTAAACATTCCTCTTTCTCCGTCTATTAAATGACTTGAAACTCCTGAGTTAAAAGCTGCCCCGCCGCCTTCAAAATTAAAAACATGCGCCCATTTATCACAAAACATTTTATCTCCTGGTTGTGTATGCAATTTAATTGCTGTTTGATTTGCCATGGTTCCTGAAGGAAAAAATAAGGCATCTTCTACAACAAACATTTTAGCTGCTTTTTCTTGCAACTTATTAATTGTTGGGTCAGCTTTAAAAACATCATCCCCAACTTCAGCATTCATCATTGCTGTTAACATTGCCTTAGTTGGCTTGGTAACTGTATCGCTTATTAAATTTATATTCATTCTCTAATTGTTATTTAATCCATTCCGATTGGTGAACCATCTGGAATTTTTGGTGATTGTACTTTTTTAAATTTAGAAGGATCGTTTTTAAATGCATAAATACTTCTATCAAGCTCTTTATCATACATTAATTGAATTCCTTTAGATTTTCTAGAGCGCAACCAAGAAGCAATTTCATCTAATTTAGAATTTACAATTGCAGTCACTTGCTTATAATTATTTTGATCTGCAGCTAAATAAAATAATTGATTTAAAATCTGAACGTTTACAACGTTTTGTAATTCTTGAAAATACGTGTTTTTATACTCTTTTTTGAAAGAGTGCTTAATTACTTCATCAATTAGTTCTTCTAATCCTAATTGTGAATTATCTAAACTTTTATGCAATACTAAACGTGAAGCTCTTTGTGGGTGAAATAACAATTCTAACGTCATTTCAGATGCGGTTTCTACGGCTCCGAAAGGATCAAATTCAACACCAACTTTACTCTTAAAAGATTCTCGTGTTCTTCCGTAACCAAAAGCTCTTGGCGGAAATAAACCTAATTTAGAAGTAGGAATAGCAATTTCTTCTACATCTATTGTTTTTAAAAGTACAGAAAGTGCTTTACGCTCTTCCGAACCAGAAATTCTTTTAACTATTGTTTGATTTCCTCCTTTAATAGCATAGTTATAATCCAATCCTCCAATAACTTTAGAAACTGCTTCAGTTTGATATCTATGTAAAAAATACAACGGAACAAAAACATCTTCTAAAACAGAATATGGCTCTTTGCTTTTAATATTATCCGCAGAAAATTTATCAATAGCATTTTTTCTGATTTCTAATAAAGAATTTAATTCATCCGCAACACTTTCGCCATTATCCCATAAGTGAGCATAGGCATGAGCACTTCCGGTTGGTCTTGCATCTTGATCTGTAATAAATCGTAAACCTCTTGCAAAAGCAGAATTTAAAATGTTTTGCAATTGTGATTCTTCATTATTGATGAAATCTTGATATGAATACGCAACTGTTACTTTATCCCATTCTCCAATTCCTGTTGCATACGCATTTGAAAAATCTATTTTTCCGTTTTTTAATGAAAACTGTGGATGTGGATAATCCATTACAGATGACTTATTAATTGTGCTTGCAATATAATTATGTGCAAACCCAATTGTATGGCCAACTTCATGCGCAGCCAATTGTCTAATTCTTGCCAACGCCATTTCTAAAGCAAATTTGTCATTAGCAGTATCTGTAGCATACGGCGCTTGTAAAGCTTGTGCAATTAAAAAATCTTGTCTAATTCTTAATGAACCCAAACTTACATGGCCTTTAATAATCTCACCAGTTCTAGGGTCAGAAATACTTCCTCCATAACTCCAACCTCTTGTTGATCTATGAACCCATTGAATAACATTGTATCTTAAATCTAATGGATCTGCATCTTTTGGCAACATTTTTACTTGAAATGCATCTTTATATCCAGCAGCTTCAAAAGCTTGATTCCACCACCTTGCTCCTTCTAACAAGGCAGATCTTACTGGTTCTGGTGTTCCTGGGTCTAAATAATAAATAATAGGCTCAACTGCTTCGCTAACTGCTGCACTTGGATTTTCCTTTTCTAATCGATGTCTGTAAATAAATCTTTTAGTAATAGACTCGTTAACTGGCGTAGCATAATCCATATAAGACATTGGAGATGAACCAGAACGTGGATCATAAACTCTTGGTTTATACTTATTATCTGGTAATTCTACAAAAGAATGATGTTGATAAACAGTTACCGCACTTGCATCAGGAGTTACCGATAATAAATTTCTTCCTTTTGGATTTCCTATAAAAGTTAAGAGAACATCAAATTCTACATTCTTTTCAAAAGCTTTGGTTCTTGCTAAATTAAAAGCACTTCTAGAATTATCTACAGTATAACTACCTTCTCCACTTCTAGATAATGTATTTGAAACACCAAAAGTATCTTGCATAAAAAACGAAGTCGCATCAACTAAATACGTGTTGTCTTTTTCTTCCTTAATAACAAAACCATGTAAAACAGATTTTGCAAAAGCTTCTTTTATAGATTTTTTCTCTTCAACATTATCTGTTAAAGCTCTATAATCTTGATTTGGTTGAATTAATAAAATTTTGTTTCCTGATTTTCTAAAAAACACAACTGCTCCCCCGCCAAGTTTTCCTCTATCTAATCCTATATCATTAGAACCAACTCCTTCAGAAAGTGCATTTACATATAAGAATTCGCTTTCTAACTTTGAGATTTCTAAAAATATTTTGTCATTACTACTATCGTAGTAAAAATTAAAATAGCCTTCGTACTTCGTAACTTTTTTATTGTCTTTAAAAAATTGCGAGAAACATGTTTGCTGGATAAAAATAAATAATAATAAAATAGTAAGTTTTTTCATGGTTAAAAAATTTTCTATAAAACTATAAAATATTGATGAGAAATAAGATTGAATAAAATATTAAATCACAATTTTTAACTTATTTTTGTGAACCTATGATTACACAAGAACAAATCAAAGACATTGCTGATAGAATTTCTAAGCTCAAACAGTATTTAAATATTGAGCATAAGCTTATAGAGATTACCAATGAAGAAGAAAAAACCGTTGCCCCAGATTTTTGGAATACTCCAAAAGAGGCTGAAGCTTTTATGAAAGAGCTACGAATCAAAAAAAAATGGGTTAACGATTATAATACTGTTGTTAGTTTATTAGAAGACGTTCAAGTTTTATTAGATTTTTATTCAGAAGATGAAGTTTCTGAGCAAGAAGTTGTTGCGCAATTTTTAAAGACAGAATTATTATTAGAAGCTATTGAGTTTAGAAATATGCTCTCAGAAGAAGGCGATAATTTAAGTGCAGTTATTCAAATTACTGCTGGCGCTGGCGGAACTGAAAGTTGTGATTGGGCAGAAATGTTGATGAGAATGTATATGATGTGGGCAGAGAAAAACGGATTCAAAATCAAAGAATTGAATTATCAAAGTGGAGATTCTGCGGGAATTAAGACTGTTACATTAGAATTTGATGGGGATTACGCTTTTGGTTGGTTAAAAGGAGAAAATGGCGTACATAGATTGGTACGGATTTCACCTTTTGATAGCAATGCAAAAAGACACACTTCTTTTGCCTCTGTATATGTATATCCTGTTGCTGATGATTCTATTGAAATAGAAATAAATCCTGCTGATATTGAAATAACGACTTCAAGATCAAGTGGTGCTGGCGGACAAAATGTAAATAAGGTTGAAACCAAAGTTCAGTTAACCCACAAACCAACTGGAATCCAAATTCAATGTTCAAACTCTCGTTCTCAACACGATAATAGAGCAACTGCATTACAAATGCTAAAATCACAATTATACGAAATAGAGCTGCAAAAAAGACAAGCTGCTAGAGCTGATATTGAAGCTGGAAAAATGAAAAACGAATGGGGAAGTCAAATTAGAAATTATGTAATGCATCCCTATAAATTAGTAAAAGATGTTAGAACTGCTCACGAAACCGGAAATGTAGATGCTGTTATGAATGGAGATATAGATGCATTTTTAAAAGCATTTTTAATGTTAAACGGACAAAAAGAAACAGGTACAACTTTATAAAAAAATGATTAAAATATACCACAACCCTCGTTGTAGCAAATCTAGACAAGGTTTAGAATTGTTAGAAAAGTCAGGAAAAGAATTTGAAATTATAAAATACTTGAAAAACATTCCTAGCGATAAAGAATTAACATTTATTATAGAAAAACTTCAAATAAAACCTATTGATTTGATTAGAAAAAATGAAGCTATTTGGAAAGAGAATTATAAAGGAAAAAAATTATCCGACAAAGAAATTATTTCTGCAATGATTCAAAATCCAAAACTAATAGAAAGACCAATCGTAATTAACAACGATAAAGCTACAATTGGCAGACCTTTAGAAAATATTCAACAGATCATATAAGTGAAGAGAACAACGTTGCTCTCTTTTTTAAAACACTTTTTCTTTAAGTTTTGTATATCGATTCAGCCAAAAGAAGAATCAAAAACAAAGTAAATCACGACAAAACAATGACTTTAAAGAAGATGGAGAAGGATTTGGAAAATAATTCTATGAAATCTTACAACATAAAGAAGGGTTTGCAATTGCAAACCCTTCTTTATTAAATATATTTTTTTAAAAAAAACTACTCTTTATTTGCAGCTTTTTTAGCTTCTTTCTTTAATTTCATATTTTCCCAGATTGTACCACCAATCCAATAAGGAACAACAAATGTCAATAAGAAAATTAACAACCAAAATCCAGCAGTAAAAATAAACATGAATAATAAAAATCCTGAAAATTCTGAAAAATCTAACATTTGTGTTTCTTTTAAAATAATTAATACCACAAAAATAATACATATTTTCAATTTACACTAATAATTAAAAATTATTTTAAACAAGTATTTTTATCTTATTCTTGATAACTGATTGTGATACTTTTAGTAATTTTGTAATAGCAAGAAAAAACACAAAAATGAAATACAGAATAGAAAAAGACACAATGGGGCAAGTAAATGTTCCTGCAGATAAATATTGGGGAGCACAAACAGAACGTTCTAGAAACAACTTTAAAATTGGTCCTTCTGCATCTATGCCTTTAGAAATTATTTACGGATTTGCATACTTAAAAAAAGCTGCTGCATTTGCAAATTGTGAATTAGGAGTTTTAGTTTCTGAAAAAAGAGATTTAATTGCACAGGTTTGTGAAGAAATTTTAGAAGGAAAACATAATGATCAATTTCCGTTAGTTATTTGGCAAACTGGATCTGGAACACAATCTAACATGAATTGTAATGAAGTTATTGCCAATAGAGCTCATGAAATTGCAGGAAATGTTATTGGTGAAGGAGAAAAAACCATTCAACCAAATGATGATGTAAATAAATCACAATCATCAAACGACACGTTTCCTACAGGAATGCATATTGCGGTTTATAAGAAAATTGTAGAAGTTACAATTCCTGGTGTTGAACAATTAAAAAATACTTTGAAAGCAAAATCAGAAGCATTTAATGATGTTATAAAAATAGGTAGAACACATTTAATGGATGCTACTCCAATTACATTGGGACAAGAATTTTCTGGCTATGTAGCACAATTAAATTTCGGATTAAAAGCACTTAGAAATTCTTTAGACCATTTATCTCAATTAGCTTTAGGTGGAACAGCAGTAGGAACAGGATTAAACACGCCTAAAGGGTACGATGTTTTAGTTGCAAAATACATTGCAGAATTTACAGGAATGCCTTTTATAACAGCAGAAAATAAATTTGAAGCATTAGCAGCACATGATGCTTTAGTAGAGACGCATGGATCTTTAAAGCAATTGGCCGTTTCTTTAAACAAAATTGCAAACGATATTCGGTTGATGGCTTCTGGCCCAAGATCTGGAATTGGAGAAATCATTATTCCTGCAAACGAACCAGGTAGCTCTATAATGCCTGGGAAAGTAAATCCAACTCAAGCAGAAGCTTTAACAATGGTTTGCGCACAAGTTATGGGTAATGATGTTGCTGTTACTATTGGTGGAACTCAAGGTCATTATGAATTGAATGTTTTTAAACCAATGATGGCTGCAAATGTTTTACAATCTGCACAATTAATTGGTGAAGCTTGTATTTCTTTTGATGAAAATTGTGCTGTAGGAATTAAACCAAATCATGCAAGAATTACTGAATTATTAAATAATTCTTTGATGTTAGTTACTGCTTTAAATACCAAAATAGGGTATTATAAAGCTGCTGAAATTGCTAACACTGCACATACAAATGGAACGACTTTAAAGGAGGAAGCGGTTCGTTTAGGTTATGTTACTCCAGAACAATATGATGATTGGGTAAAACCAGAAGAAATGATTGGCAACTTAAAATAAGTTATTTATGAAGATTTAGGTTTTATTGAATTTATTAAGTAAATATTTGTAAACCAATTATCATACAATAAATTAGGATAATTTTGATATATTCTATAAATAACTGCAGCTGTATATTTAAATAATTCTAAAACATCAGAAACTAAACCAATTAGAGGTGTGTATATAATCATATATTTTTTGCAATCGACTCACCTTGTAAATACATTAAATCTTCATTAAGCTAAAATTAAATTAGTTTTCAGAAATATAATTTTTACATCGCTATTCCTATAATTTTATTTTAATTTTGCTTGTATTCTTATGACTAAGGTTTCTTCTTATTTAAAATTTATTTTAAAATCCACAAATCAACATGGAGTGCATTCTCCTTTTGTTTATAATTTAACAACAAAATGTTTTTATAATAAAAAGAATACTTCCAAAAAAAAAACACTTAAAAGGTATAGAAACACTCTTTTAATTACTAAAAACAAAATTAAAATTACAGATTTTGGTGCAGGTTCTTCTAAAGTTTTTAAAAATAATCTAAGAGCTATAAATGAAATTGCTAAATATGCTAGAATAAATGCTAAAAGAGCCCATTTATTAAGTAGAATTACACATTATTTTAAACCGAATACAATTTTAGAATTAGGTACTTCACTTGGAATTGGAACTTCAGCTTTACATATTGGTAATCCATTTGCAAAAATTACAACTCTAGAGGGTTGCAAAAACACTGCTGAAATAGCAAAAACTCAATTCGAAAAATTTTCATTTAAAAATATTGAAGTGATTACTGGCGAATTCACTAAAACACTTCAAACACTTAAATTTAAAAACAGTCTAGACATGGTTTACTTTGATGGAAATCATCAAAAAGAAGCAACATTAAACTATTTTCACCATTGTCTTCAATTTATAAATAATGAAACCTTTTTTATTTTTGATGATATTCATTGGAGTAAAGAAATGGAAGGTGCTTGGGAAGAAATAAAAAAGCATTCGAAAGTAAAAGTGACAATAGATACGTTTCAATGGGGAATTGTGTTTTTTAGAAAAGAACAAGAAAAAGAACATTTTATAATTAGAGTTTAAATAACATTGAAGTATTACAGCTTAATCACACTTTTTAACTCGCAATTCTATAACTCTATAATTTTTAAACTCAAATATACTTTGTAACTTTGATACTTTAATTACACTTTGAAACTCACTAAATGAAAATTTACACCAAAACAGGAGACAAAGGAACAACCGCTTTGTTTGGCGGAACAAGAGTTCCAAAACATCATTTAAGAATAGAATCTTACGGAACTGTAGATGAATTAAACTCTTATATTGGTTTGGTTAGAGATCAAAATATTGATGAAAATTCTATCCATTCTTTAATTAGAATTCAAAATGAACTTTTTACACTTGGAGCAATGCTTGCAACTCCGCCAGAAAAAGAAATATTAAAAAGCGGTAAAGAGCGATTAAATATTCCGAAAATCACTTCAAAAAATATTGAAGTGCTAGAACAAGAAATTGATGCGATGAATTTAGAATTACCTCTAATGACAAATTTTATTTTGCCTGGAGGAAATCAAACCGTGTCTTTCTGTCACATCGCTAGATGTGTTTGTCGCAGAACCGAAAGATTAGCTACTGCTCTAAATGAAAATGAAGCAATCAATCCTGCTATTTTAAAATATCTGAATCGTCTTTCTGACTACTTATTTGTACTGGCACGAAAGTTGTCTAAAGACTTATCAGTTATGGAAACTCCATGGATTCCTGAAAAAGAAAAATAAGTTCTTTTATTTTATTTACAGATTTATGAAAAAAAACTTGGTTTTCTGAATAAAAAAATTATTTTTGCAGAAAATTAAACACTACTAAAATGTATTGGACACTAGAATTAGCATCTTATTTAGCAGATGCACCTTGGCCAGCAACAAAAGATGAATTGATAGATTACGCTATTAGAACAGGAGCGCCATTAGAAGTTGCAGAAAACTTACAAGAAATTGAAGATGAAGACGACGCTTATGATTCTATCATAGAAATTTGGCCAGACTATCCGACCGAAGAAGATTATCTTTGGAACGAAGATGAATATTAACAAAAAATTACATCAAAAAAGTCTCAATCGAGGCTTTTTTTTTGTTTACATTTAACATTAAATTGTAATTGCTGTCAATAAATATCAACTTATTTATTATCAACTAATTATAAATCAATATTCAATTTATAAAAATTGAATTTTAACATAGAATTCATACAATGAGCTTATTAAATTCGGTCTTAAAATTATTTGTTGGAGACAAACAACAAAAAGACTTAAAATTACTACAACCAATCGTTGAAAAAACAAACTCTTTTGCAGAAGCAATTGGTAATTTATCAAATGATGAATTAAGGGGGAAATCAGCAGAGTTTAAATCTAAAATTAAAGAAGCAACAAATTCTTTTGAAACAAAAATTACAGGATTAGAAAAAGAAGTATTATCTGCAGATATAGACAGGCAAGAAGCAATTTATACAGAAATTGATGCGTTAAAAGATCAAACTTACGAAGCATCTGAAGCTGTTTTAGAAGAATTAATGCCAGAAGCTTTTGCTGTTATTAAAGAAACGGCAAAAAGGTTTACAAATAATTCAGCAATAGAAGTTACCGCTACTCCTTTTGACAGAGAAATATCAGCCATAAGAGAAAATGTAACACTAAAAGGCGATACATCAATTTGGTCAAATAGCTGGGATGCTTCTGGTCTAAAAATTACTTGGGACATGATTCATTATGATGTTCAGTTAATTGGTGGATCTGTTTTACATCAAGGAAAAGTTGCAGAAATGATGACAGGAGAAGGAAAAACGTTAGTTTCTACTTTACCTGTATACTTAAACGCTTTAACAGGAAAAGGTGTTCACCTTGTAACTGTAAATGATTATTTAGCAAAACGTGATGCTGCTTGGATGGGACCAATTTTAGAATTTCACGGATTAAGTATTGATTGTATCGATATACATCAACCAAATTCTGATGAACGCAGAAAAGCATACAACGCTGATGTAACTTACGGAACAAATAACGAATTCGGTTTTGATTATTTACGTGATAATATGGCGCATACCAAAGAAGAATTAGTACAAAGAGCTCCAAATTATGCAATTATAGATGAGGTAGATTCTGTTTTAATTGATGATGCTCGTACACCTTTAATTATTTCTGGAGCGGTTCCGCAAGGAGATAGACACGAATTTAACGAATTAAAACCATTAGTTGCTGATATTGTTACTTTGCAAAAACAATATCTAGTTGGAGTTTTAGCTGAATCTAAAAAATTAATAGCTGAAGGAAATACCAAAGAAGGTGGCTTTTTATTACTAAGAGTTTTTCGTGGTATTCCTAAAAATAAAGCGTTAATTAAGTTTTTATCGCAAGAAGGAATCAAACATATTCTTCAAAAAACTGAAAATATATACATGGCAGACAATAATAAATTGATGCCACAAGTTGATACAGAACTGTATTATGTAATTGAAGAAAAAAATAACTCTATCGATTTATCTGATAAAGGAATTATCCATTTATCAGGAAAAACAAGTGATGATAATTTCTTTGTTTTACCAGATATTGGTGTAAAAATTGGCGAGATTGATCAAAGTAAAGATTCTGCTGAAGAAAAAGCGAAAATAAAAGAAGAATTATACAGAGATTTTAGCATTAAAAGTGAACGTATTCATACAATGAATCAATTATTAAAAGCATATTCTTTATTTGAAAAAGACACAGAATATGTAGTAATTGATAATAAAGTAATGATTGTAGATGAGCAAACGGGTCGTATTATGGACGGCCGTCGTTATTCTGACGGATTACATCAAGCAATAGAAGCAAAAGAAAATGTAAAAATTGAAGATGCAACGCAAACTTTTGCAACGATAACACTACAGAATTATTTTAGAATGTATCGTAAACTTTCTGGTATGACTGGAACTGCGATTACAGAAGCTGGGGAACTTTGGGAAATCTACAAATTAGATGTAGTAGAAATCCCAACGAATAAACCAATTAAAAGAGACGACAAAGAAGATTTAGTTTATAAAACAACTAGAGAAAAATACAATGCTGTTATTGATGATGTTACTAATTTAGTGAGTAAAGGAAGACCCGTATTAGTAGGTACAACTTCTGTGGAGATTTCTGAATTACTAGGTAGAATGTTAAAAATGCGTGGGATTTCGCACAATATATTAAATGCAAAATTACATAAAAAAGAAGCAGATATTGTTGCTGAAGCTGGTAAACCAGGTGTTGTAACTATTGCAACTAATATGGCTGGTCGTGGTACAGATATTAAACTTTCTCATGAAGTAAAAAAAGTTGGAGGATTAGCAATTGTTGGTACTGAAAGACATGATTCTCGTAGAGTTGACAGGCAGTTACGTGGTAGGGCTGGTCGTCAAGGTGATGTTGGTTCTACACAATTTTACGTTGCTTTAGATGATAATTTAATGCGTATTTTTGGTTCTGATAGAATTGCAAAAATGATGGATAGAATGGGATTAAAAGAAGGCGAAGTAATTCAACATTCTATGATTACCAAATCTATAGAAAGAGCACAAAAGAAAGTAGAAGAAAATAACTTTGGTATTCGTAAAAGATTGTTAGAATATGACGATATTATGAATGCACAACGTGAGTTTGTTTACAAACGCAGAAGACATGCTTTAGACGGAGATCGTTTAAAAATTGATATTGTAAATATGATTTACGATACATGTCAGGCTATTGTAAATGAAAACAAACCAACAAAAGATTTTAAAAATTTTGAATTTGAATTAATTCGTTTTTCTTCAATGACTTCTCCTTTTTCTGAAGAGGAATTTGAATCTATGAATGAACAAGATATAATTGATAAATTATATAAAACTATTTATGCTCATTATCAAGATAAAATTGCTAAAAATGCTGTAGTTGCTTTTCCTGTAATAAAAGATGTTTATGAAAATGAAGGTGATAAATATGAGCGAATTGTGGTTCCGTTTACAGATGGGGTAAAAAGTTTACAAGTTGTAACCAACTTAAAAAACGCTTACGAATCTAAAGGAAAAGAATTAGTAAAGGATTTTGAAAAAAATATTACGCTCGCAATTATTGATGAAAACTGGAAAACGCATTTACGTAAAATGGACGAATTAAAAAACTCTGTTCAGAATGCATCCTATGAGCAAAAAGATCCGTTATTAGTTTATAAGTTTGAAGCGTTTGAATTGTTTAAACAAATGATTGACGATGTAAATAAAGAAGTTTTATCCTTCTTATTTAAAGGAGAAATTCCCAATCAAGGAAATATTTCTGAAGCACGTAAACAAAAAAGAGAACGTTTAAATGTTAGTAAAGCTGATGTGCAAAATAGCACAGAACAAGCAATCAATAATTCTAGACAGCAATCAAACGAACCAGTGGAAACTGTGGTTAGAGAACAACCAAAAATTGGCAGAAACGAACGTATTACTATTAAAAATGTAATGAGCGGAGAAGAAAAAGAAGTAAAATACAAACAAGCTATTCCTTTAATTGACAAAGGTGAATGGGTTATCACTAAATAATTTTATTTATGAAAAAAGCAATTCCGTTTATATACATCATCGTTGGTATCAGTTTTGTTATTAAAGGTTTTTATGCCGTTTTTTACGAACAAGAAATTTACTATTTAATTTTCTCATTAAAAACTGAAAGTAAATCTATCTACATTTTATTTAATTTGCTTTTTGGAGGATTAATTTTATATAGTGGAATTGGAAGATTGAAAAACCTTAGAAAGTAGCCCTTTCTATATATAACAAAAACGCCACTACTTCCGTAATGGCGTTTTTATATTTTAAAAAGAAACTACTTACATATTCTTGAAATCTGTATCCATTTTTAAATAATCTAAAAACTCTTGTTTAGTTTCTTTATTTTTAAATTTTCCTCCAAATTCTGCAGTTACAGTACTACTTTCTATATCTTTTATTCCACGAGAATTTACACATAAATGCTTTGCATCAATTACACAAGCAACATCTTTTGTTCCTAATGCTTCTTGCATTGCTTGAACAACTTGCATTGTTAAACGCTCTTGAACTTGTGGTCTTTTTGCGTAATATTCTACAATTCTGTTCATTTTAGATAAACCAATTACTTTTCCGTCAGAAATATAAGCAACATGTGCTCTACCAATAATTGGTAATAAGTGATGCTCGCAAGTAGAATATACAATGATATTCTTCTCCACTAGCATTTCTCCGTAATTGTAATTATTCTCGAAGGTAGATGCTGTTGGTTTATTTGCTGGGTCTAATCCCATAAATAATTCGTTTACAAACGCTTTTGCAACTCTTTTTGGAGTTCCTTGTAAACTATCGTCTGTTAAATCCATTCCTAAAGTTTGTAAAATATCTTTTACACTTTTTTGGATCCTTTTAATTTTTTCTTGGTTAGAAATATCAAACGCATCGTCACGTAAAGGCGTTTTTGCCGATGTACCAATGTGGTTCTCTCCTATTTCATTAACTCTCTCGTCATTCATTTTGCTATTCACTTCAAACATTTCTTTCTTTAGTTAGAATGCAAATTTACGTGTTTGCAACGTATTATTTTAATTTCTCTATAAATTAAAACTATAATTCTATTATTTTTTTATTATTATCTCGTCATCTTGATCGCTGTCGAAGGTTGGGCGTTCGAGCGGGCTTTACGTTATATCTTTTTTTACTGTCATTGCGAAGTTTACTTTTTTGTAAACTGTGGCAATCTCATAATAAAAAAGAGATTACTTCGTCATACTTCCTCGTAATGACAATCTTTAAAAAATTAAAAAAAGGATGTCACTGCAATCCCTAACGCAAGCGTACTTGCCAACTTCTGTCATCTCTGCGAAGGCAAGAATCCATAAATGCGTTCGTATAGATTCCTGCATTCGCAAGAATGACAAACTCTTATAACTTAGTCTTTTCAATTAATTCTTCAACAGAAAGCAAAAACTGTTCTCCTTTATATTTAACAATAAACTTATTGTCTTTCATATCAGAAACTACAAATTCAATTTCTCTATTTGTAGCATATTTCCATTGTTTCTTTTGATGTTTATTACTTGTTGCAACATCTGGATAAAATTCTGATTTTATACTATTGTTTCGTAAGCTTTTAATAGCTTTCATTTTTAACAACGATTCTTCATCAGTAAAATTTAAAAACAACACTTTTGGCTTTGGAAATTCAACTACTTTAAACAATCCTAATTCTTCTAATACCAAATAAATTCTATCTAATCCAAAAGAAATTCCGACTCCTGAAACATCTGGCAACCCAAAGATCCCTGTTAAATCATCATATCTCCCACCACCGCCAATCGAGCCCATTTTTACTTTTTTTGGTGCCCCAACTTCAAAAATTGCTCCGGTATAATAATTCAATCCTCTTGCTAACGTTACATCAACTTCTAAAGTTGCAGATTGTAATCCTAAGATTTCAATTGAATTGCACACAAAACGCAATTCTTCTACTCCTTTTAATCCTTCTTCTGATGTTTGCAACATCATTTCTAAAGAACTTAACTTGTTCGTATTTGAGCCAGTAAAATCAAACAATAGACTTACTTTTTCAATAGCCTTTTCTGTAATTCCTTTGGAAATCATTTCTGCTACAACGCCCTCTTTACCTATTTTATCTAACTTGTCTAAAGCCACCGTAAAATCGGTTAATTTTTCTTTTGCACCAATGACTTCTGCAATTCCAGATAAAATTTTTCTGTTATTAATTTTGATAGTCGTTCCTTGTAAACCTAACTTACTAAAAACGGCATCATACAATTGAATAAATTCTACTTCTTGCCAAAGCGATATACTTCCTACAACATCTGCATCACATTGAAGAAACTCTCTAAAACGACCTTTTTGCGGACGATCGGCTCTCCAAACTGGCTGAATTTGATATCGTTTAAACGGGAATGTAATTTCGTTTTGGTGTTGTACAACATAACGTGCAAAAGGCACAGTTAAATCGTAACGCAATGCTTTTTCTGAAATCTGTGGAGTTACTTTTGAACTGTCTTTTCTAGATAAAAGTTTATCATCAGCTTTAGATAAATAATCTCCAGAATTTAAAATCTTAAAAATCAAACGATCCCCTTCTTCACCATATTTCCCCATCAACGTAGAAGAGTTTTCAAAACTCGGCGTTTCAATGGGTTGAAATCCGAACGTTTCAAAAGCAGCTTTTATCGTATTCATAATATACGTACGATTGGCTATTTCTGTTGGCGAAAAATCTCTTGTTCCTTTTGGAATGCTTGGTTTCATATAAATAATTATGACTTATGAATTTTAAATTATGAGTTACACACTCAAAATCTAAAAACTTATAATTTTAAACGTTTGTTTTATTCTGTTCTTTCTGTCATTCCTGCGAAAGCAGGAATCCACTTTTAATTAAATTACTAAGTATAGATTCCTGCTTTCGCAGGAATGACAAACAGTTTTAAAAAGTAATTTACTAATAAGAGAGAAATACTTAAATCCGCTGCGCGGACAAATATCGTGAAAAAGTTAGACTTTTTTGGGTGTTGTAAAGGTTTTATTTCTTCTTTGTAAACTATAAATACTTGCATTCAATTCAAAACCTAATAATAGAATAATTGCGTTTAACCACACAAACAACATCAATATTAATAAAGTTCCGATTGATCCGTACAATTCGTTATATTTAGAAAACTCGATTACATAAATGCGAAATAAGTAAAACGTAAAAAAAGATAAAAAGGTGGTTAATATGGCTCCAGGAGAAAGAAATTTAGAATGTTTACCTGATTTTGTTCCGTAATGATACAACATAGAAACAATGGTAAAAACCATCACAAAAAATAAAAATCCTTTGCCTATTTGAAGCCAGAAAATATCATTCTCTAACCAACCTCTTTCTTTTAAATTATCTAATCCTATTTGATAAAAAATAGTCAACGCCACCGTTACCACTAAGAAAAAAGCCATTACCAGAGAAACTCCTAATGAAATTAAATAGGCTCTTACAACGTTTCTTACTTCTTTTACATGATACGAATATTCAAATCCGCCAAAAATAGCGTTTACCCCATTTGTCATTAAAAAAATGGACACTAAAAATCCAAAAGACAATAAACCTGCTTGTTGGTTTTTTGTAATATCTTCAATCACTAATTGACTTGCTTCAAAGGTTTTTGGTGGTAAAATTTCTGAAATTAATGATAGTAATCCATCTTGAAAACCATCAATAGAAATATATGGAATTAAGGTTAGTACAAATAACAAAAAAGGAAAAATTGCCATAAAAAAGCTATATGAAATTCCGCCAGCTCGCGTTGTTAAAGCTCCTTTTACAATACCAATGATATACATTTCTATCAGGTCGTAAAAAGACATTCCGCCTAAACCAGGAATTTTTATCTTTTTACCAAAACGCAACAAAATGTTGATAATGGGAATTTTTTCAAGTTTGTCTTCTATTTCTTTTGACATTTATTTATTTGCAAAGTAGCAGAGCTACAAAGGCTCAAAGTTAAAAATAGTTTCAAAGTGGCAACGTTTTAATTGTGTTTTGATTTTATACTTCTTATAAAACTTGATAACATTCTTTCAATTTCTCTAGATAACTCGTATAATTCATCAAATTTTTTCTTCTTGATATATTCTAAATTATAAGCAATTTCTAATTGAGTTTGTAATTCAAAAAGTGGCAAAGTTAAAATTAAGTGCCAAATGACAAAGTTAACTTTTATACTACTTTATCACATTCTTACTTTGTTACTTTGAGCCTTTGTTACTTTGTCACTTTGCAACTCGCAACTCTGTTACTCTATTTTAACTCCATATTTAACCAATAATCCAATAACATTTTCTTTAGAAAACTGTGCTCCTTTTAATCGGTTATTTTCTGGATTAATGGTGAAATTTACAGAAGTGATAAAGTTAGCTTTTTCTAAATTGGTTTGCTCAAAAATTGCCCCTTTTAAATCGCAAGTATCAAAAACACAACTTGATACATTTGCTTCTGTAAAATCTGCTTCTTGTAAAGTACAATTGGTAAAAATAGTTTTTGGAATTTTTAACTGATAAAACGAAGAAAAATTTAATTGACATTCTTTAAAAATCATTTGTAATAAAAACGAATCGCATTCATTAAATTTCACGCCAATCATTTTACAATTGAAAAACTGCACATCTTTAAAAGCAGTCTCTTTAACAACTGAATTGCTAAAATTACAATCGATAAACTCACTTTCTACAAACTGAATATTTGAAATATGTATATTCTCAAAATTACAATTCGTAAATGTGCAATTGTCATATTCTCCTTTTTTGATTTTCGTTTTGGTAAAATCAATTTTTGAATAGATTTCGCTATCAAAGTAATTATCTGTCATATTTTTCTTTTGAAGTAACAAAGGCTCAAAGTTGCAAAGTCTCAAAGTTTAAACGCTTATTAACACTTTGCGGCTTTGCAACTCTATTCAACTGCTTTTAGACTCAAATCCATATTATACACCGAATGTGTTAATGCGCCAGAAGAAATATAATCTACGCCACAATCTGCATATTTTCTGATGGTTTTTTCGTTAATTTCTCCAGAAGATTCTGTTAAACAAGTATCTCCGATTAACGCAACTGCTTTACGTGTATCTTCATAATTAAAATTGTCTATCAATATTCTATAAACGCCACCACAATTTAAAATTTCTTGAATTTCTTCTAAATTTCTTGCTTCAATAATAATTTTTATATCAATCTTGTTTTCTGTTAAATATGCTTTTGTTTTGTTGATTGCTTGTGTAATTCCACCAGCAAAATCAATATGATTGTCTTTAATCATAATCATATCATACAACGCAAAACGATGATTTTCTCCGCCACCAATTTTCACTGCCCACTTTTCTATGGCTCTAATTCCTGGAGTTGTTTTACGAGTATCCAACACTTTGGTTTTTGTTCCTTTTAATAAATCAGCAAAAAAACGCGTTTTTGTAGCAATTGCAGACATGCGTTGCATAGAATTCAATACCAACCGTTCTGCTTTTAATATAGACTGGGAAGATCCTGAAACATACAAAACAACATCTCCAAACTGCACTTTTTCTCCGTCTTGTATCAATATTTCAATTTGTAAATCAGCATCTATTTGTTTAAAAATCATTTTTGCAAAGGCAACTCCGGCTATAATTCCGTCATCTTTTACTAATAATTTTGCTTTGCCTTTTGCATCTGTAGGAATACAAGAAAGTGACGTATAATCTCCTTCTCCAATATCTTCTCTAATTGCATTGGTTATAATGATTTTTAATTCTTTTTCAAATTGTTCTTTTGATATCATAGAATTGTATTGTGATGTAAAAATAGGAATGATTTTCAACTTTTTGTCTGTTCGAGTGAATTTATGAGTTAAAAACGAATAAATTTGTATCGAGAACAAATTAACAATGAGACTTCTCGATACAATTTTCTCATAAAATCGAAAATCCCTCGAAGTGACAAACGTAAAATAAATATGAAAATTAAACTTTTAGCAATTGGAAAAACGGATGATAAAAACTTGCATCAATTAATTGAAGTATATCAAAGTCGGTTACAACATTATATCAAATTTGAGTTGGACCTTATTCCTGATATTAAAAATGTGAAGAACTTGAGTGAAGTTCAGCAAAAAGAAAAAGAAGGCGAATTAATTTTAAGCAAACTACAAAATACCGATCAATTGATTTTATTAGACGATAAAGGAAAGCATTTTACTTCTATAGAGTTTTCTCTGTATTTACAGAAGAAAATGAATGCTGGAATTAAACAATTGGTATTAGTAATTGGTGGCCCTTATGGATTTTCTGATGCTGTATATAAAAAAGCAAGTGGAAAAATTTCATTATCAAAAATGACATTTTCCCATCAAATGATTCGTTTGTTTATTGTTGAACAACTCTATCGCGGATTTACCATTTTAAAAAATGAACCATATCACCATGAGTAAAGCTCATTCTAACTCTTCCCAAGGGAAGAAAATCTAAGTGATTTAAATATTAGATAGTTGAATTTATAAAAATCTGTGAAATTCATGTCTTAACTTTTGTAACTTTGAATCTTAAAAACTTTGCAACTAAAAAACAATGAAACTAGTTTTCGCAACAAATAATCTAAACAAACTTTTAGAAGTTCAAAAAATGTTACCCAATTCAATTGAATTGCTAACACTGAAAGATATTAAGTGCTTTGAAGAAATTGATGAAACGGAAACAACGCTTGAAGGAAATGCAAAATTAAAAGCAGATTACGTAACTAAAAATTTTGGTTACAATTGTTTTGCTGATGATACAGGTTTAGAAGTTGAAAGTCTGAATAATGCTCCAGGTGTTTATTCTGCGAGATATGCAGGAAAAGAAAACAATGCTGATAAAAATATGCAAAAACTATTAACTGAATTAAAAAACAACTCAAATAGAAAAGCGCAATTTAGAACAGCAATTGCATTGAACTTAAACAATGAAAAAATTTTATTTGAAGGAATTTGCAAAGGAGAAATAACAACCGAAAAACAAGGAGAAGAAGGTTTTGGTTATGATCCAATTTTTAAACCAAACGGATTTAAAAACTCATTTGCAGAAATGACATCCGAAGAAAAAAACAGTATTTCTCATCGAGGAAATGCTATTAAAAAATTAGTAACATTTTTATCAGAATATAAAACTTAAATTTGTCTCCTCGAGCATTATTGAAAACTAAAAGGTATTTTAGTTTGAAGATAAAAGCGCAGCTTTCGAGAGGTCATTAGATCTCGACTGCACTCGACCTTACATTTCTCTTTAAATGAAACAAAAAAAATACACAAAGCAATTTATTATGCTACTAGTTTTAGTTGTAGCATTATGTTTTGTAAACATTAGTTTTGGTTCGGTTTCTATTCCTTTTAAAGATATTTTTGCTGTTTTTTTAGGAGATGAATCTGTTAAAGAAAGTTGGCAAACAATCATTCTAAATTTTAGATTACCTAAAGCAATTACGGCGATTTTAGTTGGCTCAGGATTGTCTATAAGTGGTTTACTAATGCAAACATTGTTTAGAAATCCGTTAGCAGGTCCATTTGTATTAGGAATTTCTTCAGGAGCAAGTTTAGGTGTTGCATTACTAATTTTAGGTTCCTCTTTTTTTGGGGGATTTGTTTTTCTTGAATATACTAATTGGTCTATTGCAATTGCATCAAGTTTAGGTTCTTTTTTAGTATTATCTGCAGTAATTATAGCTGCAAACAAAGTAAGAAACACCATGTCTATTTTAATAATCGGATTGATGTTTGGAAGTTTTACCGCTGCAATAATTAGCGTATTATCTTATTTTAGTGAAGCGCAACAAATACAACAATATGTATTTTGGAGTTTTGGTAGTTTAGGAAATTTATCTTGGGATGAGTTATCGATTTTTATTACTATTTATCTAATTGGTTTTGCGGGTGTTTTTGCAATTATAAAACCTTTAAATAGTTTTTTATTAGGAGAAAAATATGCCAAAAGCTTAGGAATAAATATCAAACAAAGTAGAATTATTATTTTAGTAATTACCAGTTTACTTACCGGAGTAATTACTGCTTTTTCTGGTCCAATTGCCTTTATTGGTTTAGCTGTGCCGCATATTGCAAAGTTAATTTTTACAACTTCTAATCATAAAATACTGATTCCTGCTACAGCAATTACAGGTGCAATTGTGTTGTTAATTTGTGATATTATTGCACAATTGCCAACATTAGAATATACCTTACCAATTAACGCAATTACTTCTTTATTTGGTGCGCCAGTTGTAATTTGGTTATTAATCAGAAAAAAGAAAATATACGTTTAATTGAAAACCTCTAAGAAACATATCGTATTAGAAACCAAAAATTTAACTATTGGTTATCAGCAAAAAAAAGCTAAAAAAGTAATTGCTGAAAATTTAAACTTGTCTATAGAAAAAGGAAAGTTTATTGCGTTATTAGGGAAAAACGGAATCGGAAAATCAACTTTATTAAGAACAATTTCTAAAGTTCAGGAGCAATTATCTGGAGCTGTTTTTTTAAATAACAAAAACTTAAATGAGTATAGTAACAAAGAATTGGCTACTAATTTAAGTTTGGTGTTAACTGAACGTTTACCAGAAAGTCAATTAACTGTTTTCGAATTAATCGCTCTAGGAAGACAACCTTATACAAATTGGGTTGATAAACTTTCAGAAAATGATATCGAAAAAATTAACCTAGCAATTCAACTTACAGAAGTAGAACATTTAAAAGATAATCGCTTTTATGAATTGAGTGACGGGCAATTACAACGTGTATTAATTGCAAGAGCTTTGGCGCAAGATACCGATGTAATTATTTTAGATGAACCTACTGCGCATTTAGATATGCATCATACCTATAAGATATTCCAACTCTTAAAAAACTTAGTAGAAACAACTCAAAAAACAATCATTATTTCTACGCATCAAATTAATTTAGCTTTAGAAATTGTTGATGAGTTAATCATTATGAATTCCGATGAAGTATTTAGTGGCAAAACAGAAGATTTGATTGAGCAAAACAAGCTCGAAAATCTATTTCCTAAAGAAATCTTAAATTTTAACAAAAAATTACGACAATTTACAATTAACAAAGACAGTTAGTTTTTTTATATTTGGTGTTAACGTTTGTTAAAAACTAACGAATCAATACCCTTTATAAAGATTATCCAATGAAAAAATTAATTCTCTCTGCTAGTATCGTAGCTTTATTAGCTTCTTGTAGTTCTAGTAAAAGCGCGTCTAATATAGATCCAAATGTAGATTATGCAGAAAAATATGCAGCATCAATCACAGAAACTGATTTAGCGAAACATTTATTTATTTATGCTTCTGATGAATTTGAAGGTAGAAATACTGGAGAACCAGGACAGAAAAAAGCGGCTGCTTATTTAAAGAAATTTTATGTAGATCAAGGAATTGTTTCTCCTTTAGGTGGCGATGATTATTACCAAGAAGTTCCTGCTGCTTTTTTAAATAAACGCAAAGGAAAAACCCCATTAAAAGATTCTGAAAATGTAGTTGCCTATATTAAAGGTTCTGAAAAACCAGATGAAATTCTGGTTATTTCTGCACATTTAGATCATCTTGGAGTTCGTGATGGAAATATTTATAACGGAGCTGATGATGATGGCTCTGGTACAGTTGCTTTATTAGAAATTGCAGAAGCTTTTCAAAAAGCTGTTAAAGACGGAAAAAGACCAAAACGTTCGGTATTGTTTTTACACGTAACTGGTGAAGAAAAAGGATTATTAGGTTCTAGCTTTTATGTTCAAAATCCGATTTTTCCTATTGCAAATACGGTTGTTGATTTAAATATTGACATGGTTGGTCGTATTGACCCAAAACGTGAAGGAGAGAGAAATTATATTTACTTAATTGGAGCTGATAAATTAAGTACAGAATTACATGAACTTTCTGAAGCTGTAAATGCTAAATACACAAAAATTGATTTAGATTACAAATACAATGATGAAAAAGATCCTAATCGTTTTTACTACAGATCAGATCATTATAACTTTGCAAAATACAATGTGCCAATTATCTTTTATTTTAATGGTACACACGCAGATTACCATCAACACACAGATACTCCAGATAAAATTAACTACGATTTGTTAGAAAACAGAGCTCGTTTAGTTTTCCATACAGCTTGGGAAATTGCAAACAGAGAAAACAGATTGGTCGTTGACAAACCTACGGAAGTAAAAGAATAATATTTCTTTTTTTTAATATTAAAAAACCTTGCAATTTGCGAGGTTTTTGTTTTTTATAATATGTCCCGTCCTGAAATAGCGATACACAAAAAGTATCCTAATGGAAAAATCACAAGAAGCACGCTACATTAAGCGAACCCAAAAAGACTATTCGATGTCTTTTAAATTAGAAGTTGTACAAGCAATAGAGCAAGGAAAGACTTCTATTATCCAAGTTAAGAAAGAATATGCTATTCAATCCCGTTCTACTATTGTACAATGGCTCAGAAAATTTGGTAACTTTGATTGGGACAATCAAACACCTTGTAATATGCCAAAATCACCAGAACACAAAATAATGAAACTTGAAGCGCAAGTTAAATTATTAGAAAAACAGAAAGCACTTCTTGAACGAGAAGCTTATGTCGCAGATAAGAAAGTGATCATTTTTGATATGATGATGGAAATTGCATAATGAAACAAGATTGGTTTTCAAGACTGTATGATGATGAAATCAAGAATTTAAAAGCAAAAATTAAAATTCTAAATGCAGAGTTTGAAAATGAAAAATCAGAATTGAGTGAGCAAAGAAAACGAGATTACAGAATTTACAAATTGTGTTTAGCGACTGCATATAATAATGATTTAGGAAATAATCGAGAAGCAAAAATAACTTCTGATGAGTTATCTATAATATTAACACTTTCAAAGCAACTTGGGCTTTCTCAAGAAGAAATTAAACTAATTAATTACACGATATTACCAATTAAAAAATCGGATATACAAGATGCAATTAATAGTTTGAAAAACATTGGTGTTATTTTCTATTCAAAAAAAGACAGCACAATATATGTTGCTGATGAAATGGTCAGACTTTTAAGAAGGATAAGAAAAAAAGAAGTTGCCGAAAAATTCAACAGAAGAACATTAAAATTATTGAGAGAGCCAATAATCAATCAAATTGCTAAAAACCACAATATTGACAGAAAACTTACCTATTCTCAAAAAATTGAAGGAATAATTAAAGATGGTGTTTCTTTTACAAGTTTACTTTCTACAGAAATTTACAAAGACGGAATTACACTAACTGAAAAGAAAAAAACGCTAAACCAACTTTGTGAAAAAGGGCTAAACATAAATAACTTAAAAGGAAACACATTAGAAGACAAAATCAATAGTCTAATTGAACATTTTGAAAATGTAGAAAAAGATGAAAAGGTTGGTATCTCATTAGATGGTTATGAAAAATTATTAACAGAACTTAATCTATCATTGCCAAAATTAAACAAGCAATTAAAAGACCATTATGAATTACAAGACGAGTATGTTTTAAAAGCAATATTTATTCTTGATTATAACATAAAACCAAGAGATATTCTAGATTTAATAAATTAAAGAAGATTTGTCCAAATTCATAAAAGAAAATGGAATCAAGCAACGTGGTGATGATATTTTAAACATAATTGAACATTACAAAGATGTTGAAAATTTGTATTTAGAAAATTATGAAAATGTTGGTTATAGAAACCTTAACTTGTTAAAAGAGAACGGAATTTCAATAAAAGAAAGCGAATTAGGTTTAAAATTCGAAGAGTTAACTAAGGTCATTTTTAAAGGCTTAAAGTTTAACGTAGATGAAAAATTTAAAAATCAACTAAATACAAATAAGGATATGATTGACATTCTTTTAAATTTAGGAAATAATGAAGTAATAATTGTCGAGTGTAAAACAAGCAAGGAAAAAGGTTACAATAAGTTTAGTTCTGTTTCGAGACAATTAAAATCTTATCAAAATTTAGCTTTAAAAAATAATTTAAGAATTGTGAAAATATTACTAATCGCACCAGAGTTTAGTGATGATTTTGTAACTGACTGTGAAATGGATACCGAAATGAATTTATCATTAATTTCATCTTCCGCTTTATTGAATATATTTGACTCATTTAAAATATCGAAATATCAAGAATTTCCACACGTTTTATTTAGAGATGTTTTGATAAATGAAGAACGAATTTTAAAAGCATTGACTAAATAGCAAGTTGCCAACACCATATAAAATTAATTGTTAATCCTAGCCTACTTCAGAAAATTATTAGTTATTTTTTATTTGTATTAATGCATAATCTTAAACAGCAATTCTTTTAAAATATCTGCTTGTGGCATTCCGTTTGCGCCAACACCTTTGCTTTTAACATCAGCTTCTCTTAATAACCCAATTATTTGAGAAACTTTTCGCATCGGATAATTTTTAGCAGCGCTAACATAATCATCAACAAAATATGGGTTTATACCCAACGATTTGGCTACATTCATTTTATCTTTAAGTTGTAATCCGTGGTATTGTAATACTTGTGTAAAGAAACTATTCAGCAAAGAAATGGTCATTACAATCGGATTGTTCTTTGGGTTTTCTGCAAAATAATTGATAATTCTATTTGCATTTACAATTTGCTTCTCTCCTACTGCTTTTCGCAATTCAAAATTATTAAAGTCTTTTGAAATTCCTATGTTTTCTTCAATATGATTTGGAGAAATAATGCTGTCTTTCGGTAAAATGGTCATCAACTTTTCGAGTTCATTATTAATTTTACTTAAATCAGTTCCTAAAAACTCCACCAACATTAGTGCTGCTTTTGGTTCAATTTTATAATTCCGTCCATTTAAAACTCTACGAATCCAATCAGAAACTTGATTGTCATATAATTTTTTACTTTCAAAAATTACCCCAACTTTTTCAATTGCCTTGTACAATTTTTTACGCTTATCTAACTTTTTGTATTTGTAATTAATAACCAAAACTGTTGTTGGTTGCAGATTATCGACATAAGAAACTAACTTTTCTATCGATCTACTTAAATCTTGCGCTTCTTTAACAATAATAACCTGCTTTTCTGCCATCATCGGATAGCGTTTCGCAGAAGAAGTAATTTCTTCTATAGAAACATCTCTACCATACATTACAACTTGATTAAAGCCTTTTTCTGCTTCATCCAAGACAGAAGATTCTATTAAATCAGAAATTCTATCAATATAATACGCTTCTTCTCCCATTAAAAAATAAATGGGTTTTACGTTTCCGTTTTTAATATTGGTTACAATAGAATTTATTTCATTCATTTTCTTACTTTTGATTGATGCACAAACTCAATCTTACAGCTTATACTTTCAAACTCAAAAGTAACGAAAAACATACGCTTATTTTTGATAATTTGAGAAAAAAATATTTTGTCTTAACTCCAGAAGAATGGGTGCGTCAACATTTTGTGCAATTTTTAATTGATGAAAAAAAATATCCAGTTTCGTTGATCGCTTTAGAAAAGCAATTAACCATTAACAACTTAAAAAAACGGACAGATATTGTTATTTATAACAAGTTGGGAGATCCTGATATTATTGTGGAATGCAAAGCGCCACACATAAAAATTACGCAAGCTACTTTTGATCAAATTGCCCGCTACAACTTAAAGTTAAAAGCAAATTATTTGATTGTAACCAATGGTTTAGAACATTTTTTTTGTAAAATGGATTTCGAAAATGAAACCTATATTTTTTTAAAAGACATTCCAGATTATAAATAACACGTGTCATTCCTGTGGAAATAGGAATCCAAACTTGATTAATTAAAATAGATTCCTGCCTTACTGAATCAAGTTCAGCACAAAGCCGCAGGAATGACAATACCGAAACAATAATTCAATGTCCTTCTGAATGGAGTGTAACGGAATTGAAGAATCTCAGTTTCTGTTCTTGGGATTTTACTATGAGATTCCTCAAACCTGCTTTCTACAGTCAGTAAGTTTCCGAATAACGTACTCATTCAAAAAAAAAACTCAAACTGACAATCAGCTTTAAATTAACGAATTCTTATACTTAAAAATAATTTATAAAATGTAAGTTTGCTTCCGTGAAAACTGCAGTAGTCATATTAAATTGGAATGGTCAAAAATTGTTAGAACAATTTTTACCATCGGTTGTTGAATTTAGTTCTGATGAAGCTACAATTTATGTTGCAGACAATGCTTCTACTGATTCTTCAATAGGTTTTATCAAAGAACAGTATCCATCAATAAAAATTATTAAAAATACTATAAATGGTGGTTATGCAAAAGGGTATAATGATGCTTTACAACATATTAATGCAGATATTTATTGTTTATTAAACTCTGATATTGAGGTTACAAAAAACTGGTTAACTCCAATTCTACACGTTTTTAAAACGGAAGAAAACACAGCAATAATTCAGCCTAAATTATTAGATTTTAAAGACAAAACTAAGTTTGAATATGCTGGCGCTGGTGGTGGATTTATAGATTTATTTGGGTATCCATATTGTAGAGGAAGAATTTTTAATTATTTAGAAACTGACAAGAATCAATTTAATGACGTTTCTGAAATATTTTGGGCCTCTGGAGCTTGTTTATGTATTCGTTCTAAAGTATATCATCAATTGGGTGGTTTTGACGAAGATTATTTTGCGCATCAAGAAGAGATTGATTTGTGTTGGAGAACTCAAAATAAAGGTTATCAAATCAAATATGTTGGCACTTCTACGGCTTATCATATTGGTGGCGCAACGTTACAAGAAACCAATCCTCATAAAACATTTTTAAACTTTAGAAATAGTTTACTAAATGTGGTGAAAAACGTACCAAAAAAGTGGTTTTTATTTGTGATTTTTTCTCGTTTAATTTTAGACGGAATAGCCGGAATTAAATTTATAATTGAATTAAAACCTATACATACTTTGGCAATTATTAAAGCGCATTTTAGTTTTTACAGAAGCTTTAATACGTTTCTTAAGAAACGAAAAAAGTTACAGAAAAAAGCTGATTACAATTTACATACAAGTATTGTTTGGCAATATTTCTTTTTAAAAAGAAAGAAGTTTAAGGATTTGAAGTAAACTCTCTTTTTTATCAGATTCTAAAACAAATTCTAAATGACACTCAAGTTTTAAATTTGTTCCCGATACAATTTTTTCATACTTCAAAAATCACTCGAACTGACAAACTCATAAACTTTGAAACACTAAAGGATATCTAAGCTTCCTTTTCCTTCTCTTAACACTAAAGGTTCTGAATCAGTTAAATCGATAACTGTAGAAGCTTCATTATCTCCATAACCACCATCAATAACAACATCTACTTTATCTTGCCATTTTTCGAAAATTAATTCTGGATCTGTAGTATATTCTATGACATCATCATCATCATGAATTGAAGTTGAGACAATTGGGTTTCCAAGCTTTTCTACTAAAAGTCTTGCAATAGCATTATCTGGCACACGAATTCCGACTGTTTTTTTCTTTTTAAAAGCATTTGGCAACGAATTACTTCCAGGTAACACAAAAGTATAAGGTCCTGGCAACGCTCTTTTTAAAATTTTATAGGTTGCTGTATCAATTTGTTTTACATAATCTGATAAATGACTTAAGTCGTTGCAAACAAAAGAAAAGTTAGCTTTATCTAATTTAACACCTTTAATCTTTGCAATTTTTTCTAATGCTTTTGTATTTGTAATATCACAGCCTAAACCATAAACGGTATCTGTTGGATAAATTACCAATCCGCCGTTTTGTAAAATTTTCACAATCTTATCAATCTCTTTCGGATTTGGATTTTCGTTATAAAGTTTAATAAATTTTGCCATTTTTTATTCTTTTACTTCTAAATCAAAGTTAATAAAAAAGCTCAATTGAATTTCAATTGAGCTTTTTTATTACGTTAAGTTTTCTTTTTTTAATTTTCCACCAATCTAAATCCTTCTCCATGAATATTTACGATTTCAACATGTGCATCTAATCTTAAATATTTACGCAATTTAGCAATATACACGTCCATACTACGAGATGTAAAGTAATTATCATCTCTCCATATTTTTGTCAACGCCAATTCTCTTGGCATTAAATCGTTTTTATGAACCGCTAACATTTTTAACAACTTACTTTCTTTTGGAGATAGTTTTTGATTTTCTCCGCCATCATAAGATAAATGTCTAAGTTTAGAATTGAAGAAAAATTTACCAATATTAAATTCAAATTCATCAGATTCTTTATTAGAATCTGATTCTTTTCGTTGTAAAATTGCTTTCATTTTAAATAATAAAACTTCAGAATCGAAAGGTTTATTGAGGTAATCATCTGCACCAACTTGATATCCTTTTAAAACATCTTCTTTCATTGTTTTTGCAGTTAAGAAAATAATCGGAATTTCTTTGTTTGTTACACGAATATCAGCTGCTAATGAAAAACCATCTTTTCGAGGCATCATTACATCTAAAATACACATATCAAAATCGTTATTTTTAAATTCAATTAAACCTTCTATTCCGTCTTTTGCATGCGTAACATTATAATCGTGCAATGCCAAATAATCTTTTAAAACTGTTCCGAAATTCGGATCATCTTCAACTAATAATATTTTTTTACTTCCCATAATATTGATGTTTATTTTTTTTTAAATTAATGGCAATTTTACCGTAAACGTACTTTCTTTATCTTTTTCACTATCAACAAAAACCGTTCCTTGATGATTTTCTACAATTTCTTTCACATAAGCCAAACCTAAACCATGCCCTTTTACATTATGAATATTTCCTTTATGTTCTCTATAAAACTTATTAAATACATATTTCTGAGCATTTTTACTCATACCAATTCCATCATCTTTAATTTTAATAATAAAGAATTTTGAGGTGCTTTCTGTAAACACTTCTATGGTTGGTTTTTCGTTAGAATACTTTAATGCGTTTTCTAAAATATTTACAAGAACATTTGTTAAATGTAAATGATTTCCTAAAACTTCTGATTGTAGTGCCTGTAAATTAGTTGTAATGTTTCCTTCTTTTTCATTTGCCAACAAACTAACATGAGAAATTGCTTCTTCAACAATGTCATGCATATCTATTGCAACTTTACTAATTTCAATTTGATTTTTCTCTAACTTAGAAATCCGTAGCACATTTTCTACTTGCGCGTGCATCCGTTTGTTTTCTTCACGAATCATTTTTACATACCGATTTACTTTTTCGTTATCATTTATAATCTTAGGATTTATTATTGCGTCTAACGCTAAATTTATTGTTGCAATTGGAGTTTTAAACTCGTGTGTCATATTATTAATAAAATCAGATTTTATTTCAGATATTTTTTTCTGTTTAATTATCTGATATAATGAACTTGAAAACGCTACGATGATAATGAATATAAAAAATACTGAAAGCAATAATATGTTAGAAATATCTGCTAAAATGTGTTCTTGTTGATTTGGAAAAGTAACATATAATTTGAAATTACTATTACCACTATCATCCATAAATAATGGTGAACCAATACTATTTGCTTTGTTAATTGTGTAATAACCAGATTTTAAATTTGTTAAATATCCGTCAGAGCTATAAACGCCATATTTAAAATCTATAAGAATACCTATTTTTATGAATTCACTTTTTAATGTTTCATTCAATTCTTTATTACTTATTCTTTTATGTATAGGAGATGAAGATTTAAAAACATTAAACGCGTCTTTAAAGTATACTTCTTCCGCATTTGGAAATCTTTTTATTGTAGTAAACCTTTTAGAATTATTGTTGTTTAAAAAATCACTATTTGGAGAAAATTTAGTTGAATTAAAAATATCTTCTCTACCGGTAATTCTTTTTACAACCAAACTGTCGTTTTCTAAAAAATCTGCCGGAACTTTAATGTTTTGTTCTAAAACCGTTAAACTATAAGCTATAATTTGTTTACCCGTTGTATCTATTTGCTCTAAAATAAAATTACGAAGTTCGTTACTACTAACATCCTGTGTTTTTTCTAAATAAGGTTTTATTTTTCTTTGAAATTCTGCATATTCTTTATCTGCAACTTCTTCAGAAACTCTTGTTAAAGATATTTTAACATCGTTTATAAATTCTTTTTTTTTCGTCTCTACCGCATTGCTAATCCAATATACCTGAACCGTTACAATTCCGATTAAAGAAAAGCTCATTAAAGCTACAATAAGGACAAACATCTTTTTACCCATTCTTCAAAAATATGCGTTTCTTTTATGTTAATTAACGTTTTTAACGCATATTAACAAAAATAGTGAGTTTTTAACTATTTTTTAAGAAAAAAATTAAATATATAAAAATTGAAGTTCCTTATTTTGTTAAATTATTGTGAATTCTCAAAATTTGAGGCAACAAATCGGCTGAGGTATTATTTGCAATAATGTAATTAGATACTAATGCTTTTTTTGAGTCTTTCCATTGATTGCTTATTCTATTCTTAACTTCTGCTTCTGAAGTGTTATCTCTTTGCACAACTCTTTGTATTCTTAAGCTTTCATCAGCAATAACTGTAATTATTTTATCACATAAAATATCACTATTATTTTCAAATAAAATAGCATTTTCATAAAGCACATATTGTTTGTCTGAATTTGAATCGACAAAAATTTTAAAATGTTTATATACTTCAGGATGAACAATGGAGTTTAATGTCGCCAGTTTTTTAGTGTCTGAAAAAACAACCTTAGCAATAAAAGCTTTATTTAATTGATTGTTTTGGTAAGCTTTATTACCAAATTCTTTACAAATCTGTTCTTTAATAATAGAAGAAGATAACATTAACTTTTTGGCTTCGTCATCAGCAAAATAAACAGCAATATTTCCAATACGTTGAAATTCTTTTGCAACTGTAGATTTTCCACTTCCAATTCCGCCTGTTAATCCAACTATCATTTTTATTTCTGAATTAAATATTCTATTTTATTTGGACTGATTTTAACCGAAGTAACAAACTCTGGTTTTATAACAACTCTAGGAATTAGGTAATTCAAATTATTGCTTAAAGAGTTATTATAATCGCATACAATTTTAAATGAATTTACATTTACTTTGCTAAAATTGGATAATCCTACTTGATAAAAAACTTTTACACTTTTCGGGAATGTTGTAACAGAAACACTGTCTGGCAAATTAATTATTTCGAAGGACAACTCTAGATTTCCTTCTGTAAATCGGTCTACTTCTGCAAAAACTGTTGCTTCTTTTGTATTGAATTTTATAACATCAGAAACTTTATTGATTTTTATTTTTTGCTCAATTGATGTTGAAATATCTTTTAAAATAAGCTTTTGAAGGTGCACGCTTTTTAATGTGTCTATTTGTTGTTTTGGTCCAGAAACTAATATAGAATCTGGCTTAATAACCACTTCTTTTGTTAAATGATATCCTAATTTGTAAGAAAATTTAAAAACTCCTTTTAAAGGTATTTTCTTAGACGTTAACTGACCTAAATCTAAATAAATAGTGTCTTGTTCAATTCCGTTAATAATAAAATTATTTGAAACTTGATTTTGAATATTAATTTTTTGTTTTTCTAAAAGAATATAAAATTTAGAGTTTGGTTTATGGTGCAATTTAGAAACGTCTAATCTAATTTTTTCCTTTAAAAGACTAATACCAAAAATCCGGAATCCAGATGCTTTACCATGAATGTCTATTTTTTCTAATGGCATACTTTGTAGCAACTTATCTTGTGGGATGTTTACATATTCAACAGGAAATGTAATAGTTGTTTGATACTCTTTAGAAAGCTTTGTAAGCAACCAAAAGAATACAGCTACAAATAATGCAACAAAAAAAGATTTTGGAATTTTATGCTGATTTTTTCCTTTTTGCATGGAATTCTAATTAGTACTTGCAAGCTACACAAAGCAATTTAAAAACACAACGTTGCAAAGGTTTATTCAATAAAAAAAAGAGAGCAAGTTGCTCTCTTTTTTAATTGATTTTTATAAATCTTATTTTTTTACTGGAGCATTTAACTTATTAGTTAACTCCATCGAAATAGCTGCCTTTTCAAATTTTATTTTTCCAGCACCAGTTTCAATCGTAATTGTATTATCATTTTCGTGTAATTCAACAATTTTACCATGAATTCCACTGCTTGTAATAACTTTTGTTCCTTTTTTTATTTCTGCTTGAAACTTTTTCTCATTCTTTTGTTTTCTCATTTGTGGTCTAATCATAAAAAAATAGATGACCACTATCATTGCCAAAAATGGCAACATACTTCCAAAACCTCCAGCACTTGTTTGTAAAATTATCATTGATTTAATTTTTCTTATTTACGATTCCTTTAATTTTTAAAATTTCTCTTCCAACAGCTGTATTTGTAAACAATGTTACATCTTTAACTTGTCTTCCACCACCTTTACCGGCTGTATTAAATTTTACTTTTATTTCTGTAGATTCTCCTGGTGCAATTGGCTTGTCTTTTGGCCAAGTAGGCACTGTACAACCACAAGTGGTTTGTGCATCAGTAATAACCAAAGCAGATTTACCCACGTTCGTTAATGTAAAAACTGTTTCAATAATTTCTCCGTCAATAACAGTTCCAAAATCGTACTCAGTCTTATCAAACTTGATAATTGGAGCTCCTTTGCTAATATCTAAATCTCTTTTCTCTGCTTCTGCTAAATTAGACTTATCTACTTTTGCAGCTGCATTTTCTTTACACGCTGTAAATATTCCTAATGAAACAACTAAGCTAAAAATTATTATTTTTCTCATGATATAAAATTTTATGTAAAAATACTAAATTATAACAATCCTCTACCAATTTTATGAAGTCTTTTATTTTCAGAGTATTCTCTTGAGATTTTATCTAATACTCCGTTTATAAAATAACCGCTTTTATTGGTTGAGTAATCTTTTGATATTTCAATGTATTCGTTAATGGTAACTCGAACTGGAATTGATGGGAATTTTAAAAACTCACAAATTGCCATTTTTATTAAAATCATATCAATATCTGCAATTCGATCTGCTTCCCAATTAGGTGTTTTACTGCTAATATCTTCTTCAAATAAAGTATGATTTAACATTACTTTTCTAAACAAATCTAACACAAATTGCTCATCATCTTCATCTTTATACAAATTACCTAAAACCAATAATTTGTTTTCTTTTGTTTTAGATAATGTTCTAACAATCCAAGTGTTTACGAAAGGAATATCATCTAACCAACTAATTGTTTGATCTTCATAATATTCTGCTAATTTATCATCTGGCGCAATAATTTCTACAAAAAAATCTTGTATAAAGTTCTTATCAGCTTTAAAAGAATCTTCTTTAGAATTCATATAGGTACTATACAAATCACTTAGTTGTAGTTTCTTCCAAATAATATCAACATACTCTTCATCATTTTTCCAATTGTTTATTTTTTGATTAGAAATATGATTAGAAATAGAAATGCTATTTGCAATTATAGCTATTACTTTATTGTTAATAAATTTTGTGTTGGGATTTAAATCTTCTTTAGTTGCAAGATGTTTCTTTTTAAAAAGTTTGATTTGTTTCGTGGCCAATTTCTGAACCTCAACCAACAATTGCAATTGCAAAACATACAAGTCTAACAATCTTTGAATGCTATGTTTTAAGAATTTTTCTTCTTTTACTAAATCATCAGCTTTTGACTTTGTCATGGCATAAACTGATTGCATTACTTTGACTCTGATATGTCTTCTATTAATCATTCTAAAGAACTTATTTAAAAAAAAGAGCGTTAGAAATTTCTACCGCTCTGCAAAAATATACTTTTTATTGAAATGTACTACTTGTTTTTCTCATTTTTACGAGCATCAATTCTGCTTTGTGCAATATTTAAGGCAGCTCTATGAGTTGTACTATTTTCTTTTTCTGAAAGTTTAAAAATATCTAACGTTGTATTATAAATATTTTCAGTTTTTCTGATGATTTCATCTTTACCATAACCTTCTAACTCCGCATACACATTGATAATACCACCTGCATTAATTAAAAAATCAGGTGCGTATGCAATTCCTTTTTCTTTTAATAATTTTCCGTGTTTTACTTCGTCTGCTAATTGATTATTGGCTGCACCAGCAATAATTTTTGCTTTTAATTGACCAATTGTATCGTCATTTATAGTTGCTCCTAAAGCACAAGGCGCATAAATATCTACATCTAAACCGTAAATATCAGTTCCTAAAACAACATTTGCTCCGTATTTTTTACTTAATTCTTCTAAACGAGCTTCATTAATATCATTTATAGTAACTTTTGCTCCTTCATCAGTAATATATTTTACCAATGTTTCTCCAACATGACCAACACCTTGAACTAGTATTTTCTTTCCGTCTAAATTGTCTGTTCCAAATTTATATTTAGCTGCAGCTTTCATTCCCATATAAACTCCATAAGCTGTGATTGGTGATGGATTTCCTGCTCCACCTTTGCTCTCTGAAATTCCTGTAACATACGGAGTAACTTCTCTAACAACATCCATATCTCTAGTTTCCATACCAACATCTTCTGCTGTAATGTATTTTCCACTTAATGAATGGACAAATTCACCAAACCTACGCATCAAAGCATCATTCTTCTGAGTTTTCGCATCACCAATAATAACGGCTTTACCTCCTCCAATATTTAATCCTGTAATTGCTGCTTTAAAAGTCATTCCACGAGACAAACGCAAAACATCATTTAATGCGTGCCATTCACTTTGATATGTCCACATTCTTGTTCCTCCTAAAGCTGGGCCTAAAACCGTGTTATGAATACCAATAATTGCTTTTAATCCTGTATCTTCGTCATTGCAAAAAACGATTTGCTCATGACCATCAAAAGAAATTTGACCAAAAACTGGATCATTTTTTAATTCTTTTACATCTAATATATTTGTTGTCATCTTTTAGTGTTTACAATTAAAATTTAATATTCCTTAAAAATTTATGGCGCAAAAATATGTTTTTAGTAAATCAAATCAAAAAAAACAGTGTTTAATTATGATATTATTATTAAGAAAAATATCATTACATAAAATATAAAAATTAAAAATTTAGCAATAGCGCTTGTAAATGAAAGCATTACAATACTTAAATAAATACTTTTTAAAATATAAATACCGATTATTAATTGGAATTATAATTACCATTTTATCAAAAATTTTATCATTAAGAATTCCAAGAATAATTGGTGATTCTTTTAATATTGTTGACGAATATAGAAGTGGTGTCATTTCTAATACGGAAGATGTTAAACAGCAACTTTTAATTAATATTTTATTAATTATTGGTGTTACGTTGGTTGCCGGATTTTTTACCTTTTTAATGCGTCAAACTATTATTGTTACTTCAAGATTGTTTGAGTTTGATTTAAAAAATGAAATTTATCAACAATACCAACGATTATCAATAAACTTCTATAAAAAGAATAGAACTGGTGATTTAATGAATAGAATTAGCGAAGATGTTTCTAAAGTTAGAATGTACTTCGGGCCAGCTGTTATGTACAGTATGAATATGATTGTATTGTTTGCTGTTGGTTTTTATCAAATGTTTAGTATTGATGCTGAACTTACCATGTACACGTTGATTCCCTTCCCTGTTTTATCCATTTCAATTTTTATATTGAGTAAAGTTATCAACGAAAAAAGCACCATTGTACAACAATATCTATCAAAATTAACAACGTTTAATCAAGAATTTTTCTCAGGAATTAGTGTGGTAAAATCTTATGGAATTGAGAAATCTATCATCAAAAATTTTGATACGTTAGCTGATGAAAGTAAAGAAAAAAATATTGACTTATACAAAGTACAAGCCATCTTTTTTCCATTAATGGTGTTATTAATTGGAGTAAGTAATTTATTGGTAATTTATATTGGTGGGAAACAATATATTGCTGGAGAAATTCCGATTGGAGTAATCGCTGAGTTTATTTTATACGTAAATATTTTAACTTGGCCAGTTGCAGTTGTTGGCTGGGTAACTTCTATGGTGCAAGAAGCAGAAGCATCGCAACAAAGAATTAATGAGTTTTTAAAACAAGTCCCAGAAATAAAAAATACTGCTATAAACCATACAGAAGTAATTGGTTCTGTAGAATTTAAAAATGTTAGTTTAATTTACGATGACACCAATATTACTGCGCTAAAAAACATCAGTTTTTCTGTAAATAAAGGTGAAACTATTGCTATTTTAGGAAAAACTGGATCAGGAAAGTCATCAATTATTAATTTAATTTCTAGATTGTATGACACTACTGAAGGAACAGTTTTTATTGATGATACGCCCATTAAAGAATTGAACTTAACAGATTTAAGAAATCAGATTGGTTTTGTACCGCAAGATCCGTTTTTGTTTTCTGACACCATTGAAAACAATATTAAGTTTGGGAAAGAAGATGCTACAAAGGATGAAATTATTTTAGCAGCAAAAAATGCTGTTATTCACAATAATATTATGGGTTTTAAACAAAAATATAACACCGTTCTAGGAGAACGAGGCGTAACGCTTTCTGGTGGACAAAAACAACGTTTAAGTATTGCAAGAGCTGTAATTAAAAGTCCTAAAATATTAATTTTTGACGATTGTTTATCTGCTGTTGATACAGAAACTGAAGAAAAAATACTTTCTAATTTAGAAAAAGTTTCAAAAGAAAAAACAACTTTTATTATTAGTCATAGAGTTTCATCAGCTAAAAATGCAGATAAAATTATTGTGCTAGATACTGGTAAAATTACACAGCAAGGTACTCATAATCAACTAATAATAGAAGGTGGCTATTACAAAGAAATGTACGAACAACAACTTTTAGCAAAAGAAAACTAACGTTTACTAAGAAAAAGTAAAATATTTTTTTAGATTTGTTCAATAAACAAAAAACAAAATTTAATTTTATTACTACATTATTATGGCTGAGAGAGTAGAACAAGAAGAGATTTTTTCTCAAGTTTTAAGAGCAGGAAGAAGAACCTATTTTTTTGATGTAAGATCAACAAAAGCAGATGATTATTACTTAACAATTACAGAGAGTAAAAAATTTACTCATGATGATGGCTCTTTTCATTATCAAAAGCATAAAATCTACCTTTATAAAGAGGATTTTGTTGAATTTAACGACATGTTAAAAGCTGCAACGGACTATATTGTAAATGAAAAAGGACAAGAAGTAATTAGTGAAAGACATCAAGCCGATTATAAAAAAGAAGATGTTGACGCTGAAACTAAAACAACAGAAAGTTTTACAGATGTTTCTTTTGATGACATCTAAAATTCAATAATTCTCACATAAAAACGCCATCTAAATTAGATGGCGTTTTTATTTAAACCATTTCTGTTTTGAAATTACTATAAAATAGAAAAAGGAAAAGAGCTTTTTATTAAGGTTCTTTCAATGCAAAAATAGTATTACAAAGCTTTTAGCATAATGTTGCTTTTGGCAACAGTTTCTTCCCATTCTTTTTTGGGGCTACTTTCTTTTGTGATTCCACCACCAACATAAATTTCTGCCTTGCTATTTTTAATTTCCATACACCTAAGATTTACAAATAAATGCGAATCCTTATTCGAGTTTATATTTAACTCACCTAAAAAACCCGTATAATACCTACGGTTATAGTTTTCGTTTTCTAAAATAAATTGTTTCGCTTTTTCTTTTGGAAAGCCACAAACTGCCGGTGTAGGATGCAATAAATTCACCAAAGAAAACAATCCTTCTTGTAGTAATTCTCCTTTTATTTCTGTTCTTAAATGCACCAAAGAACCTGCTTTTATAGTTTCCGTTTCTAGTTGTTTTATATGGGTCGAAAAACTTGAAAGTTTGTTTATAATATATTCTGTAACAATCTGTTGTTCTTCAATTTCTTTAAAACTCCAAATTACTTTTTTGTCATTTTTAAACACTTGTGTTCCTGCTAAAGACATTGTTGTGAAATTGTTTTCTTCTACCTTTAGCAAGGTTTCTGGTGTTGCTCCAAACCACAAACCAATTTGTGGATGAAACCAAACATAGACAAATGCATTTGGATATAATTGCAATAACTTCCTGTAAATTTCTTCTACTTCTACTCCATTTAAAGAAATAATTTCTTTTCTAGAAATAACTACTTTTTTAAATGCATCCTTATGAATCGCATCGATTGCTTTCTGAACAATTTTAACATGTGTTGCTTTTGATGCATTGTTGTGATGTGGTTTGTCTTCAAAATTAATTTGTTGAATAGTAAATGAATCTCTAATAAATTCTGATTTATCTAACGGGAAAAAGACAGTTGCATCTGATGTATTAAAGGGTGCAAAAACAAAACCAGATTCATTAAAATCTGTAGTAATGGTATTTAAAAAAGCATCTTTTTGAAAAATTCCAAAAACGTTGGTATCATTTGGTTTGTTATACACAACAAATGGTAATTTGTTTTTATAGGCTTCTTTTATTTTATCTAACAATAAATTCAATCTAATTGTTTTAATAGTTCTGATTTTATCAACTCAAACTGCGTCCAAACTAACGCATGTCCAGTATCAGGAATCGTTATTAATTTAAATTGCTCAGCAGGAAATTGCTTTTGTAAAAATAATGAATTCTCATAAGGTACAATATCATCATCATTTCCATGAATACTTATTATTTGTGATGGGTTCTTTTTCCAATTATTTTCAAATTTTTGCAATTCAGATTTGTGACTCATTTTTTCTTCTGATGCAGATTTCCATATTGCTGGAGCTAACCAACGAGTCGCTTTCCATTTATAAAAATTCAACATCCAAGGCATTGGTTCAATTTTACTATATACAGCTGGAGCAAGTAAAACAATACTTTTATAGTTTTCTTTTACAGCTAACGCAATTGGTCCTCCATAAGAATATCCAACAAGTATTGTTTTGGTTTTGTTTAAATTTTTAAGAACATCATTTAATATTTCAACTTCAAAAGCTACTGCTTTTTGAGCCGTATTTTTATCATTAAAATTATACCCAATTCTATCGTAAGAAATCATATTGGCTTTAACATTTAAAATAGAATCTGCTAAATAATTTTTAAAATCTAATAAAGAACCTGGCGCTCCATGCACAAATACAAGGGTGGTTTTAGTTGTATCAATTTCTTTTTGCATTGATAAAACACGATAATCAAAACCTTTATACCTATTTGTTTTTAATAATGGTTGATAGTAATTACCCGCAAATTCTTGTATCACTTCTGAATTAGATTTTGGTAAAGAAAAATTTACAAATAACAAGTATAAAACAAGTAGTAAAATAACTACAACTGCACCCGTAATTTTTAAAATCTTTTTAAATAGCTTCATACATCTATTTCTTCTCCAAGATAATATTTGTGAGTTTACAAATAGAAATGAGTTCGTTGTTTTCATTTACAACTCTAATTTCCCATAAATGCGTAGTTCTTCCTTTATGTATAATTTTTGCTGTGGCTGTTACCATTCCTTCTTTTATACTTTTTAAATGATTGGCGCTTATTTCTATTCCTTTTACAATATATCTATTATGATCAACAAAATAAGCAGAAGCTGAACTACCAACGCTTTCTGCTAAAGCTACTGTTGCTCCTCCGTGTAACAATCCGTAAGGTTGGTGCACTTTAGAATTTACAGGCATTGTTGCAACTAAATAATCATCACCAACATCAGTAAATTTAATAGCTAAGGTTTCCATTAATGTGTTTTTACACATTTTATTAAATCTAGTAAGGATAACTTCTTTATCTAACATTCTATTGAATTTAATGGTAAAAATACATATAATTTATTGTATTTTTGTAGCTCTTTTTCAAGATAGTTTGAATGTATAAAGTACGCATTATATTAGATACCAAAGAAGACGTAATTAGAACAATTACTGTCAATGATACTATAAACTTAGAAGAATTGCATTCTTTAATAGCAAAGTCTTTTGGGTTTAATGGTCAAGAAATGGCTTCTTTTTATAGAACTGATCAAGAATGGAATCAAGGTGAAGAAATTCCATTGTTTAACATGTCAGAATTTGGTGACGAAATTTCTATGGGCACATGTGTTTTAAATGAATCTTTATCTAATGTAAATGATAAATTGATTTACGTGTACGATTTTTTTAGCATGTGGACTTTTTATGTAGAAATTATAGACATTTCTGAAGAAGAAATTGACGAACCAAAAATAATTATGTCAGTTGGAGAAATTCCTGATGAAGCTCCAGAAAAAGAGTTTGTAGCAGAAAAAAACGAAGATGAATTTACTGATGATGAATTTGATTCGTTTGAAGATTATGATTTTGATAATTACTAATCACCTACTTTTTTCCTTTTTAAAATTCTATAAAAACCAGTAACATTTCAGTAACTTGCTCGTCTTATAAAATAATCGACTAAAACAATTTCTTTGGAAACAATCTTATCTCTTGAAAATTTAGACAAAAAATTTGGTCCTATACATGCTGTAAACAATCTCTCTTTTGATATTCAAAAAGGAAATGTTTATGGAATTCTAGGCCCTAACGGAAGTGGAAAATCTACCACTCTAGGTATCATTTTAAATGTTGTAAACAGAACTTCAGGTGAATTTAGCTGGTTTGATGGCGGTTTATCTACACACCAAGCGTTGAAAAAAGTTGGAGCCATCATTGAGCGTCCAAACTTTTATCCTTACATGACAGCAACTCAAAATTTAAAATTGATTTGTAAAATTAAAGGTATTTCATATGATAAAATTGATGAAAAACTAAAAACTGTAAATCTTTACGACCGTAAAGATAGTAAATTTAGAACGTTCTCTTTAGGAATGAAACAGCGTTTAGCAATTGCTTCTGCGTTGTTAAACGATCCAGAAATTTTAATTTTAGATGAACCAACTAATGGTTTAGATCCGCAAGGAATTCATGAAATTAGGAAAATTATAAAAGATATTGCTAAAAACGGAACAACCATTTTATTGGCTTCTCATTTATTAGATGAAGTGGAAAAAGTGTGTAGTCATGTGGTTGTTATTAGAAAAGGAATTAAATTATATTCTGGAAGAGTTGATGAATTAACTGCTTCAAACGGTTTGTTTGAACTTAAAGTTGAAAGTAATGAAGAACAACTTACAGAATTGTTAGAAAATCATGCTTCAATTAGCTCAGTAAAAAAAGAAGAGGAAATAATCATTGCCACTTTAAAAGATGAGATGACGGCTTCAGAAATGAACGCCTATCTATTTAGCAAAGGAATTACTTTATCACATTTGGTAAAACGTAAACCTAGTTTAGAACAACAATTCTTATCGTTAACAAACAACAATTAATCAACTGAATTTACTTCAAAACTGCATCTCGATCAGAGTCGAGAGGCGAGAACAAATTCATAAAAATATACAACACCATGTTTAGATTACTAAATATAGAATTTCATAAATTAAAACATAATAGAGCAAGTAAAGTTTTATCAATCATCTATTTTGGATTGTTAACTTCTATTGCTTTGATAGCGGCTATAAAATTTGATATTGGTCCTATAAAATTTCATTTAGCAGATCAAGGAATTTTTAATTTCCCATATATATGGCACTTCAATACCTATATGGCATCAATATTTAAGTTCTTTTTATTGCTTGTAATTGTTTCTATGATGGCAAACGAATACAGTAATAAAACGCTAAAGCAAAATCTAATTGACGGGTTAAGTAAAAGAGAGTTTATCCTTTCTAAATTCTACACAGTACTTGTTTTTGCCGCAATATCTACACTTTTTGTTTTTGCAACTTCTTTAATTTTAGGCTTCGTTTATTCAGATTATAATGAGTTTTCTATCATTTTTTCTGATTTAGAATATCTACTCGCCTTTTTCATCAAACTTGTTGGTTTCTTTTCTTTCGGATTATTCTTAGGAATCTTAGTAAAACGTTCAGCTTTTGCAGTTGGCGCAATGGTAGTTTGGTTGATTATTGAAAGTATGTTTAAAGGCTATTTATTCTATTCTTTTAGAAACGAAGACAGCACGTCAGAGCACGTAAATAGCATTATGCAGTTCTTGCCTTTAGAAGCAATGTCTAATCTTATAAAAGAACCATTTACAAGGCTTGGTGCTGTTAAATCTGTTGCAAATCAGATTGGTGAAGAAATAACTAAAGATTTTTCTGTACAGTTTACTGATATTATTATCGTTTCTGTTTGGACAGCAATCTTTATCTACTTGTCATACGCATTGTTAAAAAAGAGAGATTTATAATACTTTTCAACTATATTTGATGTTCGAATAAAAAATCGTTAAATGAGAAGAATTTTAAGTGTACTTATATTTCTAATTACCTTAACTGCATACGGACAAAAAGAAGCCAATGTTTGGTATTTTGGTGAAAACGCAGGATTGAATTTTAATTCTGGCTCTCCAGTTCCACTTACAGACGGACAATTAATAACAGACGAAGGTTCTGCTTCTATTTCTGACACTAACGGAAACTTATTATTTTATACTGATGGGTCAGATGTATATAACAAAAACCATGTACCAATGTCTAATGGAAGTGGACTTTTAGGCGATTCTTCTAGTGCACAATCGGGCATCATAGTACCTAAGCCAAAAGACTCAAATATTTATTACATATTCACGGTAGATAGACAAGGAGGAGGAAATAGTGTTCATTTTTCTGAAATAGACATGACTTTAGATAGTGGTTTAGGAGCGGTAACAATTAAAAACACAGCACTAAGTCAATCTTTAAATGCTAGAGAAAAAATAACATCAGTAAAGGGTGCTGATTGTGATACTTTTTGGGTAATCACTGGAGATTCAAATCAGTTTCAGGCTTACTTGGTTAATGATACAGGTGTAATCACACCTGCAATTACTTCAACGAACATTCAAACTGGAGGTGATTTAAGAGGGTCTTTAAAGCTCTCTCCTAACGGTACTAAGCTTATAAGCGCGGGGAATTCTGGTTCGTATATTTATGATTTTGATGATGCTACCGGAAGCATCAGTAACGGTAGAACTCTTAACGTAAGCGGTGGTTACGGCGCAGAATTCTCTAGAAGCTCAAATAAATTGTACATCTCTACAGGAGTTCATAGTCAATTTACTAATGCAGGAACAAGAAACCTTCCTAACTCTGCAGAAATTTTTCAATTTTCTTTAGAGTCCAGTAGTATAGCAGATATTAACGCTAGTCGCCAAGAAATTTACAACACAATTGCAGGATATAGAGGAGCTTTACAATTAGGGCCTGATGGGAAAATATACTACGCGCAAAGTAGAACAGATAAATTAGGAGTTATCAATTTTCCTGAAAAGAGTTTTAATGAGGTTGTTTTTAATACTAATGGTGTAGATTTAAATGGTAAAATTTCGACAGAAGGGTTGCCTCCTTTCATTTCTTCCCTTTTAATACCTATCGAAATTAAAGACAATAGCAATAACGGCATTGTAATTAACAACCTAGATTTAGAATTGTGTATTGGGCAAAATAAAGAAATTGCACCTGACCCTGTTATAGGGCCTGCTACATATAAATGGACTTTTGATGATGGTACTACGACAACTACACTTGCCATAACTTCAATGTTAATTTTAAATAACATACAGGCAAACAGCACAGGTAAATACCTACTGACGATAGAACAAACAGATGCTTGTGGAAATACTATAATTTCTGAAGGAGAATTTAATATTTCGGTCTTCCAAGCTGCAGTTGCTTCTCCAATAGTTTTTCCACCCTTTTGTGATATAGCCAATACTGGTTTTAATACTTTTGATTTACAAACCGAGGCTAGTCCAACCATACTAGGTCTTTTAGACAATACAATTTTTGAAGTGCGCTATTTTACAGACTCAGGAGATGCTGATGCCAATACCAATGCAATTTCAAATCCGTATACAAACCCAACAGCATATAGCAATCAAACTATCTACGCAAGAGTGCACAATATTCTTGCACCCAATGCGTGTTTTGATATTACAACATTTACTTTAGCCGTAACAGGGTTACCAGTACCACAAGACCCAACAGATTATAATATTTGCGACAACACATCCGTAGGCACAGATACCGATGGGTTTATTGATGATTTTACACTATCAACCAAAGATGCTGAAATATTAGGCACGTTAGATCCGCTTATTTATAGTGTTACCTATCATACAACATTGGCTGGCGCGCAAAGTGACAATACTACTGATGTTATTGACAAAGCAAACCCGTATTCAAATGCAGTTGCCAATACACAAGCTATTTTTGTTCGTGTAGAAAACAACAATAACACCGCTTGTTTTGACGCTACTAAAACATTATATTTGGTCGTAAACCCATTACCAATTATCACCGCTGCTGTAGAATTAAAACAATGTGACGATGATGTAGATGGATTTAGTATTTTTAATCTAAACGAAGCCAATAGTAAAATTTCTGCAAATTCTGCGAATGAAACCTTTACGTTCTTTCCAACTTTAGCAGATGCAAATGCCAATACAAATGTAATTACAAACAACACCGCCTTTCAGACAAGTGTAAAACCAACTGAGACCGTTTGGGTAAGAGCGACTTCTACTTTTGGATGTTATAGAGTTTCAGAACTTGATTTAATAGTATCTGTAACTGCTATTCCTAGTGGTTTTTCAAGATCATTTACACAATGTGATGACTTTATCGATATTAACGGCAACAACACCGTGAATAATGATGATACGGACGGTGTGACCTCTTTTGATTTTAGTGCTGTAACTCAAGATGTACTTACCGCTTTAAACACAACGTTAAATCTTGCTACCATTACTTACTTTAGAAATGAAGCAGATGCTTTGGCAGAATTGAATGCTATTACTGATCCAAGTGCATATCGAAATATTGGATACCCAACAACGCAACAAATCTATATTAGAGTTGATAGTAAATTAGACAATGCCTGTTTAGGTTTTGGTCCATATATTACTTTAAATGTAGATCCAGTACCAACAAGTACTACTCCACCTAATTTAGAATTTTGTGATAATTTTGATGACGGAAATGGAATTAACGGAATTGTACAAACGTTTGATTTAACGAGTCAAGATACTACGGTTTTAGGAGGACAAAATCCTGCTAATTTCACAGTAACTTATCATAGCTCTTCAGCAAATGCAAATTCAGGAAGCAACCCTTTAGCGTCTCCGTACACCAATACTGCTAGAGATATACAAACCATTTATGTTAGAGTTGAAAATAATGCAACCGGTTGCTTTAACGATCATGTATCTTTTAATCTGGTGGTAAATCCATTGCCTATTGCTAATTTTGTAAACGATTTAGAAATTTGTGACGACAATTCTGATGGATCTGCAAGAAACGGATTTTCTCAAAGCTTTGATTTAGAAAGTCAAACTGCTGGAATTTTAGGACCTCAAGATCCTACTAACTATTCAGTTACGTATCATAAGTCTTTAATAAATGCACAAAATAATACATCCCCTTTAGGAAGTCCTTTTTCTAATGATATTGCCTTTAGACAACGTATTTATGTACGTATTTTTAATGCCAACACCCAATGTACTAACGGGATTTCTAATTTTGATGTCATTGTAAATCCAGAGCCCATTGCACAAACGGTTTCTAATTTAAGCTATTGTGATAACGGCTTGGATGCTGAAGATGATAATGGATTTGTTCAAAATATAGATTTAGATAGTCAGATTTTAACCATCTTAGGAACTACGCAAATTCAAGCTGACTTTGATGTTACTTTTCATCTTTCAAATACAGAGGCAACTAGTGGTGCTACTGCACTATCAAGTCCGTTCTCAAATACAATAGCAAATCAGCAAACCATCTATGTACGTGTTAAAGATAAAAAAACAGGCTGTGTAAATGATGATACCTCTTTTGATGTGATTATAAATCCGTTACCTTTCTTCGAAGTAGCCACACCACAAATAGTATGTCTAAATGGCCCCAATTTAACTATTGAAGTAGAAAGAACAGGAGCTGTTTATACGTATGAATGGCTAGCTCCAGACGGAACCATTACAACCAACGATGAGCTTACTGTAAGTTCTGGTGGTTTGTACACCGTAACTGCAACCACAACAAACGGTACAGGTTGTAGCAGAACAAGAACTATTCAAGTAAACGAGTCTATTATTGCCACCATCACAGAAAATGATATTACGGTTGTAGATGATTCCGATAATAATTCTATTACCATAGACAATAGTACCGATAACTTAGGTATTGGAGATTATGAATTTGCTTTAGCCGATACCGACGGAAATATCATAAAAAACTATCAAGACGAACCTCTTTTTGAAGGACTAGAAGGCGGTGTTTACAACGTCTTGGTTAGAGACAAAAACGGTTGTGGTATTGCTAGTGTAATAGTACCTGTGGTTACCTATCCAAAATTCTTTACCCCTAATAATGATGGCGTTTTAGATACTTGGAAAATTCCTGTCTCTAACAATAGTTTCTACACTTCTGCCAGGGTAGAAATTTTTGACCGCTACGGGAAAGTTGTAGCCCTAATTACCGATAAAAATGGACAAGGTTGGGACGGAATGTATAATGGCAGTAAATTACCTTCTAACGATTATTGGTTCAATGCAGTTTTAGAAGATATAAATGGTACTATTAGAAAAAAAGCTGGGCATTTTAGCTTGCTTAGAAAATAAATATAACTTCTTTTTAATTTATATTAGCAGCAATGAAAAATAAGTTTAAAATATTTATAACATTTTTATTTGTACTTATTGTTTGCTCTCCCAAAGTTCAATCACAATTAAGTAAAAAACACTATATACCTCCACTAACAAGTGCAGAATTTGGGAATGCCAATCCAGAAGATCAATATTTTTATATTTCTACACCAAGTACTAAGAATGTTACCTATACAATAACACTGGTAGGACAACCATCATCAAGTACTATTTCGGGCATTATTTCTAATGCCAATCCTGCTGAAATTTCATTAGGAACTGGTTATGGGCAACTTTTTATTGAATCAAATCAATCTAGTGTTGTAAAAAATACCAAAGGCTACATTATAGAAGCTGAAGATGTTATTTATGTTTCTTTAAGAATGAAAGCTGGAGGTGGTGCTCAAGCTGGAGCCTTAGTAAGTAAAGGGTTATCAGCCTTAGGAAATACATTTAGAGTCGGTTCGTTCACAAATCAAAATCCACAGACAAACTATATGAATTTTGTATCTGTAATGGCTACAGAAGACAATACTGCTATTACTTTTGATGATTTACCTATAGGATTAACAATAAAAAATTATACTGGCCCTTTTCCTGTAATTATCAATTTAAACGAAGGAGAAAGCTATACAATTGCTACTAATAGTTCAGAAAACACAATTAATAGAGATGGGTTAATTGGTACATTAGTTCAATCTGACAAACCCATTGTTGTAAATTGTGGGTCAGCTAATGGTAGTTTTCATAATGGCACCGGAAGAGATTACGGAATCGATCAAATTGTGGGGTACTCTAAAGTTGGAAATGAATATATCTTTGTAAAAGGTGATGGAAATAACGAATGGGAAAACGTATTACTTGTTGCTCATGAGGATAATACAACGATTAGTATTAACGGAAATACACCAGTTGCAACCATAAATGCGGGAGAATATTACCTTATAGAAGGAGATAATTATTCAGCAAACCAAAACATGTATGTTCTTACCAGTAAAAATGTATTTGCATACCAAGGAATTGGAGCTAATACTAGCGAAGCAAATCAAGGCTTATTTTTTGTACCTCCATTAAGTTGTGAAAATAGAGGAAATGTAAATACGATTGCGAGTATTCAAAATATAGGAACTACAACATACAATGGTGGAATCACAATTATTACCAACAAAAACGCTACCGTTACTGTTAATTCACAACCTATAAATGCGTTACCACAAGATGTTACCGGTAACACAAATTATGTTACTTACAAACTCTCTGGATTAACAGGAGATGTTTCTATAGAAAGCTCTGGCGAATTGTATTGTGCGTATTATAACTTTAACGGCGCAGCTACTTCTGGTAGTTTTTATTCAGGCTTCCCTTCTGCTCCAGAAATAAATTTAAATACAGCTGTACAATCCTTAGGAACATGTATTCCAAATATAACATTATCAGCAACTAATATTGATATTTTTGACCAATTCGAGTGGTTTTTTGATGATGGTACTGGATATGTTACAACTGGCACAACAAGTAATAGTATTGTTCCTACTCAGCCCGGAAAATATAAACTAATCGGAACCATCAATTGTTCTGGCTTACAATTTGAATCCATTGAAATACCTGTAAGTGTTTGTCCTGATGATGCTGATAATGATGGAGTTATTGACAATAAAGATATTGACAATGATAATGATGGAATTCTAAATTGTGATGAAGGAAAAGGAGATGCGTCTATAAACTTGGCAGATATTTCTAATCCAAAAATTGTATTTTCTGATGCCACTACAAATACTACAATTCCCTCAAGTACATTTACTCAAACCAATATAAACGGAACTATAAATACATTCATTGGCCAAACCAGCGGTAATTTTACATCCACAGCAAATGCAGCAAACACATCCAATTTAGAGTATACATTGAACTTCACACAGCCTGTTAATTTTAAATTTACAGAAACCACAGGAACAAATCATTCTAATATTACTGGTGAATATTTTATTCTAAAAATTGCACCATCAAACAAAAACATAACACTACTAGATCCTGATAATCAATTGCTTATTGATACAAATTTTGACGGAATTTTTGAATCTGGAATTTTAGACTTTTCAGCTTCAGAAATACGGTTCAAATACAATCCAAGCTCAACAGGAATAACACCATATCAATTTATTGCAAACCAAGTCAATCAAGTCTCTTTTGTGCATCATTTAAGTAACTTAATAGAAAATTCGGTTTTTAATGGAACCCTTCAATTAACTTGTTTTGATCTTGATACAGACAATGATGGAATCGTAAATAGTTTTGATTCGGATTCAGATAATGACGGAATTCCTGATCTTATTGAAAAGAATGGTACATCTATTACGCTATCAAACACAGATACAAACATTGATGGTTTAGATGATATTTTCGATATCACAATCAAAGCAATTGATACGGATAATGACACCGTATTGAATTTCCTAGATATTGATTCTGACAATGATGGAATTTTTGATCTAGAAGAGTCTGGCCATGGTTTACCAGATTTAGATGCTGATGGAATAATAGATAACGCTATTGCTTTAATTGGCACAAATGGTTTTGTAGATGCGCTTGAAACCAATCCAGACAGTAATTTGATTGGATATATCATTACTGATACAGACAATGACAGTATATTTAATTATCTCGAATTAGATAGTGATAATGATACTTGCTCTGATGTCACAGAAGCAGGTTTTACTGATTTAGATGAAGATGGTTTATTAGGGAATTCTCCAATTACAATCGATACTTTTGGTAAGGTAATCAATGTTGCAGATGGTTATTCTACACCACATATAAATTATGTAATCTACGCTCCTATTGTTTTAAACTCTTCTTTTGAAGATGTTGCTTTTTGCGAAACATCAACCTCTTTAATTAATATTGACTCCACTGCCGATACCTTTCAATGGGAGTTAAGCACTGATGGTACAAACTGGTCGACAATTACAGATAATGCAGTTTATAGTGGGTCTGCTACCAATACTTTACAAATAACAAATATTCTATTATCTTATGATGCTTATAAATACAGAGTCAACCTAAATAGAACAGGAAATAGTTGTGGATTCACCTCAAATGAGACAACCTTAACCGTAAACCCATTACCAATTATCACCGCTGCTGTAGAATTAAAACAATGTGACGATGATGTAGATGGATTTAGTATTTTTAATCTAAACGAAGCCAATAGTAAAATTTCTGCAAATTCTGCGAATGAAACCTTTACGTTCTTTCCAACTTTAGCAGATGCAAATGCCAATACAAATGTAATTACAAACAACACCGCCTTTCAGACAAGTGTAAAACCAACTGAGACCGTTTGGGTAAGAGCGACTTCTACTTTTGGATGTTATAGAGTTTCAGAACTTGATTTAATAGTATCTGTAACTGCTATTCCTAGTGGTTTTTCAAGATCATTTACACAATGTGATGACTTTATCGATATTAACGGCAACAACACCGTGAATAATGATGATACGGACGGTGTGACCTCTTTTGATTTTAGTGCTGTAACTCAAGATGTACTTACCGCTTTAAACACAACGTTAAATCTTGCTACCATTACTTACTTTAGAAATGAAGCAGATGCTTTGGCAGAATTGAATGCTATTACTGATCCAAGTGCATATCGAAATATTGGATACCCAACAACGCAACAAATCTATATTAGAGTTGATAGTAAATTAGACAATGCCTGTTTAGGTTTTGGTCCATATATTACTTTAAATGTAGATCCAGTACCAACAAGTACTACTCCACCTAATTTAGAATTTTGTGATAATTTTGATGACGGAAATGGAATTAACGGAATTGTACAAACGTTTGATTTAACGAGTCAAGATACTACGGTTTTAGGAGGACAAAATCCTGCTAATTTCACAGTAACTTATCATAGCTCTTCAGCAAATGCAAATTCAGGAAGCAACCCTTTAGCGTCTCCGTACACCAATACTGCTAGAGATATACAAACCATTTATGTTAGAGTTGAAAATAATGCAACCGGTTGCTTTAACGATCATGTATCTTTTAATCTGGTGGTAAATCCATTGCCTATTGCTAATTTTGTAAACGATTTAGAAATTTGTGACGACAATTCTGATGGATCTGCAAGAAACGGATTTTCTCAAAGCTTTGATTTAGAAAGTCAAACTGCTGGAATTTTAGGACCTCAAGATCCTACTAACTATTCAGTTACGTATCATAAGTCTTTAATAAATGCACAAAATAATACATCCCCTTTAGGAAGTCCTTTTTCTAATGATATTGCCTTTAGACAACGTATTTATGTACGTATTTTTAATGCCAACACCCAATGTACTAACGGGATTTCTAATTTTGATGTCATTGTAAATCCAGAGCCCATTGCACAAACGGTTTCTAATTTAAGCTATTGTGATAACGGCTTGGATGCTGAAGATGATAATGGATTTGTTCAAAATATAGATTTAGATAGTCAGATTTTAACCATCTTAGGAACTACGCAAATTCAAGCTGACTTTGATGTTACTTTTCATCTTTCAAATACAGAGGCAACTAGTGGTGCTACTGCACTATCAAGTCCGTTCTCAAATACAATAGCAAATCAGCAAACCATCTATGTACGTGTTAAAGATAAAAAAACAGGCTGTGTAAATGATGATACCTCTTTTGATGTGATTATAAATCCGTTACCTTTCTTCGAAGTAGCCACACCACAAATAGTATGTCTAAATGGCCCCAATTTAACTATTGAAGTAGAAAGAACAGGAGCTGTTTATACGTATGAATGGCTAGCTCCAGACGGAACCATTACAACCAACGATGAGCTTACTGTAAGTTCTGGTGGTTTGTACACCGTAACTGCAACCACAACAAACGGTACAGGTTGTAGCAGAACAAGAACTATTCAAGTAAACGAGTCTATTATTGCCACCATCACAGAAAATGATATTACGGTTGTAGATGATTCCGATAATAATTCTATTACCATAGACAATAGTACCGATAACTTAGGTATTGGAGATTATGAATTTGCTTTAGCCGATACCGACGGAAATATCATAAAAAACTATCAAGACGAACCTCTTTTTGAAGGACTAGAAGGCGGTGTTTACAACGTCTTGGTTAGAGACAAAAACGGTTGTGGTATTGCTAGTGTAATAGTACCTGTGGTTACCTATCCAAAATTCTTTACCCCTAATAATGATGGCGTTTTAGATACTTGGAAAATTCCTGTCTCTAACAATAGTTTCTACACTTCTGCCAGGGTAGAAATTTTTGACCGCTACGGGAAAGTTGTAGCCCTAATTACCGATAAAAATGGACAAGGCTGGGACGGAACCTATAACGGTAAAAAACTACCTTCTAACGATTATTGGTTCAATGCAGTTTTAGAAGATATAAAAGGTACTATTAGAAAAAAAACTGGGCATTTTAGTTTGCTTAGAAAATAAATATAACTTCTTTTTAATTCCGTTTCTTAATTGGTATTTTTGTCTTTATGAATTTTCAATTACATGCTAAATTTAAACCAACTGGAGATCAACCAGAAGCCATAGAACAACTTTATAAAGGGGTTTTAGAAGGAGAAAAATACCAAACTTTATTAGGTGTTACTGGTTCTGGAAAAACGTTTACGGTTGCAAATGTTATTGAAAAAATCAATCGACCAACCTTGGTGTTGGCGCATAACAAAACCTTAGCAGCTCAATTATATTCTGAGTTCAAACAATTTTTTCCGAACAATGCAGTAGAATATTTTGTTTCCTATTACGATTATTATCAACCAGAAGCGTATATTCCTGTTACTGGAACCTATATAGAAAAAGATTTATCTATTAATGACGATATAGAACGACTGCGAATTAGCACTTCTTCTTCCCTACTTTCTGGCAGACGAGATGTCTTGGTGGTTGCTTCTGTTTCATGTTTATACGGAATCGGAAATCCGGTTGAATTTAAAAAGAATGTCATTTCGATTGAAGTTGGTCAACAAATTTCTAGAACTAAATTTTTACATCAATTAGTAACTAGCTTATATTCTAGAACAGAATTTGAAATTAAAAGCGGAAGTTTTAAAGTGAAAGGTGATGTCATTACTATTTATCCATCGTATGGAGATAACGGCTATCGAGTTCACTTTTTTGGTGATGAAATTGAAGAAATAGAATCTTTTATTATTGAAAGTAATCAAGTACTAGAAAAATTTGAGCAGCTTACTATTTATCCTGCAAATCTATTTGTAACCTCGCCAGATGTGTTGCAAAATGCCATTCATCTAATTCAAGAAGATATGGTAAAACAAGTAGATTATTTTAAAGAAATTGGCAAGCATTTAGAAGCAAAACGATTAAAAGAACGTACAGAATTTGATTTAGAAATGATACGCGAATTAGGCTATTGTTCAGGAATTGAAAACTATTCTCGCTATTTAGATGGTAGAGACGCAGGTACAAGGCCGTTCTGTTTATTAGATTATTTTCCGGAGGATTATTTAATGATTATCGACGAAAGTCACGTTACAATTCCACAAACACATGCCATGTATGGCGGTGATAGAAGCAGAAAAGAAAATTTGGTAGAACATGGTTTTCGTTTGCTAGCAGCAATGGATAATAGACCTTTAAAGTTTGAAGAATTAGAAGATATTCAGAATCAAGTAATTTATGTAAGTGCAACTCCGGCAGATTATGAATTGCAGAAAACAGAGGGTGTTTTTGTGGAGCAAGTAATTCGTCCAACAGGATTGTTAGATCCAGTAATTGAAGTACGTCCAAGTTTAAATCAAATTGATGATTTAATTGAAGAAATTCAAATTAGAGTTGAAAAAGACGAACGGACTTTAGTGACAACTTTAACCAAAAGAATGGCAGAAGAATTGGCAAAATACTTAACTCGAATTCAAGTTCGCTGTCGTTATATTCATTCTGATGTTGACACCCTAGAACGTGTAGAAATTATGCGAGATTTACGTAAAGGACTCTTTGATGTGCTTATCGGTGTAAATTTACTAAGAGAAGGTCTTGACCTTCCTGAAGTTTCATTAGTCGCTATTTTAGATGCTGACAAAGAAGGCTTTTTACGTTCACACAGATCGATCACACAAACCATTGGTAGAGCTGCAAGAAACGTAAATGGTTTGGCAATTTTGTATGCAGATAAAATGACCAACAGCATGCAAAAAACCATTAACGAAACCAACAGACGAAGAGAAAAACAAATTGAATACAATACAGAAAATAACATTACGCCAACACAGATTGTAAAAGCAATTGATAACTCGTTAACTAAAAACGCGGTTTCTTCTTTTCATTATAACAATGCTATTAACAAAGCAGCCGAACAAGAATTAGAATATTTGCCAAAACCAGAAATTGAAAAACGCATTCGAGAAACTCGCAAACACATGGAGCAAGCAGCAAAAGCATTAGACTTTTTAACTGCGGCACAATTTAGAGATGAAATTGAAGTGTTAAAAAGGCATTTGTAATTCTACTTTTTAATTATTTCTGTAGACATTTTTAGTATCTTTAACTAAAATTGATAAGATTCATAAAAACGATATAGATATCAATAGTAAATCAATTAATCAACCAATAAAAAATGAAACAGATTCTAATTTTTATCATGCTTGTTCTGCTAGCATATGGATGCAAAGAGGAAACTTCAAAAGAGAATACATCAGAAGTAATATCAATTGCTACGATTTTTAACGATTATTATAAATTCAAGGACCGCATAAATCCAATTGAAGCAACAAAAGGAGGTAATTATGAATATAATGATTTTATAGCAAATTATATATCTGATAACTATCAAAAAGACTTGAAAGAGAATTATACTCACTTTTTGAATTTGTTAAATAAATATGATAGTAAAGACTTATCAGAAGCAGACCTTTTGAGCATGAAAGTTATGCAATGGGATTGTGAGGTGAAGTTAGAAGGTTTAAATAGTGCCATTGTAACAATAGCATCCCCAATTTATAACTTACCTAGTTTTGAATTGATGCCTTTATTTCAAATACAGTCGTTGCATTTATATGTTGCTCAATTAGCAGCAGGAGGAAGTGTTCACCCTTTTAATACAGTTGAAGATTATGACAATTGGTTGAAAAGAGTAGATGACTACCTTAGTTTTCTGGATACTTCTATTTCAATGATGAAAGAAGGCATGTCTAAAAATATTGTGTTGCCAAAGGTACTTGCTCAAAAAATGATTCCTCAATTGAATGAATTCATTTCAAATCCAGTTAAAGACCATTTATTTTACAAACCAATATTATCAATGCCTGAAAGCATTAATAAAGAAGAGCTTCATCGAATTTCTGCTGAATATAGCAATATGATTACTAATAAGTTGAAACCAAAATATAAAGAACTTAAGCAGTTTTTGGTTAATGAGTATTTACCAGCTTGTAGAGAAACTTCAGAAATTGGAGCTTTGCCAAATGGACAAGAAACATATAATTATCTTATAAAGTTACATACCACCACCACCATGACAGCTGATGAGATTCACGAACTGGGAAAAAGTGAAGTAGCTCGTATTTTAGTTGAAATGGAGGATGCAAAAAATAAAATAGGTTTTGATGGTGATATCAAAGCATTTTTTGAGTTTGTCCGTAACAGTCCAAAGCAAATGCCTTTTACTGACCCACAACAGGTAATTGATAATTTTAATAGCATTAAGGAAAGAATTAATAAGACATTGAATCAGGTTTTTGAATTGAAACCTAAAGCAGATTTTATAGTAAAACGTACAGAAGCATTTCGGGAAGCCTCGGCAAGTGCTGAATATGTTCCTGGAACTAAAGATGCTTCACGAGCAGGAATCTTTTATGTGCCAATTCCTGATGTAAAAAAATACAATAAATATTCAGATGAAGCGCTATTTCTTCATGAAGCCATTCCTGGACATCATTATCAATTATCCTTACAACAAGAAAACACAGAATTACCAGAATTTTTGCATCCAGAAAGTATGGGCGTTTTTGTTGAAGGCTGGGCTTTGTATGCTGAATCTTTAGGTACTGAACTTGGCCTATACAAAGACCCTATTCAATATTTTGGAATGCTAAGTATGGAAATGCATCGTGCTATTCGTTTAGTAGTTGATACTGGAATACATAGTAAAGGATGGACACGTGAACAAGCTATTCAATACTCATTAGACAACGAAGCAGAATCTGAAGAATCGGTTGTTGCTGAAATTGAACGTTATATGGCAACTCCAGGCCAAGCATTGTCATATAAAATTGGTCAATTAAAAATTAGAGAATTAAGAACTAAAACCGAAACTAAACTAGGTGATAAGTTTAGAATCACAGAGTTTCACAATCAAGTGCTAAATTCTGGAAGTTTGCCTTTAGTATTATTAGAAGCAAAAATTGATAATTGGATTAATTCACAAATTTAGATTAACTTGATATTAGTTGTAAAAATATAAATGCAATATAAATAAATAACGAAATACGTTAGCGAAACTCATCAAAACATTTGGCTTTTTCATCAAGTAAAATTCAATATCTTTGCTTTTTCTAAAAAACAAGATGCAACAAAGAATTCCCAATTACATAAAGTTTATTTTTTTTAATATTTTCTCTTTTGTAATCTATGCGTTTATTTTTAGGGCAGTATTCTATTTCTTTTTTGCGCAGTTAAACTCAGTAACAAGTGCAGATTTACAACAAGCTTTTGGGTTGGGAATTCGTTTTGATATCAAGTTAGCCGTATTGGTTGTTTTTCCTATTGCAATCTTAATCTTTATCATCAACCAGCGTTTTTTTAAAAATAAAATTTACAAAAAAATTAGTGTGCTCTATTTTACCCTCATGTATTTGGTAATTACGCTCTTCTATTTGTTTGATTTTGGTTATTACGATTATTTAGGTATTCGTTTAGATGCAGCTTCACTACGTTTTTTAAGCAATTTAAAAATATCTACCCAAGTATTGTTTGAAAGCTACCCTATGTTTAAAGGCTTCTTTGGGTTGCTAATCTTAGTGATTTTTATTTATAAATTCAATTCGTTTTTATACAGAAAATTTAATTTAGAAACTGCTCCTATTTCTAAAAAGAGAAAAGCATTTTTTATTGTCGTTCCGTTTTTTCTATTGGCATTCGGAGTTTACAATAGCATTACACATTATCCGCTACGTTGGAGTCAAGCGTTCTTTTCTAAAAATCAGTCAGTAAATCAGTTTGCATTAAATCCTATTTTATATTTCTACGATAGCTTTGCTTTTAGAAGTGACGGTTTTAATTTAGAAAAAACAAAAAAATACTATCCATCAGTTGCCAAACAATTACACTTATCAAAAGATTCTTTATACTTTAAAAGAAGTTTTGTAAGACCAGATTCTATCACTGTAAAACCAAATGTAGTTATTGTAATGTTAGAATCATTTGGAGCAGCTACAGTCAGTTATTTCGGTAATCCAATCAATACAACTCCAAGAGTAGATAGCCTTCTAAAAAAGAGTGTTTTATTCACGAACTTTTATGTACACAAAGCAGGTACAGCAGGTAGTGTTTTTGCAAGTATAACAGGCTTGCCAGATGTAGATAATGTAGAAACTGCTTCTCGTAATCCGATGGTAATTGACCAACGTATTATTTTTGATCAGTTTAAAGGGTATGAAAAATTGTATTTTTTAGGCGGAAGTGCAAATTGGGCAAATATTCGTGGTGTTTTTCAATCGAATATTAGCAATTTAAAAATCTTTGAAGAAGGTAGTTACAACAATGAAAATAGAGCTGATGTTTGGGGAATAGACGATTACGAATTGTTTAAAGAATCTGACAAAGAATTACAAAAATTAGACAAACAAAACAAACCTTTTATTGCATATATTCAAACAGCTTCTAATCATATGCCTTTTACAGTTCCTGATAAAAAAGGTAGTTATAGTCCTTTAAAAGAAACAGATGTTAGTGCTGAGTTATTAGAAAAATCTGGATTTAAATCGGTGGCACAAATCAATGCGTTACGGTATTTAGATTTTAATATTGCTGAGTTTTTAAAACGTGCAAAAAAAGCTGGGTATTATGACAATACCATTTTCTTGTTTTTTGGAGATCATAACACAGCCATGAATCCAGTTACTTTTTTAGCAAAAAAAGAATCAGAATTAGGAACTATTGTTCATCACGTTCCGTTTTTTATTCATGCTCCAAAGTTTACTGAGCCTAAAGTTATTTCTAAGTTTACAAAATTGGTTGATATTGTTCCGACTGCAGCAAGTTTAGCAAACATCAACTATACAAATTACACATTAGGTTCTAATGCGTTAGACTCTGTACAAGCAACAGATTTTGCTTTTATATATAAAGCCATCAACGGAGAGCCAGCAATTGGTTTGCTACAAAACGATTTTTACTACACATTAACTACAGTTTCGAATTCTGTTAATTTGTACGACTTTAATGGTAACGATTTAACTGACATAAAAAAAGACCACCCAAATGTTACCAAACAAATGGATAGCCTTTTAAGAGGTTATTACAATGCTACGAAGTACTTATATTACAACAACAAGAAAATTAAATAAGATTTCTATTAGTTGATTTTGCTTCTTACTGTTATTCCGACTGTAATGGAGGAATCTCAGAATATAGATTTCTCGGCTTCATTTCATTTCGCTCGAAATGACAAGTTAATTAATGGTTATTCTTCAAAAAGTTTTCTTGAAAATATTCCTTGCAATTTAAATGCAGAAAAGCCTAGAATAGCTCCAATAGTTGCACCTGCTAAAATATCAATCGGAAAATGAACTCCTAGATACAATCTGCTGTACGCGAAAAAGATTGGAAATATAAATATAAACTTAATGTATTTATAACTGTCTTTAAACAACAAATACGCAAACACAGAAAAGGTCATAGAAGTTGTTGCATGACCAGAAGTAAAACTATAACTCTGTGGCGTAATTAATGTTCTCAATAAATGATTGATGCTGGTATCGTTATTTGGACGTAAACGTTCAAAAATTCCACGTATCACGTTTGTAAATTGATCAGAAAAAGCAACTAATAAGATTATAAATAGGAATAAAAATCCACCTTTTTTCCAACCAAAATTTTTAAAAATTAAAAAGATAATCAGCAAAAACAAGGGAGCCCAATTAAATTGATTGGTTATAAACAACCAAAATGGATCCCATTGTTCGCTTCCTAAACTATTTAAATAGATAAGAATTTGTTTGTCTTTTTGTATAAAAATATCAAACATCTACTACTTCCCTATTTTTAAAATTTCTAATTCAAAAACTACATCTGATTTAGCTGGAAAAGGACCATAAGCTTTCTCTCCATATCCTAAGTTATACGGAATAAACAAACGCACCTTTCCTCCTTCTCTCATGTTTAAAATTGCCTCATTTACTCCAGAAATCATTGGTTGTTGGCTTAGTGTAAATGTAAATGGATCTTTACCTACTGTAGATTGAATTGATTTTCCATCAGCTAACAACATGATATAATGAATTGTTGTTGGAGTTGTTGGAGAAAACTCTTTCCCCCTACCTTTTTTAAGTGTTAAAATCTGTAAACCAGAAGCCGTTTTTGTTGCTTTAGCAATTCCTTGAGCTTTCTGATACACTTCTTTATCTTCTAAAAATTGAGTATATCTAGCAACTTCTGCTTTTTGAACTTCTTCTATTCTTTTTTGTTTAGCAGCAACAGAATTTTTCATTTCTACTTCAAAAACTTTTGCAGCATCAAATTCTTTCGCTTTGCTACCAACTCTAATAATTGATATATGTTTAATCGTATCTTTTTGAGCAATTAAATTCACAACATCTTGACCCTTTTCAACTTTTCCAAAAACAGAATGGATTCCATCTAACCAAGGCGTTTCTATATGTGTGATAAAAAACTGGCTTCCATTCATTCCTGGTCCGCCATTTGCCATTGATAAAACTCCAGCAGCATCATGTTTATATTTTAAATTCCCTAAAGAATCTATGGGAAACTCATCTTCAAACACATAACCTGGTCCGCCAGTTCCATTTGCTAGTGGATCTCCACCTTGAATCATAAAATCTTTTAAAACTCTATGAAACGTTAATCCGTCGTAATATTTTTTACCTTTTAAAGAATCAGAAACACTTGAGTTATTTCCTTCTGCTAAAGAAACAAAGTTAGAAACCGCTAAAGGCACATCTTCTTGATGTAATTTAAGTAAAATATCTCCTCTATTAGTTTCAATATCTGCATACAAACCGTCTTTCAAGTGCGGGTATTTTACAGATTTACAAGAAGCTACAAATAAAATTGCAGCTACAAAAAAGAATTTAAAAAATTTCATAATGTTTATTGATTGTTTATTGATTGTTTATTGATTGTTTATTTAGTTTTTACGATTTCTACCAATTCAATATCAAATACCAACGCGGTAAAAGGTTCAATTAATTTGCTTTTATATGTTAAACCATATGCTAGTTCTTGAGGGATGAAGAATCGATATTGTGCTCCTTCTTTCATCAACTGCAATCCTTCTATCCAACCTTGTATAACTCCATTTACATTAAAAGTTGATGGTTGATTATTGCTTCGAGAGCTTTCAAAAACAGCTCCGTTTATTAATTTCCCTGTATAATGTGCTTTAACAGTTGATGTAATTGTTGGTTTCTCTCCTTTTCCTTCTTTTAAAATTTCATATTGCAAACCGCTTTCGGTGGTAAAGATTCCTTTTTGATTCTTGTTGTATGCTAAAAACTCTTCTCCACGTTTTTTAACTTCACTGAATTTTTTTTCAATAGCAGCTTTAGATTCTTCTTGCTGTCTATTAATTTCTTCGATTCTTTTTTGTTGCACATATGCATTAATAATTTTTAAATCTTGAGGTTTTAATAATAAACCTGAAGAATCTATTGCATTTAAATATCCTTGAATAAGTAAATTGGTGTTTATTTTTCCAATATTGGCTTTTATTTTAATAGCCATATCAAAACCTATAGCATAACTTACAGAATCTATTTTAGAATCTAATTTTTTACTTGCGTATTTATTATTGCAAGAAATTATTGTGAAGCTTAAAAAAGCAAATCCTATTAATTTAAAAATTTTCATTTTTTAATGTTGTTTAATTGATAGTAATGTTACTGTACTTTTTATTGTTTGATTGATTCCAATTTTATTTTCATCTCCAACTACCCCAAAAGCTCTATGGGACGGAATGACAAAGGTAATGGTTTCTCCGATTTTCATCAACTTTATTCCTTCTTGTAATGCAGGAATAAAATCTTCTTTATCTATAATGTATTTCTTAACTCCTAACTCGTCTTTAGGATAAAAAATATTCCCATATAAATCTGTAATATCATATGTTATTTCAACCTTATCTCCTACTTTGGGTGTTTGAGTTTCCGATTGTTTTTGTGTTATATATACATACCAAAAACCGTTAGTTGCAACATGGTATTGTTTGGTAGAATCTTGTGCTATATAATTTTCTACAACACTATTTTCTACTGCAATTAGCTTCTTCTTTTGCTCTAATGTTTCAGATAATATTGTTACAGTTTTTTGAACAACAGGCCTTCTAGCTTCTTGTTCTTTACAAGAAAAAAGTAACAAAAAACTCAAAAAAAAGATTTTATTATTCTTCATAAGAGTTCTGTAATTCATTTTTATAATTTGGTAATAGTGATGTAAAATAGGTAACTGTTTTTTTAAGTGAAAGATCAGATTTTCCTCCAGCAGCATTGTCATGTCCACCACCATTAAAATAATTTCTTGCAAATTTATTCACAGAGAAACTCCCTTTAGAACGGAAAGATATTTTAATTATTTTTTGCTCTTCATCCTCTATAAAAATTGCTGCGAAAACAATATCATTTAAAGAAAGTGCATAATTTACAACGCCTTCTGTATCTCCTTTTTCATATTCGAACTTCTTTTTTTCTTTTTCTGAAAGTGTAATAAACGCTGTTTTGTATTCTGACAATATTTTTAAATTGGTTAATGCTTGCCCGAGTAATAACAATCTATTATACGAATTAGAATCATATACATTGCTATGAATTTTATCATTCTCAGCTCCTTTTTCAATTAGTTTTGCAACAACTCTATGTGTTTCACTGGTTGTAGATCTAAATCTAAACGAACCTGTATCTGTCATTATTCCCGTATATAAACACGTTGCAATATTTTTGGTAATAGATTCTGTATCGGCTAACATTTCTAAAAAATGATACACCATTTGTGCCGTAGAACAAATTGAAGTATCGGAATACAAATAGGTTGCAATACTATCTGGTTGTTGATGATGATCAATCATTGCAAATTCATTCTCATACAATTCTAATGTTTTTTCCATATCGTCTCCAACTCTATGCAATGCATTAAAATCTAACAAGAAAATAATATCAGAAGTATCAATAGCTCTTTTTGCTTGTTTATTTTGCTTATCAAATAAAATTACATCATTAGTCCCTGGTAACCAACGCAAAAATTCTGGATATTCATTTGGCGCTACAACTGTAGCATTATGCTTTTTAGAACTAAAGTATTGACACAAAGCTAAAGTAGAACCCATTGCATCTCCATCAGGATTTCTATGCGGTATAATTACAATGTTTTTTTTGGTTGATAAAAACGATTGTAATTTATTTAATTGTCCTTTCTCCATAAGTTGCGAATATACGATATAATACCAAATTTTCTAAACAAATAAATCTTACATTTGTGTTAAATCAATTGTAAAAAAATGAAAAAAATCATCTATTTAATACTGCTGTTTTTTGTGATTAGTTGTAACACTAAAAATACAGATTTCATTATTTCTTTTGGCTCTTGCAACAAACAATATGTCGAGAATGTTTTATGGCAAGAAATTGCTAAAAACAATTCTAAAGTTTGGATTTGGGGAGGAGATAATGTGTATTCTGATACAGATAGTATGCCAAAATTAAAAGCCGATTATGAAATGCAATGGAAACAGAAAGGCTATAAAGAATTTGTTAATTCTGTTGATGTTTTAGCTACTTGGGACGATCATGATTATGGTTTAAATGATGGTGGCGTTGAGTTTTATAAAAAGAAAGAAAGTCAGCAAGAATTTTTAGATTTTTTTAAAATTCCTAAAGATGATATAAGAAGAAATCGAGAAGGTGTTTATTATACAAAAACATATAAAACAAACCAAGGGAGTATAAAAGTACTAGTCTTAGATACACGATATTTTAGAACCGGATTAACTTTAGCAACAGATACAACCAAAAGATATCAACCCAACAAATATGGCGAAGGAACTATTTTAGGAGAACAACAATGGAAATGGTTTCAAGACGAATTATCAAATTCAACAGCAAATTTTAATGTAATTGTAAGTAGCATTCAGTTTTTATCGTACAAACATGGTTTCGAATCTTGGGGAACTTTTCCGTACGAAGTAGATAAAATGAAAAACATCATTAAATCTTCTAACGCAAAAGGCGTTTTAATTTTATCTGGAGATAGACATATTTCTGAATTTTCAGCAACAAAAATTGATGGCTTAGATTTTCCGTTAGTAGATTTTACTTCAAGCGGATTAACACATTCTTATACTAGTTTTAAAGGGGAAGAAAATCCTGAGAGAATTGGTAAAGTAATTCCCGAAATAAGTTTCGGAATCTTAAAATTCGACTTTAAAGCAAAAAAAATTACGATGCAAATGCGTGGCAAAGACAATACTTTACAACAAGAACATATTCAAAGCTATAATTAACTTGCATTTAAGAGATAAAACTGTACTTTTGCACAAAATTTTTAAAGTTAGAAATGGCAACAAATAGAACATTTACAATGATCAAGCCTGATGGAGTTGAAAACGCGCACATCGGAGCAATCTTAGAAAAAATTAACGCAACAGGATTTAGAATTGTTGCAATGAAATTAACTCAAATGACAAGAAGAGATGCAGAAGCTTTTTATGCTGTGCATAACGAACGTCCATTTTTTGGTGAGTTAGTAGAGTTTATGACACGCGGACCAATTGTAGCTGCAATCTTAGAAAAAGACAACGCAGTTGAAGATTTTAGAGCTTTAATCGGCGCTACAAATCCAGCTGAAGCTGCAGAAGGAACAATCAGAAAATTATTTGCAACTTCTATTGGAGAAAATGCTGTACATGGTTCTGATTCTGATGAAAACGCTGCTATTGAAGGTGCTTTTCATTTTTCAGGAAGAGAACTTTTTTAAGGAAAATCTTAATAAACGCTTGTCCCGTCCTGAATAAACGATACAGATTATTAGACAATAATACTTAATTAAACACTTGTAAGAACATTCTTGCAAGTGTTTTTTCTTTTATAGGTTCGCATTATTACTTTATTCTGTTGATGCA
>Ga0335396_10000332_pt1 | contig 64398 bp, 54 predicted proteins | sample FRY02_FD_205743 | JGI IMG/M metagenome (GOLD analysis project Ga0335396, IMG submission 205743) | Freshwater microbial communities from Lake Fryxell liftoff mats and glacier meltwater in Antarctica - FRY-02 (spades assembly) (version 2) | ecosystem: Environmental > Aquatic > Freshwater > Ice >...
GTCGTCGAATTCAACCCCTTGCCACACCTTGGAACCCGTTGACGCTCAACAATCGTCGACTTCCAGCGGCTGCACGTTAAGCTGGGCCAAATACGATGCGTCCCGGTTCAGTGACCGGGAATTGCTGCATAAACGTCAGCTTTGACCGACATATTGTCGCGCGAGTCCTTACGCTTGAAACAGAAGCACTCACCCCGGTTAAAAATTCGCCCGCACCCAACGCAATCGTGATGAGACCGTTTGCATCGCTTGAAAACGTTGCCAGCGCGAGACGGGTTTCCAGCGACTCGATGCCGACATGGCTGGGGGGCTGCCGCTGCCGGCGAGCCAAGACAGATCGCTTGCCAAACCCAGCGAAGCGAGACAAAAAACTTGGCCTACGAGCTACGACAGGTAGAGGCAGAAGGCGTGTCATTAGGAGTTCCTATTTGTTGTAACGACGCTTCGCGAGGACCCTTGCGGCGTGGATGCGTGCCGAATGCGATCACCGGAAAAAAGACCCGCTCCACATTCGTAATATCCTAGCAGGGATTGCACCCCAGTGTAAATCTATCCGGCCAGAAATGTTGAATTGGGGGTGTCTCTCCAGTTGGTTTCAGCCGGTTCCACACGGCAGCATACGGCGGCATACGGAAAAGAAAACAACCGTATCTCCCGCGTTTGCGAGAGATACGGTTGTGCAGGTACCCCCACGGGGAGTCGAACCCCGGTTTTCGAGCTGAGAACCCGACGTCCTGGGCCACTAGACGATGGGGGCGTGGCACATTCTTCTTTGTAGCTCTTTCGAATTGATCACTGGAATGTCTCCAGTGTCGGCCGAAGTGTCAAGCAGACTTGAGCAGTCCCCATGCGCACGCCCCAGACGGCCCGCCGAGAACGACTTTGCGCAAAATTGATGGCCGCAAAGAGCCTATCGAAGCGACTTCCCCGCACCGTCCCTCAGCGTCTGGGGTGCTGGTTGCGCCATTCCTGCGGTGCAATCGGCCGAGGATCGACCCAAAGACCTCGCCAGCCCTGACGCGCCAGACTCTCCGCGTTAAGCAAATCGAGGGCAGGAGCAGAGCCGCCAAACACCCAGGCATACCCTTCTGCCACCATCTCCCGATTGATCATGCGATCGTCGATCCAGAGCGTGCCGAGCAGACGGCCATACTGATCGCGCGATGTGGTGCCCTCCACTCGCACGCGGCGGCCCAACACTTTGCCTTCCAGCACTCGCTGCGATGCCTCTCCATAGGCCTGGCGAAACTCAGGAGCGTCAATGCCGACGAGTCGGATTTTCTGGAGCTTGCCCGCTGCATCAATACAGGTGACGGTGTCGCCGTCGTGAACTGTCTCCACCAGCCACGTTGGCCGTCCCTGCATGTCATGAACCGGACACATTGGCACGTTGGCCACGACTACCGAGACAATCGCAGCGATCAGCAAAAACCACACCCGCATCTTCCGAGGCATGCCGGCCGGTCGTAGCGGAATCTGAAATCGTCTCGGCGGCATGCTGTGTCACAACCCATAAGACTCATGGCCCCGAGCGTTCTCCACAGGAAAAACTACCGCACTTCGATGAGTTCAACGAGGAAGTGGAGCTGGGCATTTGGCGGAATCACCGGCGGGGCACCGCGAGCCCCGTAGCCAAGATTACTCGGTATGAGCAGTTCGATCATGCCGCCTTGACCAACCAACTGCATTCCCTCTGTCCAGCCTGGAATCACGCCGTTCAATGGAAACTCAATCGCTTCGTTGCGTTTGTACGAACTGTCAAACACTTTGCTGTCATCGAGCCAACCGTGGTAATTCACCTTGACGGTGTTGGATGCCTTCGGATTCGCGCCTGTGCCCTGACGCAACACGCGATACTGCAAGCCGGAGGGGGTGGCGGCAAACGCTTTGGGAGCGTTGGCGTCGATCTTGCCCGCACCGGCGGGAAGTTGTGGGTGGGGAACCTCAGCGGGGGCAGCGTGCACAGCAGTCTCCAGAATGGGGGAAGTGAGAGTGAGAGAGAGAATCAAGAAGACAAGAGAGTAGATCGCTGACAGACGCATCGGGAGTCTCCAGATGGTAAGTGGTGGACGTACGGAGTCGCAGCACTATAGCGAAGGCTCAAAAAAGTGTCGAGGTTGGCTGCTCTCGACACCGCGACTTCTACGATCTGTTCGATTTTTCTGCGTTGCAATGGCTCAAGCCAGCTAAGCTCTACAAGCATTCCAGAGCCTGTCCATTTTTCCTTTGTTATGGGGAAAGTATCCGAAACATGAAAGCCACCCTCACGCTTTTGATGGTTTTGCAACTGTCAGTGCCAGCCCTGAGCTACAGATCAGAAGCTGCGGAACTCGCAAAAACAAATCTGCCGATGCAGGGGGAGTCGTTCCTGGTGGCCGATAGCACCGCCTTCATCATTCCCGGAAAAAAGGCGGCCGATGCGGCGGACAAACCCAAGCCATGGGTCTGGTATGCGCCCACGCTACCAAACCTGCCCGGGAATGAAGAACGCTGGATGTTTGAACAATTTTGTGATTCAGGGATCGCCATTGCCGGTATCGACGCGGGTGAATCGTACGGCAGTCCGGCAGGCGGTAAGGTTTTTACGGCGTTCTACGCCGAAATGGCTGGCCAACGCGGCTATGCGAAACGACCAGTGCTTTTGGGTCGCAGTCGGGGCGGCTTAATGACTCTGTCATGGGCCGCTGAAAATCCGGCTCAAGTTGCTGCCTTTGCCGGCATCTACCCAGTCTGTAACCTAGCCAGCTATCCGGGCATCGATCAGGCAGCTGGGGCCTACGAGCTCAATCCCGACCAACTCCGCGCCCGGCTCGAGGATTATAACCCTATCGACCGCCTGGCCCCGCTGGCCCGGGCCCGCATTCCTCTATTTGCTATTCACGGCGATGTTGACGCCCTCGTTCCCCTCGCCGCCAACTCCGGCCTGATGAAAGATCGCTACGAGGCCCTAGACGGCACCATGACCCTCCTAGTGCCCCCCGGCCAAGGCCACTCCATGTGGTCCGGATTCTTTCAGTGCCAAGAGTTGGTGGACTTCGTAAAAACGCACGCCCTCAGCCCAGCCCACGGGCAGTGAAGCCGGCTCGGCAGGCCACCAGCGCGCTTTCTCTTTACGAAAACTACGCCCTTACCAACGGGCGACTGGCCGCGCAAGAGCAGGCCCAGCGACGACACGCCTGCAGGCATCGCCAACTTGTGGTAGACGGAGAGATTCCTCAGCCGATACATTTCCAAGGCATTCTTACCTCCGCCCCTTCATCATTTTTGGAGAACCGTTTCTCATGCCGCTGCTTGTCGTTGGAAGTGTTGCGCTGGACTGTGTGGAAACCCCCACCGACAAACGAGATGATGTGCTCGGCGGGTCGGCCGTTTTTTTTTCGTACGCTGCCAGTTTTTTTTCGCCCGTGCGCATCATTGGTGCCGTCGGTGAAGACTGGCCCCAAGAGCACACCCAGTTGCTCGAAACGCGAGGCATCGACACTTCCGGATTGCAGACGATTCCAGGTGGACGCACATTTCGCTGGCGGGGCCGCTACCTGCCAAATATGAACGATCGCGAAACCCTGGAGGTGCATCTCAACGTGCTGGAAAACTTTCAGCCGCACCTCAATAGCACCCACCGCGATTGCAAATTTTTGTTTCTGGGAAATGCCTCGCCGGCGGTGCAGTTGCAGGTGCTTGATCAGGCCAAGGGAGCTCAGTTGACAGTAGCCGACACAATGGACCTGTGGATCAACATCCAGCGAGACGAATTGGAGCAGCTTTTGCAGCGGATCGACGGACTGGTTCTCAACGACTCCGAAGCCAAGTTGCTAGCCAACGATGAAAATCTCGTTCGGGCCGGCCATGCCGTGCGGGCTATGGGGCCAAAGTTTGTCGTGATTAAAAAGGGGGAGCACGGGGCGATGTTTTTCAGCGAGCATGAGATGTACGTGATGCCAGCGTATCCCACGGCGCGCGTCCTGGACCCCACCGGAGCCGGCGACAGCTTTGCCGGAGGCATGATGGGTCATTTGGCAAGCCTCGATCGCTTTGATCCGCAGGCCCTCAAAGAAGCCCTCGCCTACGGAGTCGTCACGGCCAGTTTTGCCGTCGAGGATTTCAGTCTGGATCGACTCTCCCAGCTCAGCCGTCACGATATCGACCGCCGACTGGCCGAATACAGGCAAATGCTCTCGTTTTAAAAAATTCCTCGCTGCCCGCAAAAAAAACCCTTGTCAAACGGCGCCAGATCCGATACTATACTTGCGTTCAGTATTCGTTTCTGCGGGAAGTCGCTCGATTTATGGTGGTTGTGCAAACCACCCCGACGACGAAACGGGAAACGCCGGAGGTATAACCCATGGTCATGGTAGCTGGATTGATAACGACAGGAGTGAATGGTCGGATGGCAAAGTCACAAAAAGCAGCGGCTCAAAAGGAGTCATCACCGAAGGCCTCGCGGCCGGGTGATGCAAAAAACGCTGGTCGCAGCAAGTCGGCGGCGGCCTCGTTCTTAGATGCAAACCCGCTCCTCAAAAACACGCTCGCTCAGATTGAGAAAGAGTTTGGGGAAGGCTCGATCATGCCGCTGGGCTCCGACTGCCAGATGCAGATTGAGGGCATCTCCACCGGCAGTCTCTCGGTAGACCTGGCCTTGGGCGGCAAAGGCTTTCCTCGTGGTCGTATTATTGAGGTCTTCGGACCGGAATCCTCCGGCAAGACAACGCTGGCACTGCATGCCGTGGCAGCAGCACAGCAGGCCGGGGGCATCGCTGCCTTCATCGATGCCGAGCACGCGCTCGATCCCAGTTGGGCAAAAAAGCTGGGCATTTCTCTCGAAACACTGCTCGTGAGCCAGCCCACTAGCGGTGAGGATGCGATGCAGATTACGGAGTTGCTCATCAAGTCGAATGCTGTCGATATCATTGTCATCGACTCGGTAGCTGCTCTGGTACCTCAGAAGGAGCTCGATGGTGAAATTGGTGACTCGTTTGTCGGCCTTCAAGCGCGACTGATGAGCCAGACAATGCGCAAGCTAACCGGCGTGATTGCCAAAAGTAAGACGTGTGTGATTTTTATCAATCAGATCCGGGAAAAGATCGGCGTCATGTTTGGCAGTCCGGAAACGACTCCTGGCGGTCGGGCGCTCAAGTTTTATTCTTCGTGCCGAGTCGATGTGCGTCGCATTGGCACGCTGAAGGAAGGCGAAGATGTAGTCGGCCAGCGGGTGCGGGTGAAGGTGGTAAAAAACAAGGTTGCACCACCGTTTCGGATTGCCGAGTTCGACATGATGCACGACCACGGCATCAGCATCGAAGGAGACATCATCGACCTCGCTGTGCTCGGCAAGATCATCGATAAAGCTGGCACATGGATGCGGTTTGGCGAGGTGCACCTAGGCCAAGGTCGCGACAAGGCCCGTCAGTTTCTTAAAGACAATCCCGCTGTGGCCAAAGAAATTCGCGAGCGTGTGCTGGCGAGCAGAGACGCTGTGATCGCCGCTGTGGCTGATGATACAGAAGCCGGCAGCAAGGTCAGCGATCCCTCCTCAGGCATAGCAGAGGACGACTGACCAGACGGCAACGACTGGGGCTTGAGAGCCAACGCCCAAAATGACAAAAATAGAATGACAAAAATAGCGAGTTGGGGGCCAGCGTCCGAAATGACATGGCCCCCAACCGTTATTCCCAGTCGCGAAGGCGCCAAGACATCGCCTATACCGATTGCAATCGAAGGCCCATCGCCAATCGATGAAACGCTGGAATTCTTCGGCCCGCCACAATTCCGCACCCCATGGCTACGAAAAGTGCTGACCGAGGGACCTGCTGATGTTTTTTATGTGAGCGGATGGCCAGACCGTGATTGGGATTCCGACTGGCCTGATGAGTCCTATAGCGATTGGTCTGACGGATCAAGCATCGATTGGACCACAATCCCTATTATTTGCTACTGCACGATCGACCCTGTCGATTCGACCCCATTCCCCTGGGAGCGTACTTTCGCCTTCGACCACATCGCAATCATTGATCCAATGATGAGAACCACCGCTGTGGTAACGGGCCCCTCCACATCATTGAGTGCCGTGCTCGAGACAGATCTCGCTGCTCTCGTGGCCGATCAGACTGGCGGTCGCGATGCGATCGACCTCTCCCTCGACAATGGCCTGTCGACTGCTGCGGACATAATTTCCGCTGGCCTCGATGCCGGTCTTTCCGCCGCCAAATAGGCCGGGATGATTCCGGCGATGCGGAGATTGCGCGCGTCTGTGTATAGTGTCGCCTCTGTACTTTTGCTCACTTCCCTTTTAGGAAGGCTTCTCTGAACTATGAAGGCTGACGACCTGCGCGAAGCATATCTGGCGTTCTTTGAGTCAAAGGGGTGCGTGCGGCGGCCCAGCGATGTGCTCGTGCCACGATGGGATCCGTCTGTGTTATTCACGCCCGCGGGCATGAACCAGTTCAAAGACCACTTTCTTGGCAAGTGCAAACTCGAATTTACCCAGGCAACAACCTGCCAGAAATGCCTGCGCACAGGCGACATCGAGAACGTCGGTCGCACTGCCAGGCACCATACCTTCTTTGAAATGCTGGGCAACTTTAGTTTCGGCGACTATTTCAAACGCGAGGCTATTCTCTGGGCTTGGGAATTTCTTACCAGCCGCAATTGGCTCAATATCCCTCCGGAAAAACTCTCGATCACAGTCTATGAGGACGACACCGAAGCCTACGCAATCTGGTCTGACGAGGTGGGCGTGCCCGCGTCGAGAATCACTCGCATGGGCGAGGACGATAATTTCTGGCCGGCCAGCGCTCCAACGCAAGGCCCCGATGGCGTTTGTGGGCCATGCAGCGAGATCTTCTACCGAATGCCCGATGGCAGCGATGTTGAAATATGGAACCTCGTCTTTACGCAGTTCAACCGCGTCGGCACGCCTCCCGACAATCTGCGTCCACTCCCCAGTCGCAACATCGACACTGGCATGGGGCTTGAACGCACCTGCGCCATGCTGCAAGGTGTCGACAGCAATTTTCACATCGACATACTCAAGCCGATTGTCTTGGCTGTGGCCGATGTTTGCAGCAAAACATACATCGCGGGTGACGATGACGGCCGACGCATGCGACGGATTGCAGACCATCTTCGGGCTTGCACATTTGCGATCCACGAAAATGTTCTGCCGGGCAACAATGAGGAAAAATATGTCGTCAAACGTCTGTTGCGGCGGGCCGTCCTGGATGGCCGGCAGATGGGCATGCGCGAACCGTTTCTCTACAGGTTACCAGGCACCGTTGCCGAACAGATGCGCAAACCCTATCCGGAGTTGGCCGACACAGTCGAACGGGTGGCTGGCATTATCAAACGCGAGGAAGAATCGTTTCTCTCGACGATCGACGGCGGCCTTGACCGCATCGAAAAACTTTTTGCGACGATCGAAAAATCAGGGGCCGGGCTTGTTGGTGGCAGTGATGCGGCGGAACTCTACACGACATACGGATTCCCACCGGAACTCCTGGAAACGCTGGCTGCTGAGCGCAATTGCGCCTTTGACTGGAGCGGGTTTCGGGAGGCTATGGACGAGCACGGCCAGCGATCTGGCGCCGGGGTGAGGGCCGAGCTGTTTTCATCTGGCCCTCTTGATGCCCTCAAAAAAGCTCTGCATGGATCCGATTTTGTCGGCTACGACTCGCTTCATACGCCGGCCAAGGTGATCGGTATTATTGCCCAAGACAGGCTGTGCGAGACGCTCCGTGAGGTTGGTCACGAGTCGCCTGTCACCGTCGTACTCGACAAAACACCTTTCTACGGTGAATCGGGTGGGCAGGTGGGCGACACAGGCTCCTTGAAGTGGCCCGAAGGCGAGTTTGAGGTGATCGACACGCAGCGAGAAGGGGGCTTTGTCTTGCACATCGGCCACTTGCGCACAGGCCTGCTTGACTTAGGCCAGCAGCTCTCGGCAACAGTCGACGAGACCAGGCGCGCAGCGTTAAGGCGAGCCCATTCAGCCACGCATCTTTTGCACGCGGCGCTCCAGCATTTCCTGGGGTCTCACGCAGTTCAGCAAGGCTCGAAAGTTGATGCCGACCTGCTCCGATTTGACTTTTCACACTCCAGTTCTGTCGACCACGAAACACTCCAGCAGATTGAAACGATGGCCAATGTGCACGCTCTTGCTGCCGTGCCAGTAACATCGTCGCTGCTGCCTTTGGCCGAGGCACGGCATGCTGGCGCGATGATGCTCTTTGGTGAAAAGTACCCCGACATCGTTCGAATGGTGACGATGGAGGGTGTTAGCCGCGAACTCTGTGGCGGCACGCATGTGACGAGCACCGGCCAGATTGGCATCGTTCGGATCATCGGCGAGGAAAGCGTCTCTGCGGGTACGCGGCGGATCACGGCAGTCACAGGCCAGCGGGCCTTATCGAGATTTCGCCATGCAGAGCACTCGCTCGTCGAATCTGCCAGAGCCCTCAAGGTGCCGATCGGGGAATTGCCACAACGACTCGAGACGCTACTCAAGGAGTTGCGTGATCTGAAAAAGAGTCGAGTGCAAGCCAGCGGCGGTGCCTCTGTGGATGACCTGCTCGCGGGCGCGACTGAGATTGGAGGAACCCGCATTGTTGTGGCCGATGCCAGCGGCAGCGACGCGGCGGCCTTACGGCAGTTTATTGATCAACTCCGCCGCAAAGCCAGCCCGATTGCGGTGATGCTCGGCAGCATCGAGGGAGATAAAGTGACGCTTGTCGCCGGCATCAGCCGCGAACTGGAAGCCCGGGGCCTCTCGGCCGGCAGCTGGATCAAGGACTCCGCCACTATTGTGGGAGGGAAGGGGGGCGGCCGCCCCGACCTGGCTCAAGCCGGAGGCAAAGTTATCGATAAATTGCCCGAGGCTCTGGCTGCAGCCAAGAAATCGATTGAACAGTTGCTAAGGGCGTGACTCCGCTGAAGTTTTATGTGACAGTTTTATGTGACATTGCGCCCGCCATTGGTCATCCCGCGTCGCGAAGCCACTGGTTATCCTGGGCTTAATCCGGGATCCATGCTCTGGGCTCTTTCGCTTTGCTCTGGGCTCTTTCGCTTTGCTCTGGGCTCTTTCGCTTTGCTCTGGGCTCTTTCGCTTTGCTCTGGGCTCTTTCGCTTTGCTCTGGGCTCTTTCGCTTTGCTCTGGGCTCTTTCGCTTTGCTCTTTCGCTCTTTCCAGTCGGCCCCTGTGCCTTAAGCCAGTTTTTCCAGTGCCGCAATCGCTGCATCGTAATTGGGTTCGTCCGCCACTTCTGTGACAACTTCCGCGTACTGCACAACACCTTTGCTATCGAGCACAAAAACGGCCCTCGCGAGAATCTTGAGCTCGTCAATCAGCAAACCCCACTGTTGACCAAAGCTGCGATCCATGTAGTCACTACCGCTGCGCATTGAGTCGATGGCCTCAGCACCACAAAACCGATTCATCGCAAATGGCAGATCGAGGCTGACAGTCAATGCGGTCACCTTGTCGCCAAGCGCAGCCAAACGCTTGTTGAATGTCTTGGTTTGAACTTGACAGACCGGCGTGTCGAGCGACGGCACAACGCTTATGATGGCGGGCTTGCCCAACAGATCAGCCTTGTGAATATGTGTCATGCCACTTGCACCATAGGTCGTCAGATCAAAGTCGGGTGCAGATGCACCGACTTGCACCGCTTCGCCAACGAGCGTGAGAGGATTGCCTTTAAACGTGACTGCGCCGTGCCTGCCCATGGGCTTTCAATCTCCTGAAAAGATGTAGAAAAAATCACTCCGACGTCTGGCAGTATCTCCGCGAATCGGCCGACGGCAAGTCGTAGCATCTCAATGACGGCTGAAACCCCAAATTTACTAAGTGTCTCGTTGAGTCTGGATGGCCCAGTCCTTAAATGCTTTCCTTCTGGAGTTGCTAAAAAAGTGGCATTGATTCGGCAGTGGCAACTCCTAAGATGGGGGGTGTGACTGGGGAGCAGATTTCCCCATCAAACTGGTTTTCATTCGTGTTCAACCCGTGTGCCGCGTCATCTGCAAGGAGGAACTCTGCCATGGTCCTGTCGCTCGCACCTCTCGCCTCAGCCCCGCGCACTGCCCACATGAACCCCTGCTCAGTCGCAGCAGACTGGCAGATTGCTGTGGAACGCGGCCCAGATTGGTTATTTGTCCGACTGGAAAGCCCCTCATCTGGGCATCATTCTTTGGTCGACTCCTTGCTCTCCCAAGCTAATCTAGCCGACAGCCTTTGGAAATTGCTCCGCGAAAGCCACACCCATCGGATCGTTCTCGAACTCGACTCGATCGACTGCCTCGACGACTCTTTGATTGCTGAAATTTCGGAATTAGGTTCGCGAGTCCAGCAAGAAGGTGGGCTGATTCGCATAAGTGGGCTTTCAAAACCAAACCTCTTGAAGTTGAATGCGTGCCGTTATGCTGCGCATGTCCCACACTTTGCAAGCCGCTCGGACGCCGTTGGTTCACGCAGACCCGTATTGCCCAGATGAGGCTCTGATTGACCCGATGAAACTGATTGGACGCTGTGGCCAACTTTTAGGGCTGACGATTCCCTGTTTGGCGGTTCTCCTCCAACTTAACCAGGCAATTTCAGCCAGCAGGATGCTCGTGATGCTGGTGGCTGCTATATGCTGTTTCTCAATCGGACGGATTGTGGAAGGATACGCCCGCTCTGGCTAAGAGTGCGGCACGATTTGGCCACCCGTTTTCTTGTGAGACACCCGAGGCATCGTGATGCCATCGTCAGCAATGCATCCTCTTCTCTTTCAACCAATCTATCGCCGCTACCTCTGGGGAGGCCGCCGATTCGCCACGGCAATCGGCCGAGAACTACCGGCAGGGGACGACTTTGCGGAGTCATGGGAACTCGTCGACCGCGTTGCCGATCAGAGCGTTGTAGCGCTAGGCCCACTGGCTGGCACGACGCTCGGCCAACTGGTAAGGGAGCAGGGCAGGGCGATCCTGGGCCGCCATGCTCCGCGCCGCTCGTTTCCTTTGCTTTTTAAGTTTCTCGATGCCTGCCGCGATCTTTCCGTCCAAGTGCATCCCGACGATGCCCGAGCCGCAAACCTCGGCACGCCTGATCTCGGCAAAACAGAGGCATGGTATGTGGTTGATGCAGCACCTGGCAGTCGCGTCTATGCCGGCTTGCGATTTGATCCAGATCTGCCTGAGAAGGAAAAACATCGCGTCTTCACCCAGGCCGTCCGGGCAGGTCGTTGCGAGGAAATGCTCCATTCTTTTTTTGCACAGCCGGGAGACTGCATTTTTATTCCAGCTGGCACGGTGCACGCGATCGGCGCTGGCCTGCTTGTGGCAGAGATCCAGCAGTCCAGCGATGTCACCTACCGCCTCCACGATTGGAACCGCACGGGCCCAGACGGCAAACTCCGTCCCTTGCACATTGATGCTGGCCTCGACGCCGTCACCAAGACGGTAGCTGTTTCGCCAGCCATAGCTACACGAACTTCCGATCCAGTCGTCAGCCGATTGGTGAGCAGCCCATACTTTCTTTTTGACGAGGTAGAGCCTGTTGGTCAGTGGAGCATTGGCGGCGACAACTCCTTTCATTTTCTTGCCGTGCTTGCGGGCGAGGTGCGACTCGAGAGCCGCTGGCAACTGCCCCCGCTCACTCGCGGTGCGTGCGTTTTACTACCCGCAGAAATCGCATCGCAGACGCTCGAAACAACTGCCGCTTTTGGCTGCCAGCCCAAACTTCTGCACATCGCGTTGCCGTGATTCTCTTGAGTGACTCCTTGCGATGGCAGGCTGGGACACGAAAGCCCGGCCAAAGACTCTTTCAGTTCGCCCTTTTACCCTGAAAAGCGGCCTTGGGAAATCGCCGAGCGGGGCCCTACACTCCCCCCCGTTCGATGCTTTTGATTCCCTTTGATGCCCGAACCCTCCCACTTCTTTTTTAACCTCCCATGATTTTTTCACAGCGCACTCTCTTAACCTTGACGCTTCTGGAGTGTGCACTTCTCATGGCCAGCGGATGTGTTTCGTTAGGCAAGCCCGACTGGCTTGATCCAGGCCCAGTTCGCGCGCAGCAGCGGAAGGCCGTGCGGTTTGATCCATACCTCCAAGACGACATCGGTCCTTACCAATTCCGACTGCCGTTGATGGATGGTAGCCGGCCCCGCGATTTTGCTGAACCTGTGCCAGAGGTGCGACGCGCCCGCTGGTGGTCGCCAGTGCAGTAATTCGTGCTTTTCGCAGCGGCAGTGGCACGAGAACATCTACCAGAGCCGTGCCACAGCCCCTCCCGCGACTCGGCTCAGAAAAGGCGTGTATGATGAAAGCCTGCGCGATCCGGCCTCCCTGCAGATCAATCTTGTTGTCATTGTCCCGCCCATACCTTCCTGCGAAACATTTTCCCGTGCCTCCCAAACGTACCATTCCAATTCCAACCGGTGGCTCAACCCGTATCACTTCCCGCCGTCCCGCTCCACGCAAGCCTACTCCTGCCGAACCCGTTCGCCTTCGAGGTAGACCATCGCGTGGCAGGCCGGCCCGAACAGAAGCCGAAGACGACGGCTTGGAGCGACTGCAGAAGGTGTTGGCTTCAGCAGGCCTTGGCAGTCGTCGCAACTGCGAAGAAATGATCACCTCTGGACGCGTCGAAGTTGATCGGCAGATTGTCACACAACTCGGCACCCGGGTTGACCCACTCAAGCAGCAGATTCGCATTGATGGCGAACGTCTACCCAATCCCAAGCGAGTGGTCTATCTGCTCAACAAGCCTGTCGGCGTGGTGACGACAAACTTCGATCCCTCGGGCAGACCACGCGTGGTCGATCTGGTGCCCGGTGAACAGCGTTTGTTTGCCATCGGCCGCCTCGATCGCATGAGTGAAGGATTGATCCTGATGACCAATGATGGTGATCTCGCCAATCTGCTGGCACATCCCCGCTACGGCGTTGAAAAGAAGTATCAGGTGCAAGTGGCCGGCGTGCCGTCACAGGAGTCGCTCGACAAGCTGCGGCGAGGTGTCTCGCTGGCCGAAGGAAAGGCCCGCGTGCAACGCGTTGATATCCGCTCCCAACACAAGCAAAGCGCGGTGCTTGAAATGGTGCTGGACGAAGGCAAAAATCGAGAGATCCGCCGAATGCTCGCCCAGCTTGGCCACAAAGTGCACCAACTCAAACGCGTTGCAGTGGGCGGCTTGGCGATTGGAAATCTTCTCCCTGGACAGTGGCGACAACTGGCTTGGGTCGAGATTGAGTCGCTGCGCAAAGCTGCCGAGGCCGTTGTCGGCAAAAGCCCTCCTGCTCCCAGACTGGCTCCAGGAATGGCACGGGGCATCGACAGGCCTACGGCCGGCCGGGGATTAGCCCACCGAACTGCCGATCGCCGCCCACCGAGTCCTGCACACGATGCTCGCTCAGTCCGGCCAGACAAGCCAACGGGGCAGGCTCGGCCTTCGTCTTCGCTCCCGGGCGGTCGGCGGCGACGGCCCGGAAAGGCTTCGACTTGGCGGAAGCCACGAGCAGAGTAATTTCGCTCCAGCCAAGCCAAGACAAAAGCGAATCAAAGCCATGACAAGAGCCGTTCCAGACATCACTCCCTGTAGTTACGCCGACACTGCAAAGATGATCGCCGCAGAGATCGTGGCTCACAAGCAAATCGCTGACAATACCTATCGACTGCGACTCGGCTGCCCTGAGATTGCAGCACAGGCCCTCCCAGGGCAGTTTGTTATGCTGCGGATTCCCCAGCGAACCGACCCTTTGCTGGCCCGCCCGTTGGCGATCTACGACACATTTCCTGAGCCTTTTTTCAAGCTTCGAACGAATCCTCTGCAAGTTCCGGCGAGCCACTCTTCGGCCAACCAGGCCCACCCCCCACACGGATATGTCGATTTTGTCTATGCGGTGCACGGCAAGTTTACAACGGCCCTCAAGGATCTTCCCCCCGGTAGGAGCGTTGTTATCTGGGGCCCTCTGGGCAACGGGTTTCAGATTCCAGCCGTCGATCACCTGCTTCTTGTGGCAGGGGGCATCGGCCAGACTGCTTTGCTTGCCCTAGGTCGCCAGCACATGGGAGCGGCCGCTTACGGCACGCCATCGCTCGCCGTACCACAGGCACAGCGAGTCACCTTTTGCTGGGGTGCTAGGCACGGAGGGCTGTTTGGCGATGTCGATGACTTCCTCGAGGCGGGCATTGATGTCCATCTGGCCACACTCGACGGATCCGTGGGTCACAAGGGCACGGTCATCGATTTGCTCGATAATCTTTTTGCAAACTGCGCCTCTCCAACCAACGGCTCCCTCCATATCGCCTGCTGTGGACCGGAGGGCATGATGGCTGCGGTTTCTTGCTGGTCGTCCGCTCGACAGGTGTCATGCGATGTCTCACTGGAAGCCCCGATGGCCTGCGGAATCGGGATTTGCTTTACATGCGTGGCGAAAGTGCGCGATGCCTCTGGAGCATGGGACTACCGGCGCACCTGTATCGAAGGCCCCGTCTTCGATGCGACTCGCATCGAGTGGTAGAAGTTGCTGCCATTGCCAGGCGCGAACCTAGGCCGCCGACAAATGTCTATCATGCAGATTGCTATCAAGCACCGGTTGCTTGCGAGATCGCTTGAAGGCGGGCTGACAGGCGCGACTTGATTCGAGCGGCGCGGTTGGGATGGATCGTGTGTGCTGCAGCGGCCCGGTCTGTTTTCTTGACAACAAAGCGAAATTGTTCTTTTGCCAAAGCCACATCGCCAGCCGAGATGGCCTCGAGGAGTTTGCGGATGTGTGATTTGATGACTGATTTCTCAGCGCGATTCCGCTCGCGATTGCGGAGGTTTTGACGAAGACGCTTCTTGGCACTTACCGAATGTGGCATTCCAGATCCTTACGAGCGGTTGAAAAATGGGACTTATGAAGAACAGTTTTAAAATAAACGGCGGCCAGTCACCCTCGGGTGCCACAATCGAACAATCCAAAAGCCATAAAACTGGCATCCGTTTTCACGGCGACGACAAACCACCTTCACTGTTATCGCTGAGAGAACCCAATTTGTCCAGACGCTGAGCCACATCCCGGTATCCGAAGTCAAGTCCCGCTAATGTAGACAGGTATTTTTGGGCTGCATCCAGATCACGAAGCCCTGTGGCTAGCACTCCGGCCCGGTAGAGCGCCCGCTTTCGGAGTTCAATCTCGCGATCATTCAGCGCCTCAACGGCAGTCACATAATTTTGCATTGCCAGCGGATATTGCTTAATTTTCTGAAAACATTCTCCCAATTCAAGCGCCACAGCGCCCTTTCTTCGGGCATCTTGCAGGACATCTTGGAAATTCCGAATCGCCTCGGAGTGATTGCCTGACGCCTTGAGCCGCAGAGCGAGTTCGTACTTCCATGTGACATTTTCCGGATAGCGGGTACAGCGGGCCGCATAGACTTCAATCTCCTGCTTCAGTTGGGCACTGCGCAGCCGCTCAAGCGTGCTGCGATTCGCTGGAGTGTCATCTGATTCGATCCGTTTTTCCGCAACATGCGTTTTGTGCCGAGACCAACGCAACTGCCGATCTTCTAGATGCTCTCGCACCTTTAAATCATTGCCGGACGCATTCAGCGCCGACACCAGAACCTTCTCGGCCTCTTCAGCGGTGGCATCTCGTTCGAGGATATCGGCGAGCTCAAAGGAGCTCTCCGTATCAGCTGGATTCTGGACTAGTGCTTGCCTGAGCACGCTGGTGCGATCAATCGCTCTGCCGTCCGCTGCAGTCGCAGATGCACTGGCAGTTCCCGTGGTACTGGCGCCAGATCTACCCATGAGTCCATGGCCAGCCACAATCGTTTTCTCAACCTGCAACCGAGAAATTTCGCGCTGGGCTTCTTCGGCCAGCCCTTTTGCCTTGGAGACTCTCACCCAGCAGGCAATCGCCTGATCAAACTCGCCTTGATCGGCCAAAAACCGAGCGCACTGACGATTCACTTCTGGATCTGTCGGCGTGGCATCGAGTGCGCTTTTAAGATAAGTGCGCTGGACATCTAAAAACTGCAAATTGCCACAGGCATCCGCCATGGCTAACAGGCATGTGTGGCTATTGGGATTGCTTTGCAGCAGCGTCAAGCCCTGCTTCAAGATCTCACGCCATTGTGCCGTACTGGCAAGTTTTTTAAGCCCACTATAGAAACCGACCGACCAAAGAGCCGATAGTCCCCCGGCCTTCTTGGAGCCATGTTTTTTTCTCAGCGCTGCCAGCAGGCTCTGCAGATAGACCGCGCTGGCGAAATCGCCCAACACGCATGCGGCAAACATTTCAATCGCATAGTCGGTATTCGTCGCAACATTTTGTGTGCCCCGCTGAAAACACTGCGTTAAACGGGCTCGTTCTGCTGGCGACAGAAGATCCGTTGGGGCCGCTGGCCGTGAGGGATCGACCGATCTGGCAGCAGTTGTAAACTCGTTCGACATGGGAAAGAGGCATTTCGGCAGCGACGCCCTCTGGCAGGCATCCGGTATGCTTCTGCGTCTAGTTCTTTGAGCCGTCGCCTTAGGTAGAATCTAATGGAACCGATTGTTGTTTTAAAAGAGCGGCCTGCCAAACACGGCTCAGACACGATCCGCAACCGACTGAAACTGTCTTCGGCCCTCAACCATAAGCCAACGCTCACATCATGCACACAACCGGCGCTTCACAACAAGGCAGGGTTTTTTTTGTAGGTGCCGGTCCCGGAAATCCAGATTTGCTGACGATCCGCGCTGTGGAATGCTTGCGGTGTGCCGATGTGATCGTGTACGACTCGCTCGTTCCCCAGAAACTTCTCGATGCAATCGCTCAAACAATCGAGCGCATTCCTGTGCCTCGCGATGCTTGCGATCAGCATGATCCAGGAGAGACGACGGGACACCTCTTAACGCGTCTAGCGGCCAGTGGTCGTGCTGTTGTCAGACTCAAGGGAGGCGATCCTTCGGTATTCGCTCGATTGGCAGAGGAGTTACAACCCCTGCGAGACGCGGGAATTCTCTGTGAAATCATTCCCGGCGTGACGGCGGCATTGGCGGCGGCAGCGGCAGCAGGCGTGCCGCTGACAAGCCGATCGGCAGCTTCGAGCGTGACGATCCTTACCGGCCATGAGGCTGATGAAAATTCTGGAGGCATCGATTTCCACCTCTTGGCGGACCTGCCTGGAACGCTGGCAATCTATATGGGGGTCGAGCAAGCTGAAAAATGGTCTAGGTCTTTGCTTGCTGCTGGCAAGCCAGCCAACACTCCGATCACAATTGTCAGCCGCTGCTCGTGGCCCGACCAGCAAGTCGCCGTCACATCCTTGGGGCAGTGTGCTGCAGACTTTGCCCACTATCGCTGGCCGCCACCGGCAGTTGTCATCGTCGGAGAAGTCGCCCAACTTCCGCATGCTTCTGTGCTGGATAAACGGCCGCTGCGCCGACGACGCGTGCTTGTCACTCGTCCGACTGGGCAGGGTGGCGATATCACTTCACTCGTGGCTACGCTGGGAGGTGAGTGCCTCCAAGTCCCCACGATCCGCATCGAGCCGCCACCCTCGTGGCATGATCTCGATCGAGCCATTCGCGACGCCGGCAGCTTTGATTGGATTGTGTTTGCCAGCGTCAATGGCGTGCGAGCATTTGTTTCCAGACTGCGTGCCATCGGAATGGATGGTCGTGCACTTGGCACTGCTCGCTTAGCGGCCATTGGCCCAGCCACGAAGCAGGAACTTGAACAGTCTGGTTTTGCTTGCGACTTGACACCAGATTCGTATCGCTCGGAGGGTCTCATCGAGGCTCTTGGCCAGTCGCTACGAGGTGGTCGATTTTTACTGATCCGAGCAGACCGTGGCAGAGAACTTCTGCGACAGGAACTCACGGCACAGGGGCACGATGTCTGCGAGGTGGTCGCCTATTCGAGCCAGCCAGTCGAGGCGATTGATCCGATCACCCTTGAAACGCTCGACACGATGCGCATTGACTGGATTACAGTGACGAGTTCATTGATTGCCGAATCCGCCATACGCCTTTTCGGCAGTCGCATGCAGGGTTGGAAGATTGCCAGCATGAGTCCAATCACATCCCTGGCTCTCACTCAAGCGGGTTTTGCACCAACCGTTGAAGCCGTTCGATCGACCGGGGCAAACCTTGTCGAAGCGATGGCTCAGTGGGAGGTTGCCCACACGGAAGACTCAGCCCAATCCGACGAGGAGAGAGCGGTTTGATCGGCTCACATGAGCGAGCTGATTCGTTTGTCTTAGCACAGACAGACCAGTTGCCGATTCGGAGTGCGGGTCTAGGCCGTGCGATGGAAACGATTGGGCGTTGACTTTTCCGACCGTGCGCTCCCTCCAGAGCAAAGTACAGCTTCGGGGAATAACGCGACGATACTCCCAGAAACCCCTGCGGAGAAGTCCGCTCTTGGGGTCGAGAAGGCCGATTGAATAGTCGTTTCGGCACGTTTTTGGTCGGGGATTCGCATGAGCAATTCAGAGGTCCCAACAACTCTCGTTCTTTGCTGCCCAGTCTCGCCAGACTGCACGGCAATTACTCTTCATGCCTTGGTACTAGCCTGCAAGCAGGCGATTGTGCCGGTAACATGGGTCGCCGCAACCGAAGATCTAGAGCGTGTGCGCGACGCAGTGGGGGGCGCTGATCGTTCGGGAGGTATCGCTCTGGAATTATCGCCGTCTTGGTTTTCTTCGAGGCAGGTCTTGCGGCAGATGCTGGGACGGGCTCGTGCAGCAATTCCTTCGCTTGATACAGTTGTTCTGCGTGGCTCGACACCGCTGGTCCATCGGGCCGTGCTGGTTGAGGAAGGCGTGAGGACAATCTGCGTGGACCATTTTGACGACCAGACTCGTGGAAATCGTCGCCCAGCCCCCCAAGGCTGGGTGTGCCGTAGCGTGGTCTGGGGGCTGTGGGAGGTGCAAGCTGCTCCGCAACACTTTTCGGGCTTCGTTCGAAAACTTTTTCCGTGGAGCGAGGCACCCCACCTGGTTAGCGGATCGCTGGCTGTTCTCCATGCCGGAAGCGGGGGCACGCCGCGTGCCACACACGAACGTCTCGTAAAGTTGCTCCGGTGGGTCGATCGCAAACGCTGCACGGGCGATCTCCACCTCGCCGGCCTTGTCGATGTACCGGCACTTCTGAAAGGTGCAGGGCACGGTGCGTTTGGAGGTTCGGTGTTAAAGGCTGCCTAACCAAAGGGCAGCACACCGAGCATCGCGTTCCAAGACGACGCAACCGCATTCGAAAAAACACTCGCTAGGGACGCGCTTTTGCCAGAACGGTCCAACTCAGATAGGACAAAATTAAGCTCCCCAGACAAAAACCGACATCGGCCCCGACGCTGACGCGTTGAAATGGAAATCCAGCAGCCAGATCGGCTAAAAAAAGCACGCCGATCAGTCCTGCTACGATCATGCCCGTAATTGGCAAAGTCTTCGACAACGCTTGCAAGCCTCCAGCAATGAATACATTTCCCAGTCTAATTTCATATCGTACCCGCCGCAGCGCATAATCAACCTCCCCCTCAAAAAACGCGCAGACAGCACCCGGAGCGACCCTAATCGTGCCCACTTCCTGCAAGTCCAGCACCGCCGTCTACACCGGATCGTTTGATCCTATCACGCTTGGGCACCTTGATGTCATCGACAGGGCCAGCCGTATTTTCGAAACAATTATTGTTGGAGTGGGCATCAATTCTGATAAGCAGCCTTTGTTTTCACTCCCCGAGCGAGTCAGTCTTGTCGAGGCATCAGTCATTCACTTACACAATGTGCGGGTCGAGCTCTACAGTGGCCTGTCAGTCGCTTTTGTACGCCAGCAAGGGGCACATGTCTTGCTGCGGGGAGTGCGATCGCTGACTGACATTGAATCAGAGTTTACAATGACGCTAGCCAATCGAAAACTCGATCCCTCCGTCGAAACCATTTTTCTAATGGCCGATTCGCAATATTCACACATCTCGTCATCGCTGCTTAAGCAGATCACGCCCTTGGCCGGAGATGATGCACTGCGGCAATTTGTGCCTGCGGTCGTAATGGATGCACTGCGAAAAAAACTCGCTGAATAAATGCCCCACAGGCCATTCGTCACACGCTACGTTTAATTGGCATTTGCATGACCGCTCGAATCGCCCTCTTCAAAGTAGTGCCGCAGATAACGAGCCCGCTCAATGTTTCGATCTTTAACATCAAGCTCTGCGCCCTTTAATTTTTGCAGATGGGCTGACTGTGTCCGCACCAGCAAGACATTGATGTCGGCTATTTTTACATCGCCAATCAGCCCCAGCAACACTCCCATGCGAACCCGTGAGAGCAGCTGCATCGTTTCTTCTGCGCTGATCGTCTGAGCAGTTCGTAAGATTCCATACGCACGACTGACTTGATCGTGCACATTTTGCTGTGTTTCGCGCACCAGAAATTCGCGGGCGCGGCGTTCGTAGTCGATCAGCACAGGCACGACATCGCCAACCTGCTCCACTAATTCTTCTTCTGTTTTTCCGAGTGTTGTTTGGTTTGAGATCTGATAAAAATCACCCATCGCCTGCGAGCCTTCGCCATAAAGGCCCCGCACAGCCAGCGAAATCTTGTGCAGGCTGCGGAAAACTTTGTCGATCTGTCGCGTAATCACTAGAGCCGGCAGATGCAGCATCACACTGACGCGAATGCCGGTGCCAACATTCGTAGGACAGGCTGTCAAATAGCCCCATCGCGGATGAAAGGCGTATGGCACAACTTTTTCAATCTGATCGTCTACAATCTTGATCTGCTCCCACGCACCGCGCAGATCGAGGCCGCTGTGCATGCACTGAATACGGAGGTGGTCTTCTTCGTTGATCATCAGGCTCACCTGTTCGAGCAGGTCGATGGCAACGCTGCGGGCCCCTTGCGCATCAGCGTGCTCGCGGCTAATCAACTGCCGTTCGACCAGAAATTGACGGTCCACTTCTTTCAAATGGCCGACATCGATGTATTCAAGCCCGCGGCCAATAGGCAGGGTTGACAATCGCTCGCGTAGAAATCGCTCTATATCCGCACGGTCTTGGTCGGTCGCTCGGCTCACAAACGGGTAATGCGCAACATTGCGGGCAAGTCGCACGCGACTACTCATGACAATGTCCGACTCCGGCCCCGTTCCGCGGAGCCATTCGCCAATCGACTGCGTCAAGGTTTCAAGTTTCATGATTTGCCATCTTCTTCATCCACATTCCAAGCGTTTAAAGGGCGTCTCTGTTCTTAAAAAGAGTTCTCGAGAGAAGGAACGCCTCCAAGGGTCACGACCTGGCAAGCCAGCGTTCCTCTATCGTGCGAATCGAATCTCTGTTCTCTTTTGCTTTTTCATAGTCCTCGCAGGCGATCGCCTCCCGCATCTTTCGCCGTAATCCAATCGCACGAGACAGTTCTGCCGTACTTTCTGACAATGGTTCTTTCGGTATTGAACCGCTGGCATCTGTCACACTCGTTCGCGATGGCCTGCGGCCCGTGTGCTGCGTTGCATCGTGAATATTGGCGATCAGCGGTTCGAGCTCTCGCTCAAACTGAATGTAGTCGTGAGGACAGCCGAGACGACCTTGATTGCGAAACTCGAAGAATGTGATGCCGCACATATCGCACACTTTCTGATCGAGCCGCGACAGTTCGTCGGCTGTCTGAGCGACCCCAAGCGGTCCGGCGAGCTTGCCGACCGCGGGTTGATTTTTGCCGCCCTCTTCGGTGGATTCTGACGAATCTGGATCAACTTCCCCCTCGGACTGGTTTAGATAGACCCGTGCGTGATCTTCGCAGAGATGAATTTCGCGGACGGCACCGCTCTCCAATTCCGTGATGTGAAACACTGCCGGATGATCGCACTGCTGGCACTTCATAATGCAAAAACTCTTTCGCTTCGGCGTTCCTGTCAGATCCGGAAACCGTTCTGATTATAGCGACTCCTAACCGAAAGGTCGCCCTCAATTTGCTGCCAATCGGCTCAAACACCGTTCCAGAGGAACTCGCTCGACCCGCCTGCCGGCCTCTTATTGTGAGCCCAGAGTTCTCCCGCTAGTCTCTGCACTAGGATCGTGCTCCTCATATAGAATGATGATACTGAGATTACATGCCTCACTTACCCGACAGGATTTGCTTTGACAAACTTGCCGCGACATTCCGCACGGTACCTGTCTACCGCCGCTTATTTTCTGACGGTCTGACGCCACTCTCTGCTTTTGCGCGGATTGATGTCGGTGATTGTAGCTGTCTCTTTGAGAGCGTCGTGGGCGGCGAGAAAGTTGGTCGCTACAGCTTTCTTGGGGCTGAACCCTTCCTGCGGCTCGAGGCCTTCGGCACCTCCGTTTGCGTGATGCATGGCAGCACAGTCGAAACCTTTGAGTGCGCCGACCCACTGGCTGAACTCGAACGTCGCATGAAGCCATTTCAGCCGGCCAGACTCCCAGAACTCCCCCCTTTTACCAGCGGCGCCGTGGGCTATGCGTCTTACGACTCCGTGCGTTACTCAGAGCACCTGCCAAACGCCCCTGCCGACGACCGTAATCTTCCCGACCTGTGCTTTGCGTTTTACGACAGGCTGATCGTTTTTGATCATGTGACCAAGTCACTTGACATTGTTGTATTGGCCCACATGACAGACAGCTCCACTGAATCAGTGGAACGCGCCTACGCAAAGGCCTGCCAACGCATTGATGCTACCATCGAGCAACTCTTTCAGCCCGCGGCGTGGCCGCCTCCTGCTGATATCGGTTCGCGGCCCGACCCGCTCCGTTTTGCAACCGATCTGGCCGCTGGCAAAGCCCACTCCACATTTTCACAGGAACAGTTCCTCGCCGCCGTGGAGCGAGTGATCGAATACATCCACGCTGGTGACGTTTTCCAAACCGTCTTGAGCCGACGGCTGGAGATTCCCTTTGATCTGCCCGCCATTGAACTCTACCGCACGCTGAGAGTTGTGAACCCCAGTCCATTCATGTTTTACCTGCGATCGCCCGCTGTTACGCTCGTCGGTAGTTCGCCTGAGATTATGGTGCGTGTCGTGGATGGCATGGTCACCGTTCGGCCACTGGCCGGAACGCGGCCGCGAGGGGCAACCCCACAGGAAGATCAACTGCTGGCCAGTAGTCTGTTAAGCGACCCAAAGGAACGGGCCGAACACATCATGCTCATCGATCTGGGCCGCAACGATGTTGGCCGGGTAGCGGACATCGGCTCAATCGTTCTGAGCGATGTGATGTCGATCGAGCGGTATAGCCATGTCATGCATCTCACCAGCAATGTTACAGGCCGACTGGCAGAGGGAATGACGGCATTTGACGCCTTGCGGGCCTGTCTGCCTGCTGGCACCGTCTCCGGAGCCCCCAAGATTCGGGCCATGCAAATCATCGACGAATTAGAGCCCCGCCGCCGTGGACCCTATGCAGGTGCTGTCGGCTACATCGACTTTGGTGGATCGATGGACACCTGCATTGCCTTACGAACAGTGGTCATCAGTGGGGGCAATGCCTATGTTCAGTCGGGCGCGGGAATCGTGGCCGACAGCGTACCGCAGAGCGAATTTGAGGAGACTCTCAACAAGGCCAAGGGGCTTCTTGTTTCAATCGCGATGACGGTCGATCGACTCAGACCCACAATCGCGAAATGACCTGCTTCATTCCGAGCGCGGCTCCAATACCCACGAGCGGCATCCCTCAGGCCGACTCTTTCCAAGCCCGGCGGACTTCGGCCAGACCTTCGACACAAAGGTCGTATTCGTGACTCAGGTGCTTGAGCAACTGTCGCTCGTCGGCCGTGTCATCACTGCCGATGGTGCTGGCGATCCAGTAGGCCTTCTTACCAGCAGCGCGATAGTCGAGCAGATGATCCTGCCGAAAGGGATGCTGGACTCGCCGGAGCGCTTCGGGATAAAGACCACTCCAAAATAGCGTGTAATCGCCAATCTCGCGGTAGCCATCGCGGGCGGTTTCCAGAGGGACCTGTTGCACGACGGCCAGCATTCTGGCCACATCGTCAATTTCATTCGGCCCCACACCCGGCAGCAAACAACCGGGTGCATTCCGCACAAATCGCACGAGCAAGAGTGCAACGTAGTCGATCAGAGGCGGATCGACTACGCCCAGGCGAGCAAAAAAAGCATGCTCGGTGAGACCGCGAAAGAAACGATCAATGTCGTCTGAATCTCGGGCTGAATACATGTCCGAGCGACCTCCATTCGGGCTTTCACCGCTAGCGTTTGGAGTGCAGCCACACTCCCAGCAGGCACCACTCAATCGACCACCGCTGCCAGTCAACTGCCCTTATCTTTCCTACGCTTTGTTATAGGATTCTGTTCTGGTTTCTCACTAGGGCCATTCTGCCATTTTTTAACGATTTTTCCTGCCCCGGAGCGACCCAGCCTGCCCCACCTCCCGCAAGGAGTTTCCTATGCTTGAAATTGTGGTTCTGCCTAGCTCTCTCTTGCTGGCCAGCGCTCACGAAAGTGCCCTTCGACCGCTGTTGGTTCAACTGGTTGTGATCATTTTAGCTGCCCGCCTTGGGGCCGTCGTGGCCCGGCGTTGTGGCCAACCCAGCGTGGTCGGAGAGATTGTGGCCGGATTGCTGCTAGGTCCATCGGCGCTGGGAGCGGTGGCCCCGGAACTCTCGGCGATGATCTTTCAAGGCGGGGCCATGGGCCTAGCCGAGAAGGGCATCAAAACACTCAATGCTTCGCTGATGAGCTTGAGCCAGATCGGCTTGATTCTGCTCTTATTTTTGATTGGCTTGGAATTTGATTTTTCTCACATTCGCCGGCAGGGCCGGCTGGCACTGGCAATCTCCATGGCCGGCATCGCCGCACCATTTGCCCTTGGAATTGGACTGGCCATCGTGATGGTGTCTCGGATCGAGGCCCTCGGGGCCACAGTCATCGCCGCGGCAGCTTGCGACGACGCGGTCGGATGGACACTATTGGCCGCTGTCTCAGCGATTGCTGTCGGAGAGTTTGAAGTCTGGAGCGTGATTCGCATGATCGGCGCCTCAGCAATCTTTGCCGCGTTGGCGATCTTCGCGATTCGACCGATTGTGCTGCCATTGCTGGAGCGTGCCATCTCAGTTCCAACGACTGCCGATCGACACACGCATTCTCAAGAATCGCATGGTCGACTGTCGCTGGGATCACTCTCGTTGCTGCTGGCAGGTCTGCTTTTGGCAGCCCTGATCACCAGCCTGATTGGCATTTTCGCGATTTTCGGCGCTTTTTTACTTGGGGCTGCCTTGTCTGGATCGGCTCGGGTGCGAGAGGCAATTTCGGCCCCTCTTTCTGATTTCGTAACGATTTTCTTTCTACCAATATTTTTTACCTACACCGGTCTGCGCACCAACATCGGATCGCTTGGATCGCTCGAAGCATGGCTCTGGTGCGGGGCGGTGATGGCGGCAGCGGTTCTCGGCAAATGGGGCGGTTGTGGTTTGGCTGCGCGGCTCTGCGGAATGCCAACTGGGGAAGCATCCTGCGTGGGTGTGTTGATGAACACCCGGGCACTGATGGAACTGATCGTCATCAATGTAGGGATGGATTTGGGCGTCATTCCACCAGCCATCTACTGCATGCTGGTGCTGATGGCCATCGGCACAACCCTCATGGCCACGCCCTTGGCCGCCTGGATGCTGCGGGGCAGTCCCTACGAAGGGCGACTCATCGAACGGGGATTTTTGCATCCATAGGGAGTGACCCGAGCCTGCCTATCGGTCTTGTTCCTGAATTTTATTCCTGCGTTTTGTGCTTGAGGGCTGCCGCCAATTCGCCTACGTAGGCAGCGATGCCCTGCACCACTTCGTCGCGTGGACGCGTGGCAAAATCGGCCAGATGCCGCACCAGCGCCGAACCGACGATCACGCCGTCAGCCACGGCGGCCACCGCTTGGGCCTGCTCAGGACTGCTAATCCCAAAGCCGACAAGAATTGGGACGTCTGTTTTTGTGCGCAGCCACTTGACCCGTTCGGCAAGCCCATCGGGCAGAGCGTCGCGTTCGCCCGTCACGCCAGCCACCGCCACGCAGTAGAGAAATCCCGAGGCTTTGCGGGCAATCGCCTCGGCTCTCTCTGGCGGCGTTGTCGGCGTGACAAGCCGCACCAAAGGCAAGCCCACTGCTCGGCAAGCCGCATCGAGCGGATCTGACTCCTCAATCGGCAGATCCGGCACTACTAGCCCAGCCAGACCAACGGCCGCTGCATCGGACACAAAGCGTTCGATGCCACGGCGAAAGATAATTGAATAACTCGTCATCGCTAGAATCGGCATCCGCACCCGCTGGCTCGCCTTGTGTGCCAGCTCAAACAGACCGTCCAGTGTGATGCCGGCTGCAAGAGCTCGCGTGTAGGACGACTGAATCACCGGTCCATCGGCAATCGGATCGCTGTAAGGCACGCCTAATTCGCAGAGCGACGCACCGGCCTGATCGATTGCTTCGAGCACTGCAAGCGTTGTCTCCAGATCGGGATCGCCTGCCGTCACAAACGGTGCCAGGGCTTTGCGTCCCTGCTCTTTGTTGGCCCTGAACATCTCCTCGAGGGAAATCTTTTCTACCGGCATGAGTGTTTCCATTTTCTGCATAAATGTGAGTTGGGTTGTGATTTCCAAAACGAGAGATCGCCCGAGAGATCGCCCTTGCGTGAGCCGATCAATGAGCTTGCGTGAGCCGATCAACAAACCGCTTCACTCCCATCCATGCCGCGAATCCTAGCGATCTCGGCCGCGTCTTTATCGCCTCGACCCGACAAACAGACAACAATAATTTCATTCGCTGGCCGCCTCGCCGCCTCTCGAACGGTCCACGCCAGCGCGTGTGATGTTTCCAGGGCTGGTAAGATTCCTTCCCGCTGTGCCACAAGGTCAAACGCATCGAGCGCCTCTTTGTCTGTGACGCTTGTGTATTCCACTCTGCCAGCATCGCGCCAGTAACTGTGCTCCGGGCCAACTCCAGGATAATCCAGGCCTGCCGACACAGAGTGGACATCGGAAGTTTGACCGTCCTCATTTTGCAGCACATAGCTCAAACTGCCGTGCAAAATTCCTGGCTGGCCGTAACTCAAACTGGCAGCATTCTCGCCCGGATTCCCCGAGCGGCCCCCGGCCTCCACGCCCACCAGTCTGACCTCCGCGTGATCGATCAACGGATAAAACATACCGGCCGCGTTGCTGCCGCCGCCAACGCAAGCCACGACTGTGTCGGGTAAACGACCAAATTGCCGCAGGCACTGCTCGAATGTTTCTTTGCCAATCACCGACTGAAAGTCGCGCACGATTCTCGGAAAGGGATGCGGCCCCACCACTGAGCCGATGATGTAGTGCGTCGTTTCAACCGAACCCATCCAATCCCGCATGGCATCGTTGATGGCATCCCGCAGCGTCTGCGATCCGCTCGTGACCGGGCGCACTTCTGCTCCCATCAAGCGCATGCTCCTCACATTGGGGGCTTGTCGACGAATGTCTTCCTGCCCCATATAGACGACGCACTCGAGGCCAAACCTCGCACAGGCCGTGGCCGTTGCCACTCCATGCTGGCCGGCGCCAGTTTCGGCTATCACGCGGCTTTTGCCCATGCGCAAAGCCAACAGTCCCTGCCCCAGCGTGTTGTTGATTTTGTGAGCGCCGGTGTGACTAAGATCTTCCCGCTTCAAATAAATCTGTGCTCCGCCAGCATGCGCTGTCAGTCTTTCGGCAAAGAGCAGCGGCGTTGGCCGGCCAACAAATGCCGAGAGCAGGTTGTCGAGTGTGGCAGAAAAAGTCGGGTCGGCAATCGCATCGTTGTAGGCTCTCTGGAGTTGATCGAGGGCCGCCGAGAGCGTCTCTGGAACATACCTGCCGCCAAAGCGGCCAAAGCGGCCAAGTGCATCGGGAACCTGAGAGATTGCTCGGGCAGAAGGGCTTGTTGAATGCGAAACACTCGTCATAGGAATTATTTCCACGGGAGCCGTCGGATGAGGCGTTAATCTGAAGGAGCTTTGCCGAATAATTCTAGCGGCCACTTCCGAATTGCAGGATTGTAGCCTGTTGCGGCGGTGCTACCATCGCAGGGTTTTCCACAAGTCACTTTTTGCCTTGAAGAGACCCCCGCAAATGCCTGAACTTCCGGAAGTTGAGACCATGCGTCTGGGAATTGCCCAGTTCGCAGGCTACCGGATTCAGACGGTAGCGTTTCCACGGCAGTCTGTGCGGCCGATCTCAGTCACTCCACGACCGCAGACCATTATCACCACACTCGCTGGGCGATTGATCGTAGCGGTGCATCGCTACGGCAAGCGTATCGCGATTGAAATTGCCGGCTCGGGATCTGGCCACACGCATCGCGATGTAACCCACTGGCTGGTGATCGAACCCCGCATGACAGGGCTCTTGTTGGTTGCCGATGCACCGTCACAGCAGCATGTTCGCATGCACATCCAATTGTCACCCCTGATTTCTTCCGTCGCGAAAGCCTCGATTCCCCCGCTCTCGCAGTTGCTCTTTTGGGATCGTCGCGGACTTGGCACAGTGCGTTTGCTTGACAAGTCCGGCCTGCTGGCTGCCTGCGGCCCAGAGCGGCTCGGCCCCGACGCCCTGATTGTCTCAGGCAGCGATTACAGCAGCCGACTCCACGCTTCGGCCCGTGCCATTAAAGTGGCCCTCCTCGACCAACGGGCCGTAGCCGGCATTGGCAACATCTATGCCGCCGAGATTCTGTTTCTGGCTGGCGTTGATCCCCGTCTGCCCTGCCGCCGGTTGACGGGTAGCATGTGGGAACGACTCGCAACTGTCACTCGCGAATTGCTGGCAGAAGCGGTTCGCCTGAAGGGGTCAACGCTTGGCGACGCCACCTACAGAACGCCCAACAATGCCCTCGGCGAGTTCCAGTTTCAGCATCGTGTTTATGGCCGACAGGGGCTTCCCTGTCAGACGTGCCTCTCGCCCATCCAGCGGATCGTTCAGGCCCAGAGATCGACCTTTTTCTGCCCTCAGTGTCAGAAGCGAAGCGGCCACTCTCAAAGGCGTTGAGCGACACAATAGATGGGGGCAGCCAGCATTCTTTTGGCGACAGCGGAAAATGATTTTTATGTCGCTGATCGACGGCCAGTTGGCAATGCTGTTCCAGATGCCTTACGCTACTGCTTGCCTTGAAACACACGGTTTTTATTTGTGATCGCCCTGACTAGGAGACAATCTGATGACCACTCCAACCCACAAACCCGCCCACTCAGTGGTGCGCCTACCGCGACGCGGTTTTCTCTCGGGCATGGCCGCTGCAGCAGGAGCCACGACCTTACTAGGATCTATGCCCGCAGCGATCCGAACTACAGTTGCCGCCCAGCCGACCGGGGTGCCTGCCGCCGGGCAAAAAACGGCCGAGACACTGGCCCAGATTCTTCACACTTCACTCTCCGCCAAGCAGAAAGAAGCAGTCTGCTTTCCCTGGGACTATGTCCATCCAAAATTTGGTCTATTGCGCACTCGCGTAGGAAACAACTGGAATGCGACCGAACCATCCGTAGCGAGCTCATTTTTTACAAAAGATCAGCAGCACATGGTGCGAGACATTTTTGAACACTTGATCGAGCCGGAGTGGCATGCCCGCTTCGACAAGCAACTGGAAGACGACACCGGTGGTTTTGGTCACGATCAATCGATCGCCCTGATTGGTGAGCCCGGCTCTGGCACATTCCAATTTTTGTTGACCGGTCGGCACATGACGCTGCGCTGCGATGGCGATTCAGCCGAGCATGTTGCTTTTGGTGGGCCAATTTTCTACGGCCACGATGCTGGCGGTTTTAACGAAGGGCCGGCCCATTCCGGTAATGTGTTTTGGTCGCAAGCGGTCGCCGCCAACGGTGTCTATAAGATGCTGGACGGACGACAGCGAGGTTTGGCGCTCGTTGAAAAACTGCCCCGTGAAAATGCCGTCGCATTTCGCGACAAAAAAGGAGACCTTCCCGGCATCCCTGTGACAGAGTTTTCCGCCGATCAACGGGCCGAACTCCAACGAGTGCTCACGATGCTCTTAGAGCCGTTTCGGACTTCCGATCGCGACGAGGCTAGGCAGTGCCTGGAAAAACAGGGGGGCTTGGAATCGTGCCGGCTGGCCTTTTATCGCGAGGGCGATCTGGGGAATGACGGTGTCTGGGATTGCTGGCGACTGGAAGGCCCATCGCTTGTCTGGCACTACCGCGGTGCCCCCCACGTCCACGTTTGGGTGAACATTGCCGATACCCCTACCATTGCCACAAACTCCTGAGCCATCTTTGCTCCTGAGTCATTTTTTCGATTCCCTGACTCACACTCTGAAGGCTGAATGACTGACTGCTGTATTATTGGCGGAGGCGTCATTGGGCTGTCGATCGCTCGTGAATTAGCTAAACGCGGCCTCTCCGTCCATGTTCTCTCGCGGGATCGTGAACGTGACACCGCCTCGTGGGCCGCAGCGGGCATCTTTCCACCCGCACCGCTTCTACCCAACGGCTCGGCCAATGAGGCCCTGACTACCTGGAGCGACTCGCTCCACCGGCAGTGGGCCGACGAGCTCCTGGAGGAAACCGGCATCGACAATGGCCTTCGCGTCTGCGGCGGACTTCATCTGGGGGCAACCGAAGAAGCAATAGCTTCTCTGCGCGATGAAGCGATTGAGTGGAGAACAAAGGGGGTGGTATGCGATCTCCTCGATGCAGCCGGCGTAAGAGACTGCGAGCCCGCTTTCAAAACAGCAGTAGAGCAGGGGGCGATCGCCGGCGGCTACGTTCTGCCCGACGAGATGCAGATTCGACCTCCGCGGCACTTGCAGGCGCTCTTGCAATCCTGTCGCTCGCGAGGAGTTCAAATTGAATTTGATGCGGTGGTGGATCGACTTGATGTGCAAGGCGACCGCATCCAAGGCGTTGTTGTTCAAGGGGGCTCACCTACTGGAGGTCCTCCTCACGGCAAAACCGTCCACGCTGGTTGCTACTGTCTGGCCGCCGGGGCTTGGTCGGGAGACTTGGCCAAAACGCTCGGCTTGCAGATTGAAACTCGCCCTATCCGTGGGCAGATTGCGCTGCTGCGGCTGCCCCGACAAATCCTCAGCCGCGTTGTCAACCTCGGCCTTGAATATTTTGTGCCGCGTTCCGATGGCCGCCTATTGGTTGGATCGACTATCGAAGATGCTGGATTCGATTGCTCTACGACCCATGAGGCGATCGATCGCTTCATGGTCTTTGCCCATCTTCTACTCGGCCCTCTGTCCGAAGCGATACTCGAACAGACATGGGCTGGTCTCAGGCCCGGCTCGACCGACGGCCTGCCGTTGATGGGTCGAGCCCCTGCTTGCGCAAACGCCTATCTGGCCAGTGGACATTTTCGCGCAGGCCTGCATCAGTCAACCGGATGTGCCGTGTTGCTGGCTGATCTAATCACCGGCCAGCCGCCCTCGATCGATCCTGCACCCTTTGAGCCATCACGGTCGATGCGCATGCAAGCTGCCGGTGCGGCCCCGCCAAAAGATTCGGTAGATGCCTATCTGGCACGAGCAGCCCTAGAAGTTTCACGACCTTTCTAGAAGTTTCCGGTCTCTGGAAAGAGGTTCTTCAGAAGCTCTTTGGCTGCACTCAAGCGGCATTGAGCGAGAGCCGGCGATAGAGTGTCTCGATGTCATCCGGCACGAGCACATGGCCGGCGTTTGAGCTTGTCAGCATTTCGGCCAGATCGGCCAGTCGCATGACGAGTGCGGGAATACCTGCGGCAATTTCGTGAATCGTGCGAGTCACGGCCGCGCGATTCTCTGGCGATCCCGCAGCCACAAGCGATCCTGCCACAAGCAGACTCGACTCAGCCAGAGAGAAGGGGGGGAGAATTGCCCGCAGCCGCACGAGTTGCTCAAGCCGGCTATCACGAGAGACAAGTGAAAGTAATCGTCCTTCGCCAGCCAGCACAATGCCAACCGATGGATGACTCTTGCGGCAGCCATCGACCAGGTGACTGAGTTGGCCATCTTCCAAGAGATGCGAATCATCAATCAGTAGAATATCGGCCTGCCTCCGGTCGACACTCTGCTTGGCCGTCAAGTCGCCCATTCTTGTCATATCTTCTAACAGTTCGTCACACCGCCAGATTGCGATCAACCGCGGCTGGAGATACGCCGTATCTGCCACGGACTTGAGCACGAAAGTCTTACCCACTCCAGCCGGTCCGCAAAGCAGCACCACGGATGGCAGCTTTTCTAAGGCATACGCCACACGCGCAACAGCAGCCTGCTGGGCTAGCGATAATCGCAACGATCGTTGGGCAGCAGTCATCCCGTCAGTCCTGCTCTAAACATTTCAGATGCACTCTGCCACGCCAGGCGTAAATGTCAACACCTCACCCAGCAACTTTAATCCAATTGCCTCGATCGCCTGGCCTCGAGCAGCACAGCACGGGGCATCGTGTCGCCGCACAAGCAGCACCGCATCGCAGCCAAGGCTCATCTCCTGGAGCACGTGTCGTCGAAGAGGTCCCGGCGGAAACCACACGCCAGCATCGACCAAGGCAATGTCATCCAAGATATCAAACTGCCCGGAGCCGTCGCTGGGGCTCCTCTCGGAAATATCGGCCACGCGATTGAAGCACAGCACGCGTCGCCCTTGAGCCGTGATCGCACGGGCAAGGCCTTGAACAATGGTCGTCCTCCCTTCTCGCCGCCGTGCCCCAGTGATAGCCACCACTCGGCACCCCTGTGCATGCGCCTCCAGAACGCACTCGGCAAGCGCCTGCCACTCCAGAGGCGCCTGGCAGAGGAGTTGGTCTGGCACTGCTGCCGAGCTATCGGCTGATAGAGTCCATAACGACAATAAAGGGCTAGCGGGGATGGCAGCAGCATCAGGACTATGGGCGGACTCCGGAACCACTGCCTGGGCACATGGCTCGGAAAAGCAAACGGATCCGGATGCAGATGACGGGTTTAACAATCGCTGCACAAGCGATCGATCGAGTAAGTCGAGCATCATGGCGTTGGCCCCCGTGGCCGTGCTGCTTGCAGCGGCAGTTCTTTCGCAACTCGCTCTGGCTGCTGAGCGTTCTGAGCCTGCTGAAGCCGTTGGCTCACTGCCCGTTTCTCATGCCACCAGACAGCACTCCAAAAACATACTGCCAAGACCGCCAGCAATGCGACTGACCAAACAGGAAATTGCACGCTCGAATGCCGCGATCTTTTTTCAGCCACTCTTTCCGTCATACCGGACTTCACTCCCGTTACCCCGGACTGAATCCAGGATCCATGCTCTGGGCCTAGCTTGGACTCTGGTTCTGGCTTCTCGCGCAGCAACTCCTCGTGTGGCATGAATGTTGGAATGCGGGCGATGATCTTCATCGAGAAGCCTCAAAACAAGCGGGCACTCCTCCCGTCATCAGAGCCTGCGGGCCCCTTCGCAGATCCTTTGGGAGTCGGGGTGAACAAATCGCTTCGCCCATGAATCACAATCGTCGCCAACCAATAGCCAGCTTGAGCGAGCAGGGGGCGATCAAGAACCGACGATTGACAGCGGCTTTTCGCAGTATGCCCCAAGCCCCCATTCGCCTATCATATCTTGCCAAGCTTGCCGCAACGAAAGGCGGCGGCCCCCATTTTCAATACATACTTTTTCTTCAACCCTTATGCCCACGCAGCCTCGCTCCGCCCGTCTCGCATCACTTCACTCGCTTTTGGCCCATCGCATTGCTGTTCTCGACGGAGCGATGGGGACCATGGTTCATGCTTTGGAGCTTGATGAACAGGGTTTCCGTGGAGAACGCTTTGGAGATCATCCCAAAGACCTCAAAAACTGCATCGATGTTTTGACGCTCACACAGGGGGATGCGATCCGCGGCATCCATGCGGCCTACCTGGAGGCCGGCGCTGATATTGTCGAAACCAATACGTTCGGAGCAACTTCCATGGCGCTGGCCGACTTCGGCCTCTCCGACTACGTTCGCGAAATGAATCTCTCCGCCGCTCGCTTGGCTCGCGAAGCCGCCGACTCTGCCACAGAAAAAACTCCCGATCGACCTCGCTTTGTGGCCGGCTCCATCGGCCCAACCAACAAGCAGCTCTCCATCGCTGGCAATGTCTCTGATCCCGGCCATCGGGATGTCACATTTGACCAAATGGTGGCCACCTATCGCGAGCAAGTTGATGCCCTGCTCGACGGTGATGTTGATGTTTTGCTGGCCGAAACCGCCTTCGATACGCTTGTTCTCAAGAGCTGCCTGTACGCCATCGAGGAAGTCTTTCAAGAGCGTGGGTTCCGTATTCCGGTGATGGCATCGTTTACTGTTTTTGAAGGCGGCCGCACGCTCTCTGCCCAAACTGTCGAGGCCTGCTGGGCCAGCCTTTCGCATGCCAACCTACTGAGCGTCGGCATCAACTGCGCGCTTGGACCAGAAAAACTGCGTTCCCACCTAGCCGATCTGGCACGGATCACGCCCCGGCTGACAAGTTGCTATCCCAACGCGGGATTGCCGAATGCGCTTGGAGGATTTGACGAAACACCGGGCATGATGGCAAAAGTGCTGGGGGAATTTGCCGCCGAGGGTTTTCTCAACATCGTTGGTGGCTGCTGCGGCACAACACCGGCCCACATCAAGGCCATTGCCGAGGCCGTCTCCAAGCATTCCCCGCGCACTCCGGCCTCGCCAGAGCCCCGATCCCGCTATTCGGGACTTGAGCTTTTAGAAGTCCGTTCGGAGAGTAGCTTTATGATTATCGGCGAGCGCACCAATGTGACAGGCTCGCGGGCGTTTGCCCGATTGATCAAGGAAAACCGCTATGAGGAAGCGGTACGAGTGGCCCGGCAGCAGGTCGAAAATGGGGCCAACATTATCGATGTGAATGTCGATGAGGGGATGCTGGACGGCCCGACAGTGATGACGAAATTCCTCACGCTCATTTCCAGCGAGCCAGATGTCGCGAGGGTTCCGATCATGGTCGATAGCTCGCGCTGGAGCGTGCTGGAGGCGGGGCTCAAGTGCCTGCAAGGGAAGGGGATTGTCAACTCCATCAGTCTCAAGGAAGGAGAAAAGGAATTTCTGCGGCAAGCCAGCATCGTCAGGCGATACGGCGCAGCAGTTGTTGTCATGGCCTTTGACGAGGAAGGGCAGGCGACGGAAATCGACCGCAAGGTTTCGATCTGCCTCCGCGCCTACAGGCTCCTGACGGAGCAGGTTGGCTTTGCGCCTGAGGACATTATCTTTGATCCCAATATCCTCACCGTTGCCACTGGCATTGAAGAGCACAACCGCTACGCCATTCATTTTATCGAGGCCACTCGCCAGATCAAAGCGGCCATGCCTCTGGTGAAAGTCTCGGGGGGAGTCAGCAATGTTTCCTTTTCGTTCCGTGGCAACGACGCCGTCCGTGAGGCTATGCACGCGGCATTTCTCTACCATGCCATTCAAGCCGGCATGGACATGGGCATTGTCAACGCCGGCCAATTGGCTCTTTACCAGGAGATAGAACCGCAGTTGCTCGAGCGCATTGAAGACGTGCTCTTTGATCGTCGGCCGGATGCCACCGATCGGCTGGTCGAACATGCCGAAAGCGTCAAGCAGCGAGATCCAGCCGATACGGCCCGGGTCGACGCGTGGCGGAGCCTGCCTGTCGACGAACGGCTCTCTCATTCGCTCGTCAAGGGATTTGCCGACCATGTGGAGTTCGATGTCGAGGAGGCCCGTGCCTGTTATCAAACCAGTATTGAGATCATCGAGGGGCCGTTGATGCGCGGAATGCAGATCGTAGGCGATCTGTTTGGGCAAGGGAAAATGTTTTTGCCGCAGGTTGTCAAGAGTGCCCGTGTGATGAAGCGCGCAGTCGCTCACCTGCTCCCCTACATGGAAGCAGAAAAGGCGGCGTCGGGCCAAACGCGATCGAGCCGGGGACGGGTGCTGATGGCAACCGTCAAAGGAGATGTGCACGACATCGGCAAGAATATTGTTGGCGTGGTACTCGGCTGCAACGGCTATGAAGTCATTGACCTCGGAGTGATGGTCTCGTCGGCCAAGATCATCGAAGCGGCCAGAGAGCATCAGGTCGATATTGTCGGGCTCAGCGGCCTGATCACACCGAGCCTTGATGAAATGGTGCGAGTGGCGCAGGAATTTGAGCACGAGCAGTTGAAGATCCCGATCTTGATCGGTGGTGCCACGACATCGTCGCGGCATACGGCCGTCAAGATCGCGCCGAAATATTCTGCTGAAGTGGTGCATGTGCTCGACGCTTCGCGGGCTGCCGGTGTTGTCGAAAAACTAATAAATCCCTCCAGTCGGGCTGCATTCGCACTGACTAACCGCCAGGAACAACAGCGGCAGACCGAGCATTTTAAGTTGCGGCAGCAAACAACTCTCGTGCCCTACGATGTGGCAAGAGAGAGGCGATGGACCACCGATTGGGCCACTGCACCGATCGATACTCCAGAGTTTCTGGGCATCCGCCAACTGGACAATGTTCCGCTTGCGGAACTCGTGCCTTTGATCGACTGGTCTCCCTTCTTTATGACTTGGGAACTCAGGGGCAAATATCCAAAGATCTTCCGTGATCCAGTGGTCGGCGTGGAGGCAAAAAAACTTTTTGACGAAGCCACAAAACTGCTTGATGAGATCATGCGAGACAAGTCGCTCACTGCCCGGGGAGTGTACGGATTTCTGCCAGCTAATTCCGACGGCGATGATATTATCCTCTTTAGCGACGACACCCGCCGGCACGAAACCTCTCGACTGCACACGCTACGCCAGCAATGGGAGCGACAGGGACAGACTGTTTTCCATGCACTCGCTGATTTTGTAGCGCCGCTCGAGAGCGGCCGCAAGGACTACATCGGTGTGTTTGCCGTCACCACCGGCCACGGCTGCGACGAGCTGTGCCGTCGCTACGAAAGCGAGCTTGATGATTATTCCTCAATTTTGTCAAAGGCATTGGCCGACCGATTAGTGGAAGCATTTGCCGAGTGGCTGCACCGCAAGGCTCGTGTTGAGTGGGGCTACGGTCGCAGTGAACAGCTCTCTCATGAAGATCTGCTGGAGGAGCGTTACCGGGGTATTCGGCCGGCGCCAGGCTATCCAGCCTGTCCGGATCACACTGAAAAAATTGCGATCTTTAAGCTTCTCGATGCCGGCAATGCCGCCGGCATGACCCTCACTGAAAGCTGCGCCATGCTGCCGGCATCGAGTGTGAGTGGTCTCTACTTTGCCCATCCGGAAAGCCGCTACTTCACTGTCGATCGAATCACCCGCGAGCAGGTGGAATCGTACGCTGGTCGCAAGGGCATGCCCGTGGCCGAGGTCGAACGGTGGCTGGCACCGAATTTGGGCTACGATCCTTGAGAGCAGGGCTGGTGAATCGAGTTGATCGCATCCATAAACCGATTTTTGCCGAGGGTTGAGCCGATGCCCAGCGACCCCAAAAAAAAGCCCCGCGCTCGCCGAATCGTTCTCGATACCGGTCCGACGAGTGCTCAGGAGACCCGCTCCATGGTCCTGCTTGGGCAGCGATTTCTTAACTATGTGCGGCACGAACGGGCTCTTTCGGAAAATACGCAGGCAGCCTACCGCCGCGACCTCCGCACTTTTGGCGACTGGCTAGGGGGCCGCGATGCAACAAGCCTCACTGTCACCGACTTGGGCGATTATTTTGCCTCCCTCACGCAGCGTGGCCTCGCGCGGGCCAGCGTAGCCCGACAAGCAGCCACGATCCGGACCTTTTACGGTTTCTTACAGCTTGAAGGCGTCGTGCAGGAGAGTCCTGCAGAGCTTATCTTGGCCGCTCGTCGTGACGATTCTATTCCCGGCACGCTCTTGCCACTCCAGGTCGACCGGTTGCTTGAAAGCCCCGATCTCGCCACAGCCATCGGTCAACGCGACAAGGCTCTGCTGGAACTGCTCTATACCACCGGGTGCCGCGCTTCGGAGGTTTCGTCGTTGCGACTGACTGACATGCACCTGGCCGAGAGCTTTTGTACCTGTCGCGGAAAAGGCAACAAGGAGCGGGTTGTGCCGCTGGGACGACGAGCGATTGAGGCCGTCCGCCGATGGCTTGACGGCTCTCGCACTCTCTTCGCCGCGCACGCCAACCTCAAGCCGGCATGGATACTGCTCTCCTCACGAGGCAACCGATTGTCTCGAATGCGAATCTGGGAGATTGTGCGACTGCACGCTGACAAGGTGGGACTACCGTCAGACATCGGGCCGCACACACTCAGGCATAGCTTTGCCACGCACTTAGTGGCGGGAGGCGTCGATCTTCGCCATGTTCAAGAAATGCTGGGCCACGCCAGTATCGCCACAACGCAGCGATACACGCATGTCGACGCTAGCCGTCTCAAAAGCGTCCACGGAAAATTTCATCCCCGTCGATAATCAAAAGCCAATCAGACTAGATGGCTAGAGGTTCACAGGGGCACCGGTTGATCCACCTGCCAGCGGACCAAACAGGCCACGGCATCTATGGCTTCTTCGGTGGAGTAAACTTGATTTTCTTGATCAATTCAATGATTTGGCCATTTTGTGTTGTTCCCGAAACCGCCGAAATAGCTTTGACAACATTGGAGTACTTCAGCGCGTAGTCACAGTCGAGCTCCACCTCAGTTTTTTCAGCCAGCGAATTGGGACCTGTGTCCGTGCCAACAAGATCAACCACTTTTTTTCGCAGTTCGTCAAAATCCGTCACCGTCGAACCGTTCATCGTCATTGAAGCAAGCGCTCCATCGGGCCCAGCCGACAGCTTCACTCGCACAGGCGGCACCTGCTGATCGTCAGGAGCAGCGGCAGCAGCAGCCAGAGGCATGCGGATATCAAAATCCCCTTCAGGAGTCACGATTTTGAGCGTGCACATGAAAAATGACATCAACTGAAAAACGACGTCGATCATTGGCGTCATGTTGATTTCAATTTTATCTGCGAGTTTTGATTTTGATGCGCGTCTGGCCATCGGATCAGGGTCCCTCGTCGTACTGCGCCCTGAGGGCAAATCGTTCAAATCCTTTTTCCTGACAAATGCGGACGATGTCCTGCACCTCTCCTGTCTTCGCCCGCCCGTCCGCCCGGACGATCACGGTGGCTGAATTTGGTTCTTTTCCTGAATCGAGGATAGCGGTTTTTTCTCTGTCGAGATAGCTGCCAATCTCTTCGATCGCCACCAACTCACCGGCATAGATCACTGATCCGGAATTGGTTAACTGCAAAGTGATTGGCGTTTCAGCCACACCTTCAACCGGCTTTGCCAATTGACTCATTGGAAGCTGAATACGATCGTCTTGCTCTGCTTCCGAAAAATTCATCACAAACATGAAAAATGTGATTAATTGAAAAGTCATGTCGATCATCGGAGTCATGTCGATTTCAGTCGTCGACGGCTCTCCTTGTCTTTTTCCAGCCATGAAATACTCCGCGATGCCCCGTGAATTACTTTTTACCCATATTTTGAAATCGGGACATTAAACGAAGGGCTTCTTCTTCAATATCTGCATTCAGGGTCTGCAGCCAGTTCTTAAAAAGCGCGAAGCATGCGATGGCTGGTATCGCCAACCAAAGCCCGATCAGCGTCGTAATCAGAGCCTGTGAAATACCGATGGCCAACTGCGACGGCTTGGGGGCTGTCGATGATTTGGCAATGATCATAAAGGCTCCGACCATCCCGTCGACGGTTCCGAGCAGACCGAACATCGGTGCCAAAGCACCCACAAGCGAAACGTAGCTGATCTTGTGCTCGAGCTTCATCGCTTCCTCATCCTGAACCTCCTGCATTGCCTCAACAGACTGGGCATAACCCGAACTCAGTTTGCCCATACCGGCGGCTAGCACATGGCCCAGATAGGAATCATCGCCCTTCGCAAGCTCATACGCCGGCTGATATTCCTTATTTTCTAAATGTGCCTCAAACGCCGCACTCAGGTCCGGCGGCATGAGCACTACCTTGCGGATCTGCATGAAACACATCACCAGCAGCGCTACGAGAGAAAAAGAAAGTATCAGAAAGACGATCACATATTTCAGACCAAGCGCGTTGTAATAAAAAACGAGCATGCTGTCGGCCTCTGGCTCAGCCGGTTCATCGGTTGCCGCTGCGCCGTCGACCTGAGCCTGCGCCTCGCCGGCACAAATGGAAATCAGAACGGCTGGCAGAAGAACCACCGGACCTGAGGCGACTGCTCCTGCGGAAGCCAGCATGGTGAGCATAACGATCGCCCTTTGCAAGCATTGCGATATATCCTGCACAAGGGCGTGCAGCCACTTTTGATTTGCTACGCTCACGCACGCACTACCAGATTGACTCATGCCCAACTGCATACATATCTCCTAAGAAATGGTCGCTTCATTTATCGTAATTGTGTCTGCCACGTTCTCTCAACTTATATCCTGCCGCCCAAAGGACTAGGACTTCCTGGCCGCTGCTTTTTTTGCCCATGCACTGCCGGGATAGGCCGTCTCTAAATTCTGTTTTGCTTCACGCGCTCGTTCTGGATATTTCCCAATCTCCCATAACTCGGCTAGGTTAAACAACGCCTCTGCATGTGTTTCGGGAAGAGAATTGTAGACCAAATCGACCGTAAGAAATGAGATCAGGGCATCTTGATCTTTGCCAGCAATCGAGCGATAGGTAACCCCCAGAACGGAGTATGCTTTTCCCAAAAGTTCCTTGTCCTCGGGATTTGACTGCTTGATGATTGCCTGAATGAGTTTTATAGCTTCATCGGGTTTACGCTGCCGCGCAAGGCACTTGGCCTTGCCCAATTCTGCAGCCCGCTTCTGACTCATACTGCCTTCGTCTTTTGGATCAACCTGAATCTGCATCGCATTTTCAAACTCCTTGTAGGCCTCAGCATACTTTTCTTGATCGTAAAGCATGCCTGCGTTTGCCGCCGCAGCCTTGACCCGGAGAGCGGGGGGACCCTTGGCTAATTTTACATAGGCTTCTTGGGCCAAATCGAACTTTCCCAATCTGGCCAAAAGATCTCCATACAGTTCCTGCATCGGATAAAAATGGTGGCTGGTCGCGTGCTTTGTCAGAAATTCGCCCACCAGTTTGCCGGACTCGATTGGACTCGCTCCCGATTCAAGAGCCGCCCGCCCTGTAGCTGCGGCCTTCACAAAATCAACTTCATCACGAATAAATTCTTCCGCCCCATCGAGTTCCACAGCTTGGATCTTCAGGAGTTCTTTCAGAGCCTCGACCGGCCTTCGACGGGCCAGCATCAGCCTCGCGTTTTTAAGCGACGGCGGTTCGCCGGAAAACTGAATTTCGCGAATTTTCTCTACGGAAACAGACTTGATTGAACCGCTTTTCTCCTCGACTTCAACACCGTTTGGCGTAATGGCAATGATCTTTCCTGAGACAGTTGCCTCTGAACCGTCCGTGGAAATCACACGATCCGGCACTTGAGCAAACAGTGGCAGAGAAACCCACGGAAGAATCGCGATGCACAGCAAAACAGTCCTCGGGGGCTGAGCAATCAGACAGCGAATCTCTTTTGAGATCATCCTACGCACTTTTTATACTCCTTCTTGAGAACGCTCATGCCACTCGCCGTCATACCTACCACACTTTGCACTTATGTTCCATTGCCTGTGGCTGCTGCCGCCGCTGTGGCAGCAGTCGCTTTGTCTACGTCGGCCAAACCGCCTGGACTCGCCACTCCCTGCGCGGCCTGAATCTCTTTGAGGAGCTTATCGAACTGTTGGCGAAATACATCGCCTCCCAATTCTGGATAGAGCTTGTAGGTAAGGATCACATCATTCAAGGCCATTCCAAGCAACTTTTTACCGTTTTCGCTGCCTTTGGCTAGCTGAGCGCGCTGGAAACGACAGATCCCAATATTCAACCGTGCGGTAAAAAATTGATTCCGCAACTTGACTGTCTTTTCATCATTTCCAGCACCTGTTTGCCGCGAGAGTTTGTTGGCGAGTCCGCCCCAGCCCCAGACTACGCTCGTGCCCGTTTTGCGTCCCACAATCGCCTGCTTGAAATACTCATCTGCCTTAACCTTATCGGCTGTTCCAGCAGCTATTGTAAGGCCGGCAATTTGCATGAGCTCCGCAGACAAAACCTGGGCTTCGATGGAATTTTGTCGCTTGACATCGGCGAGATACCAGTCGAGATGGCCCTGGGCCTCATCCCACTTCTCGCGTTCTCGCGAAATACTGGCCATTCGCAATCGTATGGAGGGCTCAAACTTAGCGATTTCTGCCCCTCCCTTTTTGAGCATTCCTGCATACACGTCGGCGGCTCTTGCCAGATATTGAATGGCTCGCGCTTTGGGGACAATGGCGCCTGTTTCTTGGCCCGAGCCGAGCATGAGATAGGTCGTTGCTACCCATATTTGCGAGGTAAGCTTTGCATCCCGCTTGGCCACGCCATCCAAAAACTTTTCAAATCCACCCAGAATTGCCGTGGCTTTAGCCGTGGTCTCGGCGTCCTCGCCATCGCCCTTACCGAGATCCTTGAGCTGTGCCTGAAGATCATGGCCCATCGATAAGTACATTCCCGTAAGTTTGGCAGACGCTTCTTCCCCTTTGCCTGCGGCTTCTTCGAGCTTATCCATTGCCTGCTGTGCTTTTGGGAGTTGCTCCGATTGAATAAAATAGCGGAGCGCCACGCTGAGGGTCTGCTCCATGAGCGGCCCACCGAGCACCGCCGCGTCCTTACCGCTCGCAACGGTCCACGGTCCGTAAACAGAGTGTTCAAGTATTTTTGCCAGCAACGAATCATCTCCATCGTCAGATGCTATCTGGCATCTGGCCAGTGCGGCCGCCACAGCAACCGCAGAAGGCGGGGAACCTTGCGGAACCAAGGCCAGCCCATCGTCGATTGCCTGGGTGGCCTTTGCTTTCCAATCCGCGAGTTGCTTATTTTTTGCCGCTGGGCGCTCACGCTCAAGACGCTTACTTTCCAAGACTTCTCGCCATATGGCACCACCGCCCCGAAGCAAAACCTCTACCCGTCGCGGAGATTTTTCTGGCACCTTCGCCATGATCGCTAGAATTTTATCGATGCCTTTGGAATCCGCCGCCGCTTGCATGGCTACGATCGCGGCATCTGCGCTTTCAGAATCATCGGGCCATGTGCTCATAATGATATCGGCCAACTGCGCGCACTGAGTCTTAGCGTTTTCACGCCAAGACTTCTCCTCTTGCTTTTGAAGTTGCTGCCAACTCGCCATGGCAATCTTTGCTGCCTGCCGACTTCCCTTTGCATTGGGATAGCGCTCCGCTAAAAATCCCCCCATGGCTGCAGCAGCTTGCAACTGCTTAGCGTCATACATCAAGAATGTGAGCAGATACCGAGCCTGATTGAGCATTTCCAGGTCGGTATCATCCGCCAGCGGCATGGCTTTGCGGATTGCCTCAACCGTTTTGGTTCGACTAGCGGCCGCTTCCTCTGAGGCAACTTTAGCATCTTCAGATTTGCCCGCCGCCTCTGCTATCTTCACCTCGGCCCGCTTGGCCTGCATAGAGGTGAGCAAGACCCTTGCCTCATCCATCGCAGCCTTAAAAGAAATATCCGTCCCGGCATCGTCAGGCAATTGATTTCCCAACTTTGCCAGAAGCTCTCGGGCCTCTTTGCCAAAATCTTTATTGGCCTTGGCCACCTCAAGAGCTAATTTTTTGGCATCTTTTTGCAGCGGTATTCGCTTGGTCTTATCGGCATCCGGAATCGCGATTGCCCTCAGTTCCAGCAGCACGGCAGCACGATACTTCATGCCCAGCCAATCGGCATCGAGTTTGGTTGGCATTGTCGCCATCGCATGCTTAAGCAGTTTTTCGTCAAACTCGTCATATTTTTTATCTTCCAGCCAGCACTCCAGCGATGAGTTAATGGCCTTTGCACGCAGACTTGGCACGAGGCCAGCTTCACCCTCGAGGAGGCGTATATTCGAGAGCGTTAGCAAGGCTTTGGGGCGGTCACCTAAAACAACATAGTTTCGACCTTCGTAGTAACGGGCATAAAGTCCGACACCACGCGTAGGATATTTTTCAAAGAGCTGGGCAAATTTGGCGGTCGAATCAACGATTGCTTTCTTCCATTCTTTTGAATCTTTTTCAAGCGCCTTGGATTCTTCAAACAAAACAGTGGCGATCAGCAGACGCGTCCCTAGCAGTTCACCTCGCAACGAGTCTTGTTTTTCTTCAAGCAGCACCAGCGCCGCCTCATCGGCCGATGATCGGGTCGACTTTTTAGGGGGGCTGGTGCCCTTTTTTGACTTAGCGTCGTCGGAGGCGTTTTCCGCTTTGGCATCCTTCTCTTTTTGTTCCTTCTCCCTAAACGCTCCCACCTCTGCATCGACTATTTTGAGCGCTGCAAGAGCGGCAGTCTCCGCTCCTTCGAAGCTTTTGACTGAGTTCTCAAAGAATGCAATCGCTTCGGCATGTAGCTTCTTGACATCTTCGCCAGGATGCTTGGCCTGCTCAACCTTGGCTCTGCCCCGTTCAACAAGCATGCTACCCTTCTGCTTGTAGGCCGCAATTGCCTGCTCCCCCCCGTCGTTTTCCTGCAGAAATCGGTCGAGCTCGGCCTCTGCTTTTTCAAATATCTGAACTCTTTTTTTGCTGTCCGACTCTGTTCGTGTCGTGGCCACAAGTGCTGCTGCGCGTCGATAGGGAATGTCTTTTTTAAGGTCTGCCGATGCTTCCGGATCCGACTCTATGCGACTGAGCACCCAAAGAGCGACATCCGGCATCTGCCGCTCATCGAGGGCATTCAGCAAGCGACGAGTACTCACATCGGCGGTAGCGAGAGGCGCAGCAGCGGCGGGCGCAACAGAAATAAGCCCCGCGATCTGGACGAAGGCGCCTGCCAAAAATAAGTTGCAGACGGTCGAGTGAGCCTGAGTCATAAGCAGAGTCTTGTTCGGAGGAGGATTGAAGCCAAAAACCGCACATCGACCGCACCGGCTATGGGCTCGACAGATTGATGTAGTGTGAGGATTTTATCTCTATTCGTCAAACGCTTGGTCTGAAAGCCCACGGCTGCAAAAAAATCGGGCTGCCGGAGCCTCGCGTATATTTGATTACCGAAGCGATGAATGTGACGGTTGGGTCACCCGTTTTTGCTGCTGAAGAATTGCCAACAACTGCAATCCAAACGGGGTCACATCTCCCCGCTCGAACCAACGCTGGGACAACAGAGCCAATTTATCCGTAAGCGGTTTGCGCAATCCTAAATGAACCGAGTTGTCCGACAACTCCCCGAGCGCACAAGCCAGCAGAACCTCGCAGGCATGTGGCGAAGGCAGGGCATCGCTAAAAATGCCTGCATTGGCGGCGAGGACCGCCTTTATTGACTGCTGTAAAACTCCCTTACGCTTGTCTCCAGAGATTTCGACTGGAAGATACGACACGACGGCGGCAAGGATCTCCCCGGTGCGCGGCTTGACATCGACATCTTTTTGAATCATTTCATAGACCACGCGAACCGTTTCGCCTGCATACATGTTGATTGGTTTTGGCCCACTCACAGCCAAGGATTCGACCACACTCTGCCGGTGGCCGACGATCCTGTATCTCGCTACAAAAGCTGGATGAAACGCAACAGACAGGCTGCATTGCCGCGCCACAAGAGAAGACCGACCAAACACGCTCTGCACGACTGCCCTGCGCACTGAGGTTGAGTCGGTCGCAATGCGACCTTCAGAAACCCCTTCGGAAAATCCTTGATCACTTTCATCAACTGCACGCGAGGCATCGATCAAAACAAACTGAGGCGTAAGCTGCCCCGAAGACACTTGGCTACGGCTAGCATCGCTGTTGCCAAAGCGATCCATCTGCCCAGTAGCCTGCGATTCCTGCCACCGCGCGAATGCAACGCGACCTTTATCAGACAAGCGTTCCAACGAATCAGTCTGGGCTATCACTATCAGTCGTGGCTGATCTCCCGCCGACTCTAAGAGTTTTTCAGCCATCTCTACCGCCGCATCGCAATCACTGGGGCCGCTGGACGACTTCTGACGAAGCTGAATACAAAGTTGCTTCAGTTCCGCTCGATCACCCCGCACCATTGCTAGCATTGGGCGCTCGGCAGCGAGCACAAGAGTCAGCCGATCGGCAGGCCGCATCTGCTCGCCCACCATTTTCAAACCGCCACACAACCACTGCCATACCAGAGGATTCGCCAGCCCAGTAGATTGATCCAGCACGAGGACGACATTCAGCGGTGGGTCTTTTTCGCGATCAAGGGGCTGCGCCGTAATGCTCACTTCCAGCAGATCGCTCGGCGTACCCGACCGCAGCGAACGCATTCCTGCCAGAGTCAACTGCAGCGCGGGCCTGCCTGCTCCCTTGGCAGGATTCAGATCAATCACTGACGGAATCGCCGCAAGAACTTCCTCGCATCTCATTCCAGCCATTCCAGCCATTCCAGCCAGTCCAGCCAGTCCAGCCAGTCCAGCCAGTCCAGTCAGTGATGTGCGTTGCAAAGAACTTGGCGATGACAGCAACGCATCGAATGAATCTGATCGCAGGGAAAGGGGCGGTCGATTCACAGCCAGCGAGGGAGCCAGCGAAGGATCGATGAACGGGGCCTCACCATGAGCCATCTCGAATGCCAAATCATACCCTCGCATCCGCGGCACAACGCGGTGGGACTCTCTCGGCAAGGCCATTCCCTTAAAGCCCGCCACCAACAGCCCTCGCCCCGTCCGAGCATCGGCATGCGCCATCGACAGCGGTGCGCCTCGGACAGTCAGGCCCTTCTCGCTGGACGCTGCAACCGACGGAGATTCTATGGGACCAGAACCTGAAGCGATCACCTGTTGCGGTAACGTCCTTGCCAGCAATTCAGCCTGATCGAGTTGCTGAACAGGCCGATTCAGCCGAGGACTGGGAGTCGGCGGTAACGCGGACGATGCAGCCGACTGAAAGGATTTGTCTTTTACTTGAATTGTCCTAGGCAAGGCGCCAGTTGCCGTAGAAAGAGAGCTCTGGTGTTCACTGCCGTTGCCAGAGGATGCTCCCAAGCGTCGCGACAACTCCATACCACCCAAAAACATACCCGTCAGACACAAGAGCAACGCTGCGACAGAGCCGAACTCTGTCGCCAATCTATGCGTCAAACGCAGAATGCGTTGCCGTCCTGCACTCCACTGACCAGCAGCATTCGCGGCCGGCAATACTGCTGCTTGATCAACTCGTTTGGCCGCTCGATCCAGATCAATGCCACCCGACAATGACGGCTGGCGATGCCGATCAATCCCAACGGGATAATTCATCGCACTACTCGCAAGTAACCCAACACGCAACCGCTCTACAAAGCCGCTGGGAACGCGAACGCAAATCAAGAGTCGATCGATCGCCGCATCGTCAAAAAGTGCGCTTGCCGAGAGTCGCTGGTCGAGACCGGCTGGAATTGGCACGCCGCGCACCTGCTCATCGAGCACATGATCCGGCACGAGGTCGACTGGGTCGGGGCTTGAAAAATGATCGGTCATTGCATCGCCTCACGATTCGAATGAAGAAATTTAATCCTGCCGTCTTGACCCGCCTGCTTGCTTACGGGCCACTTGCGGCATTGAGTTTGACTCCAAGAGAAACTCACGCAATCGCTTTCGGGACCGACTGACTCGTGAAAGCACTGTTCCGAGCGGGATGCCCTGCAAGTCGGCCGCCTCTTGATGGGTAAGTTCACCGACAACGACAAGCAATAAGGTTTCGCGAAGTTCGGTAGGGAGCCGTTCCAGCGCCCGCTGCAGGGGACCGGAGAGTTCACCTTCAAACGGGTCCCGATCTGCAGTCGCTGCACGCTGTGGGGCATCGTCGCCCAATGTCTTTTCGCGATCGCCGCGACGCCGCCAATAGTCAGCGACCCGCCGTCGGAGGATGGCCAACAACCATGCTCGCTCGCTGCGAGCCTCGTCGTAAAGATGACGGCTTGTCCAGGCAGACCGAAACGTTTCTTGCAGCACATCCTCAGCGTGGTGTGTGTCTCCAAGCAAACGAAATGCAACCCGATAAAGAACCTCTGCATGGTCGCGTGCCCACTGCTCGAATTGATCATTAAAGGCTGGAAAGTTGGGCATAGAACAGCACCGTCATGCCCACTGAAACACAAAAGGCTTCATTCAACTATTCCCCTCGGTGGGCCAAACTTATTTCCAAACCCGCCTTACCGAATGCCCGTCGTCAAACGGGCAATCCTGATTTTAACATCTCGAGGGTTTATTTTCCGACTGGCTGGAGCGTCCCACGAGCAGAACGGGATGCAGCGCCAGCGGTGGCCAACCAATAGGGCAGTTTGCCTGCCGGAGGCAATTTCACAACGCTTGCCGAACGGATGCCAGGGCAGGCCAAAACATCGGTAAGCGCCATTTTTGACGGCTCCTGATCGAGATTCAGCACACCGATCGCGTCTCCACCGGGAGCCGATCGACCAACGGTCATTTGAGCAATATTGACGCCCATCGCACCAAACGCAGTACCCACTCGACCGATGATCCCCGGCACATCCTGATGCGTAAAAACGAGCAAAAGACCGTCGAGATAGGCCTCGAGGCGGTGCCCTTCAAGCTGCACGAGCCTAGGCATGGAATGGCCAAAAAGGGTTCCGGCCGCCCTATGCACCCGATCTCCTACGACGAGGTCGACTGCAACGACTGAACTAAAGGCACCTGGGTCAGTCCGGCTCTGTTCGGTTAATTCGATGCCACGATCGCGCAGCAGCATTTCTGCATTCACAATATTGACGCCCTCTATAGCCGACTCGAGAAGTCCAGCCGCAAACGCGGCGGTCACCAAGCGAGTATTTCGGGAAGCGATCTCTCCACGGTAAGCGATCGAGCAGGATCGAGGCGGTCCCTCGTCGAGTTGCGACAGGAGCAGCCCCAAACGCCACGCCAGATCAAGAAAGCCTCGCACTCCCTCAAGCGCAACGGAATCAATGGCACTGGCATTGACGGAATGCCGAATGGCACCAGTCGATAGAAAATCAATCAGCAATCCCACTCCTTCAACGGCCACCTGCGACTGTGCCTCTTCCGTGCTCGCGCCTAGATGGGGAGTCACAAGAACGCCTGGCATGCCGAAGAGCGGACTGTCCGTACAAGGCTCTTGCTCAAAAACGTCGAGTGCCACGCCGGCAAGGACCCGGCGGTTGAGGCCTTCAACAAGAGCTTTTTCATCATAGATTCCGCCACGAGCACAGTTGATAAGGCGTACGCCTGGCTTCAAAAGATCTAGTTCTTCCATGCCAATCAGATGACGCGTGTCGTCGGTTAAAGGCGTGTGAACGGTGAGGTAATCGATCTGCGGAAGCATCGCCCGCACACTCTCGACGAGTTCTATCCCCAATTCACTGGCGCGATCTGGTGACAAAAAAGGGTCGAAGCCGATCACTCGCATGTCGAAGGCCCTCGCTCGCTTGGCCACGGCTAAGCCAATCCGACCAAGACCCACGATCCCCAATGTTTTTCCAGCCAACTGAACACCCATGAGTTTATTGCGATCCCAGCGGTGGTCACGCAAACTCGCATCGGCCATTGCAACATTTCGCGACAAGCCCAAGAGCAAGGCAAAAGCATGCTCAGCTGTGCTCACTGTGTTGCCCGCTGGAGTATTCATCACGACGATGCCCTGCCTCGTCGCCGCCTCCTTGTCGATGTTGTCGGTTCCAACACCCGCTCGGACAATCGCCTTGAGCCGATGGTTTCCGGCCAGTGTTTCGGCTTTGATCTTCACGCCGCTGCGACAGATCGCGCCATCATGGCGAGCGAGTGCTTCCCGGAGAGATTCCCCAGAAAGCCCTACAGCCACTTCATAGGTGATGCCCGACTCTGCGGCCGCATCGAGCAGAGCAAGACCATCAGGGCTGAGCGTATCCAAAACGATGATTGAGGGCATAGTCGATTTCCGCTTGTTGTGCAGTTCTCACCGAGGAGCAAATGGGCAATAAAACAGGAGCAGGGAACGGGTTTTGTGGATGAGCGAGTGGCTTCATTGAGATGCGCAACGAGCCGTTTCAGTTTGAGGAATGCAGTCGCGTGTCTCCAATCCTACACTCTCGGCTCACTCAGTTTATGAGCCGCAATTATTCTGGCGGAAATCGAGCATGAAATCGCGCAGGGCCTCGACGCCCTCCACGGGCATTGCATTGTAAATGCTAGCCCGAACTCCACCGACTGAACGATGGCCCTTGAGGTCAACTAATCCGCGTTGTGCCGCTGCGATTACAAATGCTTTATCCAACGACTCGCTCGGCAAGCGGAATGTCACATTCATATCCGAACGGCAGGAGTGCTGCGCGTGACCCGTAAAAAATCCCTCGGAGCCATCCAGCAAATCGTAAAGCAATTTTGCCTTGGCACTATTGTGGCGCTGAATGCTGGCAAGGCCGCCCATGCGCTCGCGCACCCAGCGGCAGACAAGCCCGAGCATATAGACAGCAAAGACTGGGGGGGTATTGGGGCGGGATTCGTTTTTAACATGGGTTCGATAATCGAGCATTGTCGGCAGATCGTCGCGTGAACGCTGGAGCAGGTCTTTACGAATGATGACCGCCGTCACGCCCGCAATGCCGGCGTTCTTCTGCGCGCAGGCATACATTAACCCATATTTCGAGACATCGATTGGCCGCGATAGAAAGTCACTCGAGCAATCGCAGACCAGAGGGACCGCACCGACTTCAGGGTCATGCTTCCACTGCACGCCTTGAATTGTCTCATTGCTGGTGATCTGCACATAGGCTGCATTTTTTGAGAACGAGATTTCCTCGGCTGCTGGAATCCGATCGTAATTGGTTGCAGCACCGTCCCATGCTATATGAACGCTTCCCTCACGACGGGCTTCCTTGAGGCCTGTCGCTCCCCAGGTGCCAGTCACAATCGAGTCTGCAGCGCCTGTGGCACCCCGCAAAAGATTCATTGGCACCATGGAAAATTGCAGGCTAGCGCCACCTTGCAGCAACACAACCTCGTGGTCATCGCCAATGCCGACAAGCTCTCTGAGTTCCTGGAGAGTCTCTGCTAGAATCCGATCAAACGCCGGACTGCGATGACTGATCTCCAAAACTGAGATTCCGATGCCGGGCAGGGACAGCATGTCTGCCTGAGCTTGCTGCAACACCTCGAGCGGCAAAACTGCCGGCCCCGGTGAAAAGTTATAGACACGGCTGAGGGCAGGTTGGGGTAGCAACTCGAATCTGCGGTCCGTCACAGGTTCTCTCCAATTTTTCAAAAAACACTTGATCGCTTGCAGAAAGCATGCGAACAAAGGAAGAATAGGACCGACCGGCAAGATGGTCAACGGCCGGTGTTTTCCATCGCAGCAGAGAACGCGGCGGGCGGCGGCATTGACCCATTGACTGACAGCGGGACCGACGGCGGGAGCGCTGCCAAGCGTGATGCGTTGGCCTGGGCAGCAGTGCTCAACGCGATCACTCTGGCCGATACGGCCGGCTGTTTTGGGTCGATGCTGATGGCTCGCGAATAGTTGGCTAATGCCAACGCCGACTCACCTGCCGATTCTCGGATCTGCCCCAGGGCAACCAACGCTCGAGTGTTATTGGGATCGATCGCCAACGCATCCATAAGATGATTCTCCGCGTCACGAAAATCCCCATGTTCTTCGCATAAGCGCGCCAATTCGATCTGCGGATTGGGATTTGTCGGCTGTCGTTCAGCCCAACCCTGCAAAAGGGCGATGGCTTCAGTGGGACGCTTCTGCTCAACCAACAATACGGCTAAGCCCCGCTCGCATGCTTCGTGATTTGGATTACGAGCAAGACACAGATGGTAGTACTGCTCCGCAGTTTGCATGTCGGCAGGTCTGGCAAAGAGCTTTGCTTGCTGGTGGTAGGTCGCTCCCAGATTATAAAAACAGTCTGGGCTACCCGGTTGCTGCGCAAGCGCCTGTTGAAAATGGGTGACGGCTCCTTGATAGTTGCCTTGCTGATAGAGGGCAACGCCTTCTGCGTTGTCATTGCGCAAGAGCGATCCGCAACCCGTAAGTAAGAGCAGCGCGAGCGTCCAGAACCAGCCCTGAGAGAGGGCGGTTGCTCGAGATAGAAATTTTATTCCAGACCATCCACGCATCGGTACGAGCACTCCGCCAACCGCTGAGCATCTCTTCGAATGGAGAACCGTACTGGGGGCAGCCGGCAGGAACAACCCCAGTCCTCTCGCCTAGACTGCGAGCACTTCCCAAACTTACATTCGGCGTTTGCGCTGACAGCAGGAATGGAAAAACTTCAGGCCGAAGCAACGCGGGTGTATCCAAGCAATCGGACCACCTCAAGAATCTCGCTACAGGTAGGAAACATGCGTCCGTTGAGATGCTTGTATTGTTCCACTGCCTGCATGAACTCAACCTCGTCGGCGGAATAGTCTCGCTCGCAGGTCGTAGGGTCGATCCAACGCCTCCGTTCCTTTTGAGTGGGCATCGTCGACGCTGATGCTTTTATAAACGCCTGCTGTGACTGGTTCACGAACCTGGCAGGCTGATTGGTACGGGGGCTTTTCAGGCCGGCGATGGGCATTCTGGGTTCCTCAAGTGCTTGGGACTCGTTCTCCCGAAACTATGCACCATTCCTGACAGGCAAGCTTTGCCGATCGCGTAAAATAATGGTTGTTTTAGGATATTCCGGGATAGCAAAACTCTGCGGCGTGACACAATCGGCCCAAGCCCTGCAATTGGAATCCTGGCGGCAGAGCCATACTGCCTTCCCCATGGGTCAACTGCCCACGCTACCACCTAGCGATTTCCAAATAGCTTTTTAAGGGCATCGGCCGCTGCATCGCGAGAGCTATCGGCCGACTTCTTTGGAACCTCGCCAAGCATTCCAGGCTTGGCCTTTGCCTCTTTTAAGCCTGCAATCGTCATACTCGCAGACTTCGAAATGCCCGATGCCCCGGCAACTTCGCCGGCAGCTGAATGAATGCTGCTCTCATCCCCATTTGAACCGGGGGACGGGTTGCTCCTGTGAACAGCATCGAGAGGCTCAGGTTCTCCAACCGCCGCCGTCGCCACCGAACTCAACGAATGCGTGGTGTCGAACATGCCAGCCGGCGACTCGTCGGCCATCAGCCAGCGGGAGACATCGTTGTCGCTTTCTTTTGTGACTGCTTCCACGCAAGACACCTTTAATTCGAGCGAACCGACACAGATACTATCGCCGTTGGAAACCTGTGTTTTTTCGACAATCCGAACCCCGTTTACAAACGTGCCATTGCGGCTCGATAAATCTTCAACAAAAATACCCCCGGGCCCCACATACACCGCACAATGCCGGCGGCTGACCTCTTCGCTGAGAGGTCGAACATCGCATTCCTCGGCTCGACCAATCAGCAGTTTGTTGCGCTTGAGTGAAATCGCCCGGCCGGCGCTTTTCCCAGATGCGATGATCAGTTTCGTGATCATGGGTTGTCACTCTTAATTGAATCCAAATCAGTATCGGTTCGTCGAGGCTGTTCTCGCGACAGTCACAGTACAGTTCTTATCCAGTTTATCAACCAGGGGTCTGTTCCGGCCAATGGATTTGCAGGGGATGGCATTGGGAATCCACATTTAACCTACGATGCCCCAAGGAATCTATCGTCTGTTGGTCCACCGTTCCTCGCGAAATCGTTGGGTAAAACGCTCGATTTCGAGGGTTTTTTCCTGCCGAAAGGACCGGGGTTGCTCGCTCACTATCGCCGAGAGACTCGCAGCCACCCGCTGCAGCCAACGGCGCTGAAGTTGGCCTCGATCGAATGAATCGGACGGAAATCCAGGTAAATCGGCTAGGCCTTGATGGCGCGCCAGGCCGCTGATATTCGATTCACCGAAGTCAGGGTTATGACAGATGAGCAGGCTGCCGTGCTGCAAAACAGCCCCCTCCAAACGCCGCTGGCTACTGCCCATAATCTTGATCGGATCGGCACTACCAGAACCGACCAAGTCTCCTGTTTTCCCGACCAAGTCTCCTGTTTTCCCGACCAAGTCTCCAGCTGACCGCCTATCAAAACAGAAGAATGGCTCTGAGGATTGGCCTTGGTGATCGACTTCAGATTGAATCGCCTGTGAATCGATCTTTGCACCGTAAATTTCTGTGGCAATCCCGTATTCGTGCAGCACATCGGCCATGGCCCCGTGCAGGGCGTCGTAAAGGAGTTGCGGAGCTGAACCCCAGGGATGCGTTTTCGGAACCGCTGCGGCATAGGTTAGGTCACTGCCATGCAGAATTGCTCCCCCGCCGCTGGGCCGCCGCACGATCGGCAGGCCTCGAATCTCCTCAATGGCGAGAGCATCGGAAAGTTTTTGAAAAGCTCCCAACGAGACAGTCGACTTCGACCAGCCATAAAGTCGCACGAGCAACCCTCCTCGTCGCTGAGCTTCCACCGCCAAGCACTCATCGGCCCCCATGTTGACCGCGCCATCGGCATCGCCATCCCACCAGACATCGATCGTATTCACGGTGCTGCCGACCATGCTAGTCGCTGACTCTTGGCAGCCTGCACCTCATCGGGCCGGTTGACAGCAGTTGTGTGCGGCGCAGCCTGTACCAATTCTGTTGGTTCACCAATGATCGTTCGGACGGCATCAGCAAAGGCATCGAGCGTTTCACGACTTTCCGTTTCCGTTGGCTCAATCATGACCGCCTCGCGAACGGTGATTGGAAAATAAACCGTGGGGGCATGAAACCCGTAGTCGAGCAATCGCTTCGCCAAGTCCATGGCGGAGATCCCGCTGCGAGACTTCATTTCCAGCGCCGAGCCAACGAATTCGTGCAAGCACCCCTGCGGATACGGCACGGGCAACAGATCGCGCAGGCGGGCCAGAAGATAGTTAGCGTTGAGCACTGCATATCGCGAGACATCGGCCAAGCCATCGGCCCCAAGCGTGCGAATATACGCGTAAGCCCGCAGCAGCACGCCAACGTTTCCGAAAAAGCTGCGGACGCGGCCGATCGATTTGGGGTGATTGAAGTCGAGGGCAAATCCTCCCTCTTGACGTACCACCCGCGGTGTCGGCAGAAAAGGCTCAAGCATCGCACGCACTGCGATTGGTCCGGCGCCTGGACCACCCCCGCCGTGCGGACCGCTGAAGGTTTTGTGCGGATTGTAATGCATCATGTCGGCGCCAAAATCTCCTGGCCGGGCCGCCCCGAGAATGGCATTCATGTTGGCGCCATCTAAGTAGATAAGGCCACCCGCTTCATGCACCAGCCTGGCGATCTCGACGATGTTGCGCTCAAACAGGCCCAGCGTGTTGGGATTAGTGATCATCAGCACGGCGGTCTGAGTGTTGATTTTCGACTTCAGATCAGCCATGTCGACCATGCCTTCGGCGTCGCTTTCAATGCCGATTGCCTTAAAGCCAGCCATCGCGGCGCTGGCCGGATTGGTGCCGTGGGCGCTGGTTGGCACAAGCACATTTGTGCGCACCTCGCCTCGGTCACGAAAATACGCGGCCGCCACCAAGAGCGCCGTTAACTCTCCCTGCGCACCAGCTGCCGGTTGCAGCGACACCGCATCAAGGCCGGCGATCTCCGCTAAAATGCCCTGCAGATTCCAGAGCATTTCGAGCATTCCCTGCAAACTTGACTCCGGTTGATACGGATGCACATCGAGCATTCCAGGAAGTGCTGCCAACCGCTCATTTCGTTTGGGATTGTATTTCATCGTGCACGAACCGAGCGGATAAAAATGCGAATCGACCGACATATTGAGCGTCGACAGATTTGTGTAGTGGCGCACGACATCAAGCTCTGATAATTCAGGGAGGGCTGGCGGAGCGTCGGCCCGCGCGTCAGCGGGGATCGCAGTGCCCACATCCACGGCCGGCACATCGAGTGCTCCTACGCGGGCACCGCGTCTGCCGGGGCGAGAAAGTTCAGAGAGCAGATTGGTGGACTGAGTGTTTCGCATGATTGTTATGATGGGATGGTGAGGAAGATAAAGAAAGTGAATCGATCGCCTTGGCAAGTCCGTCGATTTCGACGCGAGTGCGTCTCTCTGTCACAGCTACAAGCAGGCAGTCATCGAGTTCGGGATACCAACCGCCCAACGGCACGCCAGCCAGATAGCCTGCGGCGAGCAATTCTGCGACCAGTTCGTTGGGACGACTCTGCGCATCACGAACGACAAATTCCTTAAAGAACGGTTGATCAAATCGGGCCGACAGTCGTTCGCTGCCAAGCAGTCGGCGCTGCGCATAGCTTGCCTTTGCCAAACAGGATTCGGCCACTTCTCGCAGACCCTGCGGCCCCAAGACAGCCAGATGAATGCTCGACCGTAACGCTAACAATCCTTGGTTTGTGCAGACATTACTTGTCGCCTTCTCGCGGCGGATGTGCTGCTCTCGCGTCTGCAGCGTGAGCACCCAGCAGCGATTGCCTCGGCGGTCGAGCGTCTGACCGGTTAGTCGGCCCGGCATGCGTCGCACGAACGACTCCCGACAGGCCAATATCCCCAGATAAGGACCGCCGTACGCCAGATGGTTACCCAGACCCTGCCCCTCGGCCACGACAATATCCGCGCCGCAATCCCCAGGTCGCTTCAGCAAACCCAGACTGACTGGATCGACCGCCACTACAGCCAGTGCACCGGCTGCGTGGACAATTTTCGTCAGAGCTGACAACTGCTCAATACAGCCAAAGAAATTTGGCTGCTGGAGGAGGACGCAAGCCGTTTGATCGTCAACAACCTTGGCAAGGTCTTGGGGCTGGAGCACGCCGGAAGGACAGGGCGCAATGACCGTCTCCACGCCCAGATTTGCCAGATAGGTTTCCACCACCTGCCGGTATTCTGGATGCGCAGACGATGAGAGCACGACTTTCTTACGCGGTGTTACGGAGATCGCCATCAAAACTGCCTCTGCAGCAGCTGAAGCACCGTCGTAGAGGCTCATGTTGGAAACCTCCATGCCGGTCAGCGTAGTCATCAGGGATTGATACTCGAAGTAGACCTGCAAATTGCCTTGACTCGCTTCTGCTTGATAGGGTGTGTAGGAAGTGAAAAATTCACCTCGGGCTGCCAGTTGATCGACTACAGCCGGCACAAAGTGGTCGTAGGCACCGCCCCCGAGAAAGCAGACCGCCGACGCTGGCGAACTATTTCGTCCAGCCAATTCCCGCATATGGGACTCAAGCTCCATTTCGTCGAGCGCTGCAGGAATCTTGAGCGGCCGTTGCAGCCGACATGCCGAAGGAATTCCAGCAAAGAGGGCTTCCATGTCGCCTGGACCACCCGACAAACGAATCGTCTCAAACATACGGCGAACGTCATCGGCAGTGTGGGGCAGATAACTCATCTGGATTCCAAAAAATGGGTACGGCGGGAGTGATTGGTGCGGCGAACGAGTCGGCTAGTGAGACTGACTGCTGATATGAGAATTATAGGCTGATTGGTCAAGGAGCGCAGCGAGTTCGGCTGGATTGTCGGGGCGTATGCGCACCACCCAGCCCTCGCCGTAGGGATCCTTGCCCAATGTTTCCAGATGATTGGGCAAAGCCGCGTTGACCTCCACGATCTCTCCGGAGACCGGCGCATAGAGATCGCTGACGGCCTTGACGCTCTCGATCTCTCCAAACGACTCGCCTGCCTTGACCCTTCTGCCCACAGCCGGAAGTTGCATAAAGACCAGATCGGTGAGTGCCTCAACGGCGTAGGAAGAGATGCCGACTGTCGCGATGCCCGCCGGCTCAGAACGAATCCATTCGTGAGTCTTTGCAAACTTCATTTCACCTGCCATAAAAATTCTCCGGTTGAATGGGTGCTGGGGATTTCTGCTTGAGAGTTTTGATGCTTTGCATGTTTTGCCACCGGTGAGAAACTGATGGGCCCACCGTTCTTTTCCAATTTTATTTTTTACGTTTTTCGCTTTTTCTGGCACGCAGCTTATTTTCGACGATAAAAGGGCAGGGGGGTCACGCGGACTGCCTGCCGAGTATCGCGCACAAGCACTTCGAGCGATGTGCTTGGGGCGGCCAGATCTCGATCAACCATCGCCATTGCCACTGCTCCATTGAGTGTCGGTGCAAAACTGCCACTGGTGACAACGCCCACTACTCGCTCTCCTTGATAGACCACAGCGCCCTCGCGGGCACTGCGTTTGGAATCAAGCGTTAGGCCCACCCGCACGCGACAGGTGCGATCGGCCTGCAACGCTCTCAAGTGGTTCGCGCCGGGAAACACTCGTCTATCCAGATCCACGGCCAGATCCAAGCCAATTGCAAACGGGTTGGTGTCTTCGCGCAGTTCGTGACCGTAGAGCGGCATGCCCGCCTCCAACCGCAATGTATCGCGGGCGCCCAGACCGCAGGCGAGCAGCCCGCGTGGCACACCGGCTGCATGAATTGCCATCCAGACACCCGTCGCAACCCCAGCAGCCACAACAATCTCAACACCGTCTTCGCCGGTGTAGCCTGTGCGACTGACACTAGCAGGCTCACCCGCCACCGTCGCATGTCTGGCCCGATAATTCTTCAGGCTCCGGATCTGCTCTGCATCGGCAGCCGAACACAGACCACAGACGATGTCGATTGCCAGCGGCCCCTGCACAGCGATCATGGCTGTGGCCAGCGTGCGATCTATGAACGACATTCGCTCGTCGGACTGGTTGCCCTGGGCCGGCAGTTGGCTTTCAAGCCAAGCGACAACTCGGGTGCGATTGCTGGCATTGACAACCAGACCCATTCGCGGCGAGCCATTCTTGTCGTCGCTGTCACGCGAAACCAGCGCGTCGTCAAGGATCGCTACACCCAAGGGCGATGCCTGCTGGCCTGCCGAGCCTTGCAGTTGTTCGCTGGCGATCAACGTGTATCGCACCTGCCCCACTTCGATGCCGGCAACACGCCGCGTCAGCAGCGATTCCAACCAGTTGACTGAGCTGGGACCGTCGACGGTGAGTCGACCCATGTGAGAGACGTCAAACAGCCCGGCAGCATTTCGCGTCGCCAGATGCTCATCCACAATCGAGGCATACTGCACCGGCATTTTCCAGCCGGCAAAGTCGACCATGCGGCCGCCGTGCTTTTGATGCCAATCGCAGAGCGGCGTTTCAAGGAGTGGCTGAGTCACGTGGGATCCATCCCGGGGCGTCAAAAACAAATGCTCGGTCGCGGTTCGTGAGCAGAACATTCCGTTTACTGGAGTCGGTCGAATTGTGAATTATACTAGCAACCTTTACAGCGACCGGCGATTGCCTCACGCCAATAGCTGAAAAATGCTGCCTTGGATCCATTTTAACCGCTCCCTTGGGATTTACGAACTGCTTGGAGAGAAGACCTCACCGCAACTCATTTCTTTCGGGCAGCCGCTCATCGCTTGGGCCGTTTTGATTTTTTATGGCCTCGCTCACCCGGCGATTTCTGGCCCTGCTGGGGCTTTGATACAACCGGCAGCCGACTCTTTGCACGAGCACTCGGCGGCCGCACGCTGCGTTGTTGGCCCGCTTCGATCAGTCGAAAATCGAGCGTGCGTCGATCGAGGTCGACGCGGGCAACAACCACTCGCACGCGATCGCCGAGCCGAAAGGAATGGCCCGGACGCCTGCCGCACAGCGTGTGGCTCGCCCGCTCATAGCGGTAAATGTCGTCGGGTAATGCAGCGAGCGTGACGAGCCCTTCGGCCGGGAGTTGCAGCCCCTGCACAAAAAGACCAAACGACTCGACGCCCGTCACGACCGCATCCATTTCATGCCCGATCCGCGAACTCATAAAAATCAACAGCTTGAGTTTCACAAGCTCTCGCTCCGCCGACTCGGCCCGTCGCTCCAGTTGCGAACACTCTGCTCCGAGTTGCACCAGCCCGTCAGCAGGGGCCCGATGGCCCTTCGCCAGCGCGGCTAGCGCGCGATGGATTGTAAGATCGGGATAGCGACGAATCGGAGAAGTAAAGTGGCAGTAGCATTCGCTCGCCAAGGCAAAGTGGCCGTCTTCCTGCGGCCCATAGGCGGCACGGGTCAGGCTGCGCAACACGGCGTAATGAACGGCATGCTCCTCTGGCCGACCATGCGCCAGTTTTAAAAGTCGCTGCACTTCAAAGCGGCTCTCCAGCGTGTCAACTTCGAATCCCAGTTCGGAGACAAATTCTGTCAACTGCCGCAGCTTGCGCGGATCGGGCGAGGGATGAATGCGTCTGAGGAATCCGGCACCGGCCGCAGCCAGAGTCGAGGCCACCGCCTCATTGGCCGAGAGCATGAACTCCTCAATGATCTTGTGGCTCTCCGTATTTTCCACAACGTGTGCGCCGTGAACACGACCGTCGCGATCGAGATCAATCTTGACTTCCGGCATCGTCAGCTCGAGAGCCCCGCGCGATGCGCGGCGGGCCCGGAGGATGCGCGATAAGTCGCGCATCCTGCCTAAAAGTGCCCGCACGTCGGCAGCCATCTCCACTTCACGTGTGGCTGGATCAGCCAGAAAAACATCGACCTCCTCGTATGTAAATCGGCGTGCACTTTTGATCGCCGAAGATTCGACTGATGAGTGGACGGGAATACCCTCGGCTGAAAACTCCATCCAACATGTCCGCGCGTAGCGCACGCGACCCGGCTGCAAGCTGGCCAAATTGTTGGAAACAATTTCGGGCAGCATGGGAATGACGCGATCAGGCAAGTAGACGCTCGTGCCACGGGCCAATGCTTCTTGATCGAGCGGCGATCCCTCCGGCACAAAATGCGAGACGTCGGCAATGTGCACACCCAAGAGCCAATGGCCCCGCTCGATCGGTTCAAGCGAGATTGCATCGTCGAAATCCCGGGCGTCGATCGGATCAATCGTGATGATGACGCGATTGGTCAGATCAATGCGATCAGCTGGAACTTCTTCGGAAAAACGATCTGCCTGCCGTCGGGCGTCGGCTAACACTTCGTCGGAAAAAGGACCGGGCAGACCAAACTCATGGATCACTGTCTGCGTATCAACGCCCGGGTCGCCAGAGCGGCCCAGCACTTCGACAACCACCCCCTCGCCGTCGCTCAGGTGCGTAGGAAAACGCACCATCTCGACTACGATTTTGTCCTGCTCGTGAGCCCCCTTGGCCCCAGGATCGCCCACCGCCACTGGCCGCGTAAAACTTGTGCCGTCAATGCGCACCCAGCCAGACCCAGCCGCTTCAAAAAACGTGCCTACAAAGCGGGAGGTGCGGCGGATGAGAATCTCGACGATCTCACCGGAAGGCCCTGGCCGACGCACGTCGCGCGATCGCGAAACGCGCACCCGCACTGTGTCGCCAGAAGCCGCATCGAGTGAGGCATGGGCCGCTATGTGCAAATCTCCCGAGCGGTCGCCGGCGGAGGCATCCAAGGGCCGTACAAAACCATACCCCCCAGCCGCTCTGCGAAAAACACCGCTGACATCGACATCCTGGCTGCTTGGTCGGCTGCTTGGTCGGCTGCTTGGTCGGCTGCTTGGTCGGCTGCTTGGGTCCGGCGCGCTGCGAGGCTGCGCGATTGGCTGCAGCCGGACCGCTTTTTTTCCAGCCGACTGGTGGATTGGTCCTGCCGGGCTCTGCTGGCCTGTTTTTTGTTTTCCAGCCCTCTGCTTACCGGTTTTCTGCCGGTCGGCCCGCCGCTGGCCCTCGCCCTGATCACGAGCCATAGAGTGTGTTTCGCGTCAACCGCGGCCCTTAAAGAATTTACGGCCCAAGTTGGCTTGGTATTGCGTCCAGCCGCCATCAATTGCAGCCTCGTTTTGCATCAGTTGCAAGACGCCAGCCATGCGGGCATCGAGGTGGTCAAGGTGGTGCAGCGCCAGCGCTTCGAGTGTCATTGGGAGTTTAGGTGCGCCAAACTCATACTGCCCATGGTGACTGGCAATCATGTGCTTGATGCGGATTGCCAGTTCGTGATCGAAGGGCATACCTGTACGGCTTTGAACCGCCTGAACCTTTTCTTCCAACAACTCTAGGCCGAGCAGTACGTGCCCGAGAAGCTGCCCTGCATCGGTGTAGGAAAAACCCTGCTCGCTCTCTAGTTCAATCGTCTTGCCGATGTCGTGAAACAAGACACCCACTAAGAGAAGATCGCGGTCGAGGGCCGGATAGAGCGGCGCCACGCGGTCTGCCAGACGCAACAGATTAACCACATGATCGATCAGACCGCCAGTGTGGGCGTGATGCTGCTTGACGCCGGCCGGGCTGCGGCAGAAGGCCCGCATCAGTTCGGTATCCGCCAGCACTTCGTCGACTAAGTCTCTGAGCGGTTGCGAGCGGATCGTTCCGAGGAGCGTCGCCATTTCCGTCGAGAGCCGCTCAATATCTGCCGCCGAGAGCACGAGAAACTCAGACTCGTCGATCCCACGACGATCGACGCGACCGATGGCTGTGACAATAAGTTGCAGCGAACCGGAATAGAGCTGCGTCGTTCCCTCGACACGCACATAGTCCCCATCGTCGAACGCCTGATACTCATCATCGGAGGCATTCCACATCCGTCCGGTGATTGAGCCACTGCGGTCGGCCAACTCAACCTGCAAGTAAAGCTGGCCGTTGCGGTTGGGCCGCAACTGCTTGTGGGTGGCCAGAAAGACCTGATCGACATTGGCCTGAGCCCCTAGCTCAGTGACAAAGCGTCGGCCGGAGGCACTCCGCTGCGCGGCAGATTGCCGGGGAGATGATGCCTCCAAGCGCTGGTGGTCGGGCTTAAATGAGCGAGTGGTCGCCATGCGAAGTTTCCAAGGAGGACGCCTGCCGAAGTCCCTGCTAGCAAAAGTCGCAGAACTCGGGGAAGAAAAAGGCCTGAACACCTGCGAGTCTACGAGTTGGCCCCCTCAAGTCACAAGCAGCGACTACAATCCCGCCTTCTAGAGACCGCTGCTTTCCAGATTCTTCCACATTTGTAGATTCTTGATGGCCATCCCCACAGACTCAAAACAGGAGATACTCCAATGCCCGACCATGCCATTTCCCCCACGCGTGCCGACGACTATCCAGAGTGGTACCAGCAGGTGGTTCGCGCGGCAGACTTGGCCGATCAGTCACCGGTGCGAGGGTGCATGGTGATCAAGCCGCACGGCTACGCGATCTGGGAGCGGATGCAAAGCATCTTAGACCGCATGTTCAAGGAGACGGGCCATCAAAACGCCTACTTCCCGCTCTTCATTCCACTCTCCTATTTAGAGAAGGAGGCCAAGCATGTCGAAGGGTTTTCCAAAGAATGCGCCGTGGTCACGCACCACCGCCTTGAACTCAATGCCGAAGGCAAACTGATTCCCGCTGGAAAACTGGAGGAACCGCTCGTCGTACGGCCCACAAGCGAAACGATCATCGGCGCGATGTATGCCAAGTGGATTCAATCGTGGCGCGATCTGCCCGTGCTGATCAATCAGTGGGCTAATGTGGTGCGATGGGAGATGCGACCTCGCGTATTCTTGCGCACGACTGAATTTCTCTGGCAAGAGGGGCACACTGCTCATGCCACAAGCGACGAGGCTGTCGAAGAGACGCTGCGGATGCTCGATGTCTACACGACATTTGCACAGCGCGACCTGGCGATGCCTGTGATTCAAGGGCCGAAGCCGGCCGGTGAGCGATTTCCCGGTGCCGTCGATACATTTTCCATCGAGGCCATGATGCAGGACGGGAAAGCCTTACAGGCAGGCACCTCGCACTTTCTTGGACAGAATTTTGCCCAGGCACAAGAGATTAAGTTTTCCAGTGCCAGCGGCCAAGAGGAATACTGTTGGACAACCTCATGGGGCGTCTCCACTCGGCTGATTGGCGCCGTGATCATGACCCACTCCGACGACGACGGCCTCGTCTTACCGCCGAGGATTGCCCCCACGCAGATTGTGCTTTTGCCGATCCATCGCACCGACGCAGAACGGGAATCGGTCATGGAATGCTGCCGGCAACTCGCAGCAGATCTTACAGCCACACAGTATGCCGGCGAGCCGATCCGGGTGCGAATTGACGCTCGCGAGATGCGCGGCGGCGACAAAGTCTGGCAGCACATTAAGCAGGGCGTGCCGCTGCGGGTGGAGATCGGGCCTCGTGATTTGGCTGCAGGCGCTGTCAGTGTCTCGCGACGCGACCAGCCGCCGAAGCAGCGAGTCAGCCTGCCACTGGCCGATTTTGGCGAGGTGGCAAGCGCACTGCTCGAGGAGTTGCAACGCGGACTTTTTGAAAAAGCCGCAGCGTTTCGCGACAGCCATTCTGTGCGACTGGATAGCACGGCTGAAGTCGTAGCCTTCTTCGGGCAGTCGGAAGGGCAGGGGATTCAAGGGGGCTTTGCCCACGTGCACGTGGCCGATGACCAGGCTGTGGCAGCGTTCCTCGATCCACTTAAAGTAACCGTTCGCTGCATACCACTGACGGGCGACGACGAACCCGGCACATGCATCGTGACAGGCCAACCCACCAGCCGAAGAAGCGTGTTGGCAAGGTCGTATTAGCGAATCAGGGGCAAGGAAGCCTTCTCTGGGACGGATCTTGCTCTCACCCGCGATCAGAGGCCGCCAGTCGTTTCGATACAGAGCTCCCCAGCGTGTAACCCACAGATGTCGAGGCGTGTAGAACTAGGGTTGACTGCGTGTGCCACCTACATTCCTTATCGTGTGCAACTCTTCTTTTTTGTCAGGTT
>Ga0335396_10000338_pt1 | contig 63991 bp, 65 predicted proteins | sample FRY02_FD_205743 | JGI IMG/M metagenome (GOLD analysis project Ga0335396, IMG submission 205743) | Freshwater microbial communities from Lake Fryxell liftoff mats and glacier meltwater in Antarctica - FRY-02 (spades assembly) (version 2) | ecosystem: Environmental > Aquatic > Freshwater > Ice >...
GGGCACGCCCCCTAGTATCGACATCGTTAATCCGATGTCGGGCGAGCACCATCTGGCGAAAGGTGCCTTAAGCACGCGGCAAGTGTTGTTTTGCTGCGTCACGGGTTCAGCTCCGATTGCGGCCATGATGTTCAATGGTCCCGTCGGTATTTACGGCGCAGGCTGGGCCGTTCCGGGTGCCTTCATCATCGCCACAATCGTCTTGACGATTTTCTCGGTCGGTTATATCGAGATGGCGCGGCGTGTGACGGCGGCGGGCGGTTTCTACTCGTTCGTCTCGCATGCCTTCGGCAATATTCTCGGCATGGGCACGGCAATGCTGATGGCATTCAGCTATCTCATATTCTCAGCTGCAGTGACGGGCGTGACGTCCTATTTCGCCGTGTCGACCATCAGTGAATGGTTTGGTGTGGATGTCCCCGTCTGGGTTTTCTTGTTCGGCACGATCATCCTGATGGTGGCGTTTACGTTCTTCCACATTGAGATCACGGCTCGTATTCTCGGCGTTGCACTGGTCTTGGAGTTGCTTGTCCTGCTGGTCTTTGGTGCGGCTGTGATCGTGCAAGGTGGTGGTCCCGACGGGATGGCGTGGAAGTCGCTCAACCCGATCGAAGTATTCAGTGGCAACAGTATGGCGATCGCCGCTGGCGCAACCGGCATTGCCTTGTTTGCCGCTTTCTGGTCGTGGGTTGGCTTCGAGATGGCCCCGAACTATGCGGAGGAGGCGAAGGAGCCCAAGAAAATTATGCCTCTCGTGTTGTACTCCTCAGTGATTGGGCTAGGAGTGCTCTACGTCTTCGTGATGTGGACGTTTGTTGCGGGTGCAGGCTATGCCGGTGCATCGGATCTCGTTAATCAGCAGTTTGCGGGCGAGATCGGCTCGATCTTCTACCCGTTGGCCGACCAGTACTTTGGCAGCCCATTGGTGTGGGGCTTCCAATTGTTCATTGTGACGGGCTCGTTTGCGTGCCAGACTGCGTTCTTCAATACGGCTTGCCGCTACATGTTCTCGATGGGTCGTGAGGGTGTCTTGCCCGCAGCGCTCGGCAAAACGCATCCGAAGCATCACAGCACGCATGTCGCGGGTGTTGTTGCTGGTATTTTTGTGACGATCTGGGTCGGCGCGTTCTTCTTGTACGACTCGACAACACTTGGTGCCCTGCTCAAGCTCGGTACGTGGAGCCCGCTGCTCGGTGTTTCTGGCCTCCTCGCCATCCAAGCACTAGTATCCGCTGCGATTGTCTACTACTTCTTGACGAAGGCGAAGGATGGCTTCCACTGGTTCAAGACGCTGGTGGCACCGATCATTGCGACAGTTACACAGGTCTATGTGGTGTATCTGCTCATGAAGTACCGTGGCGATCTGTCGGCGGCGGCTGACGTGCCGTTTATCCAGTACCTCTGGCTCTGGCCGATCATCGTGTTTGCGATTGGTGTGATCATTGCGCTGATCTTGCGCTCGAGGAATCCACAGAAGTATGCGGGTATTGGCCGCTACCTCCACGAGGACGTTCCGTCGTAGTAATGCACTAAATGACCGCCGGTCGCTGGGGCTTCGGCCTCCGCGACCGGCGGTTTGTGCGTTGTAGGCTTCCTTTGATGGCTTCCACGACCGACGACCTCAGCCAGATCGATATCGTTTCGCCCGAGTTGTGGGAGGAGGCGGTTCCACATGCGGAGTTCGCGGTGCTGCGTGCGCAGTCACCCGTGCATTGGCATTCGGAGCCAGCACCGAACAAGGGTTTCTGGGCGATTACACGCCACGAGGACGTGGTTACTGTGTCGAAGCACCCGGCGCTCTACTCGTCGGGTGCGGGGCTCACGACGCTCGAGGAGGTCGAGCCTGAGGCGCTCGAGCCGCGGCGTAGCCTGATCGATACGGATGCACCGGATCATCAGCGTCTACGCCGGATTGTTTCGCCGTTGTTTACGCCGAAGGCTGTGGCAGGGTTCGAGGCGTATGCACGTCAGACGGCAGGCGCACTGCTCGATGCCGCGCTCCCTCGCGGCGCGTTCGATTGGGTGCTCGATGTCGCGGAGCCACTGCCGATTACTGTTTTGATCAATATTCTTGGCGCGCCGCCCGAGGATGCCGATCGGATGATCGAGCTCTCGAACCAGATGATCGCAATCGACGATCCGGATTATGCGCCCGATTATTCGAGCCTGCCGCCTGGTGTCAACCCGAAGCATCTGCCGTTTGGTAGCCCCGCTTCGTACCACGTATTCGAGTACGGCTGCAAACTCGGCGAGGAGCGCCGCCAGCATCCGCAGGACGATCTTGTTTCGCGGCTCGTACATGCCGAGGTCGATGGCGAGAGTCTGACGGACGATGAGTACTGCAATATGTTCCAGATCCTGATCCTGGCGGGCAACGAGACGACGCGTACGACGCTGACGCACGGTATGCAGGCGTTTATCGACCACCCGGAGCAGCTCGAGTTGCTGGTCAATGATCCATCTCTGATGGATTCTGCGGTCGAGGAGATTATTCGGTGGGCGACGCCGGTGATTTATATGCGGCGCACGGCGCTCGAGGACGTTGAGCTTCGTGGCCAACAGATCCGCAAGGGCGATAAGGTCGCGATGTGGTACATGTCGGCAAATCGCGATGAGAGCGTGTTTGCTAATCCGTATACGTTCGATATCACGCGCCAGCCGAATCCACATCTTGGCTTTGGCGGTGGCGGCCCGCACTTCTGCCTGGGCGCTTGGCTCGCCCGTCTACAGATCCGTGTGCTGTTCGAGGAGTTCCTGCAGCGCGACGTGCGCCTCGAGTCGGCTGGTCCGATCCGTCGCGTGCGCTCGAACTTTGTGAATGGCGTCAAGTCGATGCCCGTTCGTGTCGCATCCTGACGCGTCTGCCCAAGCCAAAAACGACGCACGCGGACATAATGGGCCCGGGCCCACCATGTCCGCGCTAGATTGGCTTAAAACCACATGCCCGAACGCGCAACACCGCACCACTACAGGAAAAGAGGTGTGGACATGGTGGGCCCGGGCCCATTATGTCCACGTTGACGCACCACGCAGGGGGCTGCGCGCGCGACGCGCACATGGGGGGGTGCCGCGTCAGTCCTCGACGATCGAGATCGAGCCCGTCGGGCACTCGTCACAGAGTCGCCGGGCGACGTCTAGTTCAACTTTGACACCAGTGACGTGCGAGATGCCGTCGTCGCCAAGCTCGACGGCCTCTTCTGCGATCTCCTCGCACTTGCCGACACCGACGCAGGTTTCGGGATCGATCGTGATGAGCACTTTCATGGGGTCGCCTCCTTAGTCACATTGACGGTATCAAGACGAGCCGGCCATCAACATCTCCGGCTTTGATGCGGCGGTGCGCATCGGCTGCGGCGTCGAGCGGCAATCGTTCGACGCGGTATTGCAAATCGCCTCGTTGGGCGAGTTTGACGACGGCGGCGATGTCATCGCGCGAGCCCCACATCGACTGCGTCCACCACGTCTCATGCGGGACGAGCGAGAAGCCAAACGGGATGTGCCCGCCGTAGGCACCAACATTGACGACGAGACCACCGCGACGGATGATCGAATTGCAGACCCGGAGCGTTTCGTTCGCTCCGACATAGTCGAACACGCAATCGACGGGTCCTTCCAGCTCGGCTGTGTCGCAGACCTCGTGTGCCCCCAATTCGAGCGCTCGGGCACGCTTGCTGGGACTCGTGTCGGCGACGATGATTGTCGCGTCACACATCGCGCGGAGGTACTGGATGCCGAACTGGCCGAGCCCACCCGCGCCGATCAGTACGCACGTCGCACCCTTCGGCAGCCAGTCGAGCGCCTTGCGCGTACAGCGATATGGCGTTAGCGAACTGCAACCGAACGTCGCAGCAAAGGCGGGGTCGAGGTCGCCAATTGGGAAGAGGTACTTCGGGTGGGGTACCTGCATGTACTCGGCATAGCCGCCGTCGTGCACGAGGCCTGCCTCTTTGACGGAGTCGCAGAGCTGCTCTTCCGTTGCGTCGCAGTAGCGACAATCGCCGCAACCCCATGGCGCGTAAACGACACAATTGCCGTCCCCGGTTTCGACAACGACCTCGTGCCCCATCACCAGTGGCGTTGGCAGCTTCGGCCAGCGCCCTTCGGCGACGTGCACGTCCGAATGACACACGCCCGCTGCGACAACCTTGAGCGTCTGCGGGTCAGGGCCCATCGGCGCGGGCATCGCTCGCTCTTCGATCACCAGATCGGCGTTGAAGGCCGGCAGGACGACGGCGCGATACGAGTCGGGCAGGCTCATCTGGGCTCTTTCGTGATCTTCCCAAGCCCTGCCTGGAGCCGCGCGGTGCCGTGCACATGCACCTCCATCAGCGTGCGGGCGCGTGTTGCCTTGCCCGTGACGATGGCGCGCACAATCTCGGCGTGCTCACGATCAGCGATGGCGAGCACCTCGGCCGTGGCCGGCAGAAAGCGGCTGATCCGATAGGCCTCAGCACGCAGTTCGGCGATCAGCGAGACGAGTCTTGGTGAGCCAGAGGCATCGCCGATGACAAGGTGGAGGAGTGCGTCGCGCTCGCTCCAGGCCTCGAAGGGCTGCATGCCAAGCATGCCTTCGACAATTGATTCGAGGAGCGCACACTGCTCTGTGGTGGCGCGTTCGGCCGCGAGTGCTGCCGCCCCACCTTCAACAACTGCGCGTTCCGTCGCGAGATCCTCGAGCGCGTTGGCATCTGGCGCGTCAGCCTCGGGAAGCAGCGTCTCGGCGGCACCGGCGGTGATAAACGTGCCACCGCCCCGGCCACGTCTCGTCTCGATTAGTCCAGCGCTGCGCAGCACCACGAGCGCACTGCGGAGCGAGACGGCCGAGATGCCAAGCGCCGCTGCGAGCTGCATCTCGGACGGCAGCCGGTCGCCTGGCCGAAGCATGCCGAGGCCGATTGCCTCGCCGAGCCGAGCAACGGTCTCGGCGACCGCTCCGGCTCCACGGACGGGCGTATAGACCGTCCGGTCGACGAGTCGCTGGACGGTCTCGCGCTCGGTTTCGGATGCGACGCGACTCACGCCGCATTGACGTCGACGGCCGCGACTTCGATCATCTCTTCGAATTCGTAGCTGTCGTGCGCCTCAGTCATGTGTTGGTTCACTTTTTCGATCAACTCGTCGATGTCATCAGCGGTAATCACAGCACCACACTCGTGCTCGTTACAGGTCCATTGTTTTGCCATGATCAGCCGGCCTCCACGCCAATAACGAAGTCGATGTTGGGATCGAGGATCTGGTCGATCAGTGTCTGATCGGCGTCGATGCCGAGCTCGCGGCAGCGATTCTTATAGTGACGCACCTTCTGCGTCTGGTACTTGTCGAGATTCAGCTCGGGCACGGAGCGCTGGTACCCGAGCATGCCGACGGCGTTGCCGCGGTAGAGCTCGATCATTTCGTGGACGAGGTCGCCGTATTCGGGATTCGCGTCGATCAGTTCGCGGCACGCTGTTGTACCGAAGGTGATGTGGCGTCCCTCGTCGGCGATGATCTGTTTGAAGCCGTGGCGCAGTGTCGGCAGTGCGTTCCAGATGTCGCAGGTGTCGATCACCATTTCGTACGACGGCATGGTCAGGACGCCTTCGACCCACACGTTGTAGAGTGTCGCGAAGCGCACGAAGCCCTTCTCGATCTCTTTGAGGTCGCCGGCATGGCAGGCTTCGACCAGTTTCTGCCCGTAGAACGGCAGGCCTTCATAGACTGGCTCGCCCGTCGTGAAGTGTCCGGATGGGTCGGTCGTCTTTTCGTGGTCGACCCAATAGGGGCGCAGTTCTTCGGGCTCGACGCAGTCGATTACTTTGTCGTGCCAGATCGCGAAGAACTGCGAGTGGCGTGCCTCTTCGAGCATAAAGGTCGAGAGGTACATGACCCAGTCGTACCTGCCGAGCATGTGCGCGGCATAAATCATCGGCAAGAGTTCGTCGGTAACTTCTTGCTCACCGGCGAGGAAGCGCACGGTGATCATCAAGAGGCCCTTCTGCTGCTCGGGGGTGAGCTTCTCGAAATCGGCGCGGTCTTGCGTGTAGTCCCATTCGCCCGGGTCCCACATCTTGCGTAGTGCCCTCTCGTATTTACGATAAACCGGTCCGGCCATCATGTCGCGTGTAAAGCGCAGCCGTGACTCCAGGGTGCGCTCTGGCAGGTCCTCGATGGTCGACATAACTCTCCTCAAAATCGTAGAACAACAAAACCAAATGTTATAGTACTGATCGCGCCGGCGAAGTCAATAGGGCGGACGCGACGTTCCTCGAGCACAGTCTCACGCCCGGCAACCGTACCGCGTACTTCTTGACCGGCCCGGATGGCCAAACCCATCGAGGGTGGTGGAGGATCCTCTCCGTCGATCCGCTGGAGCGACTGCATGTGGAGGACGGCTTTGCCGACGCCGACGGAAACCCGGATTCGGATCTGTCGATCGTGGAAATGGTCGTCACCCTTGCACCCCTCCATAGTGGGGGACGCGCATGGTGCTCACCTCGCAGTTTGCGTCGCGCGAGGCGATGAATCACGCCGTCGACATGGGCGTGGAGGACGGACTCCGCGCCACCATGAGGCAGATCGACGGCGTGCTGGGCGCTGCCTGACCAGAGCGAGCTCCAAGCGTCGGGTCGTCCGTGGCCATCGGTAAGGTAAAAAAAACAGCGATGTCTGGAGGAGTTGACAGATGAATGCAACGGGGGCCGACAAGAGGGCTGCCAACGTCCTGATGGCGCTGACGTACGCCGTTGCCGCGGCCGGCATCGGTTTCGGGTTTAGTGCACTCTCCGACGCGGACCCGGATCTCGGCCTCGCCGCGCTGCTCGCGGTTGGCGCTGGGGGCATTCTGTCGTTCGTCCGCCATGCGGTCTTCCATCGCGCGGACGCTGCTCGGATCGGTTGGACCGCAGAGCGCACGAATCCTTTTCAGATTGAGGTCGGCCTGGCGAATCTCGCCTGGGGTCTCTTCGCGGTCCTCGCGGTTGCGCTCAATTGGGGGCTTGTTGCCGAGGCTGCCGGCTTCATCGTGTTCGGGCTTTATATGGGCACCGTCGCGATCTTCGAGGTCGTAATCTCTCGCGGGCATAATGCCCGCCCGTGGGTCCAGGTCATCCCAGCCGCCGCCTTCGCCGTGCTGCTACTGGTGATCGGCGTGCAGGGCATGAACGCGGCCGGCTAGTCGTTCCGCCGTATCATCCGCTCAGCACGTCCCCGCCCCCGTAGCTCAGGGGATAGAGCAGTGGTTTCCTAAACCACGTGTCGCATGTTCGAGTCATGCCGGGGGCACTACTGATTTAACGCGTACGTCGTCCGCGCTGCGCGGAACTCGACGCCTGTCGCCCGGCATCGGACGGAACTCCGTCCTGCGATAGGCTGTGTCCGGTTTAGACAGGGGGCAAAGTTGATGACGTCGATTTCCGAGACGATCCTTCCGGGGGTCGGTACGCGCTTCGAGTTCACAACCTCCGGTGGTCTGCCGGTGGGCGTGGTCGTCCGTCGAGACGGTGGCCGCGACGTGCTGATCTACGACCGCGCCGATCCGGATCGCTGCCAAACCGTCATCCACTTGGCCCAGGCGGATGTGAACACGCTGATCGATCTGCTCGGCGGGTCGTCGGTCGTCGCGCGCCATCAGGAGGTTCTCCGCCAGTCGATGGAAGGCATCGACCTCGAGTGGGTCACGATCCACCAAGATAGCCCGGCGGCAGGCAAGACGATCGCTGAGACCGCCATGCGCCACAAAACCGGAGCATCGATCGTCAGCGTGCTGCGGGGCGACGCCTGGACCACATCGCCTCCGAGCGACTTCCGAATCGAGGCCGGCGACACGGTCGTGGTCGTCGGTGCACCAGATGCGATCGCCCAGGCACGAGTAGCGCTTGTCGCTGCCTGAGACTCTGGTGCTCGCCGCCACGGGAGGGTCGGGGGCGACGGTCCTCGCGGTGCTTGGCGCCGCCTTGCTCGGCTTGGCCGTGTTGGCGCGGATCAGCACGCGCATCGGGATGTCGCCGATTCCGCTCTACATCATCGGCGGTCTCGCGCTCGGTTGGGCGCTCGACCCGGGAATCTCGGACGAGGTCTCAGGCACAGCGGAGCTCGTGGGCATCGTGCTGTTGCTCTTCATGCTCGGCATCGAATACACCGGTGCGGAACTGACCGGAAGTCTGCGATCTGGGGTGCGGCCCGGCCTCGTGGACATCGTGCTCAATGCCACGCCCGGAGTGGCGTTGGGTCTCATCCTCGGCTGGGATGCTACGGCGTGTCTCGCGCTCGGAGGGGCGACGTACATTTCGTCCTCGGGCATCATCGCCAAGCTGCTGGACGACCTCGGCCGCATCGGCAACCGCGAGACGCCGGCCGTCATCGGCGTGCTGGTCATCGAGGACCTCGTGATGGCGTTCTACCTGCCGATCCTCGGTGTCGCCGTCGCCGGTTCCGCGCTTGCAGTCGCGGCTGGCAAACTCGGTCTGGCGATGGGTGTCGCGCTGCTCGCGTTGATCATCGCCGTCAAGTTCGGGCGCCGCATCTCGCGGGTCGCGCATCACGACTCGAACGAGGTGCTGCTCCTCACGGTGCTCGGACTGGTCCTACTGGTGGCGGGAGTCGCCGAACGCGTCGGCGTGTCCGCCGCCGTGGGCGCGTTCCTCGTCGGGATCGCCCTCAGCGGCACGGTCGCGGAGCGGGCGGGCTCGCTGATCGCACCCTTGCGCGACCTCTTCGCTGCGGTGTTCTTCGTCCTCTTCGCAATGTCCATCGACCTCGGGCAACTGCCCGATGTCATCTTGCCCGCGGTTGCCTTGGCCGTCGCCACCGCCGGCACGAAGATGGCAACGGGGTGGTACGCGGCACGCCAGGCTGGCGTGGGTAATCGAGGCCGCATGCGCGCCGGCGCGGCCTTGATCGCCCGTGGCGAATTCTCGATCGTGATCGCCGGGCTCGCGGTAGCAGGTGGTGTCATTGCGCAACTGGGACCGCTCGTCGCGGTCTACGTGTTGCTGCTGGCGCTCGCCGGTCCGCTCGTCGCGCGCGTCGTTCGTTGATGACGCCATCAGACATTTCAGCGGTACTGCTTCGCGTGGATCTGACGCTGCCAGCGAAGGCAAGAGGGCGGACGCCAGATCCGCGCGGATGTGGCGTCCGCCCTCCACTTCTTGGTGTTATTATTCGTTTTACGTGCATAACGTTGCCGACAATCCGCTTGAGGACCTTCGGCACCTCGCTGCCTTGTCTGCACTCGTCACCACCGTGCCGCCCGAGCAGCGACCACTAATCGAGCCGATCATCACCGATCTGCAGGCCCGAATCGGTCCGAGTGTGCCAAAACGACGGGCAGCGGCGCTCCTCGATATCAGCGTTCAGGCACTCGACCTCTGGATCAAGCAGGGCCGCATCGAGACGCAGCGAGCACCCGGTGCTCATCGGACGGCCATCGACACTGCTGGCCTGATCTGGACTGCGAACCAGATCCCACCTGGCACAACCCGGCCGGGTCGACTCGTCGATCGGGCACGCGCGGGCGAGCGGCAACGGGCCGAGTTCTGGCGATTCAACGAGCATGTGGCGCGACGAGACATCCGCGAGACGCGCTGCCTCCCATTACTCGAACGAGTGCAGCAGATCGACCAACTCAACGGTGGACTCGCGTTGATATCGGAAGTCGCACTCGCGAAACCACAGGCTAACGACTGGGATTTTAGGAACGGCACGCAGTGACACGCCACACACCCCTGGCCGTCGAGCAACTGTTGATGGGCCTCGCAACGCACGAAGTCGACTTCGTCATCATTGGCGGTATCGCTGTCGGGCTCCACGGGTACGTGCGGGCCACCAGGGACCTCGACATCATGGTGGCGTCCGAGCCCGACAATATCGAGCGACTCTGGAAATTCCTTGGTGACGTTGAGGCCGAACCACTCGCACTCGACAATTTTGAACCACAGGAGATGCCAGTGTCTTTTACTCCGGCCGCCATCATCAATGGGCAGGGTAACTGGCTACTCAATACGCGCTTCGGTCGCTTGGATGTGATGCAGTGGGTCGCTGGCATCGATTCGTACACCGGCCTTCGTGCACGCGCTGAGGCCGAGGGACTCGGCGCCACGGGAATGACCATTCGCTACGCGACGCTGGCCGACGTCTATACGATGAAGGCCGCTGCCGGCCGGTCGCAAGACCTCGTCGACATCGAGCGCCTACGCGCCGGTATTGAGAATCCCGACGGCGTGTAGCGCGCCGTCACGGCATATCATCGACGAAGCACGTCCCCGCCCCCGTAATTCAGGGGATAGCGCGACGGTTTCCTAAACCACGTGCCGCATGTTCGAGTCATGCCGGGGGCATCGGCATGACGTCGCACACGAGTACGCAGCGACCGCCGCGGCGCCTACGCCTGCAGCGACGCTGCAATCGGCTCGACGGTGCGCAGGCTGAGTGCCGCGATCGTCAGCGTTGGATTGGCAGTCCCGACAGTCGGAAACACCGCTGCGCCCAGCACAAAACAGTTGCAGTACCCATGTAACCGCAGGTCGGCATCAACGACTGAAGTTGTCGGGTCGACTCCCATTCGACAGGTTCCCATCAGGTGCCCGGCGCCCTGCGGTTCCTTCTTGTGTTGGATCTCGGTCGCGCCCATCGTCTGGAACAGCTGCTCGTGTAGTTCCTGGGCTGCCACGAGACCTCGATCGGCATAGATGCCCGTCGAGTACGACAATTGCGGGCGGGGAATGCCGATCGCGTCTCGCTCTGCAGCGAGCTGCACACGGTTTTCGGGGCCGGGTCGGGCTCAACCAGGCTGCCGACGCGCAATTGCCGCATCAGGCCATCCTTCAGCTGCTGGAGGCCGGCCTTGCCAAGTACGCCCTTGTCGGCGACCATCGCGGCCTGCCCTAGCGGCTGCGCGACAGGCCAGTCCCAGCCATCGTTGCCGAGTTCCACGCGAAACGCACCACGCGTCTTCCGAAAAGCGCCATCGCGCAACTGCTCAATGCCGCTCGTCGAAAGCGGACCGCGGTACTGGTAGACCGGCTCGGGTGACAAAGCCCACGACAACTTCACAGAGTGGTCCATCAGGTAGCGACCCACCGCGTCGGACTCGTTGCCGAGCCCGTTCGGATGGGCATCCGTCTTCGACAGCAACATCAACTTTGGTGTCTCAATAGCGTTCGCGGCAAGGACTAGCGTTCGGCCGGTGACGGTCGTCGCTTGGCCCGCCGGGTCGAGGTACGTGACCGTTACGAGCTCTGGCGTGACAGCGCACTTACGTACGACGGCCTTGACGATGAGTTGTGCGCCGGCCTTCGTCGCGCGATCGAGGTGCACGGTCGCGTCGTACTTCGCGCCAATTGGATAGATCGGAATGCAACTGTTATTGCCACAGCAGGCGGGCCGACCCTGCCGCGCAACGCTATTGCGCGCCTGCGGTGTTGGCGATACCTCCAGACCAAGCTTCTGCGCAACCAGATCCCATTTCTTGTCGGAGTACGACTGGGGGATCGGCGGCATCGGGTACGGCGCCGAGCGTGGGGCGCCGAGACCCGGCGTGTCGATGCCAGAGACACCGAGCTCGCTCTCGGCCTTGCCATACCACGGCTCGAGATCTGCGTACGAAATCGGCCAATCGACGCCGACACCGAATTGGGACTTCAACTCGAAGTCGCTCGGGATCAGACGCAGTGCCGTGCCAAGCCAGTGCCAGGTCGAACCGCCAGCGATACGCTCATACGTGCTCGCGAACTTCTCGGGACCTTTCTGCACGTAGTACTGGTCGAGGTCGATCACAACGGGATGCGGGGCATACGCCGTGTTTGGATAGGCCGACTCGGGAGTCTTGAGCGGGCTCGCACGGAACGTGTCAACCGCGTCGGCACGTTGAATGCTCGGCCCGGCCTCGAGGATCAGGACCTTGAGACCGCGTTCAGCCAACTGTGCGGCGGCAATCGTTCCGGCAACGCCGGAACCAACAACAATGATGTCGTGATCCGCACTCACGCCTTCACCTCGGTCTCGGTACCAGGGAGCGACCACGCGCCGGTTGCGCCGAGGCAGACCGTCTGTGGCCGAGCCCAGGTCGCGGCGTGCGTCCAGACTTGCGCATCAACGTACTCGACGACCTTCTGACCGCCCTCCTTCGTCGCCACTTGGCCACCCCACCAGGCAGCGGCAATCGCGTTGAGGCAGACCTGCGCGCCCGGCTCCTGCATGACCGGATCAGCAAGCAGTTCCTCCAGCGTGTCAGGGCCACCACCACCGGTGTAGCCCTGCAAGCTGAAGCCCGAGAGGTAGCCGGCTTTCTGCATGAAGGCGATTGGTGCGAGCTCGAGGCCCGACCGCTCGAGGGCGTGGAGGTATGGCATCACCTGGCTACCAGGGAGGTCATCGATACCCGTCACAATCCGTGAGAGTTTCGCGAACCCGATCGGCTCTGTCGTGCCCGCGTCGAGTGCGGCGGTGGAGCCGCACGCGGCCAGCGCGAACCCCGCGGCTCCTACGGCCGCGCCCGCGAGAAACCGGCGGCGACCAATCCCTCCGAGACATCTGGGTACTTGGCGTGCGCCACGGCTACAGCCTAGTGATCGCGGCACACGCGTGCTGGCTGTACACCGCCTCGAAGAAATCGGCCAGGCCGGAACCCAGGCTTGCTCGGTAATCACGCCGTCGTCCTCCGCGATCACCACGACGTAACCGCGTTCCCACGCTCTGGCCGCTGCCGCACGAGCCATCTCTGCCATCACTGGACTCCGCAAACTCCGTACCAAAGGGCCGATCGTCGTTGTCGTATTGGTCTTTAGCCCGCGCGCGATCGCATCGGGCCGGTACCGAAGTGTCTTCGCCGCAGCAAGAATGTGCTGCCGTGTTTCATCCCGAATGCTGGCTTGGTCACGACTGTTGAGAACACGCGAAGCCGTCGACACGTGCACGCCAGCGCGCAACGCGGTACCTCACAGAATCGCGCTACACGACGCCCGGTGTGCTCTAGTGGACGCATGCATCTTGCAGACGGCAGATACATCCCGGTCGAGCGCGCTGAATTGCGCGCAACAACCGGGTCGGGGCCGGGCGGCCAGCACCGCAATCGCTCGCACACGCGCGTCGAGTTGCGCCTGCCACTGGCACTGCTCAATCTAACGGCCGCGGAAGAGCAACGGGTACGCGGTCGGCTCCGTGCACGGATCGTCGATGACGCAATCGTTGTACGCGCCGGCGAGCGGCGGTCGCAGGCCGCCAATCGTCAGGCAGCCGAGGAGCGCCTGCTGCGACTGATCGAAGATGCGCTCCACGTCGACCCCAAACGAGTCGGCACGCGACCGACGGCGGGTAGCCGCGTGCGTCGTCTCGAGGGCAAACAGCAGCGTGCACAAACCAAGCAGCTACGCCGCGTCGACCCTGACGAATAGCAGGCAGCACGCGCCACCGCAGTCGGTAGGCTCATCGGCAATGGGCGACTTCTCCCGAGCCGACGCGCTCGCATTCCTCAGCTCGTGGCCAGCCAAGCTCGCGCACGTCAGCACCGCCCGCAACGACGGCAGTACCGTGACCGTGCCCGTCTGGTACCGGATCGACACCGATGCCGAGCAGCTGCTGATCTGGACGGGCCACGAGCGGCGCTGGGTCAAGCGCGTCGTCGCGAGCGGCCACCTCTCATTCAGCGTTGCTGAAGATGGCTTTCCATTACGTGGCGTAATGGGCGGTGGGCCCGCGGCCGTGCTCGGGGACGGCGAGATCGATGTCGATGCTGAGCGCGCGCGCATTATTGAGCGCTACGTGATGGGACACCTGATCAACGCCTACACCGAGAGTCGCAGCGAGTACCGAGCAATCCTCCGCGTCGACCTCCAGCAGTTGAATGGATGGACGTTCGCGCACTAGAGGTTGCGTTGAACCCTTGCGGCCTATAGACTCAGCCGCAATGGGCGTTCTTGTAACCACTGTGATGCTCGCGCTGGCGTGGATCCTCGCACTCGCAGGAGTCGGCGCGCCCGGCGCAGCAGCAGACGCGAGCACGTCGCTCCTCGCAATCCACTGGATCGTGTATCTGCCGCTCGGCTGGATGGCACTCGCCAGTGGCGTGATGCACACCATCTTCGCCAAGTCGACGGCCAAGAACATCGGTTGGACGACGAGCCCATTCCAGCACGAGCTTGGTTTTGTCTGCCTCGGACTCGGGATCGCCGGCATCGTCTCCGCACACCTCTCCCAAGACGCCTGGATCATCGTCGCCATTGTCAACACGCCGTTCCTCGTACTGGCGGGCCTCAATCACGTCAAAGAAATGGTCCGCGACAAGAACTTCGCACCCGGCAACACACTGATCCTGATCTTCGACTTCGGTGCACCGATCTCGATCTGGGCAGTGCTGTTGAGCGCCGGCATCGTCTAGCGCCACCTGCCAGCAATCCCCCCACGGCAGATACGATGCGAGCCATGCGTGTATCCCGATTGCTGCCGTTCCTCGTCCTGCTCGGATTCATCATCGCCGGCCCAGCCACTGCCGCTTCCGATCCGGCACAACGCACCGCAACGTTCGCGGGAACCGGCGTATGGGTCGACATCTATGACGAAACGATCAAGCAACCCGATTTCGTGGTCAGCGAAGCCGTGGCGCATGGCGTCACGACAATCTACGTGGAGACATCGAACTACCACAGCCCCGCAGACGTGATGTTCCCCGACCAGATTCGACAGATGATCACGCTTGCGCATCAGTATGGGATTAAGGTCGTGCCGTGGTACCTGCCGGGCTACAAGCGCATGGCACTCGACCGACGGCGGCTTCTCGCCGCCGTCAATGTTGGCGGTGCCGACCTTCCCGTTGATGGCCTTGGCATCGACATCGAGGCCGATATTGTCAGCAACCGCGTGGTGCGCGCAGCACGAGTCGTCGCCATGGTGCAATGGACCCGGGCGACGTTCCCCGATCTGCCGATCGCCGGAATCGTGCCACGCGACGCCCTCGCGTGGTGGCGAATCTTTCCCTACACAGAGATTCGAGCCAATACGGACGCGATGCTGCCGATGTGTTACACGTCACGGAATCTGACACCCGCTCAGACCACGGCAATGACGGCAGCGTGTGTGACGACAATCCGCGAGCAGACCGGCGACCCAAACGCACCCGTACACGTCATCGCGGGCGTCACGGACTTCCTCAAAACTCGTCAACTGATTGCTGCTGCGCGAGGCGCCAAAGCAGCGGATTCGATTGGCTTTAGCCTCTATAACCTCGAGACGACGACCGCGGCCGATTGGCGCGCGCTCGAAGTGTGGCAGGCACCTACCGGCTGATCAGGCCGCAGACGGGCCGAGCACGGACACCTCGTCACCGAGCCGCACCGTGCCCGGCACGACCACATCGCAATAGACGCCAAGGTCTGGCCGACCGCGCACGGCCTTCATGGCGCGCAAGGTAGGCACGTCCTTCTCGCCCGTCGCCGGGTCGCGCGTCGTGGCGACACAGCGCTCGCAGGGAGCACGCACCGCGAGCACAGCCGAGCCGAGAGCGACGTCGTGGCCGATCCACGTGTCCTCCTCGAAAGCCTCGCCACCGGCGAGCGTCATCGTCATCCGAAAACGGCGATCGTCGAGCGCGCCGTGGCCAAGCTCAGCAATCGAAGCTACGCCGATCATCGAGACGGCATTGACAGACCAGCCCCCACGATCCTCGCGCATGCGCGCCAGACGCACCGGCTCGCCGAGCACCTCAGACAGCGGCGCAGCCCACGGGCCATCGACGAGATGAGCGGTCTCTGGCTCGTCCGAGTCCCAGATGAGATCGATCGGTTCGCCGAGCGCAGGGTCGGCCGCAGAGACGACAGCGCCGCCGGGAAAGCGCATCGTCAGCGTGGCGCCGTCGTACTCCGCGCGCGTCAGGCAGAGCCGCCCGTGGCTCCAGCTACCCGCCAGCTCGCCGGCGGCGTTAACGACGAAGAAGTGGCGGTCGAACGGCGCGCCGAGCGGACCAAGTTCGAGCAGCGGCTGCTCGGTCAGCGCGAGTCCCTTGACGGGCGAGTGCAGCAGACGCGTGACGGAGACCACGTCGACAGTATGGACGATGCCGTCAGGTCGTGGCGGTGGCGAGCGCCATGCCGATTACGCCGGCGCGATCACTGAACCCGTACTTCGCTGCGCAGGCATCGATGTCAAAGCGGTCCAGGCGGAGGATCTCAATGCCAATGGCGCGATCTTCGGCGTCTAGGTCGATTAGGACACACTCGTTCTCGTGCGCGGTCCGCGCCACAGGCGCAGTCGCAAGCCGAACGTAGAACGCGGCGGCTTCAGAGTCGTACGTGACGTCGACGGGCTTGGGCGACAACGCGTTGCTCACACTCGGCCCGGGACAGCTCGGCCGAGGGCGACACCGATCGCACCAACCTGATCGGCGAACCCGTACTCAGCCGCGCAGGCGTCGAGCGGGAACGTCGGAAGACTGAGAATCTCGAGTTCGACGAGACCACCTTCGGCATCGAGATGCGCGATACCGGCCATGCTGCCGCTGGCATCGTTCACCGGCACCCCGCCAATTGGACGATTGCGCGTGAAGCGGACCATGCTGATCCCGCCCTCGTCCTCGTACGTCACGTCGGCAGGCATGAGTGGATTGTAGACGGTCACCGTCGGCTCTTTCGTCGATGTTTGGGTGGAATGTCGGACGCCCACCAGAAGGCCGTGATCACGATGATGGCATTGCCATCCTGCTTAACGACGGCGGTCAATCGGCCTGCTCCGAAGTCGCGTATCAGTCGTAGCCCTCCTGCACCGCCCGAGACGCCTTGTGTCGACTCAACGCGGTCAGGATCGTGGATGCACTGTTCGATCATGTGAAGATCGATGAGGTACTCACGCATACGCTCGCAGGCATGGTGCGTCAGTCGGATCTCCACACACCGACCGTCGCAGGCCACTGCTCGGCGGGGAGCGACGTAGCCGTATGGCAACGCGCCAGACACGCTCTATGCTCGCGCCAACGCACGCTGAGCCGGTGCTGATTGTCACGCCCTCGCGACCCATCCCGACCCGCGCGAGTCCTGCCCAACGGTTTGGAGACACGGTCTCCCTATGAAACGATGTCCGCGATGAGCCCCCGCGTCCTGATCATTCGTCACGGCGACGACCCACCCGATGATCGCGTCTACACGTATCTAACGACCCGGGGTTTTGAGCCCGTCGTTGTCTGCCCGTTTCGCGGCGATGCGATGCCAGTGCTCGACGACAGCATCGTCGGCAGCGTCGTTCACGGCGGCCCCTTCGTCGTCTACGAAGAGGACGCCAATCCGTTTCTCTACGACGAGCATCGCTGGATCGAGCAGTGCATGGAGCGCGACCTGCCACTGCTCGGCATCTGCCAGGGCGCACAGTCGATTGCGCGCGTACTCGGCGCAAGCGTCGGCCCGCCAGCATCCGGCCTGCACGAGTTTGGGTACTACGAGATCACCCCCACCCCGATCGGCGAGGATTTTCTCCCCAAACCGATCCACGTCGTACAGGCCCACTTCCATAGCTTCGACCTGCCCGACGGTGCCACGCATCTTGCAACGAGTGAGCTCTACCCGAACCAGGCCTTCCAATACGGCGCAAACACCTACGGGCTGCAGTTCCATGCCGAAGTCACGATCGAAGGGTTTCGCCGCTGGCAGGCTGCCTCGTGGGCGGCCTATGGCCAGCCTGGGGTGCAGACGCGAGAGCAGCAAGATCTGCTGATGCTGCAGCACGACTTCGTGCAGGCAATCTGGTTCTACGACTTTCTGGGCGAGCTCTTCGGCTCGGCAGACCCTGCCGCCGAGCCATTGATCCGCCCGTAATTCGCGCTAGCCGGTGAGGATTTCGTGATGGGCCACGACTGGACAAAGGGTCAGGCGTGGCAATGCTGCGAGCGTCAGTAACAGAGCGAACATGCCGATCGAGAGCGGCCCGAACGAGCACCCTGATTCCCATTCGCGACGTCCGTCAACCTAGATCGGCTCCGGCATCAAGTCGGCCGTGCAGGCGTGGTCCCTGGAGAAGCTCATAGGTGCACCGCCCAAATGAATGCTGCAGCGATAGCCAACGACATCAAGGTGGCCGGGACTCCCCATTTGAGGAACTCGCGGAAGGTGATGCGCACGCCGTGCCGCTCAGCAACCCCCTGGCACGCAACATTGGCGGCGGCAGCAATGATCGTTGCGTTGCCACCGAAGCATGCACCCAGCGAGAGAGCCCACCAGTAGCTGTCGTCGTTAGCTTCGTTCAGTTGCTCGACAACGGGGATCATCGCAGCGGTGAACGGGATGTTGTCGACGAAGGCGCTGCCGAGAGCCGCGATGCCCATGATGGCGAATATCTCGGCCGGACGCGACCCTGCCGTCAGATCCTTCGTCGCAGCGGCAATCGAATCGATGAAGCCAATCTGTTCGAGTCCGCCGACCATCACGAACAGTCCTCCAAAGAAGAACAGCGTCGGCCAGTCGATTCGGCTGAGCGTCTCGTCGAGGGGTGCGACGCCGCTAAGCAGCATCGCTGCCGCGCCAACGAGTGCAACCGTTGCCGGCTCCAGCCCGAGTGCTCCATGTACGAAGAATGCGACGATCGTGGCGCCCAAGATGCCAAGCGGCAGCCACAGCGCACGACCGGTCGCAAGCGGAACCTCGGCCTGCATGTCCTGGAGATCGACGGTGTTTCCGTGGCCTCGAAACTGACTACGGCGCGTGGCGTACAGCACGCCGCACACAACGATGAGTGCCAAAAACGAAATCGGTGCAAGATTGATCAGGAACGCGTTGAAGGAGAGCCCAGTGGCGCCCGCGATCATGATGTTCGGAGGGTCCCCCACGAGCGTTGCAGTACCGCCGATGTTGGACGCGATGATCTGCATGATCAAGAGCGGCACGGGGGGCATTCCGAACTTCGATGCCACGATGATCGTGATTGGTGCGATCAACAGGATCGACGTCAGGTTGTCTAGGAATGCCGACAGCACAGCCGTGATCGTGACCATTAGCGCAACTACCGCAAGTGGCCTACCCTTGGACAAACGCATCGCCATGATCGCAAGTTGCTCAAATATACCGGTTCGCTCGGTGATGGTGACGATGATCATCATCCCAATGAGCAGGCCGAGAGTATCGAGGTCGATCGCCGCGAAGGCCTGCTCCTGGTCGAGGGCTCCGAGGAGCACGAACAGCGCAGCACCGGCCAGGACAATCACGGTTCGGTGCAGCCAGTCGGAGGCGATAAGCAACAGCGCGAGGACGAACACGATGGGTATCAGAGTTTGGAGCAAGGCCGGGCCCTTTCGTTAAGCACCACGCAACGCCGATTCCGCGTCGCCCGTCCGTGTGCTCATTTGCCCGGCAGCAGGCCTTGCAAGACTCATTCTATGCAGCCTGACTGCAAGCGCGCTCCGGATACGGCTAGACGTTCCGCCTACTTCCCAGTGAGACGCGGCTGTTGGGTGGTTGTCACCGATGCTTCCATGGGGTCAGTGCTTGTTGTACCAGCGGGTATAGCCGGACAGGGCGCTTGCGAGGATTTTGTGATGGGGGCGGACACCACAACCGCGGGGTTGTGGTGTCCGCCCCCCACACTCAACCACGCTCGACAGACGGTTTTAGGGGGCGGACATCAAAACCCCGCGGTTGTGGTGTCCGCCCCCATCACAAAATCGAGCCTGCCCCTTTGTTCAGTCATGACCCCATCACGAAATCTCAACGTCGGGCATGGTGAAGCCCGCCGTCAAATCACGACGGCGGCGCGACGGTAAACTGCTTGGCCTGCGCCTTCGTCGTCGTCGTGTCTTCCGATGCGGTGATGGTGACCTTCCATGTACCGGGCTTGAGCGCCATACGACCAACGCGCCCTGTAAAGGAAATGGCATTCTTGCCGACTAATCCGCCCTTTAGACCAGACGTGCGGTACAGGTAGTACCGCTTTGATGTGCCGCGCTTTTGGAAGACGACGGTGACGTTGGCCGCTTCGGACAGCGTGTAACGAATCGTGGTACCGACCGGTGGGCGGGTACGCACAGCGGTCGTGTGTGCCCCGACGCGGAACTTGGAACGCGACAGCCCGAAGCTCGAAAGTTTCAGCACAACGGCGGAGTTGAATGTCGCCGTCACCGCACGCGCCTTGTCGACCTTGACAGTGCAGGTGCTGCGCGCGCCCGAGCAGGTCCCTGTCCATCCTACAAAGTTCGACAGTCGCCCCTCGATCGCCGTCAAGACCACCGTCGTACCAGCTTGGAACGGCACCACGCAGGCGGTGCCGCAGTTGATTCCGCTTGGAGTCGAGACGATCGATCCAGGGCCTGTGCCCTTGAGTACAACCGTCAAGGCGTAGTTGATAGGTACGAGGTTGAAGGTGGCTGTCGTTGTTTGCGCCTGTGACATCGTGACGGTGCACGTCAGTGCAGCTCCCGTGCAGGCTCCGGTCCATCCGCCAAATAACGATCCGGTCGTCGCGGCAGCAGTCAGCGTAACCGTCGCCATGTCGGGGAAGTCCATCGCACACGTGGCGCCGCAGCTAATACCGCCAACCGATGACGTCACGCCACCCGCCCCCGCACCCGCGCGAGCGACCGTCAGCGCGTAACGTGTCGCTGCAACGCTGATGGGATTTAGCAGACCCGTCACGAGCGCGCCGTTCGTCACGGTACCGTTCAAGTTGGCGGAGCCGATCGTGCCGAGATCGGGATTCGTCCAGTAGAAGGCGTTGCCCGTCTCGGCGAGTCCAGCGGTGCGCGTCCCCGTGTTGATGAACACCGGCGAAATGACGGGGTTACCGGCGAGGTTCATGCGTCCGATGTTGGTCCCACCCGCATTCGTCCAATAGATGTTCGTCGCGTCCGTGACGATTGCACCCGGCGATGCCACCGCGTTGGGGATCGCCGCGGAGTTCGCAACGAATGCTGGCGTCGCGCCCGTACCCGCGAGACTGACGCGCCCGATCGCGGTCGCACTGGCCCAATAGGCATAGCTCTGGTCGACCCAGATTGCAAGGTTCTGCACACCCGGTGTCGCAAACCACTGTATACCGGTCTGCGCGGCCGAACCATTGAGATTCGTGCGACCAATAAAGCCGTTATCCGACCAGTAGATGTACTGCCCATTGCTGACCACACCCGTCGGGTTGACAGCACCCGGAATGAAATTCGGATTGACGCCCTGCCCCGCAAGATTCGCCGTGCCAATCGTGCTGCCGGCGCTACTCGTCCAATACGCCGCACCACTCGACAGATAGACTCCGGATGGCGCAGCCGACGTTGCGGCGAACACATTCGCCACCGTGGGCGTCACGATCGGCGAACGCACAATCGAGTTCACACCCGCCGTCGTGCCCCAATAGAGCGAGCCCGTATCCGCCGCACTGGCAACAGGAACTACAACCACAATCAACGCGATGGCGACCAAGGCGCCGGCACATCGTGCTCGTAATCGGTGGCGGTGTGTCTGACTCGGCAAGGTATTCACGAGACCAGCCTACACCGCGTCTCGGGGGACCGCGGTTGACGCGGACGAAGCTTGCGTCGTGTGCACGATACTTCGACGATGCCGGTTGAACGCCCCCGCGATCTGATCGTCAAACTGCTCGCGATCGGTGTCGCACTCGTCGGCCTCGGTTCGATGATCTCGGCACTGACGCCATCACTCGCCGAGCGCCAGATACTGCTCGACGGGGTCATCCCCGTGATGGCCACACGCTCCGCACAGATCCTCGTCTTCGAGCTCGGCTTCTTGCTGGTGCTTGTCGCCTTCGGTCTCGTTCGGCGTCGCCATCGCGCCTGGCAACTTGCGTTGCTGCTGCTCGCGCTCTCGGCTGTCCTGCACGTCGTCAAAGGCCTTGATATTGAGGAGGCGCTCGTCTGCACTGCGCTACTGATCGCACTGATCGCTCGCCGTAGCGCGTTTACTGTGGCCGGTGGCTCGCGAGCACCACACCGGGCAATGAAAAGTCTTGGCGTCCTCGTCGTGATTGGACTGATCGTGGGCATCGCGTTGACCGAGTTTTTCGCGCGTCGCGCTGGCGACCCCGTCTCCCTCACGGTCGCGACGGACCAAGCACTCGAGGCCTTCGTTGGAGCACCATATTCGCTCTCCGCACTCGGTGTGTATACCGCCATCGCGATCGCGATCACAGCGTTGATCTGGCTGCGTCCGGTCGCGAATCCTCCGCCGTCGAGTCGAAGTGAGCGAACACTGGCGCGGCAAATTATGCAGCGCTACGCAACCGATGGACTCGCATACTTCGCGCTCCGTGATGACTCAACGCTGATGATCGCTCGCACGCATGACGCCGTCCTCGCGTACCGCGTCGAAGCGGGCGTCGCGATCGTCTCAGGCGACGTGATTGGATCCCCTTTAGGACGCGCCATCTTGCTGCGGACGTTCCACGAGGAGCAGATTGCCGCAGGCAGGCGCATCGCCGCCGTTGGCCTGCCCGAATCGTCGCGCGCGTTGTGGGAGCAGGCCGGGCTGATGACGACATACATCGGTGACGAAGCCGTCGTCGATCCACAAGCCTTCTCACTCGATGGCCGAACGATGCGCAAGGTGCGCCAGTCCGTGCACCGGATCGAGCGTGAGGGCTTCACGATCGAAATCGTCCGCCGTCGAGACGCGGATGAGGCATTACTGAAGCGATTGCGTAGCGTGTCCGATCAGTGGCTCGGCGGACGGGGCGAGCGTGGCTTCTCGATGTCGCTCGACAATCCGTGGCTGGTCGAGCATGGTGACGGCGTCTTTGCCGTCGCCCACGCGGAAGACGGCAGCCTCGTCGGCTACATCCACTACGTCCCCGTCATGGCCACTAATGATCTTTCACTCTCCACGATGCGGCGCGTGGACGATGCCCCTAATGGGCTCAACGAGGCGCTGCTGGCAGCAACCTTCGCCTGGGCCAAAGCCCAGGGCATGCACCGTATCAGCCTGAACTTCAGTGCCTTCGGTCGGATTCTGCGCTCTGACGATCTGACGGGCTGGCAGCGGATCGCCACGCAGACACTTTTGCAAGGTGACCGATGGTTCCAACTTGAACGCCTCGACGCCTTCAATCGCAAGTTTCTACCAACCTGGGAACCACATTACGCGGCCTACGAGCGCCGCGTCGATCTTCCACAAGCTGCACTCGCGATCCTCGCAGCCGAGCGACTAATCCGACTGCCTCGAATGCGCCAGCGCGGGGCGTCAGCCGCGCCGCACGTACCAACCGCTGCGTGACACCCCGTTAGGTAGGCTGCTCCCATGCATCCACGCACTGTTCGCATTATCGCCCTCGTTGTGCTGATCGCCATCGGGGTGTTTCTGCTGTCGGTCTTGTGGGATCCGATCAACTCGCTCTGGCGGTAGATCACATCGGTGCGACCGTGTCGCCGACACGTACCGTCCCGGGCGTCACAACCGAGCAGTAGATACCGAGACCCGCGACGCCCTTGGCGTTGATCATCGCGCGCAAAGCATCGACATCGCGTGCCCCGGTGTCGGGATCGACGGTGGTGACGGCGCATCGAGCGCACGTCTCCACCACGCGCACGACGGCATCGCCAATCTGTACGTTGCGGCCAACCATAGTGTCTTCAACAAAGGGGTCACCGCCAACGGTCTGTATCAGCATCCGAAAGCGTCGAGCATCGATTGGGCCAAGTCCAAGCGCATCGATCGACGGCGTGCCGATCAGTGAAACGGGATAACCCGACCAACCGCCGCGCTGTTCGGCAACGCGTGCCAGCCGCACATGCTCGCCCGCAAAATCGGAAAGCGCCTCCGACCATGGCCCCTCAACGATCTGGGCGGGGATCACGAGTTTCATGTCCCACCCAGAATCGAATCGGTCACCAAGCCCGGTCGTGCCCGAGACGCTCGAGCCATCGGGGAGCGTAATCGTCAGCAGGCCACCCACGAGTGTCGCCGAGGCCTGGCAGAGCGGCAGCCGGCGTGCCTGATTGAGCGACTGATTGTTATCGTCGACGAAATAGAAGATGCGGTCGTCGACGACTCCGTTCTGCCCGATTTCGACCTGCTCATAGTCAGCGAGTTTGAAACTCTTGACGGGCGTGTAGCGCAGGCAACTGACCGTGATCATGCGGACATTCTCCTGCATCCGTCATCGTTCACACACAATCCCGTCACTATCGCCATCGCGATACCAGGCATATTCGGGATCTACAACGCTTGTATACGGGCCATACCCCGCCGCGATGGCGTTGGTGCAATACGGGAAACGCGGATCGAGACCACCACCCGACGCGACGCCCGCCGCCGGAGTAGTGCTCGATGAAGAACTGCCCTCACTGGCAGCCGGTGGGCCCGTCGTAATCAGCGCGCGGACCGGCTTGGGCACGTTTGCGGCCGAGCCGCAGCCGACCAACCCAAGCGTCAGCACACCCTTCTCGACCGGATCGATCGCCAGCTGCCAGCGCCACTTGATCGCAACCCAGGTCGACACGTACGTACAGCGATAGTTTCTAAAGGGCGGCATCCACGCGGCGGGGTCGGAGTCGCTCTTGCTGCGATTCGTCGATGCCGTCACGGCAATCAACGACAACGGGTAGCCAAGATCGTTAGCGAACGTCTCGCGTGTGCCCGCGCTCCAACGAAAGGCGCCCGACTTCCAAGCCTCCGACAATGGTACGAAGTGGTCGACGTCGAGACTGCTCGAATTAGTGATAAAGAGGTTGTCATACGCCGACCACCAGCGGCCACCCGTCAGAGAGCAACCACTGCCGATGTGCGGCTTGACGCGCGCCTCAGCGATCAACACCTCCTTACGTGTATCGCAGCCATTGCCATTAGCATCGACCCACAGCTTGAAGAGGCCGCGCGAATAGCCCTGCGTCTGCGGCGACGCGACCTTCAGTTGCACCAGCAAACTGCGGGCCCCAACCCGCGCCGCACCAGCACTCTGGAGCGGCACGAAACACCCCACTCCGAAGAGCAGCGCGACGACAAGCAAACGGCGAAATCGATACGACTGCAGCTCGAATCCTCCTACAGGCACCCCGAGTACAGCACAGCAAAGCACGTTGGTGGTTAGAACTGCCTAGATCCCCTCCCCGAGATCCAGACTCGCACCACCACAACACGGATCAATATTGACCTTGCAGGACACGCACTGGCTATGCCCATGAACATAGACAGGCGGCTGCGTACTGCCACAGATCGGACAGGCCAAAGCCGAATCGACCGGTCGATCGGTCAAACCACGCTGATCGGAATGCTCGCTCGTAGGCATCTGCGCTTGAGGATACGCGGTGAACTCCGCTGAACATGGACGTATCATGGGACGAGTGAGCCAGCCCCCCCATATGCCACAGCCTCCGGCTCGACGACGCCGATGGGGTGTGATCACCCTGATCGCATTGGCGTTGATCGCTGTGATGGGCGCAGGTGGCTGGTGGGCCTATGGCAATCGAAACCCCTCCGAGGTCAGCGCCAACTCCACCGAAGAGTTCGTCCCTCCAGCAACTATCAGCACCACAGAACCCGTCACGACAACGAACGCTGCGCCTCCCCCACAATCGTGGCCAACCTATGGCTTCGACAATGCGCGTACCCGCTGGAACCCGCTCCTCAAGCATCGGCCCCCATTCACCAAAGAATGGTTTTTCGGTTCGGGCGGCCTGCTCGAGTTCCCTCCCGCCGTCGCCGACGGCAAACTGTTCGTCGGCCAATTGCGAGGCAAGTTCTTCGCCGTCGACACGGCAACAGGAAAGGTGCTGTGGCGCAAAAACATCCGCCACTGCTCCGCCGCTTCACCGGCGATCGCCGATGGCATCGTCTACGCATCATTCCTCGCCAGGTACCCGTGCCCAAAAGGCGAGGCTGGCGAGGGCGGTTTCGTGTTCGCATGGAACGCCGATACAGGCGAACAACTCTGGGCCGTCGCACTACCACCCGTCGAGTCGTCCCCCCTAGTTGTCAATGGCACCGTCTACGTTGGCGCTTGGGACAAGAAGGTCTACGCCCTCGATGCCTTGACCGGAGCCACCAAGTGGACGACCGAAACCGATGCGCAGATCGTTTCCTCCGCCTCGTGGGTCGATGCCGCCAGCCCTGGTGGAAGACCCGCACTCGTGATCGGCACAAACGGTGGCACCCTCTACAAACTCGATGCTGACACTGGCAAGATCCTCTGGCAGGCCCAGAGCTTAGAGCGACTCGGTAGTGGCCGCGAGTACTTCTACGCCACACCAACCGTGGCCTATGGGCGCATCTACATCGGCAATACGGATGGTTGGATGTACGCGTACGGTGCTGAGACCGGCAAACTACTCTGGGCCAAGGCTGCTGGCACCTACGTGTATACGGCCGCCGTTGCAGCAGACGGGGTGATTTACATCGGCACGTACGATGGCTACGTGATCGCCTTCGACGCAGCCACCGGCGCCACGAACTGGAAGCTGTCCGTCCCGGGTGCGGTCCACGGCGCGCCGACCCTGATGGCGGGACTCCTCTACTTCTCGACCTGCTCCGGGTGCGGCAGAAATGGTGTTCGTGCCGCGAAAAGTGGACCCGATGGGCAATACGCAATCGACATCGCGACGCGCAAGATCGTCTGGACGTTCCCCGACGGTAAGTACTCGCCACTCGTCGCCGACGACCAGCGCGTCTACCTCACGGGCGTCGGCGTTGTGCACGGCATGAAGCCCGCCAACTGAGCGCTGATTGCATGCCCAACATCGCACGCCGTATAATGGCCGCGTGCACGTACTAATCCTCGGTGGCGCCGGCATGCTCGGCCGTAAGCTCGCAGAGGCGCTGGCAGCGACCGGCGCGATCGGCGACCGACACGTCGAGCGACTGACGCTGGTGGACGCTTTCGCCACCCCCGTCGCTCCTGCCGGTGCTGCCTTTGCGACAGAGACGCTCGTCGCTGACATCACTACGCCCGGCGCCGCGGCACGACTTGTCGAGGAGCGCCCCGACGTGATCTTCCACCTTGCTGCCGTCGTCTCGGGCGAGGCCGAAACCGACTTCGACAAGGGTTACAGCATCAACCTCGACGGCACACGTGACCTATTCGATGCGATCCGACTGATTGGCGATGACTACTGTCCACGCGTCGTATTTGCCTCGTCCATTGCAGTCTTCGGTGCTCCTTTCCCCGACAGCATTACGGACGACTTTATCCAACAGCCACTGACGAGTTATGGCGTGCAGAAGGTGATTGGCGAACTGCTGCTAACGGACTATTCGCGCCGCGGCTTTATGGATGGCGTCGGCATCCGGCTGCCGTCGATCTGCGTACGCCCCGGTGCAGCGAACAAGGCCGCCTCAGGACTGTTTTCGAACATCATCCGGGAGCCACTCAACGGGCGCGATGTTGTCTTGCCCGCGTCGCGCGAGACGCGCCACTGGTTTGCGTCGCCGCGCTCGGCGATGCGCTTCTTGGTGCGCGCCGCCGAGATCGACACTGCTCTGCTCGGTGCCCGCCGTTGCCTCAACATGCCCGGGCTTTCAGCAACCATCGGTGAGGAGATCGAAGCGCTCCGCGCAATCGCCGGCGATGCCACCGTCGCACTGATCCACGAAGAGCCAGACGAACTGATCATGCGCATTGTCGCGGGTTGGCCATGCGCGTTTACGACGACGCGGGCACACGAATTGGGCTTCTTTGCAGAGTCTTCGTTCGAGGAGATTATCCAGGTCTACATCGATGACGAACTGGGTGGCACGCTGGGTAGTACTCCGGCATGACGCGCATCGCGGTGGTGACCGGCGCCGGACGAGGACTCGGGAAGGTGATTGCGCTCGCGCTTGCGCGCGACGGGTTTACGGTGGTCGTAACGGGCCGCGATCAGGCAGCGATCGATGTCGTCGCGAGCGAGGCGGGCGGCGGCTCGATTGCAATCGCTTGTGACGTGACGGACCCGGCCTCGGTCGGCGCGCTCTTCGGCGCGGTGGACGAGCGATTGGGACGACTCGACTTGCTGTTCAACAATGCGGGTGTGGCCGCGCCGGGCGTGCCGCTCGAGGAGTTGACGATCGAGCAGTGGCAACGCACGGTCGACACAAACCTGAGTGGCGCGTTCTACTGCACGCAGCAGGCGTTTCGTCTGATGAAAGCGCAGTCGCCACAGGGTGGTCGGATCATCAATAACGGCTCGATCTCGGCGACGACCCCCCGACCGAATTCGGCGCCGTACACGGCGACGAAGCATGCGATCACGGGCCTGACGAAGTCGGCGTCGCTCGATGGGCGAGCGTTCTCGATCGCCTGCGGCCAGATCGATATTGGTAATGCGGCAACGGATCTGACCGAAGCGATGCGTACGACGGGTGTTCCGCAGGCCAATGGCGAGCGTCTCGTCGAGCCGACAATCGACCCGCAGCATGTCGCCGACGCCGTGCTCTACATGGCGAATCTACCGCTCGACGCCAACGTGCAGTTTATGACGGTGATGGCGACCACGATGCCGTTTATCGGTCGCGGCTAGACAGCGCGTGCTGAAAAGTGCACAAAAGGACCCGGGTCCTTTTGTGCACTTTTCACACCCACAGATGCCGCCCTGACCACTCCAACTTGGAGTTAGTCGATCGGTTGCACGGGCGAGGTCTTTAACCCGATCCGTTCTGCGATGACGCGAATCGCAAAGACGACGGCGATGCACGCCGCGGAGGCAATGCCGCCACTGATGTCATCAAGCAGTACGAAGACAATCGCTCCTGCCACCGCCGCGACGGCAACCGGTGGTCCGGGTCGCATGATCTCCGGCGACTCACGCAAAAGAATCGCCGCAGCAACACCACCGCCAACTGCTGCAAAGGAACCGATAAAGACCGCCGTCAGCGCGGACAGGTGAACGGTGAGCGCGTACTGCGCGCCCACCGCGGCAAAGAGACCCATCGTCAATGCGTCAAGAACAAAGAGCGCGTACGCAAGTTTGGCGAGCTGCGTTCCCAGCACGGCCATTACGGCGATCGCGATGATCACAACGGCGATGTACTCCCAATGCCGCAACGCTTCCGGCGGCGTGTTGCCGATTAGGACATCGCGGATCAAGCTACCACCGAACCCGAGTGACAATGCCAAGACCGCCAACCCGACGATGTCGACCTTCGGCGCATGCTGTCGAGCCATCAGCGCGCCTTGGAGGGCTCCCATCGCCGTCGCAGCGAGACTGAGCCAGACTGGCGTCTCGGCGGCCAGATCGGGCAATATCGAAGTTATGTCGGCCACGCTGGGAGCATACGTTCGCGCCTCCCGCGTTGAGCGGCCATACTCCCCCTATGGACCGCCCCACCCTCGATAACTGGATGCGGCCGCCACATACACGCTGGTCGTTTCGCCATGTCCGCGAACTCATCCCAACCGCTCGCATTCGCCACGGCCACCATCCCAGCGAACTGACATACGAACCCGCCGGCAACCTGCTCGACCTGCACTTCGAAAGCACGAGTGGCAGGCGCGTGCTCGGCGAGTACTTGGCGACGACCGACACCGACGCTCTTGTTGCCATCAAAGGTGATGCCGTGGCACTCGAATGGCTAGCGCCTGGCATCCGCAATGACGAGCCGCACCTGATGTTCAGCGTCACCAAGTCGATCACCGCGCTGCTCTGCGGCGCACTCGTTGGCGCCGATAAGATCGACGTCGACCTACCCGTCATCACCTATGTGCCGGAGGTTGCCGATAGTGGCTTCGGCGACGCGACCGTGCGGCACCTGCTCGACATGGAGGCCTCCTACGCATTCGTCGAGGACTACTCGCCTGGCCCCGACATCGTTCTCTACCGCAACTCGGCTGGCTGGTATCCGGCACCGCCCGACCACATGGGTTTGCACGAGTTCTTGCGCACGCGCCAGAAGCAGGATGAGCATGGGGAACGCTTCCGCTACATGTCGCCGACGACCGACATGCTCGGCTGGGTCTGCGAGGCAGCGAGCGGTTTACCGTACGCGCTCGCCGTGTCGCAGTATCTCTGGGTGCCGATGGGTGCGGAGGCCGACGCGGATATCACGCTCGACCGCTTTGGCACACCGCGAGCTGCCGGTGGCCTGAGTGCCACGCCGCGCGACTTGGCCCGGCTCGGCCGCATCGTCGCCGACAACGGAGCAGGCATCGTGCCGGCCGACTACATCGAAGACTTCGTCAACGGCGGCGACCCGAGCCACTGGGCGATTGGCGACTACGCCGACTGGCTGCCAGGAGGCTGCTACCGCTCCTGCTGGTACCAGCCACGCGTCGATCCCGACTGCGTGATGGCCGTCGGTATCCACGGACAGATGATCTACGTGGATCGCCCCCGCGGCATTGTCGTCGTCAAACAGTCGTCGTGGTCGGAGCCAGACAACAACGATCTCCACAGCGATGCTGAGTACGCGTGCCGCGCAATCGCGCGCGCACTCGGCTCGGATTCTCCCGTCGCCGTTTAGCCGTATGAATCGGCCCACGCTTGACAACTGGCGCCAGCCGCCCCATCTCGTCTGGTCGCTGCGGCACATGCGCGAGCTCGTGCCAACCGCGCAGATCCGATGCCACTCGTCGATGTGCGTCCTCGACCCGGCTCCTGCCGACGGGCTGCTCGATCTCGTCTTCGCTGGCACGCGACAGGAGTGGCGACTCGGCGACTATCTCGACCAGACCGAGACCGACGCGCTCGTCGTGCTCCACGACGGACGCGTGGTGCTCGAATGGCTTGCTCCCGGCATCCGGGACGACGAGCCACACCTGTTATTCAGCGTGACCAAGTCGGTGGTCGCCCTGCTCGCGGGAGCCCTAGCTGGCGCGGGTCTGCTCGACCTCGACGCGCCCGTCACGCAGTACATCACGAAGGGGGCGGGAGCGTTCGCAGGCGCCAGTGTGCGCCACCTGCTCGACATGACCGCCTCGTTCGACTACGTGGAGGACTATTCGCCGGGCATCGACTTTGCCGAGTACGCGATCGCCAACGGCTTGCACCCTGCTCCCCTCGATAGCCCGGGGCTACGAGGGTTTCTGTCGACGCGAAGTCCAGAGGGTGAGCACGGCGTGGTCTTTCGCTACCTGTCGCCCACCACCGACATGCTTGGCTGGGTCTGCGAGGCGGCCGCCGGACTGCCACTCCCCGTCGCCATCGCCCAGTACATCTGGGAGCCACTCGGCGCGGAGGCGGATGGGCACATCACACTCGATCGTGCCGGCACTGCTTTTGCGGCGGGTGGCATGAGTGCCATCCCACGCGACATGGCGCGCGTTGGGTTGCTCGTCGCCGAGCGCGGAGCGGGCATCGTGCCGCAGGGCTTCGTTGATGACCTGATCCACGGTGGCGATCCCGCTCCGTGGGCCGCGGGCGACTTTGCCGACTGGCTCCCTGGCGGCTGCTACCGCTCGTGCTGGTACCAGCCACGCGTCGACCCCGACTGCGCAATGGCCGTCGGTATCCACGGACAGATGATCTACGTCGATCGGCCCCGCAACGTCGTCGTGGCGAAGCAGTCGTCGTGGTCCGACGCCGACGATAGCGACAACTCGACCGATGCGTATCTCGCCGCCCGCGCGATTTGCCGTGCACTGGCAGCCGACGCGCCGGACGCACGGATTACTCTGCACTAGAGATCGTCGAGCAACGAGATACAGGCCGCACGAAGCACCCGGAGAGGATCGCCAATCAGCAGGCGAATCGCGCCATCGTCGATCCGGTGATAGCCGTGCACGAGTTCGTTGCGAAGTCCAACGACGCGGTTCCACGGGATCTCCGGGCACCTCTGTCGCAACGACTCATCGAGATCGCTGACAGCCTCACCAATGATGACGAGCTGGAACTTGATCGCCGCCAGCGCGATGTCGTGCTGCTCACCGTCGGGGACTCCGATCAACTCGATGAGTTCGATCGCAGCCAGAATGTCCAGCAGCCGGTCGCGTGTCTCCCGCGGGCTCAGAGCGGTATGCCTTCGCGCTCGACCTGCGCCGCTACCTCCGGCGTGAGGATCGGAGCAGCGACGACGTCTACACGCTCGTTCAGGAGTTCCGCGACGGCGTCGCGGAAGTCGAGCATTGGAAAGAGACCATGTCTGCCGAATACCGGATCCACAACTAGATCGATATCACTGGTCGGCGTGTCACGTCCGTGAACAACCGAACCAAAGATACGCACATCACGCATGCCATGCGCACGCGCAAGCGCGAGAATCTCACGCCGATGGGCGCGCAGCTTGCGCATCCGCGCAGAGCTCGCATCATGGGCTGTCAGCGATGGCGTCGCAGTCAGGGCGAGACGCTGCCCCGCTGCAGCGAGGATACGTTCGAGGGTCAGCACAGATGGCGACGAAGCGCCTCGCTCGTAGCGCGCGATCGCCGGCTGGGACGTGCCAGCGCGCCGTGCAAGTTCGGCCTGTGTCAGCCCGGCGGCCGCGCGGGCATCGTGGATCAGGCGCGCAACAGACATACGCATATTATACCTGTACCGGTATACGATGAAAGCGCGACGCACGACGGTCCGCAGAGGCGACCCCTCCCACGACCCACACCTCGTAGCGACGGCTCGCTGCAGGCAGGCCAGGACAAAACCAAATCGCCCTGGCAGCACTGCCCCACCTTCGTGCCCGAGACGGCCCCGCGCGAGGGTAATGATTTGGAGATCAACCACACGACACAATCTGTACGAGGCTGGATCAGCCCGAAGTTGTACTGCCGATTGATCTGCTCTTGTCGCTATGGGTCACGGACACCGGGGCGACGATGTACCAACCAATCGTCGCCCCGGGCCGCGCATCAATCGCCGTTGACGGCCTGTCGCTCAACGTGCTCGTAGAGCGCATCGTTGGCCACCGGGAGTTCGACGCGTTCGCTCCACGCTCCGAACCCGGCATCGAGGACGCGAACACCAGCGATGCCGATGATGCGTGCGACGATCAACCAGCCGAGACCCGCAGAAATCGCGTCGTCGTGATACAGCACGACGTCGCTGCTCGGGCGAACCCCGATCTCCTCGAAGCGACCGAGGACTTCAACGCGTGGTAGCAGCGTTGCGTCCTCACGGACAAGGCTGGATAGTTGCAAGTTGATAGCACCGGGGATGTGCCCAGTGCGTTCGCCGTCGCTGCCGAGGAAGTCGCCTTCGTCCCGCAGGTCAATCACGATCGCATCGTCTTGCCTGAGCAGCTCGAACACTTCGTCGACCGAGGCTGTGCCGCGCGCATTCGGAATCACCGCAGGCGGGTATTCGGCTGGGTCCCGTACGACCACGTCCTGTGTCAGCGCCTGGTTCGCACCAATCCATGCTCGCCGACCGCCGTCGAGCAAGCGGACGTCGGCGTGCCCGGCTTCGAGGAGTAGACGCGCCGCGTACGCTGCCAGCTGATTTTCTTGATCCCCGTAGACAACGATCGTCTGCTCGGCCGTGATGCCACGGCGGCCCAAGAAGTCTCGCGTCTGGTCGACGGGGAGCGAGCGATCATCGGGATCGATCAGCTCGCGGTGCAGGTCGATTTCGATCGCACCAAAAATGTGTCCCGAACCGTAGAGGTCGCTGTCATCCGAGACCTCGATGATCGCAATCGACGGATCGTCGAGCCGAGCCACAAGCCATGGCACTGGAACGATCACCCTCGGGTCGGGATCGAGCGTCGCCGTCGGGCGACCAACGCCCTCCATCGCCACGACTTCGCTGCCGATCAACCCCTCGAGACGCCGCGGCTCCTGCCGGTCGAGCCACCCGCCGAAGGTCTCATCGGCAAGACGCTCATCGCGGAACGCGCCAATCAGACGCTCGATCACGAAGCGCGCATTCTCCGCTGGGATCGCCTTCGCCGTGCGCTTGGCAAAGCGTGGACTTTCGCCAAGACGCCCACCGAGGTGTAGTTGGAACCCCATCACCTTCTCGTTGCCTTTCTTGGCGAGCGCACCCTGCAGGCCGATGTCGGCAATCTGGAACTGCGCACAGGCGTTTGGGCAGCCATTGACGTTGATTCGCACCGGCGGCTCGAAATCGCCGATGTGCTCCTCGAGGTGCGCGATAATGCCCGCTGCGATTTCTTTGGTTTCCGAGATTGCTAACCGACAAAACTCGATACCGGTACAGGAAATCGTCTGCCGCCGGAAAGAGGAGGCCTCAATCGGGAAGCCAACGTCCGCCAGTTCGCCTTTTGCGATTTCCAGGCGATCGTCCGGGATGTCGAGGACGATGACGTTCTGACGATTGGTAAAGCGGATACGGCCGCGGCCGTGACGCTCAGCAATACTCGCCAACTCGAGCAGATCGCCACCCGATGTGCGTCCGCGTAGCGTTGCACCGCCAAGGGCGTAGACACCCGCCTCGGCCTGCGGGTTGATGCCCACGTGGTCGCGATGCGGAGTCACAGCGGTGGCCGGCTCCAGACTGCGCGGCAGCTCCCGTCCGAGCCGCTGCTCGAGTACCTCGCGGTACCGTTCCGGACCCCACTCATCCATAAGAAACTTGATGCGGGCACGGGTGCGCTTGACCCGATTGCCGTTGTCGCGGTAGATCGCAGTGATCTCCTCCGCAACCTCAACCGCGTCCTCGGGGCCAACGAAGACATCAAGACGGCGGCCGATGCGGGCAGCCGTACCTAGACCCCCACCAGCCCAGACGTCATAACCAAGACCAAGCTCGGGATGGCGAATGCCGACGAAGCCGATGTCGTTGATCTCGTGCTGTGCGCAATGATGGTTGCATGAACAGATTGACGCCTTAAACTTACGGGGCAGGTTTGAGAACCGGCGGTTGCCAGTGAAGTTCGCATCGAGTGCCTCAATGAACGGCGTCGAATCGAACAGCTCGTCGGCCGTGACACCCGACAGTGGACAGCCGACGACGTTGCGCCAGACGTCTCCGCACGCCTGCGAGCTGGTCAATCCGACTTGGTCGAGGGTGGCGAAGATGTCGGGCAAGTCCTCGACGGTGAGCCAGTGCAATTGGAGGCATTGGCGGGTCGTAACGTCTGCGAGCGAGCGGCCATACTTGATCGACAACTGTGCGATCGCCCGAAGTTGCTCGCTAGTGACGGCGCCACCCGGGACGCGTATACGGAGCATCAGATAGCCGGAGCCCTCAGGGCGCTGAGGGTAGATACCCCACCATTTGGCGAGCTGCACCTGATCAGGCGTAAGGTCGGCGTAGCCACCGTTCTGCGCCGCCGCGATGAGATTGTCAAGGACATCAAGTCCGTCCTGTGCTTCCTTGATTCGCTCGATCGCTGGGCGAAGATCTTTCTCTTTGACAACGCCGGCTGCGGGGTCGGAGGTGTGTTCGTCGGACATCTGAGGTTGCTCCTTGCGTTGGTCGGTCTACATCTATCGGATCGGTAGATCCGCCGGAGTTAGCACCCGCGATCGCTTGCGCGATCCGGGTTGCCGAGGCTTCGATGGGCCGGTTCCCTCCACCTCTCGTGATGCGAATCGACCGGCGTCCCGGCGATTGCAAACCAAAACGTACTATGGGTTTTCAATATATGCAAATTCGTATCGATAAGTTTTGATTATACGGTGTGATATTTGGCAAAACTATGCAATATGCATATGAAATAGAATTGACTTATGGCAGCGGTGCCCTTCACTGACTCCGCTGCGCGGCGAGCGTCCCTCTCCATCAAAACCAGCAACGGGTGCCACCCAGACAACCGGATGACGCCATGTCTGCTGCGTCATGGCGAACGACCTGCGTTGCTAATAGCGGACCATGCGTAGACTGCCCGCACAAGTGGAACGCCGCGACTCGATCCGGAACATCGCGATCGTCGCGCATGTTGATCATGGTAAGACGACTCTCGTCGATGCCATGCTGTGGCAGTCTGGTGCCTTTCGTGCCAACCAGAATGTTGGCGAGCGCGTCATGGACTCGAACGATCTGGAGCGCGAGAAGGGCATCACGATCCTCGCCAAGAACACGGCCGTCCGCTACGGCGACATCAAGATCAACATCATTGATACGCCTGGCCACGCCGATTTCGGTGGTGAGGTCGAGCGCGGATTGACAATGGTTGACGCCGTACTGCTGCTCGTTGATGCCAGCGAGGGGCCGCTGCCGCAGACGCGCTTCGTGCTGCGCAAGGCGCTCGAGTCGCAGCTGCCGGTGATCCTCGTGATCAACAAAGTCGATCGGCCCGACGCACGCATCGCCGAGGTGCTCGACGAGACGTACGCGCTCTTCCTTGATCTTGATGCGACCGAGGAGCAGATCGATTTCCCGATCGTCTATACGAACGCGCGCGCTGGACACGCTTCGAATGAGGGGCCCGATTCGCTGACCGACAGTTTGGTGCCGTTGTTCGAGACGATCATCAAGCACGTGCCGGCACCTGAGCACGATCCGGCGCACCCGCTGCAGGCACTCGTCACGAATCTTGATGCGTCGCCGTACATGGGTCGCCTCGCACTCTGTCGCATCCATCACGGCACGATGAAGAAGGGCGAAACGGTCGCCTGGTGTCGCGCCGATGGCACTATCGAGCAGGTTAAGTTGACTGAGCTCTTCATCACCGAAGAACTCGAGCGCGTCCCTGCAGACGAGGCTGGTCCAGGCGATATCGTCGCTATTGCGGGTATCCCCGAGGTAACGATCGGCGAGACAATCGCAGCATCCGCCGATGCGCGACCACTGCCGGTGATTGCCGTCGACGAGCCGAGTCTGTCGATGACGGTGGGCATCAACACGTCGCCACTGGCCGGCCAGAGCGGATCCAAATTGACCGCCACGATGCTGAAGAACCGGCTCGATCAAGAGCTCGTCGGCAACGTGTCGTTGCGGGTCACGCCAACCGAGCGTCCTGATGCTTGGGAGGTCCAGGGTCGCGGGGAGCTACAGCTCGCGGTGCTGGTCGAGACGATGCGCCGTGAGGGTTTCGAGCTGACGGTTGGTAAGCCGCAGGTCGTCACACGCGAGATCGACGGCAAGCGTCACGAGCCGATGGAGCGTCTCGCCATCGACGTGCCCGAGGAGTTCGCTGGTGTCGTTATCCAGTTGCTTGGTATCCGCAAGGGCCGCATGGAGCAGATGGTCAACCACGGTGCCGGCTGGGTCCGCATCGAGGAGATCGTTCCTGCCCGCGGTCTGATCGGCTTTCGCACCGAGTTTATGACAGAGACGCGCGGTACCGGCCAACTCCACCACGTGCTCGAAGGCTTCGAGCCGTGGCACGGACCGATTCGTTCGCGCGGTAATGGTTCGCTGATTGCGGATCGTCAGGGCCCTGCAACGTCGCATGCACTCTTCACGTTGCAGGAGCGCGGCGAGATGTTTATTGAACCGGGGATGGTCGTGTATGGCGGCATGGTGATTGGGCTCAATGCGCGCAGCGAGGACATGGATGTCAATCCGACGCGCGAGAAGAAGTTGACGAATATGCGTGCGGCGAGCGCCGACGAGTTGATTCGATTGACGCCCGCTCGCCACCTGTCGCTCGAACAGTCGCTCGAGTTTATTGCCGAGGACGAGTGCATCGAGGTCACGCCCACCGCCGTCCGTCTGCGCAAGGTCGAGCTAGACGCCAACAAGCGTCACCGTCTCGACAAAGCGCGCAAGAATCAGTAGAGATTCACTTCCGCTCTGCGCGCTTTGAGGGCGCCGAGCGTCCCGCACGCGGGCACCTGACGATCGGCGCCCACAATGGCCACAGAGCCAGTAGAGATTCACCCCCACTCTGCGCGCTTTGAGGGCGCCGAGCGTCCCGCACGCGGGCACCTGACGATCGGCGCCCACAATGCCCCACAGGACCAGTAGAGATTCACCCCCACTCTGCGCGCTTTGAGGGCGCCGAGCGTCCCGCACGCGGGTTAGGCCTCGGTCAGGACCTCGTCGACCATCACGGCGGCGACGGTGCGATTCGTTGCTGGATCGATCAGCACCATGCTGCCCATCGCGCGATTATCGCTGTAGATCTCGAGTACCAGTGGAGATGCAGCGAGGACTGTGATGACGCCAATGTCGTTTGCTTCGAGTTGGTCTGCGTCGACGCGCTTCATCGTGTCGAGCTCGAGCCGCTGACTCAACTCTTCGACGATGACGGGAACGGTGCGAGCACCCTGCCGCGCCTCGAGGCGCGCAGGCACACGCAGCGGCACCGCGTCGAGCCACGCAACCTTCGCCGAGAAGCGCGACGCCACAAACGGGGCAGCAGAGGCAATCGCGATGACATCGCCACGCGCCACATCGACATCGTCTTCGAGCTGCAGGGTGACACTCAACGGAGCGCATGCAGACTGGCGCTCGTCGCCGAGCACATCGATCTTGGCAATCCGCGTCGTCGCTCCCGACGGCAACGCGACGATCTCGTCGCCAACGGAGACCACACCGCTGTCGATACGGCCGGCGAGACCACGCACATCGCTGACGCCATCGTCGTGACGAATGACCCACTGCACGGGCATCCGGAAGTCGACCTCGGCGATCGGAGGGTCGAGATCGTGCAGCACCTCGAGCACGCATGGTCCGTCGTACCACGGCGTCTCTGGCGATCGCTCGGTGACATTGACACCGATCAGTGCAGAGATGGGAATCGCAGTAATGCGCGGCCCAGCAACCGACTCGGATGCCCCTAATAGCTCGGCCGTGAGCTCGTCGAAGCGTGCCTCGCTGTAATCAACCAAATCGATCTTATTGATGCAGGCGATCACATCGCGCACGCCGAGCATGGCGCACAACGCCAAGTGCCGGCGCGTCTGCGGGAGGATCCCATTCTTCGCATCGATCAGCAAAATCGCGGCATCGGCACCAGCGGCAGCCGTCACCATGTTGCGTGTGTACTGGACGTGGCCGGGTGCATCGCCGAGCAGGATCCGGCGCCCATTGGCGTCGAACGAGCGGTAGGCGACATCAATCGTGATGCCCTGCTCGCGTTCTGCGCGCAGACCATCCGTTAGCAGTGCAAGGTCGATACCTTTGCGTCCACGCCGGCGGCTGGCCTCTTCGACTGCCTCGATCTGGTCGCTCGTCAGGTGCCCCGTGTCGTGCAGCAGGCGGCCAATCAACGTGCTCTTGCCATCATCAACCGAGCCGACGGCAACGACATGCAGCATCGCGGTCTCGAGCGCCATTAGAAGTACCCGTTTCGCTTGCGATCTTCCATCGCGGCTTCCGACGTCTTGTCGTCGGCGCGCGAAGCACCCCGCTCCGACACATCCGAGTGCCGTGTTTCCTCGATGACCTCGGCAACCGTGGCAGCCGTCGAGCGCATCGAGCCCGTGCAGGTCATATCACCAACGGTGCGAAAGCGCACCGTCTCCGTGAAGATCGTCTCGTGCGGCAAGCGCTCGATATTCTCGTGCACTGCCAGCAGCATGCCGTCGCGCTCGAAAACCTCGCGCTCGTGGGCAAAATAGATCGATGGCAGAGTCAGCCCCTCTTGCTCGATGTAGGACCAGATGTCGAGCTCGGTCCAGTTCGAGAGGGGAAAGACGCGGAGGTGCTCGCCCGGCTTGAGCTTCGCATTGTAAATCGTCCACGGCTCGGGGCGCTGATTGCGGGGATCCCACTGACCAAACACGTCCCGATGGCTGAAGAAGCGCTCCTTGGCTCGACTGCGCTCTTCGTCGCGCCGCGCACCACCAAAGCAGGCGTCGAAACGGTGTTCTGCGATCGCGTCGAGCAGCGTTATCGTCTGCAGGCGATTACGGCTGGAGCGGGGGCCCGTTTCGTCCTGGACGCGACCGGAATCGATCGAGTCCTGCACGCTCGCCACGATCAGGCGCTCGTCGAGATCCGCGACCATCTGGTCGCGATACTCAATGACCTCGGCGAAGTTATGCCCCGTATCGATGTGCATCAATGGGAATGGCAGTCCAGCCGGCGCGAAGGCCTTGACTGCAAGGTGTGCGAGGACGATCGAGTCCTTGCCCCCGCTGAACAGCAGCACGGGCCGCTGACACTCGGCCGCACACTCGCGGATGACATGGACGGCCTCGGCCTCGAGCACATCGAGTGTGCTCAGTTCGATGATTGTGCTCATACGTGCTCCTTCAACGGTGTACGGATGTGGCGGTAGGTGACGACGATCAGGATGGCGACGATCACGAACCAGGCGAGCAACGCCGCGGGTGGTAATGGCAGGCCGGCCTTGACAGCTAGCGATGCTGCGGCGGCAAGCAGTACGCCAGCGAGCGTCAACTTCAATGCGAGCGCGGGGAGTCGCACCGAGACCTTGGCGCCGACGAGGACGCCGGGGATCGAACCGGCCAGCAGCAATGCTGCCAGCCCATAATCGACGTTGCCGAGGATCATGTTGCCAATCGCCGCGGCCCACAACAACAGCGCAGCATGGAAGATGTCGGTGCCAACCACTCGGTGCGGTGCGAGTTGAAAGACGGCGATCAGCAGGAGGGCCAAAATAGCACCACTACCCGCCGATGTAAGGCCGAGCACGAAGCCGACGATCAGACCAGAGATGACGGCGGCAATGAACTGGTGCTTGGGTGCTCGCTCGGGGCGCGTTGCCGACGGAAAGACCGTCTGCCAGAACATCGCCACACCGCAGATCGCAATGGCGATCGAGACGATGGCGATCAGCGGCGTGTCGATCGCGACGCCAATCTGATTTTTTAGTTTGTTAAGCAACCAGACGGCTAAGAGTGCTGCGGGAATGCTGCCGGCGGCCAGTTGCAGCGAGAGTCGTAGGTCGACAGTCCTTTTATGAAAGTGGCTGGCGCCGCCAACCGTCTTAGTGACGGCCGCGTAGAAGAGGTCCGTGCCGATCGCCGCTACGGGAGGCACCCCGGCGAAGATCACCAAGAGCGGCGTCATGATCGAACCGCCACCAACCCCAGTCGCACCGACCAAGAGACCCACACCGATGCCAAACAGAATCATCTGGATTTCGTGGGTCATGCAATTGCCCCGCCGGCAGGGTGTAGTCCGCACTCGGTCTTCTCGGAGCTTGCCCAGCGACCCTCGCGCCCAGCGCCTGGCTTCGTGCAATGGGTGCAGCCGATTGACGAATAGCCGGCCGCATGCAGCGGGTTGACGGGCAGGTCGCGTTCGCGGATGTACGCCCAGACATCGTCGAGCGTCCAGTCGGCCAGCGGACTGATCTTCCAGATGCCACGATTGTCGTCATACTCGACCTTCTGCGTGTTCGCACGTGTCGGTGCTTGGTCGCGCCGGAGCCCGGTAATCCACGCGTCGAGCGCACCGAGCGCACGACCAAGAGGCTCGACCTTGCGGATGCCGCAGCAGGCGTTCGGGTCGGTCTCCCAGAGTCGGTCGCCGTGGGCGGCTGCCTGGTCGGCGAGGCTGGGACCACGAAACACTTCTATCTTCATGTCGTAGCGTTCCTCAACAGCGCGCCACGTGTCGTATGTCTCGGAGAAAAGGACGTCGGTGTCGAGCGCAAAGACCCGCGCGTCGGGTCGAGCGGCGAAGACCATCTCGAGTAGGACTGCTTCTTCTTGCTGGAACGAACAGGCCAGCGCAATGCTGGGATGAAACGCCTCAAGCGCTGCAGCGATGATCGCCTCAGCGGTCATGTGCTCGGCATCAGCGGGAGCGAAAGGGAGTGGATTCTGTTCAGACATGCGGTGAAAACGGCGCGAAGTAGATCGGTATTCGCGCTGCGATTGTAAAAGCCTACCTTATGTCGTGCAGCGGTGTTACTTATAACCGAAGGCTGTATGACAACTCTTCTGCTATTCGAAACGGCGACAAGGTGCACAGCCACGACAACCACCGCAAGTATCCTGCCGGCGTGACCTCCCCCGGCTATTCCGCGCTCTCGCTGCGCCTCTCCGACGAGCCCGACCCGGCCTGGAAAGTCCACTCGCTTGCATCAGAGCGCAAGGCTGCCGGCGAAGACATCATTATCCTCTCGATCGGCGAACCGGACTCGCCTCCGCCCGCCGCGGTGATCGCCGAGATACACGCCTCCATTGCCCGTGGTCGCACGCGCTACTCGTCGGCCCGAGGCGAAGACAACGTGATCGCCGCAATCTGCGGCTACGCCTCACGTCAGGCCGGCCGCGAGATCACGCCCGACATGGTCAACTTCTTCCCCGGCGCACAAACCGCGCTATTCGGCATGCTGATGACGATTGTCGGGCCGGGCGATGGCCTGATCGTGCCCGAGCCGTTCTACGCGCCCTATACGCAAGTACTGAGCGCAACTGGTGTCGAGATTGCGCACATCGCACTACGGCCCGAGCACGCGTTCCACCCGTCGCTCGACGAATTGTGCGCTGCGATTACACCAACGATTCGCGCGATGGTGATCACCAACCCACACAATCCGACAGGCGCCGTACTGACGCACGACGAACTCACGGCAATCGCCGACCTGTGCCGCGAGCACGACATGTGGCTCGTCGCCGACGAGGTCTATGGCGAGTTCACCTACGACGGTCACGAATTTACCAGCGTGCTCGCGCTCGAGGGACACCAAGACCACGTCGTGTCGCTAGGCACACTCTCCAAGGCCTACGCCATGACCGGCTTTCGTCACGGCTGGGCGATCTCGCCCCCCGCACTCGGAGCTAGAGCCGGCGTACTGCTCGAAGCGATGCTGTTTGGCTGCGTGCAATTTATCCAAGACGCCGGCGCCGTTGCGCTCTCCGATGGCGGCGCCTTCCCGCAGGCGGAGCGGGCCAAATACCTACGTCGTCTCGACCTCGTCATGGCAGAACTCGATGGCTCGAATGTGATTACGCCACGACGCCCCGAAGCTGGCATGTTCGTGATGATCGACATTCGCCGCACGGGCCTCGACGCCGAGACGTTTGCAATGCGCCTACTCGACGAGCAACGCGTCGCCGTGCTGCCCACCCACACCTTTGGGCCCTCGGGAGCAGGCCACGTGCGCATTTCTCTTGGTATGGACGATGCGCAACTCATCGAGGCCGCGCGACGTATCCGCGCCTTTGCGGACTCGCTCTAGCCCGTCGAGCCGTAGGCGGGGAGGATCTTGACGATCGCCATTTGACCATGGTCTTCGTGCACGAGCACGTGGCAATGGAAGACCGTCGTGCCCGCGAAATCGTCGAAGGGAATCCGCACAACAACCGTCCGCCCCGGTGGGATCGCAATCGAATCCGCCCACTCTGGCTGTCCCGCCAAAGCCTGACCGTTACGGCGCACGACTTGGTACGCGTTCACGTGCATGTGGAAGGCGTGCCACTCGGGCGAATCATTGGCGAGTATCCACTCCTGCACGGTGCCAACGCGCGCGACGAACGTGGGGCCGATCGCATTGTCTGAGCCACCCATGCCAGGCATGCCGCTCATGCTGGCATGGTCATAGAACAACGCCCCATCGATAAAGAACCGCGGTGGCGACTGCGTGAAGCGGATCACGTGCTTCGCAGCGATCTTGACGGACGCACCGCGCAGATCGCGTTGCGGGAGCAACGTCGTGGGGATCGCCTCGGGTGTCTGCGCCGCGCCCGCTACCCGCAGCGTCGCAATCTGCACCCGTGGCTGCAGGCCGTACGGCGTTGGTCGCTGCTTAAAGTGCGACTGGATCAGCGGGAAGGACCCGGCCTTCGGTCCGGCCTGGACCAGAACCTCCATGCGCTGTCCTGGCGCGAGCCAGATTCGCCCGATGCGTTTCGGCGAACCAAACGTGTTCCCATCCTCTGACAGCTGCCAATACGTCGCGCCACCCATCGGCAGAATCTTCATAAAGCGCTCTGTCGTCGCGTTGAGGATGCGCCAGCGTTGCGTCTCACCCGGCTTGATGTCAACGACCGGCTGTACCTGCCCGTTGATCGTGATCAGGCGGTACTTGGGCACCTGATACTGACCGCTGGTGATCGCACCATTCTTGACTTGAACATTCTGAATGACCATCAGACGGTCGCGAAGACCCTTGATGCCAGCGATCTCATCGAGTCCACCGCGCACGATGATCGCGCCCGCCTGGCCCTGCGAGACTTGCATATCCGTGTACCGGTGGTGATGCGGGTGATACCAGAACAACCCGGATGGTTGGTCGGCAGGGATCGGGTATTGGTATTGGTATTGCCCGCCCGGCTTAATCGCGAGCAGCACGTCGTCGGCCGGGGCATTCGGCGACACATGCAAACCGTGCACGTGTAGGTTGGTGATGTTGCCGAGCGGCTGCGGGTATCCTGCGTAGGGCTGGCCGGGGAAGAGCGGCGGCGGGTCAAGCGACGATGCGCCGTAGGGCAAATAGTCGGCCTGCATGCGGTTACGGAGTAGGACGTTGAGATGGTCGCCAGGGCTGATGACTATTGTCGGACCAGGAAACTGGCCGTTATAGACCTCACCCCGCACCGTGCGTCCACCAACGGTCGTGGTGGTCAGCTTCGCGGTCAGCGAAGTGCTGAGCGAGCCGTTCGTCGATTCGACGCGCTGCGGCTCTTGGAGCGGCTCTCCGGTGACGAATCCGCTGCAGGCGAAGCACGACGGGGTGGTGATAGCAGCCTCAGCGGCAGTACCTCCAGCCAGTGCGACAGTGGCGACGAGCAGACCAATCAGTACCGAATAACGCGAGCGCATGGGCGAGACCATAACCGCCACGCCCTGCTGGCGCAACATGCCCTAACTCCCAGATAAGACTCCGACGAGAGTGCCCTGAGGAAAACGTGGTGGGCGACACTACCGCACGCAGGGCGGCGCCAGCCTACTCGGCGATCCGACCGGCGGAGCGCAGCAACTCGACGACGCGTTCACGCGGCATCGCCGGCACACGGCGCCCCTGGCGACCGTGCATCTCCTCGTTGGCGACCAGCGCGTTGATAATCGCCTCCTCGACGCACTGGACGGTTGCCGCAAAAATATCGTCGAGTCGCGTCCACGGCAACACCTCCAGCGACGCGATGTCGTCCTCCTTCGGCTCCCCCAACGGGAAACCCATCGCGTAGCCGCCTGGGTTCGCCGTCGAGAATGCGAGGAAGATATCGCCAGAGAAGTGCGAACCCGTCGTGCCGGTGCGCGCCAAGCCGAGCGATACACGGCGCGCCATCGCCTTCGTCTGGTGTGGCAAAAGCGGAGCATCGGTGGCGAGGATCACGATGATCGAGCCCGAACCCGGTGGCGCAAGCCAGTCGTCCTGCCCAAGCGGATCGTCGTCGAGCAACTCCTGACCAACCCGCACACCCGCAATCGTCAACTCGGCACGCGACCCAAAGTTGGACTGCACGAACGCGCCGACCGTAAAGGTTCGTGGACCCCACGGTACGCGGCGCGACGCCGTGCCGCAACCACCCGTAAACCCGTAGCAATTCATCCCCGTACCACCACCGACCGAGCCCTCCTCGAGTGGGCCACTGGCGGCCGAATCGAGCGCAGCGTGCACCTCGTCCTCCGTGATCCGCCGGTCGTTGATCTCGTGCAGGAAGCCGTCCCATGTCTCCGCCGCAACGGGCAATGACCACTCGTCGTTGGGATCCGGATGCCGAGTGTGTAGCCAGCTATTGATACCCGCCTGCGCGATGCCGACAGCGGCGGTACTCGTGATCGCAATTGGCAGACTGACCGTCCCCGACTCCTCGATCCACACCCAGCCCGTCATCTCGCCATTGCCATTGAGCGAGTAGACACCAGCTGCGCACGGATCCTGCGGGTTCGCCTTGCCGCGCGGATGGATACCCGTAACGCCCGTGCGCACACCATCGCCCTCGATCACCGTTGTATACCCCACCTCGACCCCCGCCACATCCGTAATTGCATTCCAAGGGCCGGGTATACCGTCGAACGGAATACCCAGCGCGCGGGCTCGCGGCTTACCCGACGGAGTGGCGCGATGCGGATCGCTCATGCACGGACGGTAGCCGACGCGCTCTTGCACGATGGAGTCAGGCTCGATTTCGTGGTGGGGGGCGGACGCCACCACGAAATCTCACTACCCCTGCTCGAGTGGCCCGCGAGCGACTGCGGATATCCTTGACCACCAACCCCAAGAGGAGCACACGCGCCTCTTACGCCAGAGCGCAACGGAGGAGCATCGCATGAGCACAGAAGGCTATATCGAACTCGAGTACGGCCGGGTCTGGTACCGCAAGAGTGGCGGTGGCGACGCGCTGCCAATCCTGCTCCTGCATGGCGGACCGGGAGCCGCGTCGTACTACCTCGAACCGCTCGAGGAGCGCCTCGCACGGCACCGCCCCGTCATCGTCTACGACCAGCTCGGCTGTGGACGATCTGACCAACCCGACGATCCATCGCTCTGGACGATGGACTACTTTACTGCCGAAGTCGATCAGATGCGCGCCGCACTCGGACTCGACGAGTGCCACCTACTCGGCCAATCGTGGGGTGGCTGGCTCTCGATCGAATACCTCTGTCGCGGGACGACGGGCATCCACTCGGTCGTGCTCGCCTCAACGTCATCGAGCATGCCCTTTTTCGGTGAGCAGTGCCGCCTGCTGATCGAGGCGCTCCCGAGCCCTCACCGCGAGGTGCTATTGGCGGGCGATCTCGACGATCCGCGCTACCCCGCAGCCGAAAAGGCCTTCTACGTGCGTCACCTTTGTCGGCTCGACCCATGGCCCGAATGCATGCTGCAGACCGCCGCGTCGCTCGACGGCAACCAGGTCTACAACACGATCAATGGCCCCAACGAGTTTACTCTCACCGGCAACCTCCGCGACTGGTCGCGCGATGCCGACCTCGACCGCATCACACTGCCAACGCTCTGCACGTACGGCCGCTACGACGAGCTCGGAGAGCCGTGCTCCCTGCGCATTCAGGCGGGGGTTCCGCACGCCGAACTGGCCTGCTTCGAACACTCATCCCACACCGCCCACATCGAGGAGGCCGACCTCTACGCAGAAACAGTCGCGTCCTTCCTTACCCGTCAGGAAGCTCGATGACCGAGCTTGCTTACATCACCGCCAGCGACGCGCTCGCCGGCTTCGCAGCGAAGACATTCTCGCCTGTCGAGGTGCTCGACGCACTCCAGGCGCGGGCCGAGATAGTCGAACCGACCATCAACGCATTCTGCTGGACTCGCTGGGACGAAGCGCGCGCAGAGGCCAGGGCCGCCGAGCTACGCTGGAGCAAGGGAGAGGCGCGGCCACTCGAAGGGATCATCACCGCCATCAAAGACGAGACGGCCGTCGCGGGCCAGCCCTGGTCGATGGGGTCCCTGGTCTACAAGGACATCGTCGCCGACGAGACGTCGCCGCTCGCACAGCGCATGTTCGATGCTGGTGCGATCCAGCACGCCCGTACGACAACACCCGAGTTCTCGTGCGCAGGCTTTACCCACTCGCGCATCCACGGGGTAACACGCAATCCGTGGAATCCCGAATATTCCGTCGGCGGGTCGTCGGGCGGCTCAGGCGCGTCGCTCGCGGCCGGCACATCGACGCTTGCGAGTGGCTCCGACATCGGCGGCTCGATTCGTATCCCCGCATCGTTCAATGGCGTCGTTGGCTTTAAAGCACCCCATGGGCGCGTACCGTGCGAACCGCCATTCGGGCTCGACATGTACTGCCACAACGGCGGGCTCGCGCGCACCGTCGAAGACATGCGGTTGTATCAGAACGTGCTCGCCGGACCACACCCCATGGACCACCGCTCGCTACGGCCGAAGCTCGAGATCGGGCCGATCCCGCCATCGATCGAGGGCATGCGGATCGCACTGACCCTCGACTTTGATGGCGCCTTCGCTCTCGATCCCGAGGTGGAACGCAATACTCGCGATGCGGCGCAGGCGCTCCGCGACGCGGGAGCGATCGTCGAGGAGGTCTCGATTAGCATCTCGATCGAGCAGATGAATCGTGCGAGTGGATACCACTTCGCGTCGATCTTTGGCGCGTGGGTCGCGGGGATGCTGGAGGAGCACCGCGACGAAATGACTGGCCATGCGATCGCCTTCACCGAGTACGTACAGCGCATCCAAGGCGATGCCAGCGGCTGGACGCAGATCGAAGTCGAGGCCGGGATCTGGAACACCATGGCGCCCGTCTTCGAGACGCATGAGGCACTGCTCTGCCCGACGCTCGGTACACGCGGGCTTGTCGCTGGCGACGACTACGACACCCATGGCCTCGAGGTTGGCGGCCGCGAACTCGGGTTCTACTTCGAGACGCTGATCACACCCGTCTTCAACATCCTCAGTGCCTGCCCGGTCCTGAACGTGCCGAGCGGCTTCGCCGACAACGGGGTGCCGACGGGCCTCCAGATCGTGGGTCGCACGTTCGACGACGCGACCACCTTCCGAGTTGGCACAGCGCTGGAACGCGAGCGCCCATGGCTCAACGCCCCAGAGCGGCGCCCGCTGCAGTCCTAACTGGACAAAGGGGTCAGACCCCTATGTCCAGTCTGTGTGCACGAGCGGCGTCCGCTGCAGTCCCAACTGGACAAAGGGGTCTGACCCCTTTGTCCAGTTGGGACGCAGTCAGGCGACGCTAAGGTCGGCAGCGAGGCCTGCCATGCCGTCGATCAGCCACTCCGCAACATAGGCCGCAAACGAGGGACGCACAAGCACGAGGTATGTGTTGTCGCTGCGTTGATCGATCAGGACGCCGGCTTTCTGGATCAGCGTCTGCGCGCACTGCCCCGGGCCGAAGACACGCGGGTGGAAGTCGAGCGAACAGCACGTCGCGAGCACGTCGTGAGCCTTGAGGCCCGTCAACTCGAGCCCCGTGCGATTGGCAGACAGATCGACAACGCATCCGTCGACTCCGATCGCCTCGCTGAGCGTGGTAACGAGCGCCTGCGGATCAGTATCGGCAGCGACCACCAGCCATTCGTCCGGGCCGAGCCAGAGCAGGCGACGGCCCGTTGCTTCGCTGACGCGATTTGCGGTCGGCAACTCGACGCCCAACGCCGCAGCGACACGCCCGGCGGCGGGACCCGCGGGTTCGAGTCGAACACCGATCTGAGTCGAAAACGGCACGGCTCGTAGAGATACGCCGTCGCAGGCCGCGGCCGCGATTCGCTGCTCCAAAGCGACCAGGGGCGCGGTGCGCTCAGCCATCTCGCCGCGTCCCCGCTTGATCGAAGATGATCGGATCGACGATCTCGACCGCGACCGTGCGGTCAATCAATGGCGCGTAGATCGTCTCGCCGATGCGGTTGCGGCCACCGCGCACCAGCGCGAGCCCGAAGCTACGGCCGAGTGCGGCCGAATCGTACGACGACGTGACGTGTCCGATCATCGGCACGGGGATTTCGAACATAGCGTTCTCAACAAGCTGCGCGCCTTCGGGCAGACGCTCCGTGGGATCGACCGGCAGGATGCCAACCAGCTGCTTGCGATCGTCACGCAGCATGTCGCTGCGACGGAGGCTGCGCCGGCCGACGAACTCCTTGTCGGCGATCATCCAATCGAGCCCGAGGTCGAGCGGTGTCACCGTGCCATCCGTCTCCTGCCCGACAATGAAATAGCCCTTCTCGGCGCGCAAAACGTGCATTGCTTCGGTGCCGTACGGGGTGATGCCAAACGGCTGTCCCGCCGCAAACACGGCCTCCCAGATCGCGAGCCCATACGTGGTCGATACGTTGATTTCGAAAGCCAGCTCTCCCGAAAACGAGATGCGCGCCACGCGCGCAGCCGTGCCAGCCACGATCGCGTCCTCGACTTGCATGAACTTGAAGTTGTCCTGGCTGACATCGAGGTCGGGCGCGAGCACCGCCATCACCTCGCGTGCCTTGGGCCCAACAACCGCGACGGTCGCCCACTGCTCGGTGACGCTCGTCAGCCAGACGTCAAGATCGGGCCACTCGGTCTGGAGGAAGTCCTCCATCCAATCGAGGACGCCCGCAGCTCCACCGGTCGTCGTCGTGGCCATAAAGTGATCGTCCGCGATGCGCAAGACGACACCGTCGTCCATCACCATTCCATCGGCCTTGCAGATCACGCCGTAGCGCGCCCGCCCAACCTTGAGCGTGCTCATCGTGCCCGTGTAGAGCCGGTCGAGAAAGACGCCGACGTCACGACCCTTGAGGTCGATCTTGCCGAGAGTCGAAGCGTCCATCATGCCGACGGCGTCGCGCACGGCAGCACACTCGCGCAACACCGCCGCCGCCATGTCCTCGCTGCCTCGGGGGAAAAACCAGGGGCGCTTCCACTGGCCAACATCCTCGAAAACCGCGCCGTTCGCGACATGCCACGCGTGGATACCCGTCGTGCGGACCGGGTCGAAGCGATTGCCGAGTGCGCGCCCGGCGAGCGCACCAAACGCCATCGGCTGTGCAAGTGGACGCGCATTCGAGACTCCGACGTCGGCGAATGAAAGCCCGCAGTGGGTGGCGAGTATCCGCCCCGCGTTGACACGCGCAGTGCGGCCCTGCTCGGTGCCCGTACCAACAAGCGTGTAGCGCTTGAGGTGCTCGACATGATTGATGCCCGACGCCAGCGCGCGCTCGATACCGGCGACAGTGACATCGCGATGGAGGTCGACAAAGCTGTACGTCTCGTCACCATCCGGTGCGTCGACGCGCACAAGGTCGGCAGTCGGCTGCTCGACCACGTCGGCCACGTCCGCTGCAGGCAGACCACTCGTCGCCGTGCCAAAACCTGTCGCCTCCGCAGCGACCAGGCCCACAAGGTGCCCATCCCGCCGACAGGCCGTGGCGCCAAAGATGCCCGCAGCTGCGCCCGTCACACGCTGTCCAGCAACGACGCTATCCGGCACGAATGCGAGCAGGGTGTCGTCCCAGCGCGCCGTGCCACCAAGGTAGTGATGCAGATCGAAGAGTGGGTCCCAGCCACCCGAGACGGCAAGTACGTCGCACGCAATCGTCTGCTCTGGACCGCCACCGCGCGCTGCCACCCGCACCGCCGTGAGTACGCCAACGACATCCGCCTCGGTGCCAACGACGACCGCGTTTGCATGTACCTCCATGCCGAGCCGTCGCGCACGTTCGACGAGGGCGCCCGTCGGCTCGGGCCGCACATCAACAATGGCTGCCACACGAACACCAGCCTCAGTGAGGTCGAGCGCTGTGCGATAGGCGTCATCGGTAGCGGTAAAGATTGTGAGTTGCTCGGGCACGATGCCAAACCGATGCAAGTAGCCACGCACGCCTCCGGCGAGCATGATGCCGGGGCGATCGTTGTCGGGGAACACGAGGGGACGCTCCGTCGCCCCCGTGGCAATCACTAGTTGGCGCGCCCGTACTTGCCACATCCGCCGAACTGCACGCGCACCGCGCTTCGACTCGGGTAGGTGTTCCGAAACCCGCTGCATCAGTGCAATCGCACCTTGATCACCGACGTTGAAGACCGTTGTGCGAGCGAGGATGGTGACGTCGGGGTTGGCGCGTAGGCGCTGCTCGACACTCGTAACCCACTGCGTTGCGGGCTTGTCGTCGAACAGTTCCTCCTCGCCGAGTAGCGCTCCACCGAGGTGCGCGTGATCGTCGACGAGGATGACACGCGCGCCCGCATCCGCAGCCGCCAGCGCAGCGGCGAGACCAGCCGGGCCAGCACCCGCCACGAGCACGTCGCAGTGCGCGTACCGCTTCTCGAAGCGCGCCGTGTCGCGCTCCGTTGGCAACAGACCCTGATGAATACGGCTCGTTGCCACAAAACCGCTATAGACCTCAACCTCAGTAGCGCGAACGAGCGGTTCGGTCGCACTCCCGGTACCGACCTGCGCAAACGCGTTGGGGTCGGAGACACCGTCGGTCATGACGCCGCGTGGGCGGTTCATCAGCACGCTCGTGCCGATCACGCGCACGTCGTTTGCCAACAGCGCTGATGCCAACGTATCGCCCGGGTGCGCCGTCAGCGTGCGATCGTCGTAGGTAATCGCGAAGCTGTGGTCGTGATCGATCCGTCCACGATCAGCGAGGCGCTTCACTGCGCATCCTCAGGCTGCTGCCCCGCCCGGTACGAGCCGACGATCTCGTGCGTGCCCGTATCGCGCACAACGTTGAACCAGCGGCGACAGCCGGCGGCGTGGTTCCAGCGCTCGGCATACCGACCGCGCGAGTTGTCGCGCACGAACAAAAACTTCGCCCACTGCTCGTCCGACAAGAGCTCGGGGTCCGCCGGGTAGGCGACGTGAGCCTGTCCGCCGTACTTGAACTCGGGCTCGTCGCGCGGGCCGCAATAGGGGCAGCGAATCTGAAACATGGCTAGTGCGCCACCGCCGCCGCGCCGTGCTCGTCGATCAGTTCGCCCGTCTCGAACCGTTCGAGCGAGAAGGGGCGATTGAGTGCGTGCGGCTCGCCCGTTGCGATCGTGTGCGCCATCACCCAGCCAGAGCCCGGCGTAGCTTTGAAGCCGCCAGTCCCCCAGCCGCAGTTGATGTAGAGATTCTCGACGGGTGTCAGGCCAACGATTGGCGAGGCGTCCGGACAGACATCGACAATGCCGCCCCAAGTGCGCAGCACGCGGGCACGACTAAACAGCGGGAAGAGCTGCATGCTGGCACTCATCTGCTCTTCGATGACATGCAAGGCACCACGCTGCGCGTACGAATTGAAGGCGTCAATGCCAGCACCCATCACAAGTTCGCCTTTGTGTGCCTGCGAAACGTAGACATGCACGGCGTTGCTCATCACAACGCAGTTGAGGACCTGCTCGTAGACCTCCGACACGAGTGCCTGCAGCGGGTGCGACTGGATTGGCACCTCGAAGCCCGCCATCGCGGTGAGCAACGACGTGCTCCCAGCGGCGACGATCCCAACCTTGCCAGCGGCGATGGTGCCACGCGTCGTCTTGAGGCCCGTCACCCGCCCATCGACCTGATTGATCGCGGTCACTTCGCAGCCTTGAATGATGTCCACGCCGAACGCATCACAGGCGCGTCCGAGCGCGAAGATCACGGCGTCGTGCCGGGCGATGCCACCGCGACGCTGCAACGTCGCACCGAGCACGGGGTAGCGCGCGTCGAGCGAGATATCAACGATGGGGCAGAACTCCTTGACGGCCTCCGCATCGAGCCATTCGGCGTCGACACCGTTGAGTCGGTTGGCGTTGACACGCCGGATACTTTCGCGCTCGTCGCCAAGGTTATGCGCGAGATTAAGGACGCCGCGTTGCGAGAAGAGGATGTCGTAGTCGAGCTCCTCGGACCAACCCTCCCAGAGTTGGAGTGCGTGCTCGTACATCGCCGCCGACTCATCCCAGAGGTAGTTCGAACGGATGATCGTGGTGTTGCGGACTGCATTGCCATTGCCGATCCAACCACGCTCGACGACCGCGATGTTCGTCATGCCGTGGTTCTTGGCGAGGTAGTACGCCGTCGCGAGCCCGTGCAATCCGCCACCGACGATGACGGCGTCGTACGACGCCTGCGGGTCGGGGGTGCGCCAGAGGAATGGTGCGTTGTCGAGGGCGTGTTCGTTTGGGTGCATACGGCTTACGCGTCCAGTCTGGCCATCTAACTGACATTTCACAGTTTAGAGGGTTGCTGCTTTCCGCGTCAACCACTCAACACTGTGCGATGATCTCCCGATGCGAACCTGCCGCGCCGCCATCCTCCACGAATTTAACGCACCACTGATCGTGCACAACGATCTCGTCGTCGCCGATCCGAAGGAACGCGAGGTGCTCGTCAAGCTGGGCGCCAGCGGCGTCTGCCGCTCCGATCTCCACACCATCGAGTGGACAGATGGCGTACCCCTGCCATCAATGCTCGGGCACGAAGGCGCCGGCACCGTCGAAGCAGTCGGTCCGGGAGTGACAACGCTCGCCGTCGGCGACCGTGTCGTGCTCGCTTGGGTTGCTCCGTGTGGCCACTGCCGCATGTGCGAACGCGAACGGCCCGCGCTCTGCACCGAGCAAGGCATGTACGAATCTGGTTTTCTGCTCGACGGCACAAGCCGTTACTCCCTCCACGGAGAGGTCGTGCACCACTACTCGTCCTCGACGTTCTCCGAGTACTCCGTCGTGCCCGAGGTCGCCGCAATTAAGGTCGATACGGATCTGCCGTGGGAGTACCTCGCACTCGTTGGCTGCGCCGTCACGACCGGTGTCTGCGCGGCGATCAACACGGCCAAGGTCCGCAAGGGCGACACAACAGCCGTCGTCGGTTGTGGTGGCGTGGGTCTCAGCGCCATCCAGGGCGCACGCATCGCGGGTGCGACGACAATCGTCGCCGTCGATACGAATGCGTCGAAGCTGGCCCTGGCACGCGAACTCGGCGCAACGCACGTCGTTAACGCCAGCGAGGTCGATGCGGTCGAGGCCGTGCGCGAACTAACCGGCGGCGTCGATCATGCCTTTGAGGCGCTCGGCTACCTGCCCACCATCGACCAGGCAATCCGTATGACAGGGCTCGCTGGACAGACCACGCTGATTGGCATGGTCAAAGAGGAGGAGTTGTCGCAGGTCGCCAGCCTCAACCTCGTCATGGGCGAGCGCACAATCGCCGGCTCGTGGTACGGCACCTTCCTGCCAAAGCGCGACTGGCCGCTGATTATCGGCTGGCTCGAATCGGGCGACCTCATGCTCGACCAGATGATTGAGCGCATCACGCTCGACGACATCAACATCGCCTTCGATCGTATTCGCTCGACCGAAGCCACTCGCCAAGTGATCATCTTCTAGGCTTCTACGCATGCCGGCGCACCCGCTAGACCCGCTCAGCCCCGACGAGCTCGCCACCGCGATCGCAATTCTCCGCCGCGAGCAACAGCTCGGACCGCAGCACCTCTTCGTCTTCACACTGCTCGACGAACCGAGCAAGACCGTCCTCGCAGCGTGGCAGCAAGGCGCCGCAATCGATCGGGCTGCGCGCATCACCGTCTGGGATCGCGCCGAAGGCCTCCTCATTGAAAGCGTCGTCGGGCTCGATGGCACCGTGCGCCGCTGGGATCCACAACCCGGCCAGAAAGCCGCATTGCTCGGGCCCGAAGCCATCGCCTGCATCGCGGCTGCGAAGAGTGATCCACGTGTTATCGAGGGCCTGCAGCGACGTGGCATCGAGGACGTCTCACAGGTGCACATGGAGACGTGGCCCTTCGGCATTGATGTGCCCGAACATCTCGACGATGGACGGCGCCTGTTCTGGACACCAATGTGGCACCGCTCTACGCCGGATGCGAACCAGTACGCGCATCCGATTGGTGGTCTGCATGCGATCGTCGCGATCGACACCGCCGAGGTTGTCGAGGTCGAAGACACCGACGGCATCCCGACGCCACCAAATGCGTGGCCGTATCGCCTCCACCAGACGGGTGGCAACGTCAAGCTGAAAGCGCTCGACATCATCCAACCCGAGGGCGCGTCGTTCACTGTCGACGGCTGGGAGGTCAACTGGGAGCGCTGGCGCTTTCGTCTCGGCCACTGCCAACGCGAGGGTCTCGTGATCCACGACGTACGCTTCGACGACAACGGGCAGGAACGCAAGATCGCACACCGCATGTCGATTGCCGAGCTCGTGATCCCGTACGGTGATGTGGGCATCAATGGTGCCGCACGCAAAGCCGCCTTCGACACCGGCGAGTTTGGCTTGGGCAACTACACGAACTCGCTGACGCTCGGCTGTGACTGCCTCGGCGAGATCGTCTACCTCGATACCTCCATCGCGGACGCTGCCGGCGAGGTCCACACCGTCAAGAATGGCATCTGCCTGCACGAGGAAGACACCGGCATTCTTTGGAAGCACACCGACACCGACGGGCATGTCGAGGTGCGCCGTGGGCGCCGTTTCGTTGCCTCATCGATTGCCACGATCGATAACTACGAATACGGCTATTTCTGGTACTTCTACCAGGACGGCACGATCGAGTTTGAGGCCAAGCTGACGGGCATCTTGCTGACACGCGCGGGCGTGCCAGGCGTCGAGCATCCATCGGCGACACTGCTCGACGAGGGGCTGCTCGCGCCGTACCATCAGCACCTTTTCTGTGCGCGCCTCGACCTCGATATTGATGGAGAGAACAACTCGGTCGTCGAGGTCAATTCGCTCGCACACCCAATGGGGTCGGATAATCCCGCCGGCAACGCGTATTTCGTACGCGAAACCGTGTTGTCGTCCGAGGCTGGCGCTCAGCGTGATATCGATCCGTACGCGAACCGCTACTGGAAGGTCGTCAACCCGTCCAAGACGAATCACACGGGCAATCCGGTCGGCTACAAGCTGATGCCAAGTAGCGTGACGTGGCCGATGGCAGACGCCGAATCGGTGATCGGCAAGCGCGCACGCTTTATGTATCACCAGTTGTGGGTCACGCGGCAGCAGGCGGACGAGCTCTACCCCGCCGGCGACCACCCCTACCAGCACGAAGGCCTTGATGGCCTACCGCGGTGGACGGCCGCCGACCGCGCCCTCGAAAACGAGGATGTCGTGCTCTGGTACACGTTCGGGACGAACCACATTCCGCGGCTAGAGGACTGGCCGGTGATGCCCGTCGAACGGAGTGGTTTTCACCTCAAGCCGAATGGCTTCTTTGCGCGCAGCCCGGGGATCGACGTGGCACCGTCGGAATCCAAGCACTGCTGCTAGACAAGGCTGAACAGCGGACTGGACAAAGGGGTCAATTTCGCGATGGGGTCAGGCTCGATTTCGTGGTGGGGGCGGACGCCACATCCGCGCGGTTGTGGCGTGTGGATTCTATTGAGCGTCGCAACACCTTGAGTGTGTAGGGGGCGGACGCCACATCCGCGCGGTTGTGGCGTCCGCCCCCCACCACGAAATCCCATCACAAAACAGCGCTGGCGGACATGATGGGCCCGGGCCCACCATGTCCGCGCCGAAAACCAAGCATCTAAGCCAAAAACCAAACTATACAGCCTACTTTTTCGCAGAACAAAGGGAAAAGCGGAGCGGCGCTGCCCGGACATGGTGGGCCCGGGCCCATCATGTCCGCCGGGCTCCTCGCTTTCGTGGTGAGGGCGGACGCCACATCCGCGGGGTTGTGAGGTCCGCCCCCCACGAAAGTCACAACCGTTGGTTCGGTGGTGCCTTTGGGGCGGACCTCACAACCCCGCGGATGTGGCGTCCGCCCTCACCACGAAAGCGAATCTGACCCCATGCTCCCGCTACGCGTCCAGCAGCGGCGCGAGCTGCTCGAGCATCTTGATACCCGTGGGGTCCGACTCGTCGCCGAGTGCTTGGACTGCGACATGGTCGGCGCCCGCGGCAAGGTGCTCGCGAAGCTTTGCGACAACCGTCTCGGCGTCACCGTGCGCCACGAGGGCGTCGATCAGACGATCCGAGCCACCATTGCCGATGTCCGCGTCGGTGAAGCCCATCCACAAGAGGTTCTTGCGATAGTTGTCGATCTCGAGGTACCAGCCAATCGCAGCACGAGCACGCTCGCGCGCCTTCGCCGGGTCGGACTCGATGATCGCCTTATGCTCGACAGCAATAATCGGATCAGCACCCATGATCTCGCGGGCCCGAACCGTATGCTCGACGGGCACGAGGTACGGGTGCGCTCCGAGCGAAAAATCTCGCGCGACCTCGAGCATCGGTGGGCGGAGCGCAGCGATGATCGTGTAGACCGGCGGTGTCGCTGCATCAGCATCACCGTTAGGCGAATCGAATTGGTCGATGGCGATCTGCTGCAAGTACTCGCGCATCTTCGAAACCGGCTTGAGATACGTCGTCAATCCGCGCGGGTCGACCTGCGGGGGATGACTCACACCGAGACCCAGCAAGAACCGATTGTCGAACGAGTCGTTGAGCGTGCGGGAGGCACTCGCCGAACTGACCGCGTCGCGCGCCCAGACATTCGCGATCCCCGACGCAACGAGGATCCGCTCGGTCGCGCCAAGTAGCACGGCACCGTTCGAGAACGACTCGCGCACACCCATGCCCTCGGGATACCAGAGGCACGAGTAGCCGGCAGCCTCTGCTGCCGCAGCCGTTGGGCGGCCGATCGCCGCCGGCACCGCCGTCAAGGCTCCTACCCATGCTCCCCACGTACCGATTCGACTCCGCATCACTGCGCGACCCTCGCTCAAACTCATCTGATCCTCCACCATTCCGACGTAGTGCCGACATCATGCCGTCCCTCGCCACTTCGCACGACACTGATGAACCTCCCCGCCCTGAAGGACGGGTTTCAGGGATGGCGCTCATGCTGCCAGATACGAATGCCATCAACCGTGGACGATTGATACTGCGCATCAAGTACCTGCTGGATCGAACCATCCGCGTTGAGCGCGTCTACCGACTGGTACTCGACTGCGATTTCCGGCTGGTTCGAGCCGGCAAAGACCGCAGCGACGTGCGCGCTCGCTCCCGGGATCCGTTCGATGTTGCGGTACCAGAGATAGCGCGTGGCGGGAATGCGATCGGCATACCAGTAGACCGCAGCGTTCGCCCACAAGACCTGGACGCGATCGGTCGGCATCGTCGCCGCTGCCACGGCTGCACCCACGGGTCTCGCCGAGATCACACGCGGATCATTCGTGGAGCGCTCCGACGCGAGTTCGGGCGTTGACGCGAAGTAGACGGGGAGCGATGCGAGCAGCGGAATCGCAACCACGACACCGACCACGGCGAGGGCCCGACGTCGCGGCCAGCAGGCGCAGACGTGATCCGCCCCAAGGCCCGCGAAGATCGCGAGCGGCGGCAGCATCTGTACCCAGTAGTGCGGGTGATACAGACCACCGGCAAGGAAGCCCACAGCGCACGCGCCAAGCCAGACCAGCGGCATCAACGACTGGCGCTGGCGCCGCAATACGACAAAGCCAACCACGCCAAAGACAAGCAATGGTGCCCCGTCGACAAGCATCGGGAGAATCGACTTGCCAAGCAGTTGGAGGCGAAAACCGAAGTCGCCCGACAGCAGCGATTCGGTAGCCGCACGATACCCATAGATCGCGTACCACCAGCCGCCGACTCCCGGCGAAGCGCTCGCGGCGGCGAGCATCGCAAGCGCCCAAGGAATCGCGATGCCAACCGTCAGCACCAATATTCGAGTGACTCCAGCGCGCCAAGCACGCTCGCGCACGGCAATCACGAGCACGACCGCGGCGGCGACTACGACACCATCGAAGGCGGACTGTTTGACGAGCGGTGCACACCCCGCCACGACGCCCGTAGTCAGCAGTATCCATAGGCGTGGCCGCACGCTCCAACGAATCGCGACCGCGATCGCGGCAGCCGCTACGGCACCACCCAGCAACTCGCCATTGGCAGTAAACCCTTCGAGGTGTGGGGCGGGGCCAAGCAGCGCAATCAGCCAGCCAGCCAACATTCCCACGCGCGGGCCGCCGATGGTCCAGGCGATCACCGCCACCGCCACCACCAGCACAACGCCGGCGGTGAGTGCGAGCATGCGGATCGCCCACTCGTCGCCGAACCACACCGCGAACCGGTACAGGCCGACGAGCCCCTGTGGCCGATCGACCCAAGCCGTCTCGCCATACAAGGCGAAACCACGACTCCAGAGTCGCGCAACCTGGCCGTACCCCGCCTCGTCAACACTCAGCGGGACGTTGAGGAAACGCAGCCGCAACGCGATGTCAGCGACGACTGCGCCGAGCAACCAGAGCCGGGCATTGCGCGTGGTCACGACGCCTTACGTGCCGCTGGACGCGCCAACGAGCGACAAGAATTCGGCGCGTGTACGCGGGTCGTTCCGCAGCAGGCCGCGCACCGACGACGTGGTTGTGCGACTGCCGGGGGCGCGCACACCCCGAACCGTCATGCAAAGGTGCTCGGCTTCAAGCACGATGCCAACACCGCGCGGTTGGAGCGTGTCTTCCAACCAGTTGGCGATCTGTGCCGTCATGCGCTCCTGCACCTGTAGCTCGCGCGAATACATGTCGACCACACGAGCCAGCTTTGAGAGCCCGACGATGCGCGGCCCAGGAATGTAGCCAACGTGGGCAACACCCGTAAACGGCAGTAGGTGGTGTTCGCAGAGCGAATGGAATGGGATGTTACGCACCACAACGAGCTCGTCGTACTCACCATCATTGGGAAACGTCGTCGATTCGAACGGCGTGGCGGTGAGGATCTCGTCGTACATCCGCGCGACGCGACGCGGCGTCTCGGCAAGCGATTCGTCCGTGAGGTCATAGCCGAGTCCGCGCAATAGATCGCCCGCTGCCGTCTCGACGGCCGCCAGATCGATTGGTCCGCGCGTGCGCATCGGCTTTGGGTCGCTCATGCGGGGGAGTGTACCCGCCGTGCAGCATCGGGTGGTCAGGCGTGCGCAGGAACTGGGCGAATGTCGATCAGGTGACGCAGCAGCAGTACGTCCTTGACATCGCGTGTGAAAAGCGGCAAATCGTGTGCGATGGCGGTGGCCGCAATCAGCAAATCGAACGCGCGAGGCCGCGGGCTGCGCCCATCGGCATGCATCGCGGTTGCGGCCAGGACATAGGCATCCGCCACAGCAGCGTCGACCACCAGTTCCTCGAACGCGGCGCGCACCCGCTGCAGGATGATCGTGCGCTTGACCCGTTCCATCTGATCGGAGGCCTGCACGACACCAACGCCGAGTTCCGCGAGTGTGATCGTCGAAATCGCGATGGCGTCTATGCCGCCGAAATCTGCTCCCCGAGGGTCGATCACGACCGACGTGTCGAACAAGGCCCTCATGCGTGGCGCTCGTACGGATCGTGCATGCCGTGGTCGATGCCGTCACTGACGTCACGCTTGAACGAATCCCAGTCTGCGTGATGAGGCGTGTCGAACAGGCGAAGAAAATCCGCCACCGGCACAAACCGTTGCCTACCAACGATGCCAGTGAGACGCGCGACCGGGCGCCCATCAACGGTAATCTCGAACTCCTCACCGGCCTCCGCACGGCGGAGCACGTCGGAGCAGTTGTTACGCAGTTCGCGCTGTGGAATTGTCGCCATGCAGCGACTGTAGCAGATCTGCTACAGCAATCGAAAACGGAAACTCGAAGGCTCCACACTGCCACGAACGACAGATTGCCACTCGCCCTCAGGCCAGCCATGTTCTACAGTCACCACACTGCAGAATTGGAGACCACATGAGCCATGTTCGCGAAGCTGTTCTCAATCGAATCGATACGCTTGCCGCAGAAACGGCTGCCCTTACCCAAGACATGGTGCGCATTGATTCGCGCAATCCAAGCCTGCCGGGCGTTGAGCGCAGCGACGTGATTGGCGGCGAGACGCTCGTCAACGATCTACTCGAGGAGCGCTATCGCAGTGCCGGCCTCGAAATAAGTCGAATCGCCGAGGACCGCGAACGCTCGAACCTCGTCGGTATTCGTCGCGGCTCGGGTGGTGGTCGCTCGCTCGCCCTCAACGCGCACGTCGACACGGTCTCGCCCGTCGAGCCGAAGGGCTGGGTGACGGGAGACCCGTGGGACCCGCAGATCATCGACGGCCGCCTCTACGGCATCGGCTCGACCGACATGAAGGCCTCGGGAGCAGCGATGTGGGCGGTGGCACAAGCACTCGAGGATTGTGGCGTGCAGTTGAAGGGCGACCTGCACCTCCACTCAGTGATCGGCGAGGAGATGATGGAGCACGACGTCGGCACGTCGGCAGTGATTCGCGCGGGGCATCGGACGGACGCAGCGATCGTGACGGAGCCCTCGTCGATTCCCACTCCCCTCAGCATCAACTCCGTCGCACCAAGCGCGCTCGTCTTCACCGTCTCGATCGTCGGCAAGGCAACGCATGCTGGCAACCGCCCGCTCGCCACGCGACCTGGTGGTCCGGGCGCGTCGATTGGTGTCAACGCAGTCGAAAAGGTGATTCCACTCATCCAGGCCCTACAGCAGTTGGAGCAACAATGGGGTGTCGAGATGCGGCACCCCGCATTTCCGCACGGTTGGTTTACGATCGGCCCGAATGTGCTGCACGCGGATGCCGGCATGCCGTTCCCCGCATCGCTCGCCGATCGAGCGCGAGTGGAATACGTCGCATGGCATAGCCCGACACTCGATCCGGAGGACGTCAAAGCGCAGATCGCGACTCAGGTGCATCACGCCGCGCAACTCGATCCGTGGCTGCGCGACAACCCGCCAGAACTGACGTGGCACTTGTCGTGGCCGGGCTATGAGCAGCCGTGGGACGCGCCGATTACGCAAACCATGGTTGAGGCCCACGCTGCGGTGACTGGAGTACACCAGCCCGACCCGACGCCCGACCACCCGTCGAATTTCGGGGCAGCGTGCGACTCGACGTTCTATCAGCGCGAGGGAATTCCGTCGATTGTGTACGGCCCGGGCGAGTTGCGCATCGCGCATGGCATGAATGAGTTTGTGCTCGTAGACGAAATCACGGTCGCCGCCAAAGCCCTCGCGGTGGCGGCGCTGCAGTGGTGCGAAACCCCATAAAGGAGACTCAGATGGCTGCTTGGACCCAGACTGGTTCGTCGATTATCTTCCTGCCCTACACGCTCGAACAGGCGCTGCAGGGCCTGTCAGAGGCCGGTTTCGAGAACGTCGAAATTGGTGCGGTGAAAGATTTTCTCGAGCATCTCGACCCCGACAACATTGGGCCCGCCGAGATCGCCAACTGCCAACGCCTGCTCGACCAGTACGGCTTGCGGTGCATCTCGATGAGTGGGCATGCGCCGCTGCACCTGGAAATTGGTCGGCAACGCCTGACCAACGTGCTGCGGGCTGGTAAAGAGCTCGGCATCGAGGTCCTCAATACCTTCACGGGCGACGCCGAGACACCCGAAGAGATCGACGCGTTCATTACGAACGTACGGGCGATCGCAGAAGAGGCCGAGGCCGCAGGCATTCGGCTCTGCATCGAGACGGATTCCAACCTGCTGCCGACCGCTGCGATCGGGCTGGAGATTCTCGCCAAGATCGACAACCCTTGGGTCGGCATCAACTACGACCCCGGGAACGTCATCTATTACACCGATGCCGTACCGGAGGAAGACATCGTCCTCGCACTTCCGTATCTCGGCCACGTGCATCTGAAAGACAAGCGGGGCGGTAAAGGCGTCGCCGACTTTCCGCCGCTCGGTGATGGCGAGATCGACATTCCAAGCATCCTGCACACGCTCGACGATGCCGGCTACTCCGGGCCAGTCTCGATGGAAATCGAATTCACCGACTATCAGTGGCCACCATTCGAGGAGTGCATCTCCGAAGCGCGCCGCTCGAAGGCCTACTGGGATGGGCTCGGCATCTGAACAGTCACCTCCGCATGTGAGAGGTGGCCGAGCCGTTGAAGACGGCAGCCAGAACCCGCAACCATGGCTACTGCGGGACCGGTATTGATTCGCGCCCTAACGCCCAAAACGACGCCCCACGACCCGCTGATTGGCCTACAGCCACAGCTCCTTATTTCGCAGCGCCTCATCGTGTTTTGCCTCGGTTGCGATGCGATGAAGGTGGTCGGCGAGCCACGAGAAACGCGATCGCGGCACGTCACCGATAACGAACACAATGCCGAGGTGACCTCCCACACCAGCCTGCGCAATCGCGAGCGGCCGCAGGTCGCGGACATTGGCTGTGACCAGGACATACCGCTGTTGCAGCGCGTGGTCGAATATGTCTTCGTCGGGCAGCGATGCGAGGCTGATATCGCCAACCACTGCCCGAGCCTCGATGCCTCGCTCAATCAGTTCCTGCTCAACCACGGTCGAGATCATCTCGTCGAGCAAGAACCTCACCCGACGAGGCGCTCCATTCCAGCCAGATACTCAGCTCGCCCTCGCTCGCCCTCGAGCCGGTTGAGTTCGATGCGCTCGTCGATTTCACCCGCATACGCCCCGTAATACGCGATGCTCGCCTCGACAAGCGCGGTCGAAATCGACAGCGTCGCAGCCGTCTCGGCCTGGTCATTCCCCGACGCGCGCAGCATCGAGATGACCTCAGAGACATCGAGACCCGAACCGGCCAAGGTGGCGCGGCGCCCCGAAGGCCCCGAAGTGAAGCGAACGGACGGATGCTCCGCGATCCGCATGCCCTCCTCAATCAACTGCTGGGCATACGTGCGCGGCGGAAGTCCCGCAACCTGTGCACGAAAGAAAAGCCGCTGCAGAGCGTCGTCATTGAGTCGGATGCTGAGTGGAGTAGCCATGTAGCGCAGTGTAGCGCAATGCGCTACAGCAGGATAATCGGTATCGCGCCGACATACGCACGCTCAGATATGTCATCGTGCCCACGCGCTCATTGCATAATTCGACACACGTATTTCATGGCGCTTGCGAATCGAGCCCACGCTAGGCTACCCAGCAGCGCGGAGAGGTGGCCGAGCGGTTGAAGGCGGCGGTCTCGAAAACCGTTTTAGGGGTTAAGCCTCTAACGTGGGTTCGAATCCCACCCTCTCCGCCTCCTGGTGGTCAACTCGGTTCGCAATTGGGGCGCCACTCCCAGCCATCGCACGAACCCGCGTTACACGTGGGTTTTCGACGCGTG
>Ga0335396_10000339_pt1 | contig 63926 bp, 52 predicted proteins | sample FRY02_FD_205743 | JGI IMG/M metagenome (GOLD analysis project Ga0335396, IMG submission 205743) | Freshwater microbial communities from Lake Fryxell liftoff mats and glacier meltwater in Antarctica - FRY-02 (spades assembly) (version 2) | ecosystem: Environmental > Aquatic > Freshwater > Ice >...
CTTTTTTGGGCGTTTGTCTATAATATTGTCGGTATTCCATTGGCTGCTGGACTTTTCTATCCAATCCTACTTAACCCTATGTTTGCTGGTGCGGCGATGGCTTTTTCTAGTGTAAGTGTTGTATTGAATAGCTTGAGATTGAAATGGAAGAAACTGTAGATTTATCTTTTATATACTTATACTTTATGAAACACATTATCAAAAATATCACGATACCTTACTTTATTATTTTGATGTATTATCTCGGGATTGGATTTATATCGGGGGCTATGTCACATATATTTTTGTGATTTAAGAGAAATGTTATAATGGCATCTATCGGTATTGTTCTTTTTGTGATTGGTGCATTGCTGAATGAGATATATATAAAAAAAACAGATTTTACGGAAAAACCATACTTTATTATTGGTAAATTGATACTTTATTCATTTATTTTTTCTCTTGGTATTGGAATGGTAAGTGGTTGAGTTCAGCACTTTTTAGATGTACCTAAAGTTGCGTCTGTATTAATTCCTCTTTGAATTACGTTATCATTGTTTGCTTATGTCCTTAAAGAAGAAGTATATCTATCTACAAAAGATAAATGGCTTTTTGTTTGAAAAGTATTTATTATTGTTGTTCCATTAGCTATTGTTTTATATTTTGTTGCTCAAAGTAATTTACAATTTATAGGTTCTCATTAACAAGATACTTTATTTATTAAAAGTATAATGTACAATCATATTATTTATGTTAAAGGTATGCACTGTCGTAGTTGTGAAGTTCTACTTCAAGATGTTTTGTCTGAGTATCCGGGTATTTTTAATATAAAAATTAGTCATTATCGTGGCACAATAACATTTTGTTCTGAGAAAGTTATTTCATTGCCTGAGATAAAAAAAATCATTACCAAAAATGGATATACTATTGGTCAGACGCCTAGATCATTTTTTACTACAGATCCTGCAGTACGAACTGATGTCGCTATTACAACGATTGTTATTACTGTTGTATGAATTATACTCACAACAACTGATATTGCCGATGTATTTTCTTTCTCTGTGGAACGCGCTTCATGATTCTCGTGAATGTTAGTTGTATGATTGATTGCATGATTTAGTAGTTGTATGGCAGTAGTTGGATGAGTTATTTTGTCCTTAGCGGGTAAGTGGTCTCAGGAGCATCAACAGCAAACTTCTTTCCAAAAATTTATACCACAGGCATATTTTCATGGAGGAAGATTGTTGTGATTCGCTTTATTTGGGTGATTGCTTGGTTTGTTATGATCTGCATTGCAGATCAATGATCGAGGATATATGATACTCTTTGTCATTGTTTGAATTATAATGTTATTATCAGGGTTGCAACTTACGCAATTATTCCCTCGTATTGCATCGTATCATATTTGATTTCCTCAGGGGATTCAAAAATATCTCAGGAAATGGGGAAAGGATAGATGAATGTATATAGAATCCGGTCTTGCTGGGATGGCTACATTTTTTCTTCCCTGTTGATTTACTATCATAGCGCAAGCATATGCTGCGGCTACTGGTGATTTCTTTTTATGATCGTTTGTTATGGTAGGATTTGCGTTATGAACGCTTCCAGGATTGTTGTCTATTGGTTGATTAACAACAGTCTTACAGTGAAGATGGGGGAAAACTATATTTAGATGATTATGAGTCTTACTTGTTCTGTTTTCACTCTATAACTTTGGTCTTGCTAAAAATTATATTATTGCCCTACAACCTTCAGCATCAATTATTGGAACTCAAACAGTCTCTGAAGATGAGAAACCATTGGTACAGATATCTCTTGTCCAAGATGCTCGTGGATATACTCCTGATCGCATTACTATTCCCAAAAATAGTAAGATTGAACTTAGTATAGATTCTCAAGATCAATATACATGTGCCAGTTCGTTCTGGATACCTTCGAAGGATGTAAGAACCTTACTTAATCCTTGAAATAATGTTATCTCTTTTAGTACTGATAATGAAGATGAAATAATTTTTGGTTGTAGTATGATGATGTATAGATGACAGTTCCTAGTCCAATAATATTTTATATTTTTACACATATAGTATGAAAAAAAATCGAGTAATTGGTATAGGTGTATTGGTTATAGCTTTAGTTATATTATGATTGTTTGACTGGTATAAGTATGGTACTTTTATGCACTCATGATGGATGCAAAATATGATGGGGCATATGTCTATTTGAGATAGAGGCATGATGCAACATGCAGGTATTTCTTCAGAAGAAGAATTTATAAAACACATGATTCCACATCATCAAGAAGCCGTAGATACATCATCAAGACTTAATACTATTACACAAGATCCAAAAATTAAAAAGCTCACAGCAGATATTGTCTCAGCACAACAAAAAGAAATAACAATGATGCAGGGTCGACTAAAAGAGTGGTATAGTACAGGTATAGTACAGGTTGTTTATCAGCCTATGATGAGAGATACGTCAACCCTCAGCTCAATTACTACTATCGAAGAAATATGGCTAGAAGATATGATACAACATCATATGGGAGCAGTTATGATGGCAAAAGAAGTTTTGAGGCTCAATCCAAGACCTGAAGTAACATCCTTTGCACAAGAGGTTATAAATGTACAAATGCAGGAAATTATGTTTATGCGTAAATTGTTGAAAAATCACTAAGACGTTGTTTCAGCAGTTATTTTGACTATAGCAAATCGTCTGATGACTTCGATGGCTTTGGTGATTATTTTTTTTTGACAAGTTCTTTATATGATGGATCTATATTTATAAGAGCATTAGCTAGTTCTTCTCTTGCTAAAAATATCCTTGATTTTACTGTTCCTATTGGAATTTTCAATATATCAGCAATTTCTTTGTATTTATATCCCTCTATAGATAGCTTTATTGCTTCTTTTGAATTTTCTTTAAGCTTATTTATTGCTTCTTGGATTGTGTTTATCGCAAATGATGATTCTGCCTTATTTACTGCTGATTGTTTAGTGACTACTTCTCGATATGTCTCTTGAGTGATGTTTATTGTTGGTCTTATTTGTTTTTTTCTATAGTCATTTATAAATAGACGTATTATTATTGTCTTAAGTAAAGCTGTAGGATTTTTCCAATTTAAGGTTTCTTTACTTTTCCAAACATTACATCGAGCTTGCTGTACAAGTTCTTCAGCGTCTTCTCTTGATTCTGTTAGGTTGTATGCATAGTTTGTTAGTTTTATTTTTAGTGCATTATCCGCAAAGCTCTTTTCTATTTCTTTTCCTATATTTATATTCTCTTGATGGGTTTTTGCTGTATTCATTATCTACTTATTATATAAATATGTTTTATTATATACATTTCCTTCTTTTTGGCAATAGATTTTTGTGACTTGCAAATATTATCTATATAACTATATTTTGTGTTGTTTTATTTTTGTTGTATTGTTATGAAAAGAAATTTTTTGATTGGTTGAGGTGTTGTTTTTGTCGTATTGATTATTTTGTTTTTTGCTTTGAAACCTAAGGCACCAGATTTTTGATCAATTGCTGTAGTTACGCAGGATGAGAGTGCTGTATTGCAACTTCCAGAGTTGGGTGAGAATGTTAGACGTTATATGCTTGAACCAAACAGTCAACTTACTTGGACTGGCCGTAAGGTAGGTGGATATCACGAAGGAACAGTAGATATATCTCAAGGGGCGTTTGTGATTGATGATGCTGGTGTTGCTGCGGGGAAGTTTATTATTGATATGAAAACTATTGCAATTAATGATATGGAGTCATCTAATCCTATGTATAACCAGTTACTTGATCATTTGAAAGACGGATTTTTTTCTGTGGATGACTATCCTACTGCTGAGTTTGATTTGAAACAAGCAATTAAAAAATCTGGAGGGATCTATGAAATTGTTGGAAATCTAAAATTGAAATGAGTGAGCAGAGAAATCACTTTTCCAGCTCAAGTTACAATCACGGAAGATGTCATGACAGCTAAAGCAAACTTCTTTGTGGATAGAACACAGTGGGGTATAGATGAGGTGATACAAATTGCTGATAAGTACATTGAGTTTGGTGCAGACTTTTCATTTGAAAGATTGTAATATTATTTAATTGTTTCTCATATAAAAAATCCCGACTAGTCGGGATTTTTTAATTAACTCCATGGATGAATACATAGGGAATATTTTGTCGTGTATGACTGATTATTTTGGGGTTAAGGACTTTAAATGTCTTGTTGAATAATGGTGGATAATAGCTTATTCAACGAAATATAGTTCATTGATCTGTTAATCTTTTGATTGTTGCTAGTGCTTGTGTGTGTTTAACAAATGCCATATAGGGTAGGGTTGATATGATTAGATCTATTTTTCCAATACGATTTGTGTCTATTATTTTTTCTAAGTTTTCTATGCTTCAATATATAAAGTGCATGTTTTCTACTCAATTATATTTTTTCTGTAGATTATCTATGTATTCTTGTTCTAGGTCTATACCATAATATTTTTTTTGGTTATTTAATTTTTCAGCTATATGTTTTGTTACTGGTCAAGTTCCTGGTCACAATTCTACTACTGTTTTTACGGATTCTCGTTGTATTGATTCGCAGATCATGTTAGCGGTTTTGTTTGTTGTTGGTCGTATAGATGCGTTTTGTAGAGGATTTTGTATAAATTTTGAAAGAAAATATATATTTTCTTTGAATTTGTCAAAATTTCATTCTCACTTATTTCTCATATACTTTGTCGGTGATTGGTCAAAGATTTTTTACTTTATTGACTATTCTTCTAAAAACATCCATTGGAATAGCTGGATCAATTGGCTTTCCTTTGTCTACTTCTTTGTGAGCAATGAGTCTATTTCCTAGTTCTGTTCAACTTAAATCAGCATTTTTTAACATAGCTTGTCATCCTACATCTATTTGATACTCTTTTCAGATAAATACTACTAGATCTATGAGAGATAATAACATTTTACTTGAATAGTATTTGTCTGACATAAGGCTGATTCATATACTTCCTCTGTTGTGTCCAAGTGCGTGTGCCCCAACTGTGTGCATGCCTCATCTTCTTCATTCGTAGATATTTCCTTCACCGTCGATAAGGAAGTGATATCCTATATCTCATCGTCATAATGTTCTCCCGTGATATCTCTGGAGTGATTGCATATATTCTTGCCCTGCTTGTGCTGTGGCTTGGTATCATCCTGCTGTATGATGAATAATGATCCTATCGGCTGGAAAATATTCTAAGGGCCTTCGTATTCCATTCACGCTGTGCATAACTGTTCTGGGTTTGTCTATGGGTTCAAAATTTTTTGTATAATTTGCTCTAATGGTATTAACATTTTTTGGGGTGTGTCCACTGGGATTACTTGGAGTAGCTGTTCAAGTGCTTGGTGGTATTGGCATACTCATACTTTCGTCTGCTCATCGCTGTGATCTACTTATGATTTTACTTGATTTGGTGAGGTCTTTTCCGAGTGTGTTGAGAAAAAATCGATCTCTTCCCGCTAATTCATTTAGTTTGTTTGGTTTGGTAAAACAATAGTCGGACAACATCGCTAACGGATAATTTGTGTCGCTATTGTAATTAATACTGTAAAATTCTGCTGCGGGAAGTCTATTGTTGAGTAGTGCTTTGATAACATAGTTTTCTCTAGGGCTTTGTTTGTAGATGGTTTTTATCTTCTGGACAAATTTTTCATCATATCCTATAAAAAATGAGGATATGCGATCAAACGTTGTATTAAACGCCTGGACTTGGTTATCATTGGCATTGGTTATTTGTATTTTTTTGTCGGGAGTGCATTGTATCATTGCTATTACTCCAGGTTCGATATCTGGTATAGTTCCTTGTATCTGTGTTTTTTCTATTTTGCTTGCTATAAGATTTGTTTGTGTGTCGCTAACAATGATATCGTTTGCTGTTATTTCGCTAATGACAAAAGGTCTTGCATCAAAACCATAACTTGTCGCTATTGATAAGCAGAGAATGAGCATAAATAGTATAGAGTGTTTCATTGTATCTGCTATTGTAGTAAAATTAGCTTTGCTTATACATAAATATGTTATACAATCCAATGCTTTTTTGTTTGATGTTTTATTTGTCGATAAGAGAATGTGATTTCTTCTTACCAAGACGCTAGTTAAAGAATTTCTTCAATGTCCCAAATATGCTCGATGGCATATAAACCGTAAAGATGTCCATACAACTATTCAGAAAGAACTCTATGGCAATATGGATATGGCTAGGCTTTGACAAGATGTAGAAGATATGTTTCTTGCCCGCTATGATAGTTACTTTTCTGTATGAGATCCTTTTGATGCGAACGGTACTATGAATGCAGTTGCTCGTGGTGAAACTGTCATCTATCAGCCAGTTTTTATGGTGGATAATCTGTATGTAAGATGAGACTTGCTGGTTAAAAATGATAAATGATTGTATGATATTATTGAGATAAAAAGTAAAAATGCTATCAAAGGAAAATCTGTCTGAGCGCCGATTTATGATGATTTGATGTATGATATTAGTTTTCAACACTATGTGGTTTCTAAAGTTTTGTGATCGCAGTTCTCTGGTAATATATCTTTGGTTTATATGAATAGGGATTTTGTAAAAAATGGACCAGTAGATCCAGAATCGCTTTTTGTCCAAGAAAATTGTCGTGATAATGTTTTATCGGGAATTGTTATTTCATCGTTGATCTATACTTTATCACAGGTAATGTTGCTGGATGAGCAATTATTTGATATGCAATATCCTTATGCTTGAGAAAATCCTTTATTATACTTTGGTCATACTATGCCCAACAAAAGTATTTTTTCTATCAAATGACGATATGCTATTAAGCCTTTTCTTATGGATTGGTATCGTATGGAAAAGAGAATGGTTTCGGATCTAATGGATGCTGATATTGTATCTTTACAATCTTCAAATAGTACTGGACAGGCTGCTGCTACCTATATTTCTCGCATGCAAGAAGGAGTCCCAGTTATAGATACGCAAGCTATTAGACAAATATTGGATGGTTTGGTTTTTCCCTTGTGTTTTTATGATTATGAAACCGTTTCAACACCGATTCCTTTATTTGATGGCTATCGTCCATGGCAACAAGTTGTTGTGCAATACTCTATGCATATTGTCTATGAGGATGGGACTATTGAGCATAAACAGTCAATTATGCAATCATGAGATACTACCAATGAAAAAGTTATCCAAGATTTTGTTCGTGATATAGGTAATGGCTATGGAGCTTATATTGTCTGGAATAAATCATTTGAAAATGGAAGAAATAGTGATATTGGTCAGCTACACCCTGCCTATGCAGATATATTTACTTCAATCAACGAAAAAACATTTGATCTAATGGATATATTTAAAAATAATCTCTATTTTCATCCAAACTTTGGATGATCGGCTTCAATCAAAAAAGTACTTCCTGTTCTCACCGATATAAGCTATGCTAATCTGGCAGTAGGGGATGGTGGGACTGCTACTGATTTGTTACAAAAAATTATTAGATGAAAGTTAGATAAATCACTTATAGATACAACTATTGCAGATTTATGTACATATTGTACACAAGATACTTGGGCTATGGTGGAGATATGGAAAAAATTGCATCAAGATACTTAGACTACCTGTATATCTGCTGTTTTTTCTAATATTTCTTTATATTTTTTAGTTATATTCTTGTGCTTCGGATCTATAGATTCTTGCAACTTCTTGTATCTTTTACCAACATATAGCCTTACCATCTTATATGTTCTGGTATCTAGTGTTTTTTGATTAAGATTTTTTTGTGCATATTCCATCACTTCATATAATGTTTCTGGATCATTTGTTATTATTACTTCTTTTTCTCGTATTATCCTTAAGTATTCAGCCATAATATTTCCATTTATTTTTTTCATTCTTGCTGGATTGTTTTTCGTGTAGATAGGATTTATTGTTTTTGTCTGTTTCCATATCTCAATCCATTTCTCGTATCCTATGCCATATATGTGGATTTTTTCTAATTCCTCTATAGTCTCTTTTGTTGTATTTGTAAATACCTCTTTTATCTTGATTTCGCTCTGTAATGCTTCTGTTTCCCGGTTTTGCTCTGTTGTCCTATAAACAATAGCTCAGTTATTATATTGTATCCATTTAATCAAGGCATGTTTTTTAGCTATTACGATATAAATAGTCCCACTTTGTCTTTTTTCTCTTAAAAAGCAACATCATTTTATTGTTTTATCGTGTATGTATATATTCTGTGCAGTTTATACTTTTTTTTGGTTCTTTTTCAAAGTCCTAATTTGCTTTAATTCATACTAAAAAATAATTTTTTGATTTTTGTCAAATCTATTTGGTCTGTGTATGCGGTCTTTTTTGTTTTGTTTTGATGTTTTGTGTATACTCTAGTTGTATTTTATTCTCTATCGTCTTAGGATGTTTCGTTTATTGAGTCTATGATTTCTTTCTTTCTTGTTATTCTTTTGAGCTGTTATAGCTGCTGAATTACAAGTTAAGCCTTTGTATTCTGATAAGAGGTTCCCACCTATAGATAAGTTGCATGCTGGTTGTATGCAAAATGCTGATATCACTCTAGCCACTGAACTGGATATTAAAGAGATACGTGTAGTATTGCAATTTGATCCTGAGAAAATTGATATTCTTCGTATATTGCCAGATAATAAAAACAGAGATGAAGTCATAGATTATGATATCAAATACGGAGAAATTTCTTATAGCCATAAAAATATGGTTTACAATCCTTGGTATGAAATTAAAGTATTTTCTATGATGTTTAACTCAAAGAAAGATATCTCCGGAGTTGATTTTGTCTTTGGTTCTGGTTCGTATGCAGTAACTCAATGAGGGCAACGTATCAATCTAACATGAAAGGCAAATATTCCGTTTGCTAATGTTCCAGAATGTGATCCTGATATTATTCCTCCAAGTGTTACTTTGATTAGGCCTATTCCGTCTGAATCAGGTATTACTTTAGATTCTTTGTTTGTTTTTGAAATTAAAGATATTGGTAAATGATATGATCCAGAAAGTATTTATATTCTTATTGGTCAAGATACATATACTATCAATACACCAGGAGTTGCATTTAGCGGAGAATATCTTGTTGTACAGCCTAAAACTTGGTTACCTGTAGGATCAGAGATAGAAGTAAAAGTGTCAGTTTCCGATCTTCAAGCATTTTGATGAACTAATAAAACTGCAAAGACTTTTACTATAAATACTGCCCAGTCAGTAGTACTAGATGATAATATAAGTCCTATGGAATTGAAGCAAAGATCTCGTGAATTACGTCAAAATCAATGATCGAGTGAAGAATGTAGATTGCTTCAATCACTGCAGTGATTTATTGCAGAAGATAATAGACAAATGATTGAAGATGTTGCTGCAAAAATAGAATGTGAATTGGTTCTTGCAGTTGAATCTGAATTGTCAGCTTCAGATAAAGCACATAATGCAGCATGAGTTCTTTTAGTACAAGAAAAGTGAGGGATATCATTATTTGCCATTACTGGATGGATATTGTTCTTTGTTACGCTTTTATTGAAATTACATTATTTCATTTCTTATAAAGAACATAAGAAACTGCTTGCTGAAAAAACTATTAAATCATTGTAAGCTTTTTCATAAGTTCTTGGATGTATCAACGTGTATCATTATTTTGAAAATTTATTTGTTTCAATAAGGCAGTCGCATCTTGGATGTAGACTGCTATTTTATTTCTTGCAAATTCTATTGCTCCGGATTCAGCAAACATGACTTTGAGGTCTTTTATTTGTTGTTGAGTCAGTGACTTCCCCATACAAGTTTGTAATAGATTTCTATATACTCAATTTTCGTGGTTTTGTATATAATTGGTTAGGATGGTTTGTTGTCATTCTTGAATATCATAAAATGTGGTTTTGTCTGTTTCAGTTTCTAGTATATCTATAAGATCATCACGTGTCTGATAAGCTAGTCATAATAGTTCTCCTATTTTCTGGAGAATGTGTATTTGTTCTTTCGATGCTCCAGCTCGTTGTGCACCAGCCATTAATGGTCTAGCAAAGGTATATCTTGCTGTTTTATAAAGATTTTTCCTTTCAATAGTTTCTCGTGATGCTTTTTCGCCTACAGAAAGGTCTACATCTATCATCTCACCTAATATTACTTCCTGTATCATAGTATGTACTGTGTTTTGTGTTATACTGTGATTCTGAGGTTTGCTGTTATATGGTTGCATTAGTATTTCATAGACTCGCGCTAAGAGTATATCTCAAGCTAATATAGCTTGTCATTCAGCTATTCTTCTGCTGATTTTTTGTTCTTGGAGGAAGTGATGAATGGTTGCTACATTGTGTCTTTTTTCTGCTTCATCTATAATGTCATCATGAATGAGCGCCATAGTGTGAAGTAGCTCAAATAACATTGCAAATTGCATAACATCGCTGTTGATTTCTTTTTGATAGATAGAATATCACATAAAAAAACAATAGGGTCTTATCCTTTTCCCTCCTGCAAAGGTTATAGTATGTATGTGTTGGAGTACTGATGCTAGTCTTTGATTTTGGACTATGTCCATAGATTGATTTATTTTACTGCTGAGATAGATATCAAGGTATGTATCAAAACTTTCTTTAAATGATTTTAGATCCATGGGATTTTTTTTATAAAAATATGTTTGTGATTGTATTTATTGGGCGCATACTTACAATGGAACTTGTATCATTTTAGTATTGATAATATGTGTTATGAAAACTGCTATTATATGATCATGATTTGGATGATTGGCTGCTGCTATTGTCTTGGCGAAAAAGGGACAACAGGTGACGGTTTATGAAAAAAACGAACAGTTGTGAGGTCGTGCTAGTGTTCGAGAAAAAGATGGGTTTCGTCGAGATATGGGACCAAGTTGGTATCTTATGCCTGATGCGTTTAAAATGTTTTTTGATGCTGTAGGAGAAAAGGTAGAAGAACATCTCTCGTTAGCAAAACTGACGCCAAGTTATAAGGTATTTTTCCATGGAGGTAAAACGACAGTTGATGTCTATGATGAATTAGAAAAAAATAGAGAGACATTTGAGAAACTGGAGCCAGGATCAACTGACGTACTTTCTGATTATATTGCCAAGTCAAAATATCAATATGAACTGGCCATGCGTGATTTTGTACCCAAAAACTATGATAGTATTTTTGATTTCTTTACTCGGCGTACGATGACTGAAGGATATAAACTTCACGTCTTTGAAAATATGCAAACGTATGCTGAACGTTATTTTAAGACTGTCGAAATGCAGAAAATTGTGCAGTATCCTCTTGTTTTCCTTGGTACAGCACCACAGGACGCTCCTGCATTATATAATATTATGACTTATGTTGATTTTGGTATGGGTGTCTGGTATCCACAATGATGAATCAATGAAGTGATACAGTCGCTCGTTCGTATAGCTAAAAAAAACGGTGTAATCTTTCATGTCAATGCAGAGATAGAGAAAATTGTTGTTACTAATGGAAAGGCTCAAGGCGTACAATTGGCTAGCGGTGAAGTGATTGCCTATGATACTGTTGTTAGTAATGCAGATATGCAGTGGACTGAAACAAAAATGCTTGATACCCAATATCAGACGTATCCAGCTTCATATTGGGAAAAAAAGGTCATGGCTCCAAGTGGCTTCGTCTTATATCTATGAGTGAAAGGTAAGATAAAAAACCTTGATCATCATACGCTTATTTTTGCTGATGATTGGGAGAAGAATTTTGGGGAAATATTTGGTTCGAAGATCCCACCATCGGATCCATCACTTTATATTTGTTGTCCTTCTAAAACCGATCCAAGTGTTGCTCCTGAATGAGATGAAAATTTGTTTATATTGGTTCCGTTCCCTGCAGGGATTACCATGACTGATGCTGAAGTTAAGAAATATAGAGACGAAACAATAGCGTTAGTAGAGAAAAATATTGGGGAGACTTTTTCTGATCGTATTGTGGTAGAAAGAATCTTTTGGAATAAGGATTTTTCTGATCGCTATCATGCATATAAAGGTACTGCGTTGTGATTAGCACACACATTGAAACAGACGGCTATCTTTAGACCAAACAATGTAAGCAAGAAAGTGAAAGGATTGTACTATGTAGGATGATATACCAATCCTGGTATTGGAATGCCAATGTGTTTGATTAGTGGTTTGTTGGTAGGAAAGAGGTTTGAATAATTGTACTTTATGATGTCTTTTGTATAAATAAGGTGAAAAATATAATTATTCCTATTATTGTATTGATTAAAGGAAATCGTTTGTAGATGGTAAATAATTCTTTCTTTCGTGAGATAGTTATGAGTATTATGTACACAGTCATTGCGATCAGACTTACTGGTCCGATGATAGTATATCATAGTATTCCTGCTATTATTCGACAGGTGAGACAGTAGACAAGCGTGCCATGTTTGCCGAGCATGGTTGCAGTGGTTTGTAAACTTGCTTTTTTGTCTGCTGCGATATCGGGAATGGCTGAGTATGCATGCATTGCCATACATCGCAAGGTCCCTGCGATTATTACTGTTGGATTTATGTGTGTTCATCATCAGAGAAAATATCCCAAAAGTCCAGGAATTATATAGAGTATATTGAATATCCCATCTATAAATGGAATAGTTTTAGCTCTAATAGGTTTGCTGGAATAGAAAATACCAAAAAACCGGAATATGATTAGTGCTATCAAAATAGACTGTCCTTGAGTGACAGCTCGGATTAAAAATGGAATATGGGTGCATGCGATCAATATTCGCATGGTTTTTTGTTTGTCTGGTGTGAGGAGGGATTCGTAGGATTGTTTTTTGGGATTGTTCTTATCGGTATCATAATCTGCGATATCGTTTACTCCATAGATGAGTAAATTTGCTGGTAGGGTAAAATATATGAGTCGTCAGAGAAACGATCGAGACAAAAAATCAGTTGGATGAGCTATAGTAGCTACATATCATAGTAAAAATGGGCCTATGAGATACAGTCGGAAACGGGGGCGAGAGAATTGTCGTATTTTTTGTAGGGTCATTATTTATTTTTTTATAAAACTATTATATTTTTTTACTGGAAATATGTGGTATGCCATAACTTGATATGCAATAATTTTACCTTTTTGTCGTTTATCTGTTCTTGCACTGTCTGCGAATACATTGTACTGGATCATCTCTATCTTATCCAGAATGGCTTCATAGAGTTTGCTTGCCAAAAGGACAGGAAGATGGGCATGTTCTGGGAGTAGCATAATACCTTGGTTTGCTTGTCTGTATAGTTGTCTACAGTGTGTGATTTGTTCTTGCATGAAGGCTTTGAAGTCGGAGTTTATTTGCTTTGTTTGACAAAAGTGAATGATGTCATTATGTGTCAAATGGTGTTCTTGTAATTTGTCTGATGGCATATAGATGCGTCAATATTCGGCATAATCTTCATAGATATCTCTTAGAAAGTTTGTGTACTGCATTGCTTCACCCAATAGACGAGCGGCTGGTAAAGCATGTGTAGGTGCTTGCAGGATATCACACATCATCAATCAAACGACTTCGGCTGATCCATACATATATCATTGGAGTTGTGTATAACTATTGTATCTATGGATATCACAATCTTGGATCATGGCTTTGAAAAAATCTTCTAGATAGGTGAGCTGTATGTTGTATTGTTTAAATAATGTTGCTGTTTCTCACCATTGTGGATGTTGTGTATTGTTTTCTTGTATAGCTTGAATGATGGTTCATTGTAGTTCTTGGAGTTGTTCTTTGGCTTGTATATAATGTTTTTTGTAGTCTGTTCATGGCTGGATTTCATCAACAATTTGGTCTGGTATTCTGACAAGCTTATACAGTTGCATGACTGCATTCTGTATTTCTTTTGGAAAAAAAAGCGTCGCATAATAGTAGCTTGTACCAAAACGTTGCATGATTTTACTAGGAGATCGTCACGAGAACATAAGTATTGCGTATATATAATAAGGGTTTGTTTTGTTATAGTGTTTTGCTATACAAAAGGAAGATTTATTTGTTGCACTATATATTATGTCGATATGGCAAACGATACTCAGATTTTATGAACCGGCAATTGCTAAAAAATGGGTTTTTATCAGATGAATTGTGCAATCTGTTCTTTTTGCATTGTTTGATGTGTTTACTATATTGATATTTAAGTGGATGGCTCAGTATGCTGAGTTGCAAGATATGGCTATGCTTTCAACTATTGCATGGGGATTCCTTATTGTATCGATAGGGTATACTATATGGAAGTACTTTATTAGACATCGATGATGGGCAGAGTGATATTATATGTTTAGAGAATACGTTTTGGATAACTATATGACAAAGTTTTTCCAATTGGACTATACTACGATAGAAAAATATGGTACAGGAAGATTGGTATATATTATTTCTAAGGGTGCGGATGAGTGGGTGGATGCGATTGTTAAGACAATGTATAGTTTTATTGATGTGATTATTAAATTATTGTTCTTTGTTATTGTTATGGGAATGATAAATATCTGGTATGGTGTATTCTTTATCGTACTGTATATAGTGATGTTGTCTATTGTCTATGCTCTGAATAATGGAGCATTGTCATGGAGAGAAGCTCGTAGAGCTTCAGAGGAACTAGTTTCAAAACAAATAGTTCGCATGATTATGAGCAAGCAAGAGGTACTACAGTCACAGAAAGAGCAACAAGAAATAACAAGATTGCGAGATCAAAATAGATCTTCACATCAAGCAAATATTAAAACCAATGATTATATTTGGGCGATGTTTAATGTTCCGTTGGTGATGATTTATGTTACGATTATTGTCATATTGTTTCTTGCTGTAGATACGATGCGCCTTGGTACTTTTGTTTTTTCTGATTTTGTTGTGATGACAACGATGATTTGATATCTTACTTCGTCTGTGATGTGGTCAACAGAGGTTTTTAAAGATATAAGCAAAAACTTTACTTATATTCAAAAAATTTGGTCGTTTTTTGCACAAAGTAAAAAAATGCATGGCTATGCTACGGGCAAAAAGTTTGTCTATAAGCAGGGGGATGTAATCCTCGACAATATATCTTTTGCTTATGATGAAGGAAATGTAGTTTTGTCTGATTTTTCTTGTCATATTGTATGAGGAAAGAAGACTGCACTAGTCGGAGTAAGTGGATGAGGTAAATCTACTTTGGTTAAATTGATCGCCGGTTATTTACAGCCAGATAGTGGATCTGTAACGATTGATACACAAGATTTATCAAAAACAGCATTGAAAACATATTATCCTCATGTGGGATATCTTACGCAAGATCCATCAGTTTTTGACGGGACGGTGTATGATAATCTGATCTATGCGTTGGACAAAAAGCCAAGCGATAAGAAACTTCGTGAAGCGATACTGAATGCGTGATGTGATTTTATTGATACACTGCCGAAGGGATTAGATACGGAGATAGGTGAGCGTGGTGTTCGTCTATCCTGAGGACAAAGACAGCGTCTGGCGATAGCGAGGATTTTCTTGAAAGATCCTGAGATTGTTTTGCTTGATGAGCCAACAAGTGCATTGGATAGTATTAGTGAAGAAAGGATTTCGCAGGCATTGCATAAACTTTTTGCTGGGAGGACTGTTGTGGTTATCGCACATAGATTGCAGACAGTAAAAGAAGCTGATCATATTATTGTTGTAGGGGATGGTGTGGTTGTGGAGAGTGGAACACATGCGGTATTGGTTAAGAAAAAATGAGCATATGCAAAGATGTTGGAGCTTCAAACTAGCTTCTAATGCGGTATAAATCCCGATTTAGTGGGACTGGAGTTGCAGACGAGTTTTTAATGATTAGTCTGTAGTGGATATTCTGTCAAGAATATTTTTGACAGAAAGTCTTGCTTTTGTTAAAAAGATGTGTATAAGGCTAATGTTTTCTAAGATTGCTTCGTCACTTTGCTTCTCGCAAAGACGGGATCTTGTTTATTCTGTGTTATAGTTATGCCTATCCAAAAAGTTACGACTTTTGCAACGGTTGGATTACAATGATTTCCTATACAGGTGGAAGCAGATGCTAATAGGGCACTGCCGACCATAGAAATCATTTGATTGCCTGATGCTGCGATTAAGGAATCTAAAGAGCGCATCAGAGCAACATTTCGTAATGTATGAGTAGATTTGCCGCAACGTAAGATTGTGCTCAATCTTGCTCCGTCAGATATCAAAAAAGTTGGAACAAGTTTTGATTTGCCTATGGCGATGGCGATTTTGCTTCTTATCTATGAAGGGAAGGTTTCTCATGCTGACAAACTACCTAAATTTTTGTTCTTTGGCGAGTTGTGATTGGATGGTTCATTGAGGAGAGTTGATGGATTGCTTCCATCGGTACTGAGTGCCGTACAACAGTGATATAAGCATTTTTTTGTGCCAGAAGAAAATAAATATGAATTGGAATATATACCTGGTATATGTATCTATCCGTTGCAACACTTTTCACAGGTTGTGGATTATTTTGTCCATGGTGGAGAGATTCCTTGTATTGCAGATAGTAAGAGTGTTGAGGATTTGTACAGTAGAGTGCTAGAGTATCCTGTTGATTTTGCTGATATAAAATGACATCTATTACCAAAACGTGCTTTGGCGATTGCTGCTGCTGGGTTACATAATATACTTATGGTTTGATCTCCAGGGAGTTGAAAAACCTTGTTGGCTAAATGAATGCAGTCGATTTTGCCTCCATTGGGATTTGAGGAGATACTTGAAGTGAGTCAGATTTATTCATTGGTTGGAAAACTTGGGAAAGATCATCCATTGATTGTGGATAGACCATTTCGTCAGGTTCATCATACTGCGTCAAAAGTATCGATAATTGGTTGATGACAGCAGTTGAAGCCTGGAGAGATCAGTCTTGCGCATAAGGGGATATTGTTTTTTGATGAGTTGCCTGAATTCCCTAGGGAGGTTTTGGAAGTCTTAAGACAACCACTAGAGGATAAATCGATCAATATCTCTCGTGCGAGTGGTTCGGTATCCTATCCTGCCAATGTGATGTTTATTGCAACGATGAACCCGTCTCCATGTGGGTATTACAAAGATCCTGAGATTGAATGTAAGTCGTCATTGCATGATATCAAAAGGTATCAATCAAAGATTTCTGGCCCGTTGATGGATAGAATTGATATGATTTTGGAAATACCTCGTGAAAAGATAGATAGATTGCTCGACGTTGAGAAATCAGAAAGTTCTGCTGTTGTAAGAGAAAGAGTTATCAGTGCTTGGAGAAAACAACAAGAAAGATTTGCTGGGACTGATATAGTAAGTAATGCTGATATATGACCTAAGCATATTGATCAGTTTATTCCGTTAGGACAACAAGCAAAAGATTTTTTGACAACAGCAGCACAAAAGATGCATTTATCTTGAAGAGTTATCCATAGGATGATGAAATTGGCTAGAACCATAGCTGATTATGAGTGAGTAGACCAAGTTTGAGTGTCGCATTTGGCTGAAGCGATGCAGTATAGAAGTAAAACGATGTTCGTCGATGGGGATATGTAGAACAATATAAAAGATACATTATATTATAGAGTTTCTTCGTTTATTTTATATTTTTTTTTATTTTGTCAACTTCTTGTGTTGATGTGTTGTGTATAATTTGCAATATAGGTCCTTTGATTGTATAATTAAGTATATTTATTTACTATGATTATCCATGAAGAAAAATATGAATATTATTTTATTAGGACTGGTATGTAGCTTGTTTGTTTTTGGCTGATTAGCTAATGCACAGACTACATGATCCTCGGTTTACACATATTTAAATCAAATTATTTCTTGAGTACCTACTTTTTGATATCCACTGGGGGTAAATATTTCAGTGCAATCAGTTTCATCAACATGAGTTATCTTTAGTTCACCTATTATTCGTGATGATTCTAATCAAGATGTTAAAAAATATGTTCTTTGGTATGGGCCATATGCATTTAGCCAGTTACTTAATGGATGATCTAGCATATCTACATCAGATTTTGATTTAAAAGAATTTAACTATCCTTCATTCAGCTGAACTACATTTACAATCCCATTAAATTTGACGGATTGAATTTCCGCAACACAAACATATTATGCTACAGTTATCCCTGTAGCGTCAGATGGTTCTTTGGGAGAAATGTCTGGTCCAGATGTTTGTTTTAAACTCCAAGGATGATTATATGCCGAATGATTGGCTTGTTCTTCACTTGGATCAGGAACAACACATAGCTCTGCTGGAGCGAATATGGCATTAGCAAATATATCCAATACTTGTAATGGAAATCAGATTACTCTTACTTGGACAGCAGTTCCATGAGCAGATAAGGTAAAAATTTATAAAGTTCTTAATAATAATCAACCTGCTCAGTTGATTGTAGATAAGTCAATGTCAGCTGGTACTCATATATATACATTACCAAATCCAGTAGCTCCTGAGGTAGTAAGATTCGTTCCTACTACAGCAAATGGTACTCCTTCATGAACACAAAAAGATTATACATTGAAATTATGTAATCAAACAACAACTCCTACAACGCCAACAACACCAACACCAACAACTCCAGGTGTCCCTATTGTTCCAAAGGTATGACCTGAAGAGGATATAGCATATGTATTGCTTATTAGTTTGTTTATATACGGTTTGGTAAGATACGCAAGATATAGAAAAGCAAAACATTAGTATCGTTTTGTTGTTGAAAAAAGCCCCATCTGGGGCTTTTTTTATTGTTCTCGTTGTGTCTTATATTCGTGATGAAAATGCTTGTAATAGATAGCAAAGCATATTCCAAATAGTAACATGCTGGGATAGACTATCATTCTATCAACAAAACTATGGAGGAAGAATCATTCTATACTTAGTCAAAACAATCCTATAGCAAGTGTGACGATTACTCGGCTTCGATATTTTTGTTCTTTGGTAAGTTTATCATGTTGTAATTTACGATAACTGCGATAGCCTAATATTTGTAGCCAGAGATACAGATACATCCATCCTCCAAATCCAATAATTCCATATTCTAGTCGTATCTGGAGGTATTGGTTTTCAGGATTGTAGTTTTGTATATCTTTACGATGATGTGATGCTGGTCAGGCTATTCATGGTCATCGACCTATGATAGGTTTTTCGCTGACTTTTTGTATGGCAGTGAGAGTATGTTTTATATGTCCAAGATTTGAGAAACTTCTATTGACTATATCATCTTTAGCCCGATACGTAAATCCTGCTAGAAATACCAATCAAGGTAAAAATCCATAGAGAATAAGTTTTTTCATGTTTTGTGTATTCATAATCAGTAAGATGATTGCTGTTTGTATAATCCATGCGATCCATGCTGCTCTTGATAGAGTAGACAATATATTAAGTCCATATATTGATCATCGTAGTATCTGTGTCTGTCGTCATTTATTCTTTATAGCTACTAAGAAAAACAATGGCCAAAACATAATTAAGAACATTCACCGATGAATTGGTCTTTCAAAAAGAAATTGGTTGCGGACCATTCATTGGGTTATATTGCTATAGTAGGCAGCTGGCGGTTGTTGTCCGACTTGTCATTCAAATACTCGTTTATTATAGCCAAATAATTCAATGAACGCAGGAAGAAAATATACAAGCCATCGCCAAACAAGTCCTCAAATGAGCATATACTTGATAGCTTTGATATATCGCTTTTCTCGTGATATACTACCATCTTTGATAAAAAATACTGCTAATACAAATCATATGATAAACAAGGCGAATCCAGCCATACTATATCTGAGTGACATAATGGTTGTTGTTAACCCACTATTTGTTAATACTGTTCATAAAAAAAGAATAAAAAGGCATGTTATCGTAAATATGATAGTATATTTTTTTAGTGGAAATTCTTTCCAAAAGAGTTGTAGCTTATTGGATTTATGGTAGAATACACTTATGATAACCGCTATAGCTCCGATGATCCATAGTTCTTTCCATATTCGTATGATATTCCAGAATGTATTGTCTCGTCCGATCGCATAGGTAACAAAAGTATGCGCAATAAACTGAAGAATAAGTCCAATAAAAAATATTTTTATTGCAGTAGAAACTATGGAAGCTATGTTTTTTTTGAATAACATGACAATGTGTATTACGGTAAAAATAATTTATGGCAATAGAGGTATATTGAATTGGTAGAAAATTGCAATCATAGTTATAGCAGCAAGTATCCCTTGGATAAGTCGTGCCTTCATAACGATACTTGTCTCTTTGTGTCAGGCTTTTTCGTACATATGATGTAGTGGTGCAACCGAGAAAAGCTTCTTTTTCCATACTTTTCTTCGGAATATTTGTAAAGCACTAGATCCAGTCTCGACAATAAATATCGCAAATATACCAACAAAAGGAATTAATATGCCCATTCTCATGTTAAGTATGTATATAAGAGACGCGAGTAGTCATCATAAAGCAAATGCACCACTATCTCCCATAAATATCTTTGCGGGATTGATATTGTATCGCAAAAATGCTAGAAGTACGGCTATCAAAATTACGATGACGGTTGTTGCTATGTATGTTTGATAGAAGAATGTTGCGATAGCCATAGTGAGTAATATTATTGTCATCAATCATCCAGCTAGTCAATCCAGTCCATCGGTGATATTGATCGCGTTTACGATACTGATGGTAATGAAAAATGTTACTATAGGATATAATAGTCCGATATCTATTTTTCCTGCTATTGGTCGAAGATTGAGATAATCTATTCCTAGTCTACTGTAGAAAAACCAACTAATAAATCCAGCAATCAGGAACATACCAATGAGTTTCGCTTTAGCGCTTAGTCATTTGATCGCCCCATGTCATTTGACATTGAGATAGTCATCAATGAGTCCAAGGATACCCATGCTAAAAAATCCAAACAATATAATATAAGTCTCTTGTCTTGATATGAGTGAATTGTTTATAATATCATAATATTGTAGAACAAGTGATAATCCTATCATAATTACCATGATGATGAGAAACATCCCTCCTCAAAGATTTGGGGTACCTGTTTTGTGTTTATGAAGATCCACGAATATAGTTGCCTTTTCTCCAGTGATGGTTTCTTCACGGATGGTTTTTCCTACTTTCCGTCTCTTTAAGAGCATGATATACACTGGATATAGAGCCAATGCCAAGAAAAATGCTCACAATCCATAGATGATAATTGAATTTAGCTTTAGTAGCATACCTTCCTATAAAAGTATAAATTTTTTTTGTATTTTAGATATTAATGTTTTGGGGTCTGGATTACAAGATTAGTTAGCGAGTAAGTCTTTTTTTCGATTTTCGAGCATATGGTGCAGGTAGAGAATATTATGTAGCGACAATAATATTCATCATAACATCTCTTTTTCTCTTATGAGATGATGAATATAGGCTCTACTGTATTTATTGAGTCATGGTGATAATGTACTAAACGCAGAAAAATCTTTTTTATATTTTGTGTTAGTTATATGTATATTTCCTTCATCGGAGAACATCACACCATGTCTTCCCAATCTGGTTGCTAGCACACAGTCAAACATATCAAATCATTGTTCTATAGCATACATAATATCTTCTGGAGTCCCGATTCCCATTAAGTATCTTGGTTTATCTTTTGGTAATCTTGGTCAGGTAAAGGAAATAACTTCTTGTATTTTTTCTTTACTTTCTCCTACACTGACTCATCCAACGGCAATTCAATCAGTTGCAAATGGCGTGAGCGCTTGGATTGATTTTTCTCTTAAATCTAAATATGATCCTCATTGAATTATAGGAAATAATACTCAGCGAGATATATCATATTGTGGCATAAAATGATCAAATGCTCTTCTTGCCCAACGATGTGTTCTGTCCATGTGTTGATGTATTGTTTTTTTGTCTGCATTAGCAGGAGAACAGACATCAAGCATCATCATGATATCTGATCCAAAATTATTTTGGATATCTACAACATTTTCTGGTGTAAAAATATGTTTACTTCCATTGTATGGAGAACGAAAATCTACTCACTCTTCTTTGAGTTTCATAGAAACTGGATGAGATCCCATCGTTGTTTCTTTGTTTCAAAGCCCTAGACTAAATACTTGAAATCATCCACTATCAGTGAGTATTAATCAGGGTCGATTTTCAAATGTATGGAGTCATCAAGCTTCTTTTATTGTTGCGTCTCCAGGGCGTAAGTATAAATGAAAGGTATTTGCTAGGATGAGCTTTATGATATCATTATGTTCCCCTATTCGATAAGGATCTTGTAAAAGTTCTAGAAAAAGTCCTTTAATTGTTGCTTTTGTTCCAACTGGCATAAATATAGGAGTTTGTAGGGTAACTCAGTTCAAGGTTATGGTTCATACTCTTGCATTCCCGCGTTCTTTGCTTATGCTAAATCATAGTTTGGTCATTATCGTTTTATGAATAAACAACATGATGTCTACTATATATAAATCCATATTTTTCACAATAGCAATCATCGGGTGACTTATGTTTTCTTCTTTTGGATTTGCTCAAGAGGATGAGTTACTTCGTTGTGATGATGTTGTTTTTGCCCTTGTTGGTCCAGAAGCTGTTGTGCTTTGACATGACTATGCTTATTCTCTTTCTGTTGCTATTGTTAATTCTTCTAGTGCTGTGGCTGACTCACTTGAAAGAATTATAGTGCCACAAGATATTCTTTGATCTGCGAATATTCAATACGAGCTCCTTTTTAATTCTAGAGTGTTACAACGTTCTTCTGAACCTGAATTTCTTTATCAGTTCCCTCAATTGTGACAGCATACTCTCCGTGCAAAAGTAAACTACTGATCTTGTTCCTATGATTTGGAGAAAGATATTCAATCATATGATGCAATATATGCGTATATATGACCGTATATTGATGAATTTGGCGTGGGTATTATTCAAAATATGAGTCAAAGTAACCTATTTTTGCGTCCGTTTATTATTAATGATGATTCATTAAATTCGTCTACATCATTACTTTCTACTTTGAGGCAAAATTGGTCTTATATTGTGCATAGTAATGATATCTATTTTTCTATGAAAAATTATTCTATGATATTTGATATACTTCGTCTTATGCAACAGGACCCATCTGTTGATTTATCAACCAAAAATATATTTATTATTGATGACACAAATAAATCTATTGTCAGAAAATTTTTAGCAAGATTTATCAGAACAATAGATGGAACCAATATATTTGTTATATCTTCTCAGGAAGCAATGAATATATTTTTGCAGCTTTCTATAGGAAAAACATCATATGACCAAACGATGCTTGATTGATCTTTATTGCAAACCTCTACTTCAAAGTTTTCTTATTCATTTGGGTATATTGTAGATTATCTCCTCTTTCAATGATTCTCTTTGGATATGCTTGTTCTTCTTTTGCTTTGTGTATTTGCAGTGTTATTTATTGTTTTTTGTAAACAGGTTATTTGAATCTCTTCTTATGGCGTTTATTATCCTCTTATTTTCGCTCTTTCATTACACGTTGTTTGATTAAAAACATCACTCTTTCTTCTTGTGATGGCAGTTATCGCTAAGATGATTATTATTGCATTCACTCGTAGATTTACTCTCTTAGCAACTGCGAAACTAGGATTGCAGGCAGTGGTCTATATTTTTTTGACTATAATATGACTTGTTGTTCTCAATATGTTGGGACTTGTTGCTAATGATTTTGTTATATTTAGTAATCCAATGATCTTGCTTGCTTATATTATTATGGTTGTTATTGCTTCAAAAATATGGACAACTTGATTCACATCTATATCTATTAAGCAAATCTGATCTTTTGTTCTTTTCCTTATTGTATCTTACCTGTCATATCTTATTATCCAATCAGATTGATTGCGTCATATAGTATTATTATATCCTAGTTTTGTATTGTTCGCCATAGTTCTGCTTATTGCACTTTGAAGATATACAGGACTACAATTAATGGAGATTGTACGTTTTTGGCCCCTCATTCATCATCTGAGATCTAAAAAATAATTTTACTTCATCTATTCTTATGTTAGATAAAATACTACAACAACTTTCTGTCTTATATACTATGACTGATGCTTCTGGTATATTTCTATCATTGTTTGATGCAAAAGGAGAGCTTGTTTATTCACAATGAACACTGCAGACGACAAAATCTATGGAACAACTAATTCCTGTTTTATACAATTCTCTTGTCTGATCTAATACTGTTGTATCTATTGTTGTTGATGTCGTTAAAGATATTGTTGAACAGATAGATAAGGAAAAATTTGCTTGATTGGATATGTCGGCAGTAGGTATTTGTATTGTTGGTAATTGAATGAGTGGTGTTTTGCTTCCATGAACGATTGGTATACAGTCTAGTAAAGATGCTCTATCGGCACTTAAAAAAAAATATAATGTCACGGGAAAAATTCGTTTATATAGTTTTGCCACTGATAGAATAATTGTTCATTAATTTTATTTTTCTCTATTCCTATGTCTGGATCTCAAGATTCATTGGCTCGTGCAATTTGAGGGGTATTATGGAAGTGATATGAAGATTTGATGACAGCTATGTGATCATCAAAAAAGAAATGAGAAAAGCTTCCCCCACAACAAATTTCAGAATTAGTTTCTCGTTGGGAAGATAGTCTTGCTGATACAAAGAAAAAAAACGATTCTTTAGATTAATTGTTATATTTTTTGCTTTTCATAAAATTTCGAATAACGGGGCTTAGGTTCTCGTCACTTTTTACTTCGATGATAATATTTTCTCTTCGAAAAATAGGTATTTTTTGATTTGTACATCGTTTTTTAATTGACTTATTATGTATCTTATCGTTGTCCATATTGAAACGTCGATTCTTTACTGTTTTTTCTCCTACTGGTTGATCAAATAAATCCTGTATATTTTTCGGATGTTGCGCTGTTGTTATTTCCCAGAATTTTTTTGGTCCATTGATTATATAGATAGATTCTTGGCTTATGAAAAAATATGTGTGATTGATGTACTTGTGTCATTTGTTTTTTTTCTGCAGAAAATCGCTGAGCTCTTTGATGTTTTTTTTGTTCATATTGTTTTGTATATGTAGCTGTTTACAGAGTTTTTTTAGCAGAGTTGTTGTTATGTTTGTATGGTTAATCTCCCATCTATACGCTCGTTTAATATTTCGATGTTTGTACATTGGTATTGTTTCTATTAGTACTGGAGTATTATATTCTTGTGTACTCTCTATAGCCATATATATTTCAAGCATACTTTTTTCAAAAGAATTCTCCTCTTGCGTATTTTTGTGTGATAATTCTTTAAGCGATGTGAGTATTGTATGTCTTAATCTATTCCTTTTGGATACGGCTATGTCTTCATTTGTTTTATCGTAGCTGTAGAGTATATTTTGTATGTCACAGATATTCTGTATTTTGGTTTTTGACATTTTCAGCAATGGTCTTATAATATTTCATTGAATTAAATGGCTATTTCTTTCTACTCTTTGCATACTTATAAATCCATCTATAGCACATCCGCGTAGGAGGTTGAGAAATGTAGATTCTATGCGATCTGATAGATGGTGTCCAGTTATAAGATTGCTCATTTTATTCTTTTTCATATACGCTTGTATTTCTTCATACCTTCGTTTTCTTAATGATGCCTCTGTATTTTTTTTGTTAGTTTCCCTCTTCACAATATGTAACTGTAATGTAGGGATGTGTTTTTGTATACATTTCTGGTCATTGTTTTCTTTTCTGATACCATGATCACAATATATATAATGTAGGTTGTTTATATCTCGGTTTTTTTGTTTTCGATATTGTTGCATCACAAGAGATACATAGATGCTATCTGCTCATCATGATACTGCTATTAATGTTTTCTCTTCTAGTGTATATACTGTATCTAAAAACTCATATAGTTCCGTATCAACAGAAATGATTTCTTTTTTTATTGTCATGATTGACAATGATAAGTAAAATGTTATTATTGTTCGTGATTTTATTTTGTTCTTTTGTTATTATCTATGGGACAGGCTACTCGTATTAAAGTATCAGACTTACTTCTTACTATTTGACATATTGATGAAGTTGTTTTTTCATGATTGATGATTGCTAGTATTCTGTGATTGGACGATAGAGGTATTTCCTGAAAACTCCTCCTTCAATCAATAGACAATTCAACGATTATTGCAACACTAGAAGACATCAATTGTTATCTCCATGAGGAGTCAGATATTTCAGGGACTCCCTATATAAGAGATGTTGTCCTGGATCCTTTCTCTGCTTATTTTGTTATTGATTCAACTGTACAAACCTATAATGATGACGACGATTCTCCGATATTTTCTATTGATCCTAAAAGTTTTACTATTGATGTTGCCGAAATGGTCTATCAATCTATACTTTTAGATACTCCTTTTGTGAAACGTACTCCTGAAGAAGAAAAAGAATATATATTTGCAGAAGCAGATAATTTGGATGGTTTTGATAATGATGCTGGCTGACAGATCGTTTTTAGAAAAGCAAAATAATTATTGTTGTCGATTCTCGATAAATAGCTCTGGTGTATAGTTTCCTTCTAATAACTCAATTATCTTTGTTTCTTGTATTGCGTTGGTTAACGTGCTTTTGTCTCCTATATAAATGTCTCGATTATTGTTATCATATAATGATCATTGAATAAAGGGATCATTGATAGTGCTATTTGCTAATGTGCTTGCTGGGATTGTTCTGTTTCGTAATCATGCATTTATATTTACTAAACTTGCCTGTATATATGTTTCTAAAAACATCGTTATCCTACTTGAAATACTTTTTTTGTTTGTAATAAATCACCATCACCTTGCTGGATACCTATCTGTATATCGAAATGGATTGATTGTATAATCATTGATTGGAAAATATTTATCTATTTTGTTTATATCGGATAGTAATCCTATACGGCTATCTCAATAGTCGTATGAAAAAAGACACAGGCTCGGATACGTTTTACACATAGGATTTTCTCCAGCTAGTTTGTTACTTGTATTTATGAAGTCTGCAACATTTCGTGATTCCACTTTTGTGAAGTTTGGTATGTCGAGTAATGTTTTGATATTTTGCACTGCTGTTGGTCATTGCGCAAGATGCGATATGATATGATATAAAATGAAGAAATTATCTTCCATAATTTCTTTTCATTGTTTGAGGAAGCGGTTGTTTTGGCTACTAAACCCAAACAATATTGGGAAATGTCATCTTTTAGGTGATTCTCGTCATGTGACAATATTTAGTCGATCATCTATTGTCGCTGGATATGGTTTATTATTGTATGAATAAATTACCAGAGGATCTATGCTATGAGGGATGAACGTATATGTTTCTTTATCTATTATGCCACTAAGTGATGGATGATAGTATGGGGTTATTTTCTCTGCTATAGGAATAAATTTACTTTGTGGAGTAAATGATAACAGTATATCTGTGGGCACCAATATGATATCCATTTCTTCTTCATTGTAGATCCATTTTTCACCCAACGTGTTATATACATTTATATCGTTTGCTCTAAAAAAATTTACGGTTATTCCATTTTTTTCTTTTACTTCCTGTCCAATGACATCAAATCCTGAAGTAAATAAGAATTCAGGGATGAGGATATTTATGTTTTTTTTATCTTGTCCTTCAATGAGTATTTGATCAAAGTCGACTTCTCAGTTATCGCCTGATTTATTTATATTGCTTTCTCAATTTTTGGTTATTTCTGTACTGGTAGTGATGGATCCTTCTTTATTGTTTGGAAAAAAGGCAGATACCAGAAAATAGGCAGATATGATTAATCCAATAGCTCCAGCTAAAATAAATAACTTTCCTTGAGTTTTCTGCTCCATATTTAGAAGACAATAGTAAAGTTAGATCATTGTATACTTTTGTTTTGTGGCTTGTTGATCTGTATTTTTACCTCATATTTTCCTACTGTGCTTTGTCATTGTATATGTCGATGTGTATCGCTCATCTCTTCATCAGATACAATAGCGTACTCTAGGAAAGGGTAGACAAATCATGCTCTACTGATAGGCGCTTGTGTCATGGTGTATTGTAGATAGAGTTCTTCTATCTCTGGTGTATTGAATATATCTGTGAATACAATATCTTTTATATTATTCGCTCATGGTCATATGGTTGTATGTTCTGTTGTTTCTGTATTGTTGGTTATAGGATTGTAATTGTTTGCAAATTGTATCGTTGGTAGCGCTTGTGTATTGATTACATTTTCTCTTATATGCATATCATCATCTCCAATATATGTTGCTAGTTCTGTTTTAAATACTTGTGTCGTTGGTATGATTGAAAATTCGGATCATGCGACTACACCTCTTCGTTGTCGTAAAATAATTACATCATCATCTATTGCACTATTAGTATTACATATTGGATTATAGGTGTCGCATAACAACCCTGTTGCTTCATCTTGTTGTTCTTGTATGTATGGAGGAGTTCTTCGTTGTGTATTTATAAATGATCTTGCGGGTTGTTGACTATTGGTTGTTGTTGTGTAGAATATCTCTGGATCACTAGTATTGTTTACCTGTGTTGCTATAAAAATAGTATCTTGGGGACCAAAACTATTAAAATTATTGCTATCATTTGCAGCAAATATTTCTGGAACATTCCCTTTTCCTTCTTGTGGTATACGAGTTGTTTTTCCTTTTATTTCCCATTGTATTCCGTTATTGTCTTGCGCTACGATACCCATAGATGGATCACTAGAGTCACTTATTGGTCACCGTTGCGTAGCTCATTTTCGTCATCAAGCACCATCAAATCAAAATTGTTGTTGTTTTGTTACTAACAATGCTCTCTCAGTTGCAGCTATCGCTCAATAATATGCATTGTTATATGATTGAATATCGGATATATTTTGCATAAATGGGATAAATATAGCATAAATTCCTATGCTGAGTCAACTGATTATCATGAGCGAAATGATAGCAAATGCTATGATCATGTTTTTGTTTTTATAAAAAATTTATCTATTTATTATTGATTGTAACTCATGTACTACTGTATCTCGTATTTCTTTATTATCTGCTTCTACAGTAAATCTTATTTTATCTTCGGTATTGGATGCTCTTGCATTGAACCAATATGTATCGGTATAGACACTTATTCCATCCAAGCTTTCTTGTTTATACTGACTAAATGCGCTCTTAATGTTTTCTAATATTTTTTCTTTATCTTGTACGATTGTACTTTGGACCGGTCATTTATAATATTTTTTGTACTGATCTATCATGCTTTGTATATCATTATATGATTCAAGTTCTTTCATAATATAGTATTGTGCAATAAGCACTGATTCAACACATCATAGTTCACCAAACATATAATGTCAACTTACTTCTCCACCAGCGATAGCTCCAACTTCAATCATCTTGTTATTTATGAAAAATCTTCCTACCCTTGTTATTTGAGGATTTCCTTTGTTTTGTTTGATCGTTTCAGCCACTATTTTTGAACTCATGCAGTCGTATAGGCAGATAGCTTTGTCCTCTGTTGTATTTTGTAATATTTGTTTTGCTATGATTGCATAGAGTATATCACCAGGAATGATTTCTCCAGTATTAGAAATTATTCAGATTCTATCAGCATCTCCATCAAACATTATTCAAAATTCGGCACCTTGTTTTTGTACTTCTTCTATGAGTTGCTTATAGTTTTTTGCTTCTCCGGTATCTCATTCATGAGCAGGAAATGTACCATCGGGATAATCATTTATCATAGTGATGAGGTGGTTGTTTGCATAACTCTCGTAAAAAGTTTTTTCAAAACTAACTGCAGCTCCATTGCAGAAATCTACGACAAATTTATGATTTTTTTGTAATTGCGCTCGTTTTTGTTGGATGGAATCATAGTATCCTTGCACTTTCTTTGTTACAAGATCATCATTGGGCGTAAATAGTTGTGTTTCATGTGGAATAGTTTTACCTTTTCGGAAGTTATACGCTTGCATAAATATATCCTGTAGGTGAGTAGTGGCTGTTAGTGCTGCAGTTCTGTTGAAGCATTTTATTCCTACGTACTCGGCAGGATTGTGTGATGCAGTAAAAACGGCTGTCATGTCTCGATCTTTTTGTCCTATATAATAGGCTGCTGATGAGCTCGTTATTCCGTAGGGATAGTCTGCGCTTGCTGATATTCGTACTGAGTCTAGATATTTTATCCCTGCTTGTGTGAGTCCTATGATGTATTTATTTATAAGATCCTTATTTATTTTTCTTGTATCGCTACTTATGAGAATAGATGCATTCTCTCCATGTTTTTGCACTAGATCTTGCCCAGTTGCATATCCCATAATAAAACAAAAATATGCGTCAATATCTTCTCCAAATATTCCTCTAATATCATATGCTTTAAATGCTTTGCTATATTTTTCCATATATGTTTTTGTTGTAAATAAATTATTTTATGGGTTTGTAGCGTACTGGTCTCATTGTTATGTATAAGGGTATTCATAGTAATGGAGATAGGAATGTTACCATCAAAATTGCTATAAGTTGTAGTGCCGTGCTTTGTGTTCTTGCATGAATATCTCTACTTACTCGAACAATACTCAATATCCACAAAAAAATATAAAAACCTATCAAGCTTGATATGATTATCTCTAATCCATTGAATTGTGCCACTACATCTATTGGCATATTGTTTCCTGATCCTATGTTCTCCATATCTATGATTTTATACTAAAGATTTGTTTTTTATCTCTATAAAGTCGTTATTGTTTTTTAAGTCTTTGAGTAAGTAGTCTATCTGTGCTGGGCTTTTGTATTGTGATTCGATGATCATTTCTGTGGTTCAATCATCTTGATTCTTTACTCATACATGCTGTAGATCTATATGCAATTCTGATAATCTTTGCATGATTTGCATAATGTTTGTATACTTATTTTCAAAGTGTAGCATAATAGAGAAGTGATATTGATTGGTTTCTTGTCATTTTCGATGAGCCTCCAAAAGATGTCCATATGATGCTGTCTTGAGTGCTTTACACGTCATGGTATGTATTTTGATTTCATGTCTTCCTACTTTTGCGATAATTTTATCTCCAGGATTAGGTCTGCATTCTGGACAAAGTTGATAATTAAGTATGCTATTTCCATCTATAATAATTTCATTTTCTATTGGAGTATTCTTTGTTGTTTGTTTTTTTATTACTTCATCTTTCTGTTCTGGATAGACGCTATTTATGAGTTTTCCATAACTTAACTTTCTATCTGCTATTTCTATAAGTTTTCTTTCGAGCTCTTCGACAGTTAGCATCTTTGCTATCTTGTCATCGTGCGCACGTAATACAGGTAGTCATAGTTCTTTGAGTTTTTTATTCAGTTGGCTTATTATTTCTTTTAAGATTATTTCTTTGTTCTGTAATTTAAGATGTCTATTGAGATGTCACTTTGCACTTGGTGTTTTGAGGTAGTCTATCCAATGTTTACTTGCTGTATATTTATTTTTTCGTGTTTGGATCATGATGACGTCACCGTTTTTGGGGACATATCCGATAGGCTTTATTTCTCGATTTACTAATGCATTTTTGAATTTTAATCCAACTTCAGTGTGCACATGAAACGCAAAATCCAATACTGTTCATCAACGAGCAAGCTCTATTATATCTCCTTTGGGAGTATATAGAAACGTGGATTTATTTAACATTTCTATATTAAGCTCATTTTTGAATCACTCTTTGTTGTCTCCTGTTTGATATGATTTTACCAAATCTTGGAGCCTCTTAATCCATTCAGATTGGTTTTTGGGGATAATGATAGATCCTTTATTGTCACTATATCCATAGTGCGCCGCAACTCCATATTCTGCTATATTGTCCATCTCATATGTTCTGATTTGGATCTCAGTAGGGAAACGGAACATTCACAATATTGTCGTATGGATACTTTTGTATCCGTTGAACTTAGGTATGGCGATATAGTCTTTGATCTTATTGATCATGGGGGTATAATGCTTGTGTATAATACCCAATCCTAAATAAACATCTCCAATATCTTTAGTTATGACTCTAAACGCAAGCATATCCATGATCTTTCAAAAGTCATTGGTTCCGTACTTTTCTTGCATTTTTTCTCGTATTCTGTATGGACTTTTGAGTCTTCATTTTACTTGAAAATCACTGAGTCATTCATCTTCTAAGAGTTTGCTAAGTTTTTTTATTCCCTTTTCTACATATGCATATTCGCTAGAAAAATTTTTTCTCAAGTGTTGCACTATTTTATGGAAATCGTCAGGATGAAGGATTTTAAAACATCCGTTCTCAAGATACAATTGATAATGATATAATCCTAGTTTTTTTGCTATAGGAACGTATATTTTCATAGTCTCTAATGCTATTTTTTCTTGTTTCTCCTTCTTTGGATGGTAGTGAAGGGTTTGGATATTATGTACACGATCCGCTAGTTTGATGAACAATACTCTTAGATCTTTTGCCATTGCAAGAAATGTTTTCTTGATCGTTTCAATTTGTCTTTCTTCTCATTTGTATTTTATCTTAGATACCTTTACTAATCCTTCACACAAATCTGCTACTTCTATTCCGAAATGCTTGGTAATATCTTCATATGTAATTGGTGTGTCTTCAATAACATCATGTAATATACAGGCCTGTATCGATGCAATATCTGGTCTAATCTCCATTAAAAACAATGTCGCCTTCAGTGGATGGACTATGTATGGTTCTCCAGATAATCTTATGACATCGTCATGTGCATCGTTTGCAAATATATATGCTTCATCGATTTGTTTGAGTTGTGATGCGTCCAAATATTGTGCAGCGATTTTTTTTATTTTTTCAACAAGAATTGCAGGATCTTTATCAAAGAACGGTTGGTAGGAAAAGAACTTATCTATCTCTTTAAGATTCATAATGCTTTCCTATTGAATAAAGCATGTTGTTTATAGAAAAAAGCCTTTCGCTTACAAGGACAACCTATTGTTTAAAGTTTGTTAGCATACTACATAATTGTATGTGGGTACTCTTATCTGCCACTATATATGTATGTGCACAAAATCTCAATTCTTTTGGTTGACTTCATCAGCAAGGGATTTGTATATCTGATTCTCCATTTTCACAGCTTATTGGATCTCATCATGGAGTGGTTGTGTCTTTGTGATACAATCCTATTATCTGTACAGCTCTTGTTATGACAATGCTTGTGCCTGTTTCTTGACAAGCTGACCGTCATGTTCCATTCTGACATAATTGTGTAAAAGGGATTGAGGTAATTGCGTCTTCTTGTGATGCTAATCATGGTATTTCTACTTTTTCTAGAGCGAAATATTGCTGATTTATCATGTTTTTTTCTTGGATGATATATCGTCAAGAAGATATTCGACTATCGTTTTGGCAGCCGTCATTATCACTATCGACCAATGGGTCCGTTTTGAGCCGACAGGATTCTGGATTTCATACTCGTTTTGTTCGGTTGGTGTCTCTGATGTTATGCACGATTTCTACTGCTTCTCTTGTAAGATTGATTGCGAGTGTTTTTGTTTGAATCTGTTGTGTGACTTGTATGCTATTTTGCATCATTACAAAAATACCAGCAAATCATATAGATAATATACTTATACTTATGAGTATTTCCATGATGGTAAATCATTTTGGATTGGTTTTTTGTTTTTTGCTTGTAATAGCCATACAGAAGATTATTAGCAAATAGATAGTTATCATATAGTGAATTGATAGCTACTTACAAGGATCAAATATCTTTATTATTGTTGTATGTTGTATGCAAGAATCAGCTTTGTTGTATGCTATGGGATCGGTGTTGGTTGTTGTTGCTATTGTTTTGTTGATGCTTTGATTGGAAAATATCATAAAAATTATATTGGGAAATTATATTTTGGGGACGATATGTTTTTCAGTCAGCATAGGAATAGATAGCTTGATTATCTATTTGCAGGGATTGGGAGATCAGCGTTTTGCTTGATTTGCTTCGACAGGATGGGCGACATTTTTTGATAATGGTCACGCGACTATTGTTCTGCTATTATACTTGATCTTACTTTTCATTCTTTATAAAAAATCAACAATTTCTATACGTTTGCCTTCAGATGGTGTTATCCAGAAAATGCTTTATCTCGTTTTCATTCCTCTAGCATTGACGAGTGTGATATTGACCTTGTATATATTGCTTTGGGGATCAGGCATTGTTTCTCCAGCTATACTTGCTGCCTGGGCTGAGTCTAGTTCTTTGTTGACTCTCATTTCTCAGATTTTTTCTTTGACTCCATTATGGATAGCTATACACGGAATAGCAACACTGCTTATTACTGCAGAGATTCCTATGCGTGTGGAAACTGATCTGTCTGATTTTACTGATATCTAGTATCTATTATTTTGGATCTTCAATGCGCAGATTTATTCTGGATTTGAGTGTTGGTATGGTTGTATACCAAGGAGGTCTTATAGTTATACGTGCGGTAGATATCTCAGGATAGGACAATATAATCTCTCTTGCTTGTTCTGTCTTGAGTCCGGTGATACGATTTTTTATGTTTTCTGATACTTTATTGACATCTGTTTGGAAATCATATCATTGGATGACGCTTATTTTGGTTGGGATGATAAACAGATTGTCGACTGTTTTGATGTCATTATAGAATATTAAACTATTTCTATCTATACTGATGACATTTGTTTTTTCTGATGGTCTTTGCTCGGTATAGAGCATAATGACTTCATTGAAATCTATTCGTTTGACAAATGGGAAATACATACGAGCTGAAACGGTTCCTTTGAGTATTGGTTGTTCTTGCTTTGTGTAGTCTTGTATGACAATATCTTTAATCTCATAACTGATGAGAGCAGGGAAATTTATAAAAAATGCATCAGGATCACGAAAGTTTTTTGTGATAATGTTGGTGGCATTTTTTTCTATATATTCTACAAGTTTTCATGATAAGATAGATACGTCTTCTTGTGTTAAAAATCATGTTGATGTTGCTGCTCCTCATTGAAAATCCGCTTTTGTGGTTGCGTATATTTCTTTGGTAAAGTAGCTTTTGGTGATATTTCTTATTCGTAATTGTGTTCCAGATCCTATATTGCCCCTGGTTCCTATGATGATGTTTTTATCGTCAAACTCCATCGCTTGTACATTGATATCTATCTGTGATGGGGTTTCTTTGCTTCCAGTAGGAACAGTAAATGCATTGGTAGCCTTAAAGAAGAGTCCGTCTTCAGTGATAAACCTCGTATTTGCTACTAAGTTTAACTCATCCTCAGTTGTATTGTAGATGGTAATAGTTCATTCTGATGGATTTTGGATGTGTCTGATATTATTTGCGCTGATTGTTAGTTCGTAATTATGATCTAGATATCATGAATAAAATGGGATATTGAGATATCTGGAAAAGTTTGGATATTCGGTATCGTTTGCAGGGTAGTAACGAAAATTATAGGTAACATCTTCTATTTGATAGGTTGGGGTTATTTGTATATTTACGCTTGGTACTATCAGGGTATACAATCCTAATATAATGAGAGAAACAAAGACAAATTCCGCTCCAAATACAACGAAAAATAGGTAATTTTTCTTCTCTATAGCATGGAGATGAAATCTTTTAATATCAAAAAGAAATAATTTTGCTATATGGAGTGCTTTTCGTATCGGGTGTTTTTCCTGAAAAATATAGGGAAGATTGGTGCGGTCAAAGAAATTTTTGGTTCTTTGTGTTTTGGCTATAAAAAATGCTACGATTTCTCTTTTATCCAAGAGTTCCTTGAGTTGAGCAGCTCGTCGTTCATTGTCAAAAAATGCATGTTCAGGGTCTATGTTTATATGAATTGTTTTTTTTACAGGAACCTTTTCAAGTGTCTTGAATATCTTGTATAAACCGTGTTCTTTGAGAAAAAAAAATTTCATATATATACTCCTTTATGTGAGGTAAATTTTTTGTGTATTATTGTTGTTTTTCTTTTTTTCGTTTTCTATATACTCGGAAACATATTGCCATTGCTAGTATTGAAACGTATTGTTTGATATCTAGCGTATATTCTCAAAAGGGGATTATTCCGTATCTTGGATATTGTTGATACAATAAGACGATATTTAATACGATAAGCAAATAAACAAATCCCAAAAACCCGATACCCATCTGCTTTGTAATCCTTTTTCGTATAGCCATCGATGCATATACAATTGCTGCGCCTATAGAAAGAACTAATCATATAGGATAGACTGCTGAGAACTTATTGAGCGCACTTTCAGACTGCAACGCTTGTACTCCTCGTAGACTATTTGTTGATTTCCCGATAAAGTCATCTCCCAATAGAAGAAATAACCCTAATGGAATAAGCGCCCCTGTCATAGCAAAAAACATTACATCACTATATACTTTCTTGTTCTCGAGTCTTTTTATTTCTTTGAAGAATAGTCGTATGGCTATTCCTAACCCCAGGATGATTCCTATAAAATGGAATTTGTATCCGTATGGACTGATCAATGAGAGTATTTGTTGTCGACTTGTCGGGAACAATCAATCTCTTAGTACAAAGTGTACATACGAACCACATGCATACATTAATATAATCGCTCGTGGTAATCGGTAGAACAATCTCCAAAATTGGATGCTATATTTTCTACAAAAATATCGACTAATACAAATAAATGTCACTAGTGCGACTACAATACCCAACCCTGTCATATATATATTTATTCACCACAATGAAATGTATGGGAACATAACAACTTTTAGTTAGTAAAATTTGAGCTATTAACTCTTAGTTTTATTTTACGTATTCAATAATTTTTGTCTCTCTGATTCCTGTTACTCTTATGATACCTGGATAATCTAGTTGTTCTTCAATCTTGTTCGCTATCTCTTTGAGAAGTTCTTCTACTTGTATATCATTGACTTGTTTTGGATCGACATAGACCATGATCTCTCTTCCTGCTTGCATGATGTGTACTTTATCTACTCATGTTATTGTATAGATGAGTTTTTCTAATTCAGACATTTTTTCGATGAAGAGCTCTTTTGTATTGAATCTTGCTCCTGGTCTGGATGCAGAAATAGCATCAGCAGCAGCGACTATCCATGATATAGTATGCGTCATAGGAACATCATAGTGGTGAGATGCCGCTGCGTTGATCACAACATCATCCATATTGTATTTTTTAAGTATTTCTGCTCCGATGGTTGTATGTGATTGTCCTCCTGTCGCTTGTATTTTTCCGATATCATGCAGAAGCCCTGCCTTCTTCGCAAGAGCTGGATCTTCACCCATTTCTGATGCGATGGCTTCAGATATTCTTGCTACTTCGATACTATGGTTCCATAAGTTTTGTCCATAGCTGTAGCGAAGATGGAACTGCCCTATCAATCTTACTACTTCAGGTTTCATCATTGTCATGTTGAGCATGGTGAGCGCTTCTTTTCCTTTGTCCGTGAGTATGTTATCTAAGTCTGCTGTTACTTCGTTGGTTAGTTTTTCTATGTAGAATGGATTGATTCTTCCGTCCTTGATCAATCTTTGGAGGACAGTTAATGCGATAAATCTCTTCTCATGATCGTAACAAGATATTCTTACAACCAATGGTGTATCATCAACAATAAGTTCTGCTCCTGTCATTTTTTCGAAGTAACTGATATTTCTTCCTTCTCTTCAGATCAGTTTTCCTTTCAAATCTTCTGTAGGGATATCAACAATAACCGTGGTAAACTCTCCAACACATTCTCCAGCTACTCTTGGTAATGATCTTGCGATAATTTGTCCAGCTTCTTTGTCGGCTTCTTCTTTTTTGATCATTTTAAGTTTTTCGATGTATCCTTTGAGCTCCTGTTCATGAGTGATTTTGAGGTTTTCAAATAACTTTTCTTTAGCTTCTTGTGGATCGAGTCATGCTATCTCAGCAAGTTTTTGACTTTGCTCATCGATGATTTGTTGGATTTCTTTCTCTTTTTCTTTGAGTTTCGTTTTCTCTTCATCGATTTTGTTAAGCTTTTCTTCAAGCTTCTCTTCTCTTGCTAGGAGCCTGTTTTCAATAGCCTCCGTTTTCTCGATTCTCTTCTCTTCTGCTTCTTGTGCTCTAGCTTCTGCTTTCTCAGTGATTACATCTGCTTTTTTCTTGGCTTCTTCCATGAGTTCTTCTTCAATTTCTCTCACTCTTGCCATCCTTGCTTTAAATGCTTTGGCTTTTTCTGTAAGGGTTTTTCTGTAACCGATATATCAGAGGGCAACACCAAAAATTGCTGCTGCGATATATCACAGTATTGTGATTGTGTTCATTGAAAATGATTATGTAAGGTAAAAAGTGGATTTTAATGTAGCGATATGTATCTCGCTATGTTATATATAGTATTTGGTCTTGTGAGTACAAGACAAAGTTATCTATGGTTATCTATTTTGTTGATGAATATAGTTTCTTATAGGCAATATTACATTATTTGTTTTGTTCTTTTTGTCATTGCAACAAAAAAACCAAAAAATGCTAGAAAACCCAATCCGCTCCATGGTTTTTCAGTGGTATTCCATAGTGATGTATGCTTTCCAGCTCCCCGGAATCGTATATCCTGTTATTTTGATTGAAAAAATGGTATAGAATCATATACTGTCTCCAATTGATTTATTTTGTATGTGTGTTGTATGAAGCTTATTGTCGTTACAGGTGGTGTGCTTTCTGGTATTGGTAAAGGGATTAGCGGTGCGAGCATCGGTGCAATCTTGAAGGCCAGTGGTTACAATATCTTTATGCAGAAGTTTGATGGATATCTCAATGTGGATGCCGGAACTATCAATCCCTATAAACATGGAGAAGTGTTTGTGATGGATGATGGTGCAGAAACGGATCTGGATGTCGGACACTATGAAAGGTTTATCGATGTGAGTCTCAATAAAAGCTCGTGTCATACGTCAGGAAAACTCTATGAAGAGATTTTATCAAAAGAACGTAAGGGAGACTATCTTGGGCAGGATGTTCAGATCATCCCACACTTTACTGATTTGATCAAAAGTAAGATCAAAGAATGATATACAAACGCAGGAGCCGATATATCTATCGTTGAAGTAGGAGGAACGGTCGGAGATCTGGAAAATGAATATATTGTTGAAGCGATGAGACAGCTTAGACAAGAACTTGGTGTAGAGAATGTTGTGTTTGTCCATTTGACGTATCTGCCATACTTAGCTGCTACGAAAGAATTGAAAACTAAACCAACACAGAACTCTGTGAGAGATCTGAGAACAAGAGGGATAGCTCCAGATTTTCTTATTACAAGAGCTGATATGGAGATCTCTGATGCTATTCTTGAGAAGGTGGCGTTTTTCTGTGGTGTTAAAACAGATCATGTTGTACCAGCGCCAACAGTTGAGAGTATCTATCAGATACCACTAGATTTTTCTCGTAGACATATCGGTGCATTGATCCTTGATCAACTCAGGCTCCCTTCTGACAAACTTGATATGTCGGCATGGGAAGATTTGTATAAAAACATCCAAGCGAGTGTTACTGTTATCAATATTGCTATGGTTGGTAAATATGTATGACTAGAAGACGCATACTATTCATTGAACGAATGACTCAAGGTTGCTTGACTCCATCAACAGCGTAAGGTAAAACTACACTTTATCGAAGCAGAAAGTTTGGAAACTAGTGGAACTGCTATCTTAGATACTATGGATGCGATTTGTGTGCCTGGTGGATTTGGTGAGCGTGGTATCCAAGGGATGGTTTTGGCTGCACAGTATGCGAGAGAAAACAAGGTACCATATCTATGAGTATGTTTGGGGTCTCAGATTATGGCTATGGAGTTTGCGAGAAACGTTCTTGGGATAACTGATGCCAATAGTGAGGAGTTTACTCCTGATGGAAAAAATAACGTTGTTCATATTATGGAAACACAGAAGTCTGTCATCACCAAAGGTGGAACGATGAGACTAGGAACATATCCTTGTACGATCAATCCTGATACACTGGCTCACGAGGTGTTTGGTACTGATACGATTAACGAAAGACATAGACATAGGTTTGAGTTTAACAATACTTACAGAGAACAGATGCTTGCGGCTGGGTTTGTGGTATCAGGGACAAGTCCTGATGGAGAGTTGGCTGAGATTGTTGAGATTAAAGATCATCCATATATGATAGGAGCACAGTTCCATCCAGAATTGATTTCTCGTCCGTTGAGACCACACCCGATGTTTGTGGGATTGGTGAAGGCAGCGATAGAGTATCAGAAGAGATAATATATATAGCCCTCCTTAGTGGAGGGTTTTTTGATTGTAAAAGTGGGGGAGTTTGGTATATGTAGGGAGATTTATATTTTGTGGAGATGGTTTATGGATATAAAGACTCTTGTAGATCAGTTTAGGTATAACATCAAAGATTATACTTCTTGAAGTTTTAATGAAACCAATACAAGACAACAATTTATCGATAAATTTTTTGAACTTTTAGGGTGGGATGTAAACAATCATTTTTGACGTTCTGAACAATATAAAGAAGTAGTTTTGGAAGATAAACTCAAAATCTGATGACAAGCAAAAGCACCGGATTATAGTTTTAGACTATGAGGAAGAAGAATATTTTTTGTGGAAGCAAAAAAACCATCAGTAAATATCAAAGACGATGTAGAGCCAGCATATCAAATTCGTAGATATTCGTGGACAGCCAAATTACCTATTGGAATTCTAACAGATTTTGAAGAATTAGCAATTTATGATACAAGAATAAAACCAAATTCGACAGATAAAGCAGGAACTGCAAGAATCAAATATTTTACTTTTGAAGAATTTGAAGAAAATCGAGAATGGATATATAGTACTCTGAGCAAAGAAGCAGTAGAAAAATGAGCATTAGATAAATACATCCAAGAATCCAAGAAAACATGAACCTTATCGGTAGATGTTGATTTTCTTAATATGATCGATGATTGGAGAGATGCTTTGGCAAAAAATATTTATCTCAGATACGGAAACGAAAGAAATCGAAATTTAGACAGACTAAACAACATAGTCGGTGATATTGTCGATAAAATAATCTTTCTAAGAATAGCCGAAGATAAAAAAATTGAAAATTCATGAAATCTTGAAACTATCGCAAATGGAAAAGAAATCTGGAAAACTTTAATCAAATATTTTGAAGTTTCTGACAAAAAATACAATAGCTGACTTTTTGATAATACAGAAATATTCAAAAAATTTGAACTTGATGATAAGATTCTCAAAAAGATTTTACTTTCCTTGTATTATCCAGCTTGTCCATACGAATTTTCTGTTTTGGGAGTGGATATTTTGGGAAATATTTACGAGAAATTCCTTGGGAAAACGCTTGTCAAAGAATGAAGAACAATCAAAACGGAGTTTAAACCTGACGTCAAAAAAGCATGAGGAGTTTTTTATACTCCACAATATATCGTAGATTACATTGTAAAAAACACTGTCGGAGAACTTTTGAAATGAAAAACCCCAAAACAAGCATTAGAACTAGATATAGTAGATCCTGCTTGTGGAAGTGGAGCCTTTTTGATATGAGCATATGATTATATTCTCAATTGGTTTCTAGAACAACATACTTTAAATGATGAAGTTATCAAAAAATCAATAAAAGAAGGGAAAATTTATCAATTCAAAAACTGATACCACTTGTCTTTCGCTTACAAAAAAGAAATACTAAAAAATATGATTTATGGAGTAGATATTGATCGTCAGGCAGTAGCAGTAAGCAGATTATCGCTTTTATTGAAGCTTTTGGAATGAGAAACAGCAGAAACTGCTAATCAACTTTTTAGTACAATAGACGCAGCACTTTTGCCAAAATTGGATAAAAATATCAAATGTGGAAATAGCTTGGTAGATAGTAGTATCTATGGATCGTTGTGAGTTGTTGATGAAACAACCATCAAAAAAATCAATGCTTTTGATTGGGAAAAAGAATTTACAGAAGTTTTTTCAAAATGAGGTTTTGATGCGGTTATTTGAAATCCACCGTATATAAAAGAATACACAAATAAAGAGATTTTTGATTATGTAAAATCATCAAACTTAGCTAAATATTATCAATGAAAAATGGATTTTTGGTATTTATTTGCTTGTAAAGGATTAGATCTATTAAAAAAATGAGGATTACAATGATTTATCGCTCCAAATAATTGGATTAGTAATGCTTGAGCATCAAAAATGAGACAAAAGCTCACTCAAGAAAGTAAGGTAAAATCTTTTGTAGATTTTGTAGATTTTATGGTATTCCAAAATGCATCTATACAAACAATGGTTTATATTTTGGAAAATAAAAATCCTGAAAAAAAATATAACTTAGAATATACGAAAGTTTTAGATTGAAAAATGACAGAAATAGAATTATCTTCAGTTTTAAATAATGATAAAATAGAAAATATAAAAAGTAAGGTAAGCAAACAAAAAATTTCAATATCAATAAATGATTATAAAAATTGAGAACAAATTTCTTTTGTAGGTTGATGATTTGCCAAAATAATTGAAAAAATAAAAGAAAAAGGAAAATTTAGATTAACAGAAAAAGAAGTTGCTAATTGAATTCATCCTCATTATGATTTTATAAATAATACTATAAATATAAAAAATGAAAATAAATTTATAAAAGGACAAGGAATATTTGGATTAAACAATGAAGAAAAAGAATCATTACAATTAAATAAAGATGAAGAAAAGCTTATAAAACCATATTTCACAACAGAACAATTCAAAAGATATTATGCTTCTAATAAAAATAAATTATGGTTAATTTATACAGATTCTAGCTTTAAAAATCCAAATTCTATGGATTCATATCCAAACCTGAAAAAACATTTGGATAAGTTTAAAAATGTAATAACATCAGATAATAAACCCTATGGTTTACATAGAGCAAGAGAAGAACGTTTTTTTAAAGGCGAAAAAATAATTGTTCAACGTAAATGTCCCCAAAAACCAATTTTTACATATTCGGATTTTGATAGTTATGTTTCAGCAACTTTCTATCTTATTAAAACAGAAAGATTTGATATGAAATATCTTACTTGAATTTTAAATTCTAGTCTAATAAAGTTTTGGCTTGAGAACAAATGAAAAATGCAATGAAAAAATTTTCAGATAGACAAATGACCTTTGCTTGAAATTCCAATATTTTATGATGAAAATAAAAAAAATCAGATCATTGAATTAGTCGATCAAATGATTCTCGCACAGAAAAAGCTAAAAGAAGCAGAATTTGACGATGATAAAAAAGTTATTCAGAAACAGATTGAGATTATTGATGGGAAAATTGATAATTTAGTGTTTGATTTGTATGGATTGAGTGAGGAGGAAGTGAGGGTTGTGGAGGGGGTGTAGTTCTATTGTATTTTTGATTATTTTCCTTACTATAATTAACAATCGTTTCTTCATCAACGTTATGGCGTCGTAGTTCTTATATTGTTCGCATCCTTTCAAGTGCGTTATCTTGATCGTAATCACTATTGGTTGCGATTTTTTTTATTTTTTGTATAATTCTATTATGAATAAAAAAACTACTATCACTTCTTTAACTATGCAATGACAAGATGGTATATCTATGTGTGTTTCTATTTCTTCTAGACAGGTAAAAGTCAATGTATCAGGTACTTTTTTATCTATACACAATATCCCAATAAACGACCTGCCTTTGATTTACAAAGTTGTTCTTTGATTTGCTTTATGGGATCAATTTATGCATGAAAGACTTACTATTACTTCTGTTGTTTCAGAAATGCCTTTTGATCTGAATAATATAGATATTTCATCTTGTGTTGTAAACTAATCACTAATGTAAACGTAAAAAATTTCACCCGGGTTTTTTGCCGTATCAATGTATTTACACCTGGGTGGAGGATGCTTTGTCAAAAATATATTTGATAATATGGCTTTATTTTACTCAGAAGATGGCTATAAAGCGAGTAGTTTATATTATTTTCTGTGGATAATAGCTGATATTGTCGCCTGGATGCAACAAACATTCGAAAAAACTTGCAATTATTAACTCTTTTGTCTATACTATATATACTACTGTATACAGTATATAGTACACTGTATATAGTAATGTATTTATCTTTTGTTGATTATGATGTCATATCGCCCAACAACACTCCAGAAAGTACTCAATTTGTTTAAAGGAAACGAAAAACTATGAGTGACCCAACTCTCACAGAGAAGTTGACTTGGTAGGCCTGTGATGCATAGGTATGTCAAAGCCTTGGTGGAGCACAAGAAGCTCAAAAAGAGCTGATCTTGACCACATGTTGTTTACCAGCTGACTGATCCTGCTTTGTCTTCACAGACGGAGAATACGCCATCTGTTGATTTTGATTATAGTACGAAAAGCTTGTTGGATGATATATTTTTGAAATTTTCTCCTACAGGTGAGAAAATGCTTGGAGCTGTATGACTGGTACAGTGGTGTAAAAAAAGAGACTTGGATGTTAAACAAAAAGCAGATGCATATATACAGATCTATACACATATAGAGTCTTTGCGTGATGATTGTGGTCTCTTGGATGCAACAACTGCATTTGAGAATAATGTCGATGGTTATCACATGACTGCTACCTATTATGCAGACCAATACAAATGGATGGATTTTGGAAGGGGAAAACTTGCTGAACTAACATTCTATGGGAAGCAATCGCAAAGTCGTAGGCTTATCGAAGAAAGTGTGGGACTGTTTGTGGATAAAATTACTTGCCTTGTACGTGAGCATAGTATAGATGCTATTGCATTTGTCCCACCAAGTATTTCTCGCCAACAACAACTGCTGTATATTATCAATGCACATATTGATCCGTCTATTCCTCGTGTTCGTATAGAAAAATTTTATACAGGAGATACGAAGATCCCACAAAAATCGTTGAAGAAACGTGAAGATAGAATAGAAAATGCACAGAAAACTATTTATGTACGTGATGAAACCGCCAAAAATTATAAGACGGTCCTCTTGATTGATGATTTTGTGGGCTCAGGTGCAACGCTTAACCAGACAGCAAAAAAACTCAAAGACGAAGGTGTGGAAAAGGTTCTCTGATTTGCTATAGTGGGAAATATGGATCTTCGTTATGAAGTGATCAACGAAATGTAATCTCTTTATATAATATCTTTCCTTCCTATGCTCATCACCAAATCCCTCTTTGTTGATTATATGGACTTCCCTAAGCTTGCTTGGTGGAAACTAAACGATCCACTGATTTACAATAAGATCCGTAAGATTGAAACCGAAGAAGATAAACAACATATCATCCAACTTGGGCAAGCGGTAGAGGATGCAGTATTGGAGTATCTTCGTATCGCTGATGGCAGAGAGATCTTTAATCTTATTCCTGATTTCAAGGAAGATATCGTTGTGACTGATGATGGTGATGACGACGATGAACGTATTGATGACTATGTTGAACGCTATACTTCTCGTAAAGAGTTGTGTGATCGTACACTAGCTGCTATCCATGCACAACAACCTATCTTGTATCAACCATCGTTTCAGTGGTGAGACTGTTTTGTGAGAGCTGATGTGATGACCTTACAAACCAATGGACAGTATAGACTTATCGAGATCAAAGCGAAGTCATGAGTCAGAAAGACGGTTACTGATGATGGAGAACAAAAAAAGATTGGGTCATTGGATACTAAATTTATCCATGACCTCAGTTTCCAAAAATATGTGATCAATCATGTTCTCCAAAAAAACCAGCTTCCTGTCCTTGATAGTATTTTCATGGCACACCTAAACAAAGAGTATGTGAAGCAGTGAGCATTGGATTACCGTCAGCTTATACTCCTTGATCAAATAGATAGGGAGTCCGAGATATCGGTGATACAGAGAAAAAAAGAAACGACGATTGTGAGAAACGACATACTTATGAGCGCTGGGGAGATCCAGTCATTGGTTGCTACTATGCAAAAAGAATTGGTTTTGGATCAAGATGCGTTTAATATTATCCATCCTTTTGTGTGAAATAAGTATCTGGAGTATTTTGCTCCGATCAATGCTGATGGAAAACTAGAGAAACCTCAAGGGACGATCTATGCTATCCCCAAGCTGCATATGAGCAAAGCTCCTGTAGTACAATCCTTACATGAACAAGGACGTGTGCAGTTGATGGATCTTTCTGAAGATGAGATAGCACAATTTTATAGTAAAGATAGTATGGGTGCTGCTGGTGAGTTTATTGAACTGTATCGTGTGTGTGCTGATGAACCACATATTGTATCCGATGCTATTAAGCAAGAGTTTGCTGCGCTTTCGTATCCGATCTGTTTTTATGATTACGAATCCGTGAGTACGCCCATTCCGTTTATGGATAATACCTATCCGTATCAGCAGGTAGTGGTGCAGTATTCTTTACACAAGCTGTATGCTGATGGTAGTATGAAGCACTATGGTGGCGTATTGGGTGGATTGTGAGATGCTCGTGTTGCACAGCTTGATTTTGATCATAACAATAGAGTATCAGAAGAATATGACAAAGTAGTGTACGGTTCATACAAAGATTTGCTCGAGGCGATGATTGCTGATATTGGCGAAGATATACAGACATCTTCCTTTATTGTATGGTATAAACCGTTTGAAAATACAAGAAATGTTGAAATTGCTGGTATTTTTCCAGATCTAGCTGATGATTTCTTATCAATCAATGAGAAAACCTTTGATCTCATGGATATATTTTCCAAAAGATATTATTTTGATAGGGCTTTTATGGGTTCTTGTTCTATAAAGAAGGTCTTGCCAGTCTTAGTTCCTGAGATGAACTATGAAAGTTTGACTGTGAGTAACTGATGAATCGCAATGAAAAAACTTCACGAACTTATTGGTGGATCGATAGTGGATCCAGTGAAGAAACAAGTATTGTTACAAGATTTACTTATATATTGTGGACAAGATAGTTTGGCAATGGTTAAGATATTTCAAGCCATCCTCAAAAACTCTCAATAATTCTTCTTTATAATGCATACATATATATATGTATCATTTTTTATTCATAGAGTATGTCTATAATATATTTTATTTTTAGTATATATGTGTTCTAGTTGTGAATTTTTTTTTGGTGATTTCTGTCGATTATTGTATTTATTTCTTCCTTCTCTTTGGATAATCTAGCTTTACTCGTGTCATCTTTTGTCTATGTGTAGATAAAATTGGCTTCCTCTCTAGTTACTTTTGGCTGTGGTGTTGAGGATGTCTCAAAAGAACTTACATCATAGGTATATAAAGAAAGTACAAAAAAAGTCTAAAAATCCCTTGAAATGCCAAATGAGATTATTATAGTAGAACCTGTTACCTTACGAAGAAGGTAACTTTTCTTTCGAGGAAATGAGTGGTAATTAACAGCAAAATATATTGCATTGACAAAAATAATAATCTTTTTAAGAGCTAAAAGTGGATGCCTTGGGTAGAAAAAGGATGAAGGACGTGATTGGCTGCGAAAAGCCACGGTAAGGTGCCAGTAACCGTTATAGCCGTGGGTATCCGAATGGGGTAACCTATCTTGTATATCAAGATGTCAAATGACCAATACTACGGGAACTGAAATATCTTAGTACCGTAAGGAAAATAAATCGTAAGAGATTCCCTCAGTAGTGACGAGCGAACGGGGAAGAGCCCAAACCTTGATAGTGTAAGATTCTAGTCGTTGCTATCAAAGGGGTTGTAGGATTATACTATATATGCTAGTACATATATAAAGAGTTACAAATCACCTTGTTAACAGAAGACAGTTGAAAAGCTGTGCCATAGACGGTTAAAGCCCGGTATGTGAAAGTAAGGTGACTCTTGTATAATTCCTGAGTAGCGTCAGACACGAGAAATCTGGCGTGAAGCTGCCCAGACCACTGGGTAAGGCTAAATATTTTTCTACACCGATAGCGTATAGTACCGTGAGGGAAAGGTGAAAAGAACCCCAGGAAGGGGAGTGAAATAGATTCTGAAACTTTTAGCTTACAATTGAGTGGGAGCCCTTAGGGGTGACCGCGTACCTATTGACGAATGGGTCAGCGAGTTATCGTCGGAAGCAAGGTTAAGGCAGTAACAGCCGGAGCCGAAGGGAAACCAAGTCTGAATAGGGCGACAAGTTTCTGGCGATAGACCCGAAGCGATATGAGCTAGACATGGGCAGGCTGAAGGTATACGAAAGTATGCTGGAGGGCCGAACGGGTAGGTGCTGCAAAACCTTCCGATGACCTGTGTTTAGGAGTGAAAAGCTCATCGAATATCGCGATAGCTGGTTCTCTCCGAAATGCATTTAGGTGCAGCCTGTAATTAAGATCTTGTAGAGGTAGAGCTCTTATAAGGCTAGGGGTGTCGAGAGGCATTACCAACCCTTGTTAAACTTCGAATGCTACAAGGAATATTGCAGAGTGAGACCGTGGGGGTAAGCTTCATGGTCGAAAGGATAACAGTCCAGACTTCTGACTAAGGTCCCTAAATATAGCTAAGTGGGGAAGGAGGTGTATCTGCTATGACATCCAGGATGTTTGCTTAGAAGCAGCAATCATTTAAAGAAAGCGTAACAGCTCACTGGACAAGCGGATATGCGCCGAAGATGTAACGGGGCTAAGCTATATACCGAAGTCGAAGATTCAATTTATTGGATGGTAGGAGAGTGTTCTGTACGAGCTGAAGCTTCAGCGTGAGCGAGAGTGGATTGTACAGAAGTAATAATGCTGACATAAGTAACGCCGACATGTGAAAATCATGTCTGTCGTAATCCCAAGGATTCCTACGCAACGTTGTTCGACGTAGGGTTAGGCGGGACCTAAGGCCAAGACCGAACGGTCAGGTCGATGGATAGCCGGTTAATATTCCGGCCCCTATAATATAGTGATGCAGTTACGCATCGGGACATGTGAGAGCTTGCCAAGGATATGGTGAGTTCAATAAGTAAGGCGTTGAGAAAGATAGTTAAGTACGTCTTTCGAGCTGAGCTTTATGAGGAAGGATCCGCAAGGTGAATAATTCTCATCGTTCTGGTGCCGAGAAAACCTGCTAGCGCTAATGTATTGTAGCCCGTACCCAGAACTAACACTAGTGGGATGGTAGAGAATACCAAGACAAACGAGATAACCAATGGATAAGGAACTAGGCAAATCAGCGGGCGTAATTTCGAGATAAGCCCTGACTTGTAGAAATACAAGTTCGCAGCGACTGACGTGGGAGGAACTGTTTATCAAAAACACAGCTCTCTGCTAACTCGTAAGAGGATGTATAGAGGGTGACGCCTGTCCAATGCCAGAATGTTACGCTCTCTTGTGCAAGCTCGAGAGTCAAGCACTGGTGAATGACGGCCGTAACTATGACGGTCCTAAGGTAGCGAAATTCCTTGTCGGGTAAGTTCCGACGCGCATGAACGGCGCAATCACTCCCACACTGTCTTGTCCTTGGACTCGGTGAAATTACATTCCCGGTAAAAATGCCGGGTAGTTGCAGTTAGACGGAAAGACCCTGTGAAGCTTTACTATAAATTGGTATTGTATTATAGCATATATCGCTCAGTATAAGTGGGAGACTTTGAGGTTTGGATTTTGGTCCAGGCGGAGTCGTCGTTGAGATACCACTCGATGTCTGTCGTAGTACTAACCCCAAAACATATGGGGAACAGTGCCAGTTTGGTAGTTTACCTGGGGCGGGTGCCTCCTAAAATGTAACGGAGGCGTACAAAGGTTTGCTTAGTACGGATGGAAACCGTACTGAAAGTATATTCACATAAGCAAGCTTGACTGTGAGACTGACAGGTCGAACAGGGTGGAAACACGGTGAAAGTGATCCGGATCTTCCATGTGGAAGGGGATTCGCTCAACGGATAAAAGTTACTCCGGGGATAACAGGCTAATGGAGCCTAAGCGTCCATAGCGACGGCTCCGTTTGGCACCTCGATGTCGACTCGTCGCATCCTGGAGCTGTAGAAGGTTCCAAGGGTTGGGCTGTTCGCCCATTAAAGCGGGACGCGAGTTGGGTTCAGAACGTCGTGAGACAGTTCGGTCCCTATCTACTGCAACCGTAAGCAATTTGAGAAACGCTGTCTCTAGTACGAGAGGACCGAGATGGACTAGCCGCTGGTAGTACCAGTTGTTCCGCCAGGAGCACTGCTGGATAGCTATGCTGGGAAAAGAGAATCACTGAAAGCATATAAGTGAGAAACTTGTTTCAAGATTAGATTGCTCTCTCTTCGGAGGTAAGATCCCCCAGAGACTATGGGGTTGATAGGCGTCAAGTGGAAGTGCTGTAAGGCATTGAGCTGAGACGTACTAATAGATCGAGTGAGTTTATTGTTTTTGTTCAATGCAATATATTCTGCTGTTAATGTACTACGGTATATGACTGTCAGATAGGGAATTTTCAAGGTTTTACCTTGCAAATGATACACTTTTGTGTATAGTTTGGTTCTGTATTTGTCATCATGGATCTGTTCATGTATATATATGGTGGTGCTGCTTCGCGTTGGGGAAATACCTGTTCCCATTCCGAATACAGAAGTCAAGCCCAACACGGTTGATGATACTAGTTCTTTGAGCTGGGAAAGTAAATGAGTGCCACCATACATATATATGGGTATCCATATATATCACGAGATCTTTAACAGTACGAGAAAGAGATAGAGTATATGACTCTTTTTTTGAAGAGTTTGACCCTAGCTCAGGATGAACGCTAGCGGGATGCCTAACACATGCAAGTCGAACGGTCCTTCGGGACAGTGGCAAACGGGCGAGTAACGCGTACTTAACCTGCCCAAGAGTTGGGAACAACTGTAGAGATACAGCTAATTCCCAATATCCCCTACAAAATGAAAATATGTAGGGAAAAGATTTATCGCTTTTGGAGGGGGGTGCGTCCTATCAGGTAGTTGGTGAGGTAACGGCTCACCAAGCCTATGACGGGTAGCCGGTCTGAGAGGATGTCCGGCCGCAATGGAACTGAGACACGGTCCATACTCCTACGGGAGGCAGCAGTGGGGAATATTGGACAATGGGCGCAAGCCTGATCCAGCAATCCCGCGTGGAGGATGACGCATTACGGTGTGTAAACTCCTTTTCTGGTAGAAGACGACTGACGGTATACCAGGAATAAGAGACGGCTAACTACGTGCCAGCAGCCGCGGTAATACGTAGGTCTCGAGCGTTATCCGGAGTTACTGGGCGTAAAGGGTCCGTAGCCGGATCTATAAGTCTGTTTTCAAATTCTTTCGCTCAACGAAAGGCAGGGAATAGATACTGTAGATCTAGAGGTTTTTAGAGGTTAGTGGAATTCCCAGTGGAGCGGTGAAATGCGTTGATATTGGGAGGAACGCCGAAAGCGAAAGCAGCTAACTATAATTCACCTGACGGTCAGGGACGAAAGCTTGGGGAGCAAACGGGATTAGATACCCCGGTAGTCCAAGCCGTAAATTATGTTTGCTAGGTGTCTTTGCGTATGCAGGGGTGCCGTAACCTAACGGATTAAGCAAACCGCCTGGGTAGTATATTCGCAAGAATGAAACTCAAAGGGATAGGCGGGGGAACACACAAGCAGTGGATGATCTAGATTAATTGGATACAAAGCCATAAATCTTACCTAGAATTGACATGTATCGTGTCGTATATGAAAGTATACTAGTTATAGCAATATAACGCTTTACACAGGTGGTGCATGGTCGTCGTCAGTTCGTGCCGCAAGGTGTCTAGTTAATTCTAGGAACGAACGCAACCCTCGTTGTTAGTTATTATGTCTAACAAGACTGCCTTGGCAACAAGGAGGAAGGAGAGGATGACGTCAGATCCTCATGCCCCTTACATCTAGGGCTTCATAGGTCATACAATGGGTAGTACAGCGAGAAGCAATACCGTGAGGTGGAGCAAATCTTTAAAGCTATCCTTAGTTCGGATTGTAGTCTGGAATTCGACTACATGAAGTTGGAATTGCTAGTAATGGCGGGTCAGCATACCGCCGTGAATATGTCCCTGTTCCTTGCACTCACCGCCCGTCAAACCATGGGAGTTGAGGCTCTCTGAAGATCCGTTCGCGGGTTAAGGAGGGAATCAATGACTGGGGTTAAGTCGTAACAAGGTATCCCTACCGGAAGGTGGGGATGGACCACCACCCTAATTAAATGGTAAAAATTAATACATTAAAATGTCAAACTTCTCCCTCGATTCGTCGGGGGATGAACGAGTTGTATACTCTGTCTCTTTCTCGTACTATTGGATATCTCATCCGATAAAAAAACTACACTCTGTGTGTAGTTTTTTGTGTTAGATGAAATAAAATATTTTAGTCATTCTGAGCGAAGCGAAGAATCTAGGAATATATATTCTTTCTATTTTTTTGTCATGATACAAAAGTAGCAAAAAAGTCTAGCAAAACCAACCTGCGGTAGGCAGGCGTTGGTCCGATACACTAGCTTAGTCATAGTAACCTTTCCAGCGTTTTTCGGTTGCTTTACTTTCGATGAATTGGCTCGTTTGATTGTTTCTATTTTCTTGGCTGTGTGTTTCTATCGTAATTTTATGGTTTCATTGTCTTCTGGCACTGTAATATTTCATTGGAAAAATAATTGAGCCTCGTTTTTTATCTCTGATAATTGTTTTTTTCTATCTAAAATATGATTGTCTATGTGCGAGATTATAAGATTTTTGGTTTGTAGGGTATTTGCTAGTATTCCTGCTTCTTGTGACGTAATGTGATGTTTTTCATGAGGAGCTTTAACATCTTTTTCATTTTCTAGGCAAAATGCCTCACACAATAATCGGTCACTATTTATTATATCTTTATTGTTTATTTTTTCTGCTATATCTATTGCTTCATCGCCTAGAAATACAAGTTTTTTGTCGTTTTGCTCTAGTATAAACCCATATTGTTCAGTTTTTTCTGATAGTAAATTGAGAGGTTTGATTTTCCAATCAAACAATGTTATTTCTTGTAATTTATTGATATGTGTATAGTCTATTAGTTTTTCATCAATTTGTTTTTTATATAACTTATGTTGTCAGACAATTATCATGAGTTGTTCTATTTTGTTTTCAATTTCTTCTGAACAAAAAATATGTAGCTTTCATGATTTATGTATTCTCAATAGATGAATCATTCATAGAAGGTGATCACTATGACAATGTGTGACTCGAATATATTCAGGTTTTTTAATTTCTCTGCGTAGTATTTTTTGCATGAGAGACATTCCTCATCATGCATCAATATAGAGTTTATTGTCATTATCTTCTAAAAGCATATGCATCGTATCTACGTAAGGATTTAGCGCAGCCCCTGTTCAAAAATATGTTATTTGCATTGTTTGTATATGTAGGTTAAAAGTTATTTCACTGTTGTATTATTTTCATAGATAATATTCGTCTGATACAAGAGATAACTTAAGATGTAATAGCACAAGATCCCTATGATGATCGTGAGTATTGTTCGTCAAAAATGAATGCTGAGATTGTAGGCCATATGAAGTCAGACGGCAACAATTATTCCTATTATCGTACCTTGTCGATACAAGCTACCTTTGCTGTGAAATCTGAGTGCACTATATGCGATGATACCACTTGCTACCATATGTATTGCTGTGGTGAGCAATCATCTTGCGACGTGCATGCCTCGCATTGTTTGTCATTGTGTACTGACATAGTGGATAAGATATGCTATATGTTCACTAAAACTAAATCACAATCCCATTAGTAATGCAAAGAAAATAAGGTCACGACCTATGTATTTGTTTCATCATTGTTTATGTGCGAGAGCACTACTCGCGTGTATTTTAAGATATTCTTCTGCATACACACTAATAAGGACATAGGCGACTATAGTATTCATTGGAATAAACAAACTTCCGTATGCTGCGATACAAAATAAACAAATACTGACGATAAGGAGTTGTTTGTAGTATGTATTTCCTCTTTGTTGGGTGAAGTAGATGATCGATACGATACTACTACAATAGATGACAAATAAAGTTATATTTGTGATTCCAGCTTCCCATATGTTTCCATAGGACCCCAGCATATAATTGTATAACAACAATGCTCAGACAATAAATAATCCCCAAATATATATTTGGATGTTCTTGAGGGATCGGGTTTTCTCGGTATGGAAAAAATTGCGTAAAACCCATAGTCGTGTATTTTCTATACTAAAAATCGTAACGATAGAGATGATGATGTTTTGTCGATCGAACATTTGTCGTGGTTAGTCTAAAGTATTTTGCTCCTTGCAGTTACTGTTTCATCTTTGCGAGGAACGAAGTGATGAGACAATCTCATGTTATATTCTAGATTGCTTCGTTGTTTACCTCCTAACAAAGACGTGTAGGAAGGACGCTCGCAATGATGGACTTATGAAGATGATATGTTTTTATACTTTATATTTTTCTTTGAGTTGTGCAATGTGATTGGTTATATCTTGGTAATCTAATGAATCACTAATGATGAATAACTCTTGTGCCGTGGATCATTTGCTCATGATACATTTCAATCATTGATCTGTAGGATAGGATATACGAAAGCGTTCTATGGAAGATTTTTTCTGTTTTCTGTCTATTCTTCCGGGTATTATCCTATGGATTGCTGGATGTTTTTCAATTTCTTGTAGCATTTTGTGAAATTCTTTGAGGATATGATGCTCGGTTTTTATCTTCGTAAAAGTTGTTTTCATATGTCTATTGGCCGGTAAATCACTATACTTGTGTATACAGCTTTAGTTACCTGATGCAAGCACATGACAATAGGACAGCTTTTGGCTGATACGCAGTATGGACAGAAAACAATACTGCAGAAGCTTATTATGCACTACTGTGTATTGTCTAGAGAGGAGATGTGGATTCAGGCAGACTTTCAGATTCCAGAAAATGTGGTAGAAGATATTGTTTTGGGATACAAAAAATATATTGAACAAAAAATGCCTTTGGAGTATATTGTGGGGAAGGTCACGTTTTTGGGTAATGATTTTGTCGTTAATGAGCATACTCTTATTCCTAGGCCAGAGACAGAGTATATGATAGAAGCGATTAATGACTTTGTAAAAGATTCGGAGTTTTGACTCCAAAATCCAGATATGCATGTTCTGTTGGATGTAGGGACAGGATGTGGTGTGCTGGGATTGAGTGTGTTGTTACATAATCCTGGAGTTTTTGGTCAGGCGATATTGTCAGATTTTAGTGTGGATGCATTGGGAGTAGCTAAGACGAACTATGGATTGTTAGAGTCTAGGTTGCAGACTGCAGATTTAAGTACACAGATAGATTTTGTCCATGGGAGTCTAGTGGAGTATACACAAGATCCAATCTATACATCACAAATTTGAGGTAAAGATGTCGTACTGGTCGCAAATTTGCCCTATATCCCTGATGAGATGTTTGATACGAATGTTGATGAAACGGTCAAAAAATGGGAACCAAGAATGGCTTTTGTGTGATGAAATGATGGATTGGACTTGTATAGGATTATGTTTGATCAAATTATCAAACTACAGACGACAAATAAAAAAGCAAAGACATTGGTGATGTTTTTGGAGATGATGACATGGCAGATAGAGATATTGCAAGCGGAGTTTTGAGATAGGATGTTGTTTGAGGAAGTGAAGACATTTCACTTCAATATTAGGATAGTGAAGGCATCTCTAAAATAAAAAATTATTCTATAATTACTATTTTTGTCGATTTACTTGACAAATAGATTTTTTTGTGTATAATTGATTTAGTTATGTTTTATTTTGTAGTGTATTTTCTATGGCAGGAGAATGGAAAACAAGAGTATGAAACGCAGTGGTAACGCCAGTGAGGATGATTGCATGAGCTCCTGTCCATGCAGCTGTTGATCTTACTAAAACATGAATTGCCTTGAGTAAAGATTATTATGACATTGCTATGGAAACGATGAATGAAATTCAAGAAACACTTTCTGAAGCAGGTAAAAGAGGGAAGTGGTATCATAAAGTTGCTAATGTCTGAGTGATAGCTCCTGTGTGATCTGCCGCAAAATTTATTACTTGAAATATACAAACTGTTATTAACCCTCTTGTTAATGGAGTATTTAACTTCGCTAAAACTTGATGGGGATTTTTGAAAAATGAGTTTAACAGTGTCAAATCAGTTTTTTCTAAAACTCCTGTGTCAGATTTTTCCTTTGCAAAACTGAAACTTACTCCAACACGAAAATCATGGCGACAACCCAAAAATCTTCTTATTGGATGAGCTGCAACAGCTGCTGTAACTGCTGGATCTCCTGATTCTGACTCAACACCTGCTCCTCAAGCAGTAGTGGCACAGACTCCATCCGACGATAGTGAAACCAAGAAAACAATAACAGATCTTACCGTAAGACTAGAAAAACAAGATAAAGATAACCAAGAATTGCAAAAAAGTATCATTGCCATGCAAGATCAGACCAAGCAGCAAACTCAGCTTATGCAACAGCAGATACAACAGAAAGATGCTATGATTGCAGCACTCCAGGCAGATAATACCAAGCAGATAGCTCAAGAGTGAATAAAAAGTCAGGTTGAAGAATGATTAGATTCAGATCGTGAATCTCCAAAAAAAAAAGCCTCGAAAAAGCAGCCAGTAACTTAAAATCTCATATAGACACGCTTATTCCCCAGTGATATACCACTCGCATCGATACGCCATGATGACATCAGAGAATAGTGATTTCTGATCCAAAAAAGAAAGAGAGAAAAAATAAACCAGAATTATATGTGACTATTAATGAACCAGAAAAAGTGAGGCTTACTTATAGTCCGTATGTTTCTGGTGATCATAAAACAGCTACTTATATCTGAGATTTTGCTCGTGATGACAAGAAAATTGATGCATGTCTCAAAGAAATATTTTCAGCCACACAGGATGATTCGTGAAAAATCAATATTTCTGATACATTAGAGAAGAAATTTTCACTCAAAAAATCTGTTGATAAAGATCGTATCGATGAAAAACTGGTCGAAGATGATGCTACTGATTATGTTCATGAGCCAAAATAATGTTGGTATGTCTTTATGTATTCGGGTAAATTTTCTATTGCATCATCGTCAGCTCTTTTGTTTCGATGCTGTTTTGTACACAGACTACATTGAAAAAGGATCCTTCGATCGCCATTTTTCATTTCATAGTTTATAGGGTACATTTTTCCATGACAGGTTGTTGCTCTATCTCCAGGAATTTTGCCATCGACATGCAGTGATGTAAAGCAGTGGGGACAATGATTCCTGCATGTTTTGGATGCAGTGGGGATAGTTTTTCCGCAGGATATGCAGGTGAAAGTTTCGTTGATTTTTTTCATGGCGGCTTGTATAAATAATAGATTTGTGTTATTATATTCAAAATGGGAATGAAATCAAAATGATTATTTATTATTATCTTAATAATTTGTCTTTGTTCTTTTTGTCATTGCTACAAAAAGAACCAAAAAAATCTAGCAAAAACAGCCTGCGCGTGTTTTTGCGACTTGTTTAGTCGGGGTATCTTTTCAGCGTTTTTTGTTTTGTCTGTTTACTTTGGGTTGATTAGTTTTTTTATCCCTTTTTAATTACCTAATATATAAAAAAATAGCCTCATCGAGGCTGTTTTTTTATCTTATATGATTTCTTTTAGATGTTCATTTCTTCGATGACTTCGTTTGCTGCTTTTTTGAAGAGATCTTTTGCTTCGTCGCTAAGTTGTTTTTCTTCTCTTACTTTTTCAGCTTCTTTGCTGTATTTTGCGTCAAGCTTTTCATATAAGTTTGCTTCAAATTCTTCTACTCTTTCGACAGGTACTTTGTCGATAAGTCCTTGTGAACCTACGAACATCAATGCTGCCATCTTGTCGATAGCGATAGGTTTGTTCGCTGCTTGTTTGAGACAAGCGGTCATTCTTTTTCCTCTTTCAATAACTTTGAGTGTATCTTTATCGAGATCAGATGAGAATTGAGCAAATGCTGCCATTTCTGCATATGATGCGAGGTCTAGTTTTAGTGTTCCCGATGCTTTTTTTACTAAGTGTGTCTGTGCAGCTCCTCATACACGAGATACTGAGATACCAACGTTCATGGCTGGCCTTAGTCCTGTGTTGAAGATATCTGCATCCAAGAATATTTGTCCATCAGTAATCGAGATAACATTGGTTGGGATATATGCGGATACATCTCCTGCTTGTGTTTCGATGATAGGAAGTGCAGTCAATGATCCTGTTTTTCCTTTTATTTTTCCATCAGTTACTTTTTCGATATATTCTGCGTTTACTCTAGCAGCTCTTTCAAGCAATCTTGAGTGAAGATAAAATACGTCTCCAGGATATGCTTCTCTTCCTGGTGGTCTTCTCAATAGTAACGATATTTCTCTATATGCTACTGCATGTTTAGATAAATCATCGTAGATGATAAGTGCGTCTTGTCCGTTGTAAAGGAAATATTCTCCCAATGCACATCCTACATATGGTGCAAGGTATTGCATAACAGCAGGATTGTTTGCTGGAGCAGATACGACTGTAGTGTATTCCATAGCTCCGTGTTCTTTGAGTGTTTCAACAAATCTTGCTACTTTGGATTCTTTTTGTCCAATGGCAACATAAATACATTTCATATTTTCGTTTTTTTGGTTCAAGATCGTATCCAATGCGATAGTTGTCTTTCCTGTTTGTCTATCTCCGATAATCAATTCTCTCTGTCATCTTCCAATTGGAATCAATGAATCGATAGATTTGATACCAGTTTGGAGAGGTTGATCAACAGATTTTCTTGACATTACTCATGGAGCAATTCTTTCTACTGGATATTGTATTGTAGCACTTGGTTCTTTTCATCCATCAATAATATCTCCTAGTCCATTAACAACTCTTCCGAGATATTCTTCACCTACTCCAACAGAAAATGTTTTACCTGTATTCTTTACGATTTGTCCTTGTTGGAGACCTTTTTCTGTTCCAAGAATCAATACTCAGACATAATCTGGCAAAAGATCTAGTACAAGTCCTTTGGTTCCATTTTCAAATAGAACGATCTCTGAATACATCGCATTTTCTAGTCATGCAACAACAGCAACTCCATCCTTGATTTCTAGGATTTCTCCTTGTTTACTAAATGATTCTTTAATATCGCTACTATTGATCTGTGCGTCAATCTTTTGCAATATCGATTCTACTGTACTGTGCATGGTCATAAACATATTATGTATTAAAGCTATTAGTTATATAATCCCAATATAGTGCGAGTATCTTTATCTACCGATCTTTTGTAGTAAAATCATTCTCCACTAACAGTTATTTCATCGTCTTGTGTTGTGTGTTGATCAACTAATGCATCCTTTTGTTGTTTGTGGACAAAAGATTCAAGTTCTTTTACAACTTCTACCCTTCCATGAACAACAAAGTGTGGTTGATAATTTTCTGCAGTATTTTTGAGTATTTTTACTATATGTCTGAGCTTTTCTGCTGTCGCTTTTCCTGTATTTTTTGCCGCTATAAGGATAGCTGCAGCTTCAGGAGAAGCATCTTGGATTGCTTGTGTATAACCACTACTGTAAATTGCTTGTCCATATCTCTTGAGTAATTTGCTTGCGACAATAGCAGCGTCCACCAATACATTATGGTTTATTCCTGTTTGTATCAGCATATGTGCAAATTGTCTATCAGTTGTATACATCCTATACTTTATGAATTAAAACTTCAGTCGATAGTTTATGTCTATCAGCTTTAGTCTTTGAGATCTTTGATGATAGCATCGAGGTATTTTGATTCAATATCTTTATCTGTTGCCAGAAGTTTTTTTACAACCATCAACGATGTCTTTTTTAATCATAATTCAAAATCTTTTTGAAGATCTGACTGGAGTGACGCAGCGCGAGCTTCTCCGTCTTGTATGATTTTTTCAGCTTTTGATTCAGCTTCAGTTATCATCTCTTTTTGTTTCTTGCTTGCTATGGTTGTTGCATCATGAATCATAGATTCTTTAGTTGTTGTTCCTACGGCAATGATTTCTTCAGCTTTTAGTTCGGCTTCTTTAATTTTTTGATTGTAGACTTCGTCTGCATGTTTGAGCTTTTTAAGTAATTCTCTTCTTTCTTCAATGGCGTTGGAAAGAGGTTTTGCAGCAAATTTACTAAACAAAAAGAATATAATTCCGAAGTTTATAATTTGCGCAATAACTGCTGATATACTGATGTCCATACTTGATTCTTAATGTATAAAGTTTGATTATTGTTTTATCCTAACAATGAAAGAGCGATAACCAATCCATAGATAGCTGCTGATTCAACTAAGGCAAGGAAAAGAACCATAAATGTCATGATTTTTCCTTTGATTGCAGGGTTTCTTCGGATAGATTCCATTGCTCCAGCAACCAACAATCCTTCACCAATACCTACTCCAAGACCTGCAGCACCTACTGCAATTCCAGCTCCGATAGCTGCTCCTGATGATGCAGTTGCAGGATCAAGTCCGATGATTTGTAAGGCAATAATCAATCCATAAATAGCTGCTGATTCTGTCAATGCGATACCCAAGATAGTAAGGACCAAAAATGTTCCACTAAGATCAGGATTTTTTCCCATAATTTCGAGTGATTTTTTGGCGATGATACCTTCACCAATACCTACTCCAAGACCCGCAAGTCCTACTGCTAATCAAGCTCCAATGTACAATTCCATGTTTTTGTTGTATTATAAATTTAAAAAGATACTTTTCTATTCGTTCCCTTGTGCTATCTTAACAAATATCGCAACAAGTAATGGGAATACAAAGGCTTGTATAACCGTTACCAATAGTCCTTGTGCGTACAATATCAATGGTGCAATCACAGGAAAGTCTACTGATGCTATATTTTGTGTGAACGAATTTACTCAAACTACGAGTAGTCATAATAGTATACCTCAAGCAAGCATATTTCCATACAATCTCGCCGTAAGCGATAGTACCTTGGCAAATATTCCTACGATATCCAATAAACCTACAAATAGTGATATGATAATGTCAAATAATTTAACAACAACTTTGGCAGGATAGTATTGTCGAGCTGGCATAGTTCCTCTTTCGATATCCAATATTCATTTTCCTGTAATAGGGAGATATTCTAAGAAAAATTTTACGAAATTAAGTGATCTAAATTGCAATATAAGCATCAGTGCTATACTCACCAGTGCTAATGCTAAATTGAAATTGAAACTTGTTGTTGGTATTTGTATGTAGGCAAAGATTGCTTCGATATCAGTGAACATAACTCTGATAAGATCTACGGTATATCCTAGCATATTTGCGACAAATATAACAAAGAATAATGTTACAATATATATTTTTATGCTTCTTTTTTCATCTTTCCCTAAGATTTCTTCGAAAAACTCATACATGCTATCGAAAAGCAAGGTAAGCATAATTCCCGCTTTTGTATTACGTAACACACGAACAAGTCATATAATAAGTAGAATTATTGCCATCTGTATAAGTACTCCAACCATAATAGGAGAAAGTTCTTGGATTGGCGTCCATCGTGATTGTGCGACAAAGACTATAGCTTCGGGCAGTTGTGTTGTAAAGAAGTGTATAATAGTATCGATCATCTAGACAATGTTCTTTAATTAAACTATACTGATTTGCTTTGGAAATCATAGATTTTTCACTCTGTTCAAATTTTATGTTTCCGTAGACGGAGCAGTATACACCCTGCTTACCAGCAGGCTCTCTCATCCAATAAATTTTATGTAAAATATATTGGTGGTCGAGTATAAAAACCAAGCAGCCGTAGGCACAGGGATCTTCTCTGTGGAAGGATCAAGGTGGATGGCTCAGGCTAGACTAGGTCTAACGCATATTCGGCCTCCATATATTACGCAATGAGAAGAAGATATGTCTAGCACCTACGCACCTCTTAGTCTTTTTCTACGTACAGTGGTTGAATGTATGTTTTCGCTAGACATTTGCAAGAGGATTATAGACAAAAAGTTTGTAAAAATTTGCAATATCCTGTTCGCATTGTTATACTTATCATACGTATCGTTTTATTCTTTATTGCTTTATTGATGGTTGATCCTTTTGCATCTACAAATCCAACAGACCCCAAAGAACAATCAAATACTAATACAGACCCCTCTCATGATGTGTTTGGTGGAGTTCCTAATATTTTTTCTGATATGGCAGCTACTGCATTTCAGCCTATAGATCCTGAGACGGGGAGGCCTACTGAGCATACTCCTGAAACCTTAGATCCTTTTTTGCGTGACGATCTCTCTGATTCTTCTATTAGCGATATGGAAGGATCTGATTCTTCTAACGATATATCTCCAATACAATCTCCTGAAGAAACACTTTCTCAAGAACCTTTTGTTGATGCTTTTGGGATTGTATCAGAAAAATCACCTGAGGAGTCAAATACTATAGAAGAGACATCTGAAACTGTGCAGCCTATTGAACAAGAGAATAAGGCTGAAGAAGAAATGCCTGAAACACAAACGTTTGAAAATGAGATTCCTGAAGAAGAAACCCCTGCTATTAAACAACCTACTGACCAAATATCTATACCCAATCAAGACGAGGATGTCGTTGATACACAAACACCATCCTATTTTGAAACTACAGTTTCATTTGATGATGCTCCTGTTGCTTCGGAGTTGGATGCGACTAAGAAATTTACTCCATCTTCTGTTGAGAATCTAGAATCTTCTGCTAATGTATCTGATCATTACGATCCTTTTGTTGATGCACCTAGTGATCAGTCTCAATCTGCGGTTAGTGATGATCCGTTCTTGCAGGATGCAGTGGTAGATGAGAAAACTGTAGATTCTGATACTGAAGTTAAAGATCCATTTTTGGAAGACTATTCTTCTGCTTCTACTGATGAAGTATCTTCTCAAGACATACAAGAAGAGTTTTCCCCTGTGCCTGAAAAATCAATAATTGACTCGTCTAATGATCAGCCATATTCTGTTACTGAAGAGTCAGGAGAGGATGCTCCTATTAATGAATCTATTGTTACTGATCAACAAAATGATGGTGAAGAGAAAATTTCTCTTGATATAACTGATACTGTCTCTTGATTGGACAAGCATTCTGTGAAATCTGAGTCTGTTGCCACACAGGAAGAATTACCTTCTTTGGATAAAGATATTGCTATGCATGAAGATACAACTGATGAGGTTCAAGAAAACACTTCATCGAATGAAGACTCTATTGTTGATATTGACGGGGGATTACATTCTCTTGATGATGAGATTGTTGAAGATTCTTTAGAACCAGACGAACAAATAGATACCCAGCTTCCTGTATCCGATTCTATAGATACTGAAGATGTTGTAAAAACAGGTGAAGAAGCTCCATCTATGGTTCAATGACTTGTTGAAGGCATGTTAGACCCTTTCACGTCTACAAAAGCTTCGCTTGATCTGCCTCCAGAAGAAGATGATGCCGCTATTGAGCCAGTGGAAGACTCTGAAAAAAATCTAGATGAAACTGTTGGTGATGTTGCATCACAGGAAGGCATTGCTCCTATAGTGTCTGATGCTGTGGTACAAGAAGAAATAGTTGATGAAAAAGAAGTGATCGATGAAGAAGAAATTGCCCCTATTGTTACTGAACCAACTGTTGTTGAAGAGGAACAAAATATGCAAAAAGCTTGATTGTCTGATGTGTTTGTGAAGTTTCAAGAATTGCTTGGGTCTATCTATCGTGTACACGATAATCGCTGAGGACATGATCCGTTTTCTGTTGTATGAGCAGATAATGATGCATTGTATATTACCTATGGTTTTGCTATCGAAGCGTCTGCACAGCAAGCTATTATTGTTACTAAAGAGGCTACCAATAGAAAGGATGATGATAGTATAGATACGCATGTTCTTCGCTTTGTGGTCAATAGTAGCTCACTTGTAGAAGTGTATGTGGATGGTATACTATTATTTGTTGAAGATCAACTTGTCGATAATGTGAAAGCAAAAATGCAGTTGATGGACAAATTTAACAAATTTATATTTTTGATTGATCAGTTCATTCAAGATTCTGCAAATCAAGCATCATGAGAGGCTGTTGCTTCTGCACAAGAGGAATTTGGTGGGTTTTAGTATGTTTTGTAT
>Ga0335396_10000344_pt1 | contig 63438 bp, 41 predicted proteins | sample FRY02_FD_205743 | JGI IMG/M metagenome (GOLD analysis project Ga0335396, IMG submission 205743) | Freshwater microbial communities from Lake Fryxell liftoff mats and glacier meltwater in Antarctica - FRY-02 (spades assembly) (version 2) | ecosystem: Environmental > Aquatic > Freshwater > Ice >...
ATTTGTCCAATAAGCATTGTCAGTTGAAAGAAAATCTTTATAATTTTCATATTTACTCAAATTTTCTTGTAATAATGTTTTTATTTCTAAAATATCTTCGTTGTTCTTCACTTTTTTGAGTACATTAAATGAAGTTTGTTTAATTCTGTTTGATGTTCCATTTGCTATCCAACTTTGAAAGTAATATTTGGTAATTAAGGATTTTAATTCATTATAGTTTTTATATTCAACTTGTTTTGCTGTTGCAAGTATTGATTTCCAATAAACAGATTGTCTTAAATATTTAAGCATTGAAACTTCTTTGTCGCTATTATCATTTTGAATTTCTAAAAGATTTTTAGCAAACTTCTCAATATCTAAAATTATTTGTTGAGGATTACTGTTTTTAAATTCAGTTTTTAATTCATCTTGTAATGCTCTTTTTGGGTTTTCATTTTTTAGATAATATAGATATAAATTGAAAATTCCTTGCAAACTCTCGTCCGAGAGTTTTGCAGTATTTTCAATTCTTTTCCAAACTTCTATAAAACTTAATCTTTTATCTTCGCTCAAATTTTGTAATAAATATGCTTTTATTATGTCCGCCGGAGTTAGATCTAATCCTCTATCATTTAAAACGGTAAATAGTTTTATAGCAAAACCTTCATCATAACAAACAATTTTAATCATAGTTGTTTTGTCAAATAAATAATCTATAAAATTTCCTATGTTATCTATATAATCCTCAGAATGACTATCAAGTGCTTTGTTTATTAGTTCTTTAAAATAATACGCTGTTTGTAAAAATCTATTTTCGGATACTTCTTTTTTTGAAGTATTAAAGTTAATTCCATTGATTATAGTTATTTCAAATAATGCTTGGTTATTTAAGTGAGTAGTTAGTTTTAGCCTTTCTTTATCTTCAACCAAGTCTTTGATACTATTTTCAACTATTTTTTTTTTAATTATTTTTAAATCCATATCTCTTAAAGTGCAAAACAGAATTGTCAAAGTCGTCAATCGTTGTTGTCCATCAACAACTTCATAAGAATTCGGCTTTTTAACTACGACAGCTGAACCCAAAAAGTAGTTTCTGTCAATTGTCTCATCATCACAATTGTTTTTGTAAGCGCCTAAAATATCATACCATAGTTGTTCCACCCTTTCTCTGTCCCACGAATATGGTCTTTGATAAATTGGCATTTGATAAAAAGCATCTGTGTCGCCAAATATCTGTTTGATACTTTTTGTTTCTGGTTTAAATATATCATCTATATTCATAATTAGCTTTCCTTTTTTCTTCTTTCCTAAAATTGTCGTATTTACGCCACTCAATTTAATTAATTTCCCCTTCTTTTCATAATTATTTGTACTACTTTCACTTATTTTCATTTAATTGATTAATATACCGTATTTTTGTAAAAATACATTAATACTTATAGGTAAAACTAATGTCATCAGATACTATTAAAACTGAAAAAATATCGTTTGAAAGTTTAAACTTAATCGAACCAATTCTTAAAGCAATTAATTCGGAAGGTTACACAAACCCAACCCCAATACAAAAATTAGCTATTCCAATCGTCCTAAACAAAAAAGATTTATTAGGCATCGCTCAGACTGGTACCGGTAAAACTGCCGCTTTTGCTATTCCGATAATACAACTTATGCACTTAGATGAAAAAAGTGTGGATTTCAAAAATAGAAAAATCCGTTGTTTGATTATAACGCCAACTCGTGAGTTAGCTCTTCAAGTTTTCGAAAGCTTCAAAACTTATGGTAAATACACTAATCTAAAATGTGCTGTTTTGATAGGCGGAGTAAACCAACATCATCAAGTATTAACTCTCAAAAAAGGTGTTGATGTTTTAATCAGTACTACCGGAAGATTAATCGATTTGATTAACCAAAACTTTGTTAATATTGATAATGTAGAGTATTTTGTCATTGATGAGGCTGATACAATGATGGATATGGGATTTATCCACGATGTCAAAATGATCGTTTCGGATTTACCAAAAGACAAACAAACTCTATTCTTTTCTGCAACTATGCCCAATGAAATTGAAAAATTATCAAATTTAATATTAAAAAATCCAGCAAAAATTGAGATAGAACCCGAATCTAAAACTGCTGAAAAAATAAGTCAATTCATCTATTATGTAGATAAAATTAACAAAAAAATGTTGCTTCTTGATATTCTTAAAAGTACAAATACAGATAGAATATTAATTTTTACTCGTACCAAACACGGTGCTAATAACTTAGTCGAGTTCTTGATTAAAAGTAAAATTAATGCACAAGCAATACACAGCGACAAGTCGCAAAATGCAAGACAAACAGCTCTGAATAATTTTAAAGAAAAGATTACAAAGGTTTTGGTTGCAACTGACATTGCCTCACGTGGAATTGATATCGAAGAATTGAATTTAGTTGTAAATTTTGACATTCCAAATATCCCAGAGACTTATATACATAGAATTGGTAGAACTGGTAGGGCAGGGACAAGTGGTAAAGCGGTCTCACTTTGCGATAATGACGAAAGAGCTTATGTCAAAGATATTGAAAAATTGATTGGAAAAGCTATACCAATGTTGACCAATGAAAAATATCCTTTGATGAATAAAAGTGGAAACAGTAATTTCAGAAAAACCAATAATACCAATCAAAGTGTTGCAAGCAGTTCAAAGACTGCCGCTTTGAAAAGTAATCCAACAGCTAAATTTATGAATCCTAAATCTAACAAATTAAATAACAACACTAATCAAAAACGATTAGCGAAACGTAGATAATTAGATTTTCTTACTACAAAATCTAAAAATATTATGATTATAGATAATTTTAATAATTTTGATAAATACCTAAATTTAAACCCTAATTTTCAAAAAGCAATTGAATTTGTAAATAACAATAATTTGATTGCTTTTGAAAATGGTAAATATATAATTGAAGAACAAAATTCAATTGTAAAATTGTATATTGTAATCGCTGAAGACAATATAAATATAGATAGACCAACTGTATTAGAAGCCCACAAAAAATACATTGATATCCAATTCCCTCTAATCGGCGAATTAAAATTAGTCTGGAAAAATATCATCGATTGTCAAAAAATAAATACAAATTATGATAAAGAAAATGATTTGATATTCTTTGATGACAATTCTGATTTTGATATTACACTCAAAAATAACAACTTCGCTATGTTATTCCCTCAAGATGCTCATTATGCAATTCATCCAGAAATTTATATTAAAAAAGCAATTATAAAAGTATTAATTTAATACATATTATTACAATTAATTATAAGATAACAAAATAAATTGTATTTTTGAACTTATTATTAATTACTACTAATTAAATTAACTTTCATACTCAAATTAGGATTTATATGAAAAATATATACATTGTTTTATTAATATTGATTTTCGCAACTAATAAGAATTTATTCTCAAATGTCCACATCGGAACAGGACAGACTTATCCAAACATTGAGGCAGCTTGCCCATTTATTAAGCCAGGTGATACGGTTTTTGTTCACAAAGGCAATTACAATACTTATCAATATTATAATGGTCTGAAAGGCACTAAAGATAAATGGATTGTTGTTACTCCTTTTAATAGAGAAACTATTGAAATTAATGGTGGCTGGCAATTCACAAGCTCTGAGTATATTCGTATCGAAAAACTGAATTTCAAAGGAAATGCAAGTTATGATAATACACTTTTACATTTTGACCACGCAGGTGATTGTAGTAAATTATCAAATAACATTTATTTAGATAGCTGTTCATTTTCTGATGTCAAAAGTGGAAATACTATAAAATTTGGCGGGTCATCTGATTTTGTTGTGAATAATTGTAGATTTATTAATAATTCAAGTAATTTTGCTGGGATTGCACTTAATGAAAGTAGAAGAGGTATAATTAGAAATAGTTATTTCGAAAATATCAGAACTAAAGCAATTCAATTCAAATTAGGTACTTTTGATGTCATAGTTAGTGCCAACTATTTTAAAAATGCAGGAATTGATGACTCTGCTTTAAAAATCGGAGAAAGTGGTGGTAAACAATATTATTGTGATGATGCAAATACCTTTCATTGCAAAAATATAAAAATTTATTCTAATATCTTTGATGGTGGTAGAACTCCATTTTCGATTGGCTTAGCAGAAAATACAGCTATAATTAATAATACTATTATTAATCCAACAAATTTTGTGCTTAGAATATTATCAGACGAAACAGATTATTTTAATCGCAATCATTTAATCGTTAATAATATCTTTTATTTAGATAAAAGTTTTTATTTTAATGGCTCTTCAAATGCACAAAATATAGATTTTTCTTCGATACTGATTCAAAATAATTTATTTTATTCGGTTTCAAAACCTACTTGGAAAGGTCCCGACCCAAATGGTGGTGATTATGATGCTGAAGAAATAAAAGGTGTCATTTTTAATAAGAATATAATTCAAAATCCTTTATTTGTTGATGAAAGTAATTTCAATTATAAATTACAAAATAATAGCCCTGCTTTAAGTTCCGGACAAAATGTAAATGAACCAACAACAGATTATTATGGAAAGCCATTCAAAGCACAAAGAGCCTTAGGGGCAATAGAGTCTGACTCAATCAAAAATGTAATTAATGTTCTCGATGTATTTATAAGTCTTAACACATTAGAGTTGAAAGTGGGTGGTTCTTCAAAATTAGATGCAACCATTTACCCCTCTGACGCTGATAATACTAACATTATTTGGTCAAGTAGTGATGATAAAATAGCGATTGTTAATTCCATTGGGCTGGTTACTGCAATTGCAATTGGTAAGGCAAATGTTATAGTTAGAACAGTAGATGGCGATTTTATAGATACTTGCAAAGTGGTTGTAAGCGATGAATTAAGCGTAGAAAATAATAATATTACTTTTAGTATTTTTCCAAATCCTGCCAAAGACTTCATAAATATTAATCTGACAAATTTAGAATTAAATTCAAAAATTCAAATCTATAATCAATTAGGTGAAATTGTATTAAATCCTGTATTAACTAATAAATTTTTACAAAATAATAACAACCAAATCTATGTTGGTAACTTAAGTAGTGGAGTATATTTCATTAGAATTGGTAATAAAACACAGATGTTTGTTAGAAATTAAATTATTAAAAATTATGGAGATATTATGAAAATATTATTTACTTCAAATAATAAACTGAAATTAAAATTATATTTAACTTTACTATATTTTATAATAAATATTTGGAATTTTAGAGAATTAACTGCACAGCAAAATTACCCAAATTTACCTGATGTAAAAAGTGTGATTACTTGCTTTCCAGATACTACCGGATATAAAATAATAACAGTAGGTCCATCAAATCGAGATTTCGATAATTTGCAATTAGCACTAAATTCAGCTGAATTAGGGACAATAATATTACTTGATGCTGGTGAAACTTTTATTGGTGGATTTAAATTACCAAATAAAACTATTGGAAATGGTTGGATTATTATTATGTCTTCGTTAATGGAATTATTGCCCGTAAATGAGGTTAGAATTGATCCAGAAGCTTTTACAGGAAATAAACAATTCCCTACTCAAAAAAGAGCTATGGCTAAGATAATTACAACAAATTTATCTGGAATACCTTGTTTTGTTACTGAAGCAAGTTCGCATAATTATAGATTAGTTGGTTTAGAAGTTACTGCAGATATTGCTGTAATTAATAGTTATGGACTAATCAATTTAGGTGATGGCTCAAAAGCACAAAACTCTTTAAGTTTAGTGCCTTATAATTTTGTAGTAGATAGATGTTATATTCATGGGCATTCCGAAGCTACAATTATGAAATATGGAGTTGCACTTAATTGTGCTAATGCTGCTGTAATAGATTCTTATATTTCTGATTTTCATAGTATTGGATTTGATACTCAAGCTATTTCGGGTATAAATGGACCTGGACCATTTAAAATTATTAATAACTATCTTGAAGCTGCTGGTGAGAATATTATGTTTGGTGGAGCAGCAGCCGCAATTCCAAATTTAGTTCCTTCGGATATAGAAATTAAAAGCAACTATTTATTTAAACCTTTTTCTTGGAAAGTTGGACACAGTTCTTATAAAGGCAAACATTGGACAATCAAAAATTTGTTTGAATTAAAAACAGGCAAAAGAGTACTTTTTGAAGGTAATATTTTAGAAAATTCATGGGCGGATTTACCAATTGGACAAAGTGGTTATGCAATTTTATTAACTGTAAGAACCGAAGATGGTGGCTCACCTCAAGCAGATGTAAGTGATATAATAATCAGCAATAATATTATAAGACTCGTTGGAGCAGGTATTGCTCTATCGGGCAGAGATGACGGTAGCATCGGCAATAGGTCAAAAAGAATTCTTATTTTCAACAATTTGTTTGAAGATATTAACGGTCAAGAATTTGGAGATATGAATATTGATGGACCTAATAATGGCACTTTTATCAAAATTGGCGAACCCGAAGATTTGATAATTGACCACAATACAATTTTTCAAACAGGCTCAATCACTTGGGTATCAAAACTTACGAATGGATTTGTGTTTACAAATAACATTTCAAATAGTTTTAAAACTGGAGCCGGCTATCAAGGGATTTATGGACCTGGAGTTCAACAAGGGGACAAAACTTTTGAGCAATATTTTAAAGATGTAAATGATGAAAATCAAAAATTTCATAAGAATATTTTGATTGGTGGAGATAAAACTAAATATAATAATTTTAATAATAATAGTCAAAATTATTTTGTTACTGATAATTCAGAAGTTGGATTTTTAGATTACAACAAAGGCAAAGATGATTTTAAGAATTATAGTTTGAAAAGTGCAAGTTTGTATTATAAAAATGGTACAGATAATAAAGATTTAGGTGTAGATTTTATAAAATTAGATTCTGCACTAAAATATAGAGAAAAATGTAAATTCACAAATGTAATTAATGTTCTTGATGTATTTGTAAGTCTTAACACATTAGAGTTGAAAGTGGGTGATACTTCAAAATTAGATGCAACCGTTTACCCCTCTGATGCTGATAATACTAATATTATATGGTCAAGTAGTGATGACAAAATAGCGATTGTTAATTCCATTGGGCTGGTTACTGCAATTGCAATTGGTAAGGCAAATGTTATAGTCAGAACAGTAGATGGAAATTTTACAGATACTTGCAAAGTGGTTGTAAGCGATGAATTAAGCGTAGAAAATAATAATATTACTTTTAGTATTTTTCCAAATCCTGCGAAAGACTTCATAAATATTAATCTAATAAATTTAGAATTAAATTCAAAAGTTGAAATATATAATCAATTAGGTGAAATTGTATTAACTCCTGTATTAACTAATAAATTTTTACAAGATGCTAACAACCAAATCTATGTTGGTAACTTAAGTAGTGGAGTTTATTTCATCAGAATTGGAAATAAAACACAAATGTTTGTACGAAATTAAGATGTTTAATATCAAATAATAAAAAAATAAAAAATAAAGTACTTGCATTTGTTCAACGTAAAAGGAAGAAAGAATTAAATCTATTTATTGAGCGTTTTAATTGGAAAGATTATACAATGGTTGATAAAGTTGAAATAAGAAGTAATTTAAAATTGCCTTTAAATTCACAAATTACATTGTTTAATGACAATTATGATATTATACTAAACATTACAGAAGATAATATAAGCAAAATAGATTCGCCTATAAATGAAGTTTTAAAACATAATAAATAAACATTTAGGTAAAAAACTAACCTACTTTCATAATAACTTTAATTGATTAAAGAAAAATTGAAATTAATGAATATATTTGTAATTAAAGATTAATTATAAGATTTATTGATTGAGGAGATAAGAAGTGTGATGCACTGGGAGGTAGCGGATTATCTATAAAACAAACAAATGGCTACCCAAATTAATGAGTAGCCACTTATTTTAGAATCGATTATGTAAAGTATAAATAGCTGATGCTTATTTTATTATTTGCATTTTACTAATTATAGTTTTACCATCTATTTCTAATTTATTAAAGTATGTTCCGTTAGGTATGTTTGTTATCTGATCTGATAAATTAAATACCACAGTGTGTGTTCCTGCTTCTTGATTTTCATTTACAAGTGTTGTTATTTCATTTCCGTTTATATCAATTATAGTCATATTTACTTTTGCAGATTTCTCTAAGTTATATTGAATAGATGTTGAGATTGCAAATGGATTTGGATAATTTTCTAGATTAGTAATAGTTACTAATTCTTCGTATTCTATTCCAGTTGTAAATGTCATTAAATCTGTTGTTAAAATTGGAGTTAATTCATAACCCATATTAGGATTAATATCACTAACTTGACCTAATATACCTTCAAATTTCATTTTTTCGCCAAAGAATGGTCTTCCACTCATATAAGAATTTTCAGTACTTCCGATACGAATAATTACAGAATTTGAATTGTCGCTATTATCGATTACTTGATAATTTTTGTTTTCTTTAAATGTTACATCGCCGACGTTAGTAATCGTTAGATCTACTAATTTAATTAAGCGACTTTCATGAACTTCACCATTATTTTTGATTTCAAGTAAAGTAACATTAATTGGAGTAGGAGCAGAATTATTACGAGATAAAATTTTGTATTGAACCAGACCTGATCCTTGAATTACTTTCAATTGATTAACTTCTGTTATTTTACCTTGAATACTAACTCTGTCGCCCATATTTATTGATAAATTAGTAACTGCATCATAAAATTCTCCACTTGTTTGCAAAATTGTAAGTCCAGCAGTATCATCTTGGAATCTAGTGAAATCTCCTAATGTACGAGTAATTATCCCTTCAACTAAAAACTCTGTTCCGACAGGTAATTTTTTAGCAGCGTCAATAGTTATAACACTAAGAATTTTGATACCAACACCAGTAACTAAGACTTTGTCTTCTCCAGCATTATGTGAGAAAGTAATTTCAGCATCTGATTGACCAGGTTTATTTGGAGTGAACGTTATGAATATTTCTTTTTCAGCACCAGGTGCAATAGTCGTAATAATAGGTACTACAGTATATTGATTATCATTACTAAGTATTTTGTTGATTATCAAATCAGATGACCCAGTATTAACTACAATTACGCTTTTTTGCTTAGATTCGCCAATATTTACATTCCCAAAATCAAGTATTGTTTTGATAGTGAAAATTGGTCCGATACAATCTCCTAAGCCCAATCCAGTTACATTTATCGAATCGATGGTATTACTTGCGTTATGGTAGAAATATATTTTACCAGTTTGAATTCCACCTTTTAAAGGTGCAAAAGTAATGATAAAATCTTGCGTAGTATTTGGTGCAATTACTGCAACCGCAGGTGCAACACTATAATATACATTAGATGACGAACTTCCTAATATAGTTAAGTTCGCTGTACCAAAATTTGTAATTGTGACTGTTTTAGTTGTTTTCTCACCACATTGAATTGAACCTAAATCATAATTTTTTTGATTTAGAACAAATACTGGTGCTAATGGGTCGCCAATTCCTTTACCAGTTACCGCAATTGCGTCAGTAGTTATGGCTGCATTAAATTTGAATCTGATAAATCCAGAATGTGTCTCGGCAGTTAATGGAGTGAACAATACATAAAATGTATGTGTGTCACCAGGGGCTATTGATGCTCCTGTTTCAGTAACTACAAAGTGATTGTCTGTAGAAAAAACTTCATATACTAATAAATCAGATGTACCAGTATTTGTAATTTTAATACTATCTCTTTTTGTAAGTGCAGTATTTACTTCACCGAAATTTATACTTCTTGGATTGATTACAAATTTAGGAGATATACCTACACCATTCATAGAAATTGAATCTCTCAAATTATCCGCATCATGATAGGAAAAACATGCTCCAGTTTTTACTCCATCAGATTGCGGAGAAAAGCTAATTACAAATACTTTTGACATCCCAGGTAAAATAGAACTAGATACTGGGTTAGCAAGGTATTGGAAATTATAAGAAGTTACATTATTGATTGTTAGTACTGATGTACCCAAATTTGTTACCACAACCGAATCTTTTTTACTTGTACCGATAAGTACATTTCCAAAATTAAGATTGATTGGCGAAACACTAAATATTGGCGAAACACCTCTTCCAGTTAACAAAATAGTATCTCTATTTTTTGCAGCATTATTAGTAAAAATAATTGTACCATTTTTGATACCATCAGTAAGTGGTGCAAAAGTAATATAGAATTTTCTGTTTTGACCAGCAGTTATTGTTGAATTATTTGGATTGATACTAAATAAACTATTAGAACTTGTGATATTCGAGATAACTAAATCAGATGTACCGATATTTGTTACTGTTACCGAGTCCATTTTTGTAGTACCATTTCTAACATCTCCAAAATCTACTGTATTATTGTTGATTGAAAATAAAGGCGAAACACCTCTACCTGTAACGATAATTGTATCTTTTGGTTTATCTGCGTTATGTGTGAATATTATGTTACCATTTTTAATTCCATCATTAAGTGGGGCAAATGTAATATAATATTTCATTGAGCCACCAGCAGAAATTGTTGCATTATTTGGCGAAACTGTATAAACACTATTTGAAATCGCAATCCCACTAATAATCAAATCAGATGTGCCTGGATTAGAAACAACTATTGAATCTCTTTTCGTAGTTCCATTTCTAACATCACCAAAATTAATAGACATTGGAGTCGCTGAGAATTTTGGCGAAACACCTCTACCTGTTAATGCAATAGTATCTTTATTTTTAGTAGCATTATGAGTAAAAATAATATTACCAGTTTTAATACCATCAGTAAGTGGTGCAAAAGTGATATAATATTTAGTATTAGCTCCTGCTACAATTGTTAAGTTTGTAGGAGTAATTGTATATAATGCATTAGAACTAACAACAGTACTTATTATCAAATCAGAAGTACCAGTATTTGTTACAGTAATAGAGTCTCTTTTAGTTGTGCCATTTCTAACATCACCAAAATTTATTGAACTTCTGTTGGATGTGAATAAAGGCTCAACACCTCTACCAGTTAAAGAAATAGTATCTTTATTTTTAGCTGCATTATGAGTAAAAATAATTGTACCATTTTTTATTCCATCATTAAGTGGTGCAAATGTAATGTAGTATTTAGTATTTGCTCCGGCTACAATAGTCAAATTACTTGGCGTAATTGTATATAATGCATTAGAACTAACAACTGTACTTATTATCAAATCAGAAGTACCAGTATTAGTTACGATTATCGAATCCATTTTAGTTGTACCATTTCTAACATCACCAAAATTCAGTGAACTTTTGTTAGTTGTAAATAATGGCTCAACTCCTTCGCCAGTAAGTAAAATTGTATCTTTATTTTTATCTGCATTATGAGTAAAAATAATATTACCAGTTTTAATACCTGCATTTAATGGTGCAAATGTAATATAATATTTAGTTGTAGAATCTGGTCTTATAGTTAGATTTGTTGGCGTAATTGTGAATAACGCATTAGAACTAACAACAGTAGTTATTATCAAGTCAGAAGTACCAGTATTTTTTACTGAAATAGAGTCCATTTTAGTTGTGCTAATTCTAACTTTACCAAAATCAAGACTATAATTATTAGATGTAAATAATGGCGAAACGCCAGTTCCAGTTACAATAATTGTATCTCTAGGTTTAGAAGCATTATGAGTAAATATAAAATTGCCATTTTTGACACCGTCAGTAAGAGGTGCAAATGTAATATAATATTTAGTTGTAGAATCTGGTCTTATAGTTAGATTTGTTGGCGTAATTGTATATAACACATTTGAACTAACTACAGTGCTTATTATCAAATCAGCTGTACCAGTATTTTTTACTGAAATAGAGTCCATTTTAGTAGTACCATTTCTAACTTTACCAAAATCGAGACTATACTTATTTGATGTAAATATTGGAGAAACACCGGTCCCGGTTACAGTAATTGTATCTTTAGGTTTTTCAGCATTATGGGTAAATATAAAATTACCATTTTGGATACCATCTATAAGAGGTGCAAATGTAATAAAATACTTCACAGATGAATCTGGCTTAATTGTTAAAGTTGTTGGCGTAATTGTAAATAACGTATTACTTGCTAATACGCTAGTAATTATCAAATCCGCAGCACCAGTATTTTTTACTGTAATAGAGTCTCTTTTAGTAGTACCATTTCTAACATTACCAAAATTTAAACTTTTAGGAGTTGCAGAAAAAATTGGAAACTTAGGGTCAGAACGTTTATTAATTACAGCAGATGCCATAGTAACTGCTCCACTAAAAGCTAATGCTCTACCGTCCATAGTAGCGCCTGTATTTAGAGAAATTCATTGGTCTGCTAAGATAGTTCCTTGAAAAGTAGAATATGTACCCAAAGTAGCAGAAGAACCGACTTGCCAAAATATGTTTGACGCTTGGGCCCCACCAGCTAATGTAATTTTAATTCCATTACCCAAATTTAAAGCTGTGGCAATTTGGAATATCCAAACATCAGTTGCATTACCAGTTAATGTTAAATCAGAACCAGTAATTTGACAGTCTGAAGTAAATTTATACAAGCCGGGTACTAAATTTAGTCCACCCAAGTTACCAGAACCTGGGTTTAAAAATGTTCCTGTTGGGACAGGAGTTCTCCCTGCGGCATCATTGTATGCAGTAGTCAAATCACTTTTTGCTGTTTGCAACAATACAGAGTTTATTACCGAACCAGCAGGTCCAGATGCATCTACCACATATATAGTCCCATCTACGTTGGTACCATCAAAACCAGTAATATTACTACCAGCAGCAGGGCTTAAACCTACATCACCTTTGATATTAAACGGAGATAGACCAGTAACTGTAGAACCAGCTAAAATAACGAAATTACTTGTCGACTTTAGGTCAAGGATAGGAATAGAGTATGATATTGATGTGTTAATGAAACCAATTATCAACAAAGCGAACAGGAAGTTTGCAAACCTGTAACAGGTCTTTGCCGTTTGTGGGAAATAATTCCTCATAGTGAATCCTTTTTTTAGTTAATAAAACGGTTCTACAAACTTTCGTTTTGAAAGTAAGGTAGATCCATTAATAAAATTATTAACTATAATTTATTTTTAAGTTTATAAGAATGTTAAAAGCGATAATGCAGGATTTGGAATAATTCTATTTGCTGGATAGAGATATTGACTTTAAGTGCTTATTATACGTTACAAAAATAATATATTAATAAAAATTAATGTTACACTAATAAATTTATATGTTACACAATTCACACATTGAGGATTTTTTTAGTGTTTGAACCTTGATTTACTTGATTTTAGGCTTATATTGATTAAAAAGATTGAAGAGATTTATTTGGGCTGTTATTCATTTTAGACAACGGGTCAAGACCTGTTTTCTGAAAAAAGACTTAGATATAAGTACCTAAAGTATTGATTCTACAATAAATATTTGTTAAAGATTCGTTATAATTCTATTTTTAAGTAAAATTACTTAAATTTGAAGTAATTATATGAACAATTTTTACTTTTTAAAATAATAAATGTGGAGAATCAAATATGTCAAAAGTAATTTGGAATAGTATAAAGGCAAACTTTTTATTAGTTTTGATTGGTCTTTTCTTGAGTGTGAATTTCTCATATTCACAAAAGAAAATATTCAAATTAGCTGAAAAAGACTTAGTGCCATTTAGAGCCAAAGAAATGTTGCAATTACATAAGTTGGGAGATATGAGCATTTCTCCTGATGGGAAGTGGGTTTTATATTCTAAATCTACTCCAGACTTAATCAAAAACAAGTCTTATAAAAATCTTTATGTAACAAGTGTTGAAGGTGCAACAACTAAACAAGTAACTGATGGTACATACTCAGATTACAATCCAATTTGGTCACCTGACGGAACTAAAATCGCTTTTATATCAAATAGAATGGGTTCGCCTCAGATTTTTACAATGAATTTTCCTGATGGCAAACCTTTAGGTATATCTGCACTTAGAGATGGAGTCGAAAATCTTAAATTTTCACCTGATGGTAAATATTTATCTTTTTCTTATGAAGTAAAAACGATGGAGACAATCGAAAATAAGTATCCAGAATATAAATTAGCAAATGTATTGAGTTATGATAAATTACCTGCAAGACACTGGGATAGCTGGGAAGATGATAAAAAAAGTCATATATTTTATATGAATGTAACCGGTGGCAAAGAAAAAGATATTATGCCTAAAGAAAACTTTGATGCTCCATTAAAGCCTTTCGGTGGGGGAGAGCAATATAATTGGTCGCCTGATGCATCTGAAATAGCATATACTTGTAATAAAGAAGGAAATGTAGCGACAACTACAAATTCTGATATTTATATATTTAATATGGCAACTAATGAAACTAAAAATATTACAAAATCACTTCTTGGTGCTGATAGAAATCCATTATATTCGCCTGACGGAATGTACATTGCGTTCATTAGTTTGGAAAGACCAGGGTTCGAATCTGATAGGTCAAGAATTATGTTATACGAAAAAAGTACTGGTACCATAAAAGAATTGACAACTAAGTTAGACCAATGGGTTGAGCAAATGATCTGGGCACCAGACAGCAAGTCAATGTATATAACAATTACCGAAAAAGGTAGAGAGCCAATTTATAATATTAATTTAAGTGGTGATTTGAAAAGAATTACAAGTGGTGATTTTAATGATGCATCTGGATTAGATATTACAAAAGACGGTTCTACTCTCGTTTTTGGACGTACATCAATGATTTTTCCTACTGAATTCTATACTATTTCAACAAATGGTGGCGAGCCGAATAGAATTACTACAGCAAATGATATTAACTATGTAAAGTATAAAGATGTAAAAATCGAAGAAAAGTTTTTGACATCTACTGATGGAGAAAAAGTACAAACTTGGGTGATTTATCCGCCAGATTTTGACCCAAAGAAAAAATATCCAATGATCACATATTTACAAGGTGGTCCACAAGGTATGGTGGGTCAATATTTTAGCTTTAGATGGAATTTTTATCTAATGGCATCACAAGGATATGTAGTTGTTGCTGCAAATAGAAGAGGTGTCCCTGGTTTCGGTCAAAAGTGGTGTGATGCAATAAGCAAAGATTGGGGTGGTCAAGCTATGTCAGATTATCTTGCGGTAACTGATGAAATGAAAAAAGAAGCATACATTGATAGCGATAGAATTGCAGCAGTTGGAGCTTCGGCAGGTGGTTATGCTGCCTTTTGGATGGCAGGTAACGCAGACAATAGATTTTCAGCTTTAATTTCACATTGCGGTGTATTTAATTTTGAAAGTATGTATGGAAGCACTGAAGAAGTATTTTTTCCAGATTGGGAAAATGGTGGACCTTATTGGGACGAAAAAAACAAACCATATTATGATAAACATTCTCCTCACAAATATGTCAACAATTGGAAAACTCCAATGCTGATTATCACTGGATTAAATGACTTTAGAGTGCCTTATACTCAAAGTTTGGAGGCATTTACTGCTGCTCAATCAAAAGGTATTCCATCCAAATTATTAGCATTCCCAGCTGAAAATCACTGGGTGTTAAATATGCAAAATTCTATTATTTGGCACAATGAATTTTATGATTTCTTAGATAAACATTGCAAAAGTAAAAAGAAATAATTTGTAATCAATTGATAAAATTAAATTTAAATAATTATATAAAAATAATTAAAGATTACTAAAAATAAAAGCGATATAATGATAAATTATATCGCTTTTTTTATTTTGTCTATGACTCTAAAATCAAAATAACTGAAAAATATAACTAAAATAAAATAATATAAAACAATATCCAAATTGGCTTAAATATTGATTAATTATAAAATATACATAGATAAAACTACATTATGTTTTTCATAATAATGTATTTTTTCTTTAATTATACTTTGAATTAATGGATTGGATGTTATGGATTTAGAAATTGCAATAAATGATTTTATTAATTTTTGTAAAATAGAAAAAGAATTCTCAGAACATACTATACTTGCCTATAATCAAGCATTACTTGAGTTTATAGAGTATTTTGAGAAAGATTATGGATATATACCCACTGTATCAGATATCAAAGCAAATGAAATCAGACCTTTTTTAGGATTTTTGAATGACAAAGGACTGAAAAAAAATTCGTTGAGATTAAAATTATCTGCAATCAAATCACTTTTCAAATATTTACGAAAAAAAGAAGTAATTTTAATTAATCCTACTTTATCTATTGCCACACCCAAAAAAGAGAAAAAATTACCGAGTTTTTTGACTAAAACTGAAATGGAAAATTTAATTTCAAATCGGAAATCAACTAAAGTTAAAAATTCTAAATCACTTAACACCCAAAAAAAAGAACATAGTTTAATCAAAACTGAGAAAGAAATTAGCCTAAATGCAAAGAATCCACAAAATGAAGAAAGAGATATTGCTCTAATTGATTTAATTTATAGTGGTGGATTTAGAGTAAGTGAAGTATTGAATTTGCAATTAAAAGATATTGATTTTAATAAAAATTTAGTAAAAGTATTAGGTAAAGGCAAAAAAGAAAGGATTGTTCCAGTTGGAAACAAAGCAATTCTGAGCTTGAATAAATATTTGTCAGTCAGAAAAAATCTACCAGCCAAAACTCATTTTATTTTTTTAAATACGATATGTGAAAAAATGTCTTCGAATAGTGCATATTATATAATTAATCACAGAATGAAAGGCATAACAGAAATCAAACAAAAAAGCCCACATACACTTAGACACTCATTTGCAACACATCTTTTGGATAATGGTGCAGATATTAATTCTGTTAGCGAGTTCTTGGGTCATAATTCACTATCGACTACCCAAATATATACTCATATCTCAATTGAGAGACTAAAAGATGCATATAAATTAGCACACCCAAAAGCGTAATTTATATCAATAATTATAATGTATTAATATTAAATAATATATTATGATGTAATTTTAAATTTATAGATGTTTATTGCGTTATATAATAAAATTATTATTTAATTAACTTTGGAGCAACTATGACTTACGCTTTATTAATAGGATTGGTGTTTTTTGGCCTTGCAATATACTCAACAGCAACCTCACGCGAATCAAATATTTTAGGATTTAAAGTAAAAAATATTGACGGCAAAGAAGTAGAAATGTCAAAATATAAAGGTAAAGTACTTTTGATTGTCAACGTTGCAAGTGAATGTGGATATACTTCACAATATGAAGGACTTCAAAAAGTTTATCAAAATTTCAACAAACAAGGTTTGGAAGTTTTAGGTTTCCCTTCTAATCAATTCGGTGGTCAAGAGCCAGGTACAGAAGCAGAAATAAAAAAATTCTGTTCCAGTAAATATAGCGTAACTTTCCCAATGTTTTCGAAAGTTGATGTAAATGGCGACAAGGCAATTCCATTATTCAAATATCTAACATCAAATACAGATGGATTTATAACTGATGATATCAAATGGAATTTTACAAAATTTTTGATTGGCAAAGATGGCAAAGTTATCGAAAGATATGGTTCAAATACTAAACCAGAATCAATAGCTAAAGATATAGAAAAAGAACTTGGCAAATAAATATTTCAGATATTATTTAATTATAGGACAGGTCAAGCGACTTGTCCTATTTTTTTTGTTATTTGAGTAGTAGTTTGGAATTAGAGTGAAGGTGTTTCTATTTATTTAATCTTGCTTAAATCTTCAAAATTCTCATCACTAAATAATTCTAAAAAGGAATTATGAATCGCATCTTCAAATATTATTTCAATTGTTTTTTCAGAATTTTCCAGCGGTATGACAAATTCGCCAGACTTACAGTTTACATTTTTTTCATATAGAATTTCACCCAAGTTATCTTTTACATACCAAGTAACTCCAAGTTCGGTAACCCAAAAATCATTTAGATCTTTTCCCAAAATAGAGTTAAATGTAGAAATATTATAATTGATTCTTTTATTTATTTTCCCATCAATGTATAAAGTATTAGATTTACCTTTAATGTCAATATTTGACGTATCAATAAAATCACCTTTTTTAAGTATTTTTTCATTAATATATTCATTAAAATTTGTGATTGTTAATCCGATAGTATCTAATTCAAATATCCTGTGAGCCTCGTTACCATCACGATAATCAATTATGTTATAATAAATTTGAGTGTTACTATCTTTTTCTAATTCTATTAAGACATTGTTGACATATATTCTTTTTTGTGATTTATTCCAAATTGGGTTTTTGTAAAATTTGTCCTCAAAGGTATAAACTTCATCGTAAGTTTTGATTTTATATGAATAACTTGGTTCAAAAAGTGGGAATATTAGAAAAAAGAACAGAAAATTCCTATGATAAATTGGAGAAGTATTTACAGGTGCAATGACATAGTTATTGCTTTTATGACCTTCTAATTCTATTTTTAGTTGCTTTACATTTCTATCTTTGGGCAATGTTACAGTTGCCTCAGAACTATTTGCAATCAATGAATCAAAAAGATATATTTTTGTTAATGAGTCATTAGTAACTAATTTTACATTTTGTTTATCTGGACTTAAAATTGTAACACAACTGCTTATTATAGTAGTTAATAGAATACAAATGGTTATTTTTAATAAAGATTTATTCATAAAATATAAATTTCAATATAAATATTCAAAAATATAATTATTTTTGATTTTTTCAGGATCCTCAAACTTTTGAACTTCTCCAAAGTTTGCACTCTTTTTTCAATTTCATACACAAATAAAAAGCACTATATTTCGAAATTTGTATAGACGCAATTCAATTGTGACTGACTTTGACATACAATCTGATTCTAACCTTAATATTAGAGACGACTAAAAGCCGTCTCTAAATAAAATCAAATTAATATAGTCTTATAGTTCGTTCTTTTCTACTAATGTTAAGATTGTGGCAACTGCTACTTGTGAATCTAATTCTTCTGGGTTTTGTGAAACAACATAAACTTCAACAAGCCATTTTACTACACCCTGCGGTGGCATTCCCTCTTTGAACTCTTTGGATTGTTTTGATTTTACAGTTAAATTTACATAAATCGTATCACCAGCATAAACTGGTTTGATAAATCGCAATTCATCTAAACCATAATTTGCAAGAACCGGACCTTTGGCTGGACTTACAAATAATCCTGCTGCAGCTGAAATTACAAAATATCCGTGAGCAACTCTTCTTTCGAAAATGGAACCAGGTATCGAAGTAATATCAGTATGCGCATAAAAATTATCCCAACTAATACCAGTAAAATTAACTATATCAGTTTCGGTTACAGTTCTTTTGTGTGTAATCAATGAGTCGCCTATTTCTAATTCTTCAAAGTATTTAGTGAATGGGTGACGCAAATCAAAATATCTCTCTGCACCAACAATATATTCATTTGCTATTTTTGTTATAGTAGTTGGATGTCCTTGAATTGCAGTACGTTGCATATAATGTTTGACTGCTCTCATACCACCAAGCTCTTCACCACCACCAGCTCTTCCGGGTCCACCGTGCACTAATTGTGGCATTGGTGAGCCGTGTCCGGTAGATTCTTTTGCACTTTCTTTATTGATAATCAACATACGACCGTGATACGATGCTGTAGCAAAAAATATATCTTTACCAAAATTATTATCAGATGTAAATACAGAACCTACTAATGAACCTTGACCTAATTTAACTATTTCAATAGCTTCGTGGATGTCTTTGTACGGCAAAATAGTAGAAACTGGACCAAATGCTTCAATTGAATGTGGAGCGACGGCTGTAAGTGGATTATCGCACAATAATAACATTGCAGGGAAAAACGCACCTAATTCTTTACTACCACCATTAATTTCAAAATTATCAAAATCACCATAAACTATTTTAGATTCTTTGGTTAATTTCTCGACAGCTTCTCTAACGTCATTTACTTGGTCTCTACCTGCAAGTGGTCCCATTTTAGTTCCTTCTACTGATGGGTCGCCAATTTTTGCACCATCTAATCTTTGCGACAGAGCTTTGATTACATCATCAACATAATTTGCTGGAACTATAGTTCTTCTTATTGCAGTACATTTTTGCCCAGCTTTTGTGGTTTGTTCTCTTTGTACTTCCTTTATAAATAAATCAAATTCAGGAGTACCAGGGGCGGATTCTGGTCCTAACATACAGAAGTTAAGTGAGTCTGCTTCCATATTAAATCTAACTGAATTTTCGATAATTTGTTTGTGAGTTTTTAGTTTACGACCTGTATATGCAGAGCCAGTAAAAGTGACAACATCTTGGCAATTTACATAATCAAGCATATCACCCAGAGAGCCACTTACTAATTGAATTGCACCTTCGGGCAAGATATTAGAAGCAATGATTTCTTTGACCATACTTTCAGTTAGATAAGAAGTAAGTGTTGCAGGTTTGATTATAACAGGCATTCCGGCAATAAAAGACGGAGCCATTTTCTCTAACATTCCCCAGATTGGAAAATTAAAAGCATTTATATGAATTGCAACTCCCTCAAGTGGAACATAAATATGATGTCCGCCAAAGGTAGAAGTTTTAGAAAGGTTTTCGTAATTTCCATCAACGATAAATTTTTCGTTAGGTAATTCTCTTCTTGATTTACTTGCATAAGTGAAAAGAGTACCAATACCTCCTTCGATATCAATCCAACTGTCTATTTTGGTTGCACCAGTTAGTTTTGATACTTCATAAAACATATCTTTTTGGGTCATTAGGTGTTGAGCTAATGCTTTTAACATTAGACCTCTTTGGTGAATTGTATATTTTTGTAGATTTTGTCTTGCGGTAGTTCTACCATAAGTTACCATTCCACCGAAGTCAATACCTTTTGTTGTCGAATGAGTGATTAAATTACCATTTACAGCATCATATAAAGGAGTGCCATCATCAGAACCATTTACCCAACTTCCGTAAGCATAAGATTGTAATTTTTTCATATTTGATTAATTAAGATTATAAAGATTAAAATTTATTAAATATAATTGTTATAAGTATTAAAATTAAGTTCTTACAAAAATAATGTTTTTTGATAGATTAATTTATAATAATTGCAATTCATAAAATTGGTATAATTTTAGACTAAAGTATATTAATTCTAAAATTTAATTCAATTTTATTGTTAAATATCTGATTTACATCAAATGTTTAATTAAATAAAGTAATTTGAGTAGAATTATTGTTTTATAATCTAATAATATTGGCGAATATTGTACAATGTTTATAATAGATTTAAAAACAAATATAATTCTATAAAAATATTATCATATTTTGATGAATAAATTATGAATTAATTATGAATATTTGATTAATTTTTTTATTTTGGAAGTATAAAATGTTGACTAACCAAAAAAATATAATAAAAAACGGTATTATTACAATCGTAAAGCGAAATTTAAATTGCTTTACTTCTTTGCGTAATAAGGGTTTTGACAATCTATTAAATTCTTATTATAATAGATTTAGAACAAAATTTTTAGTTTTAGTTCTTATGGTTTTCGTCATTGGAAATTATAATATTGTACATTCGCAGATATTTCAATCAAATCCTTCGAATTGGATATTTCCAGACGGAAATTCAACTGCAACAAAATACAATCCATTTAAATCAAATCTCCAAGTAATTGATTCATTTGCCATGAAATGGGAAACAAAAGCTATTAGTGGAGATGTCCAACCTTTGATTGGTAATATAATCAATAATCCAAGACTGAATAATAATTTTGTTTTTGCACCCAATGAAATGATAGTAGTTTCAGGAAATGAAGTAAAAGTAGTTGATGCAAGAGGCGGAGTATATATCCAAAAAAGCCCCAATGAATTTCAATTTATCAAAAATGTCTCAGTTTTATTGGATACACTTCAAACAGGTCTTAATAATGATATTAGAAATCCTTTGGTGATTGGATTGGAGACTGTAGAACACAAAAGAGATGATTCGCTTGCAATTACTTATATGTTGGGATTTGATAATGTATTAAAAACTACAAAAATCCTAAAAAGATTTTCTATAAATATGCGAGAATATCCAGAGAATGTTTATGCTTCTATCAAACCAATATTTGGTAAATTATCTGGAAGTAAATACTTAATGTATTCAACTTTGAATATTGCAAATCCAAAATCAACTTCGCAAAATCCAATAGTTGCACCTTTTATGAGAGGAATTACTCAGTTTGATTCAGAGAATTCACTTTTGGCTTATCCCTTAGCAGATGTTCCAGATTCTTTTGATAATAGAATAACATTAGGTCCAGAGGTCAACTTAAGCCAACCATCAATCAGTAATATGATTAATAATAGTTTGGGAGTATTGCTTCCAAGTTACCCAACAACGAGCCTAAGTAATGTTACAATTCCAAATCCAAAGGTGTTTTCTACAATTACATCAAAACCTTATATGTTTGGATTTAATATTAATGGCAATATTATTGATGAGCAGTTAAGTCCAAGGGATATGACAGATTTCGTAAATGGAACAAGACCTCAGATAAGATCATATTATATTGATTTACAAAATTCGGATTTACCGGTCGAGCCATATATTTTAGTTGCAGAAGAATACAAAGGAATTGAGGGTTCTGTAGGTAGGTCAAGATTACATTTATTTGATAAAGATGGAATACCACTTACTTTTCCAAATGATATTTTGAATTCGCCAATTATTGGTTCTCAAAATCACTTCTGGAGTGTAGCCGTTGGTAATGTTGATGGAAATGTAAGTAATGAATTATTGCCTTTTTATCCGAATAATAGAGGTAAAGAAATAATAGTAACACAGACTTCAAAAGACTTCGTTTTCCCTTCTTCAAAAATAATGGTATTGAGATATAATTCAGACGATGTTCCAAAACCACCTCCATTTGATAATTTATATGCCTTTGATACATTGGTAACCCAAAGAATAAACGGCTGGGTAGCGGCTGTCAATGATTTGGACGGAGCTCCGGATAACAAAGATGAAATCATATTAGTTGATGGAAGTAAATTAATGATAATTAGAATGAGAGATTATCAAAATGTAGAATTTAGATTAGGTAGAAGATTTGATACAGTTTATGTAAAAGACTTTGGAACAGAGACTATAACATCTGTTTCGGTAGCAGACATCGAAGGTGATAGCAAAAATGATATAATTGTTACTACTTTTAGCTCTACTTATATTATTGGAATACCATTAGATAATTTAATTCAAATTCAATCTCCTGTTGCCGCCGAATCGCCTGATAATTATTGTATAGGTGATACTTTAAAAGTAAATTGGAATAATTTACTATTAGCAATTGGTGATGTAAATGTAAAATTCCAAACACTTCGAGATAGTTCTTATCTTGATGTTAATAGTGTAAAAATTGACACACTCCTTATAGATTCGCTTTATACGATAGAAAATAATGTAGCTAATGACAAAGATAATGTAACTTATAATTTATTTGTTGATACATTATTGATGGGCAAAAAAGGTTATATTATTATAGAAAGCAAAAATTCACCACAAACTATTTTTGATACTACTAAGGTAATTAAGTTCAATGATTTAGCAGTTCAAAAAACACCATTTACAAATATTGCTTATAAAGTTGGCGAAGAAATAACTTTTGCGGGTTATTTAGAGTGTGCAGACTCTATAAGAATAGAATATATGAACGAAGGGAAAATGTGGGACAGTCTAATCACAGAAAATATAAGACCTTCATTGCCTAATTATTCAATCACAACTCAACTACCTTGTTTGAAGATTTTTAGTTGTAGTAGTAAAGATATAGATAGTGTTATTTTAGTTAGATTAATCTCGAAAGTTGGCGGCATAGAATATGTAAATTCTATTGATACACTTAGATTATTGCCGTCTGATTTTCCAATAGTTTTGGATACTAATACAACAGCAGACCCATCGGTGAAAATATCTTGGGATATTAATAAAATAGAATATTTATGTGACACAATTACTATTTCATATTCTATTGATATGGGTCAAACGTTTAACTTTATTGATGAAGTTGAGTCCAAATTAGAAAGTTATAAATGGAATGTTCCTATTTCGATTCAAGATTCTATCATTATTAGATTATGTTGTAACAATTCATGTGTAAGGACAGATACTTTAATTGCTGGACTAAAAGTAAACTATTTGGATATAGTTGCACCAAATCCATTTAATCCATATACCTCTGAATTAGAAATAGTTTACAAAGTACCTAAAGACGATTTGGTTACTATCAAAATATATGACAGTAATAATAGATTGGTCAAACAGGTAATAAACTCACAAAGTAGATTGAAAGGTATTGCTTATACTGAGTTGTGGAATGGATATAATGAAGATAATATTATGGCAAACGTTGGAACTTATTATATAGTACTCGAATTTTCTAATAATTACAGAGAAATATATCCTGTCTTTTTAAGGAAATAATTTTAATAATTATAAAAATTAAAAATAAATCACAAGTTAAATCAAAAGATTAACAAAAATACTCAAAGGCACTTTATGAAGATATTAGTTGTAGAAGATGAGAAGAAAATTGCTTCATTTATCAAAACAGGTTTGGAAGAAGAAAAATTCCTTGTTGATGTAGCTTTTGATGGTGAAGAAGGATACGAAAAAGCAACTAATAATACTTATGATCTGATTTTATTAGATATAATGTTACCAAAAAAAAATGGACTTGAGTTATTAAAAGAATTAAGAAGTGAGTCAAATAATACTCCTGTGATTTTATTGACTGCTTTGGGAACAACTGAAAATAAAGTTGTAGGATTGGATAGTGGAGCAGATGATTATTTACCAAAACCTTTTAGTTTTGATGAGTTAACATCAAGGATAAGAGCGGTTTTGAGAAGATCCTCTAATGAGAAAACAACTCAATTAGTTTGTGGTGAAATTACTTTAGATACCGTAACTCACATTGCAATCAAAAATGGACTGGAAATTGAATTAACAACTAAGGAATATTTGCTTTTAGAGTATTTGATGCGTAATAAAAATAAAATTATTAGCCGTATAAATATTACACAACAAGTATGGAAAAATGATTTTGAACAAGAATCAAATATCATAGATGTTTATATCAAACGTCTGAGAAATAAAATTGACGGAGAAAGCGAAAAGCCGTATCTGCAAAGTATCAGAGGTGTAGGTTATAGATTAAGAGATACTATCAATTAAATATCAAAAATTAATAAATATAAAACTTAATAAAATTTAATGAAATTAAATGAAAATTCAAGAAATCTCAGAACAAAATATTAAGCAGGTACAAAAAGAATTTGATTTGTACCAAAAACAAAATTTTCCGGAACGTTCTCCGGAATTTTTTTGTTTAGAATTAAACGGTGAAGCCGGTGAACTTGCAAATTTAGAGAAAAAGCTTTGGAAAGGTAAAGATGTTAGTATTGAAAGCGTTGGAGATGAGGCAGCAGATGTATTTATTGCCCTTATGAACTACTCTAATGCAAGAGAAATTGATTTGGGATACTATATTAGTCAAAAGTTGAAAAGAATTGAAGAGAAACGATTATTGCTCAAGCAAAATGGCGAAGAGTATTAATTATTAAAACAAAAAAAATATCAATATTTGAATTATTACAAATAATAGACATAAAAGAGAATATCAAAAAATGAATGGAACTGAATTTATATCAAGATTAGATTTTTTGTTTAGACCAATAATTACAAGTTTTTCACCAAAATTTGCTATTAAGTTTTATTCCACTGCAAAAAGGTTTTTTTTGACAAAATATGTAAATCAAACAGTTGATGAAAGTATTTTAAAAGAAATTAAAGAAATTTTACAAACTAATCAACTTAGCAACAATAATAACGGTAATAATCAAAGTTTAAAAAGTACAATTCTTTGGGGTATTAATTTTAATTTGCCTGTTTTTAATTCTGCTGGTATGTTCAAATATGGTTATGGTTATGAGCAAGTAGCCAAACAAGGTGCTGGTGCTTTTTTATTAGGTACCTCAACATCTAAACAAAGATTAGGTAATATCAAAAATAATGTCAAACACCCATTTTTGTCTTATCCAAAATCTAAATTAGCAAGTAATTGGATGGGTTTGCCAAATAACGGGCACAAAGATTTAAAGTTAAAAATTGATAAAATAAAAAAAATTGATGGCTGCCCAATTGGAGTTAGTCTTTCTGCTGACCCCGAAGATACATTGTCCGAGAAATTAAATGGTTTATTAGAAGGGCTATTATTATTTGAAAATTCACAAGTTGATTTTTTGGAAATTAATGAAAGCTGCCCAAATGTAGTTGGACATAATTCTAATGATAATCCACTTGATGATGAATTATTAGAAAGACTACATTTTATTTCTGATAAATTTTTGAAAAAACGCAAAAGAAATCTACCCGTTATACTCAAATTCAGCAATGATACAAATCCAGAATTAGTCCCAGAATTAATCAAACTATTAATAGATTTGGAATTTGATGGAATTAACATCGGTAATACCTCCACAAATTATAAATTATACCAAGATTATGTAAGAATGGAAGAATTAAACTCTTACAAATACTTTACTCAAACTTATGGTGGTGGACTTAGCGGTACTTGTCTAAAAGATACTTCTATGAAATTATCAAAAATTGCTGTAAAAGCTTTAGAAGAAATTAATAAGATTAATGATATAAATAATATTAATCAAAACGAAAATCCTAAAAAAAATAAAGAATTTCACATTATTAGAACCGGTGGTATCGAAGGATATTATGATATCAAACAAAGTTTGGATTCTGGAATAAGTTTGGTACAATGGTACACTGGGTATTTCTCAATGTATGGCATTTGGGGAAATAAAATTTATCTCAAAATTTTAAAAGATAAACTCGGATAATTTATTTTTTAATTATTATTCCTCTATGTCTTAGAATTACTTTGGCTAACATTCCTGCAAACATCATTATCAAAGATGAATAATATAGCCATAATGCTAAGCCTAATACAATATTTAGCGAACCATATATTTTGCCGTAATTATTAAAGTTCGCAAAATAAAATGAAAATAAGAATCTAAACGCTTCCATAAAAATAACTGCTATCAAAGTTGATAACGTAGCTAACTTATAATTTATCTTGTCACTTGGTATAATTACATAAACAAAAAGATAAAATACTAACTCAAAAATTATAGACATTATATAAAAAAATATACTTGAGATAAAACCCTGCATCTCAAGTGGTGTAATATAGTTTATCACATCAACAATGTAATTTACAAGTGGCATCAAAAAAACATAACCCAAAATTAATATGGTGAAAAGAAGTGTAATCAAAATGTCTTTAATCTTATAAATTATACCTAATCTGTATTCTTTGATATCATATACTAAATTCAGACCATATCTAATTGATGAAATTAAAGCCGAAGATAAAAAAATCAAAGTACTAAAACCAATAAAACCAAAAATTGTACTATTTTCAAATAATAATTTTATCTCATTCTCAAATTTTAGTATCATCTCTTTTTTATTGAGGTTCCTTGGCAAAAAATCATTTATCAAATTATAAATTAAATTAATTGTCAACTCAAAATCAAAAAACAAAGTAATCACATAAATAATCAATAAAATAAGTGGCAGAATATATAATAAAATATTAAATGAAATACCTGATGAAATTAGAAATATATGAGTTTGGTCTAATTCATCATATACTTCCATCAAAAATTTATATATTTTATTCTTTTCTATTTTTGCTATAATGCGTTTTATCATTAGTTCTATATTGTGTATTATTAATAATTTATTCAAATTATTTTATTTAATAGAGACATTTCTTAATTTTGATTATTATTTTTTTGTAAATAAAAAAATAGAAAGATTATTATTTGAATTATTAATTAAATTGTCAACGTATAGTATAAACGTGAATTATAAATTTTAATAATTTTTGGACTAATAATCTTTTGAAATAAGTATTATTACTCAATCTCTACTCAAACTGTGTATATCAATTATTCAACCAAATATCTTTTTATAAAACAAAACTACTCAAAAATTAGTTTATATTTTGTTATTACAATAATATTTATTATAAATATTTATGGTTGTGCAAATATCCAAGCTCCAGATGGTGGGCCAAGAGACACAATACCACCGAATATAATTGATATTTCTCCTCCTAACTTTCAAAACAATTTTACTTTTGACAAATATCCAGAAATTATAATAACTTTTGATAAATATATGGATAAAGGCAAAGTAATTGAGAATATATTTGTTTCTCCGGATACTAAACTTAAATATAATTGGTCTGGCAAAAAGTTAGAAATTAGTTTTTTGGATACTTTATTACCCCAAACCACTTATACTCTAAATTTGGGAGCCGAATATACAGATTTTCTGGGCAATAAGCCCCAAGAGTCGTTTACTTATGTTTTTTCTACTGGAGAAAAAATAGACAAAGGAATTATCAAAGGTCAAGTAGTTGATAAATCAATCAATAAAACTGACAAAACTTCATCTAATTTATATGTATTTGCTTATAAAATTGATGATATTGCTAATAATGACAATGATAAAAATAATAATAATAATAAATTAAAAATAATAAATCAATTAGATGAGATAAATGATAAAAAGGTTGATGATAAAAAAGATAAAAAAGCAGATTCAATTTTTATCAAACCAAATTATCAAACCCAAGTTGGTAAAGATGGTAATTTTAGTTTTAATGGACTTAAAGCTGGCAAATATATTATAACTGCAATAGACGACAAATATAAAGACAAAAAGTTTGATTTAGGAATAGATAGAATTGGATTATCAAATAATATCATAGAAATCAACGACTCACTACAATTTACAACAAATATAAAACTTGGAAATATAATTGACATTACTCCACCAATTTTGAATTCTTCAGAATTTATCTCAAAAAATAGAATTTCGATTAATTTTAGTGAAAATATTGACCCAAGTAATTTTTCTAAATATTCTGTATTAATTACTGACTCAGCAATGAATGTAGTTTATTTGCCATTGAGTGTTTTGCCAAACAATCAAAAACCTAACAAAATTGATGTTATATTTTCGCAAAACTTGGACACCAATAAAATTTGGAAAGTTCTAATTCTAAACACGAATAATTTTGATAAATATCTTGAATTAGCACAAAAAGCAAATTTACAAAAAGAGTTTATCAATGATAGAATAATTATCAGAGATACTTCAAGCAATAATTTTAATGACTCAATTAATTATTCTTTGTTTAAACCGGAGAATAAAACTAACGAAGAGTTTCAGTTGCCTACAATTATGATAAGCAATGGAATAGTACAAGGTAGCAGTGATTTTGAATTAAAAGACTCATCTGAAATTAAAGATTTGAATTTTAGTTTTATATTGAAATCTAATTATTCTTTATCTGATTCAATTGAAAAGTTTATCAATTTTACCCAAAATAATAAAATTATAAAATTAGTTTCAGAAAAGAAAGCTGCTAATATTTATTACTTTTATACAGAAAACAAATTAGAACTTAATAATAAATATCAAATTTCATATAACTCAAAAAATCTTTTGGGTCAGGAGAATCTAATATTAACTGATATAAAAATCAAAGATACAACTATTAATATCAATTTCAGTACACCAAAAACTAATAAATTGTCTTTCTTGTCAGGTAAATTTATAAGAAATGAAATTCTTGATTCAAATGTAACTGAACCAAAAGAAACCGAACCAAAAGAAAATAATGATTTACTAAATCAAAATATAAATTATATATTAAAATTTACCAATGAAACAAGTAATAAAGAGTATATAACTTTTGTAAAAAACTATGGTGATTTTAAAGTTGAGAATTTGGAATCTGGAACTTATTCTATAGAGATAATTGAAGACAAAAATAATAATAACATCTTTGATGGTGGTTATTTTGATATATATGGAAATATTATTTTTTCTGAGAAATTTCTAATTTATAAAGATAAAGTTAAAATTAAGCAGAATTGGGATATGGAAGATTATATAATAAAGGTAGAATTATAATTGTATAAATTTAGCCTCTTTGTTGGTAGTTCGAGTAAACTTTAATTAATAAAATGATAATAAGTAATAAATCAAAAAATTTAATAAGTAAAATAATTGCAAATATGGATACATTTATTGCAGTTTATGCTTTAGTATCTTTTTTGGCATTAATTGGCTTTTATTTAGACGATTGGTGGTATAATTTTTATGGATACTCAACTAACGTGATATTGTCAATATTTATCTCATCAAGAGTATTTTTGTTTTACGTTTCTAATGATAAATTAGAATATTTCAAATCAAACTGGTTTGAAAACTTAATATCAATTTTTATGTTGACCCACTTGATGTTTGGCATAATTGATGAGGAGTTACTACAAATATTCTTTCCAGAACTCAATTACAAACAGTTATCTATTATATACTTGGCAGTTATTCATATATTTTTGATATTTTCTAATATTGTTATTCTATTAAGATACAATCACTTAATCGCTAAGATAAAAGTTCAACCAGGTGCTATTTTTTCATTAAGTTTTTTATTGATTATATTAACTGGTACTTTTTTGTTGATGATGCCCAGAGCAACATTTTTGGAGACAAGATTAACATTTTTAGATGCACTTTTTACATCAACTTCTGCTGTTTGTGTAACAGGACTTCTAGTGCAGGACACAGCTACAACCTTCACTCCTTTGGGAAAGTTAATAATACTTTTTTTGATTCAAATTGGTGGTCTTGGTATAATGTCTATAACTTCTTTATTTGCTGCATTACTTGCCGGTGGTTTATCAATTAAGGCAAGAATGTTAATGAAAGAAGCATTAAACTCGCTAAGTATGCACAATATCAAAACCTTGATTTTTAAAATCATTTTATACACATTAGTGATTGAATTGATTGGAGCTATAATATTATACTTTTCGTCAAATGGAACTTTAGTTAATTTTGATTTAGAGTTATTTTATTCTGCAGTATTTCATTCGGTTTCAGCTTTTTGTAATGCAGGATTTTCATTGTATTCAGATGGATTAATGAATCAAAAACTTCAGGGTTTTTCGTATATGTACACAATTAGTTTTTTGATAATATTGGGTGGATTAGGGTTTAATGTTTTATTGGATATCACAAATCTATTAAATCCATATTCTAAAAAAAGACCAATAGGACATTCACTAAATATTAGTACCAAAATTGTTCTAATATCTTCACTTTTACTTATTGTTGGTGGTACTATTAGTTTTTATTTTTTAGATTTTTTCTCATTAGCATCTGAATATAAAATAATGACTACTACAAGTACTTACAATGAATTTTTGGAATCTAAATATAATGTAGCTCACGCATTTTTTATGTCAGTAACTTGTAGGACAGCTGGATTTAATACTGTTCCTATCGAAGGACTAAGTGCTGGCGGGGTTTTGATTGCAATATTTTTGATGTTTGTGGGAGCTTCTCCAAGTTCGACTGGTGGAGGTATCAAAACTACAACATTTTTTATTTCGTTTATGTCAGTTATAAATCTTATTTTAGGTAAAAGTAGAAATGAAATATTCAAAAAAGAAATTGGTAGGGACTCAATCATTAAGTCTTACAAAGTGATAATAGCTTCTTTGTTTTTGGCATTTTTTGGTACATTTATTTTGATTATTTTTGAACCAGACAAAAATCCCTTAGATTTGGCTTTTGAAGCTGTTTCGGCTATGTCAACTGTCGGGTTGTCGAGAAACATTACTTTCTTTATTGGTGATGGTAGTAAGGTTGTGATTATTCTTTTAATGTTTGTTGGTAGGATTGGCATAATTAACTTTATCACTTCATTTTATACTCCGAAACCAGAATCAAACTATAAATTACCAATTGAAGAGATAAATGTAGGATAATCAATATAAAAACATGAAATTAAACCACAAGATTTAATTTTGCATAAATTATAATTAATAAAATGAAAAATAGAAAATTTGGTGTGATTGGTTTAGGTTATTTTGGGCTAAATTTAGCAATTAACTTGGCAGACAAAGGTGCAGAAGTAATTGCTGTGGACTTGGACCCGATTAGAGTAGAGTTAGTTAACAATAAAGTAACTCTGGCTGTTGCTTTGGATTCTACTGATAAAGCGGCTTTGGAAGGTATAGGTATTAAAGATATGGATGCTGTTATAGTCGCTATCGGTGAAAATTTTGAAGCATCAATTAATACTACTGCTATTTTGCAAGAATTAGGAGTAAAGAGGATATTTAATCGTGTAATTTCTCCAATTCACGAAAGGTTGCTTAAGTTAATGAATGTTGAAGAGCTTTTGGTACCAGAAGCAGAAGCAGCCCTACATCTTGCAAATAGACTTAATATTGCCGGATTATTAGAAGCTTACGAAATGGATGATGAACATAGTATATTTGAAATAAATATACCTGAGCAATTTATTGGTAAAACTGTTGCCGAATCGAAACTAAGACAAAATCATGCTTTAAATTTGGTTACTGTCAAAAGGGTAATTATCAAAAAAGGATTGATGACATTGGGGCAAAAAGCTTCTATTGCTGTAACTGGAGTGCCAGACCCTAATTTGATATTCAAAGAAGGTGATGTATTAGTCTTATTTGGCAAAGAAGATGATGTCAAATTATTATTAGAAGAAATTTAATTGATGTCATTTGGTTATAACATTAGACAAAGAACATTAGATAAAGAGAAAGAAACTTGTAATAAATTATATAGATTATATAGATATTTGTTAGTGAAAAATAAAAACAATAAAAATATAAAAAAAGAGAACAACGATGATTTAATCTATAAATTACACTATAGATTAATTAAACAATTTGATTTTCTGCAAACAATTTTTATTTGTTTAATTACTTTTACCTTATTTATAATTAATTATCAAAGTATATTTGCTCAAAGTGCTTTCTCTCAAAATACTTTCTCTCAAGATGCTCCAATAACAAACTTCAGTTTTGTTACTCCTAAAAACATTGAGTCATTAAATACAAATTCTGATGATTATGCTCCGAGCTATAATAAATTTGAAAATTTATTATATTTCAATAGATTAATCAAAGTAAAATCTATTCTTTTTATTTCTAATGTTGTTAAAAATGATACTATATCTTTTTCTAATATTTTAGAGTTGAATTCTGAAATAAATAGAACTAATCTTAGTCCTTCATTCATCACATTTGAAAATGATAAAAAAGCAATTTTCAGTAAATTTACCAAAAGTAATGGTAGAAATTACCTTAATTTATATTATTCTGTATTTCAAAAAAATACTTGGACTTATGGAAATGTGATTAATGAATTTAAAGATGATTGTTTTGTCTCACATCCCACGATTTCTCCCAATAAAGACTACATAATATTTGTTAAGGAAGTCAAAACTAATAAAAATGGTGAGAATAAATTTGATTTTGACCAACTAAACAAAAATCTTGATACAGATTTAATGATGAGCTATAAAGACCAAGAAGGCAATTGGACAGAACCCTATTCTATTGATGAATTGAATACTCAAGGCAGTGAAATCACTCCTTTTATCAAAGGTAATAATGGAAACGATACATTGTTTTTTGCAAGTAATGGTTTTGGTGGAGCTGGTGGGTATGATTTATTTTATTCAGTCAAAGTAGATGGAAAATGGAACAGACCCAACCCAATAATTGACTTAAATACAGAATTTGACGAATCGGATATTACTTTTATAAATGAAAATGTGATCTTCGCATCTAATAGACCAGGTGGAAAAGGTGGATTGGATTTATATCAGTCAAAATTAAATGTTGTTCAAAAAAATCAAATCAAATCTACAAATATTGAATTGTCTTTAGATGTTTTTATTGATTTGGTGAATATCAAAAGAGACTATAAATATCAAAACAACTTTTTGAAAAGATTCTTGATTTTGAATGAAGATGAATTTAATAAAAATAAAAATATTGAGCTAAATTACAATGATTATCAAAAAATCAAATTAATTAGCGAAAGTAGTAGTATTGATAATAGTAATGAAAGCGGTGAAAATATTAATATTAATGAAAATAATGTGATAATTCAAGATAATTTTCTTTCATCGGCTAATTTGATTAAATTTTTTAGTTCGCAAAACGTAAATACATTTGATAATATTAATAATATCTTCAAGAATAAAATTGTCGATAATAATTTATTAAACTTTTATTCTATAATCTCTCCAATAAATAAATTATATCAGTCCAGAAGTAATATTAATAATCTAACAGTTTATATAACCGTAATTAGTAATTATGAAAATAAAGAATTAACTTCAAATAATAATCTATTTATTAATGATTTTATAAATAATGTCAAGAAAACTTTATTACTTACCGAGTATTTAAATTCAGAAAATATTCAAATCAACTATATAATAAACAACAACTTAGACAAAGAAAATGCTATTATATACTTTGATTACAGTGATTATATTTTATTTGAAAGTCCAGAAGAAATATTGGGCAAAGACTCTATTTATATGGAGCCTAACATTTTGGGTTTGAGCTTTAATGCCAGACCAATCAATGAAATAAGCTCATGGAAATGTTATGTTAAAAATTTGGATAATCAAATTATAATAAATTCTAATCAAATTCCTTTTGATTTCCAGTTTGATTTAGATGAGAATAAAACCAAAATCAAAAACTTAGATTCTCTAAACTTGGTTGTTGAAGTAAAAAACAAAAGCAATAATTCGTTTTATGATTATAATAAAATTACACTTCTACATACAAATTTCAGAACTTTGAATTATTACAATATAACTGAAAACAATCTCAAATCAAATAAAAACAAAAAGTATGAATTGAGAAAATTAAATTTAAGTTTTGTAGATAATTTATTACTCAAAAAAGATATACAATTAAATAATTTATTGATTAATTTATCATCGGAAAATAAAGAGTTGATTTTAATTCATTCCGAAAATGGTAAGTTTAATAAAAGTAATTTAAAAAATATGGAGTATTATTTTACAAGTCAATATCCAAATTTAAAATATAAAATCATTTCAAATACTGAAATGGCAAATAAATTAAAAATAAAAGACTTAAATGGTAACGAAATTAATTCTAAGGATTTTCAACAACCTGTAAATAATAAAGGCGAATCTTCTGAGTTTATTTCCAATTATTTATTATTTTCCGAAATAGATTAATAAAAGTTTAACTTGAATTAAAGATATAAAATGGCAACAAAAGGTATAATTTTAGCAGGTGGAAGCGGTACAAGGCTTTATCCTATGACAAAAGGAGTGAGCAAACAATTATTGCCAATCTATGACAAACCAATGATATATTACCCTTTGTCAGTATTGATGTTGGCTGATATCAAAGAAGTTTTAATTATTTCCAATCCCGAATTTATAGAAAATTACAAAGTATTATTGGGAGATGGTAGTAAATTAGGAATCACCATATCATATATCATACAAGATAAACCCAAAGGGCTTGCAGATGCTTTTATTGTTGGGGAAGAATTTATTGGAAAAGATAACGTATGTCTGATATTAGGCGATAATATCTTTTATGGTAAAGGCTTTAGCGGAATATTAAAATCAGCACAAAATCACCTTTTAAATTCTAATCAAAATAACGAACATTTATTTTCTACATTGAAAGAGAACAATGATGAAATCAAAAAAATGTCTGCTGTAATATATGCTTATTATGTCAAAAATCCAACTGAATTTGGTGTAGTTGAGTTTGATAATAACGGCTATGCAATCAGTATTGAAGAAAAGCCACAATCGCCAAAGTCTCACTTTGCAATTCCAGGATTATATTTTTATGATAATTCTGTAATCGAAGTAGCCAAAAATGTAACACCTTCTCCTCGTGGAGAAATAGAAATAAGCAGTGTTAATGAATATTATCTAAAAGAAAATAAATTAATTGTGGAGCTTATGGGTCGTGGCTTCGCTTGGTTGGATACTGGTACAAGTGATGGTATGCTTGAGGCATCTAATTTTGTTAGAAGTATTCAAAAAAGACAAGGATATTACATTGCTTGTCTTGAAGAGATTGCATTTATAAAAGGTTACATTTCGAAAGAAGATTTATTGGAAAGAAGCAAAGAATTAAAAAATACTGATTATGGTCAATATTTATTAGATTTGTATAATGAAGCCTAAATATTTTTATTTTTTTTTAGAATTACATTCCCAATTATTTTAATTAATAAAATAATTTGCTAAATTGAGTGTTAGATTAGTGCATAATATAATTATTACATTAATTAGAATAAATATTATAATACTTTAGAGATTGATGGATATAAACAAAGAATTAGTCAAAGAAATACTTGAATATATGATGCAAGCGTCTTTAGTATTGACGGCATTACAAGTATATCTTCAAATTAATAAAATCTGGAAACGTAAGCACGAAAGAGAAGTGGCAGCATCACAATCTATTTCGGGTTTAATTCTGCTTGCATTTAGTTGTATTTTATCAATTTCATATTATGCAGTCGTTACAGAAGATTTTATAAGTGCTTATGAGACTTCTATTTATTTATTTCAAGCTTTTATTTTTGGTTTAATATCTACTGGATTTTGGGTAAAGTCTGTTTCAAAATTATCATTTTGGGATTTGATTAAACGAGCTATAAGATTAGAAAGAAAAGAAGCAGATTACTTAATTAAAAAATTCTTTAAGCCCACAAATGCTGAAGTTATATTAAGTATTTTGCATCAATTAGCGATGATTGATGATTATCTCGACCCAAAAGAAAAGGAGTTGGTAGAGGCATTTGCTAAAGAGTGGAAAATAGAATATCAAGCAGATAAAATGGATAACATTATTAGTGAATCTACCGATAATAGATTTATTATGCTTAGAAATAGCGTTCAAAATTACCTTGAATCAGAGCCACAAAAAGAGCAAGTAGCTCAGCTGCGAGATATGATGAATACATTAATTAACATTGACGATACTGTTTCACCTGAAGAAGAATTAATCAATACAGAATTGATAGGATTAATTGATAATTTCATTAAAGGCGATAGCGAGAGTAAAAGTTTTGATGTACTTGTTGTACCACAACAAAATGAACATCACGAATTTATCAAACAACTTTTACCAAATGCAAAACAATACGAAGTCGCAGGTGGAATTGCATATTCGATTGGCTCTTTTTATTCAATTAAATATGCTGAAATGATATGTAATCAATATAGAGAAGTTAATTTATTTACAATAGTTCATACTGATATTAATAAATAATGATAATTTGCAATTATAGAAATTATTTTTAGACTTTTGAAACTATTGGTTAAAAATATTGTTATATCACAATAAACTTCACTGTATTTCAAAATACTATTTATAAAAGATTTTGAAATAAGTTCTAAATAAATCTTAAAATTAGAGAACTTAAAAAATAAAATTTAAAACACTTAACTAAATTTAATGAGAGGAATTAATGTTTTTTGAAACGATAAGAAACCCGAAAAGTAAATTCAAAATAATTACAAGTAATTTGTTATTTGCTTTTATAGGATTGATTATACTAAGTTCTTGCAAGGATAACGCAAAGTATGAGCCACAAGAAGTAGACAAACCTACAGAATTGGAAAAAGCATATAGTTATATATTAGGAATTGAATTTGGTGATGCAAATTCCACTATTGATTCATTAAAAATAGATTATGATTATTTTATTGCTGGATTTGAAGCAGCAGCAAATAAAAAAGAAAGAATTTTCACTTGGAACGAAATTGATAGTATCAAAAGAACTTATTTAGAAATTCAATTACGACGCTCTGTTCAAATGGAAGACCAAAAAAAGAAAGATTTCGACAGTTTGTCTAGTTTTTATATAGATAATAATCCAATCTTCTTTGCAGAAAATGCAAAAAAAGATGGTGTAGTCGAAACGGAGCCAAATGGTATTCAATATAAATTTTTGAAAAAAACCGACTCAAAAGTAACTCCAAAACCAGACCAAGAAGTTGTTATGCACTTCGTTGCAAAATTAATTGATGGAACTGAGTTTGATAATAGTTACAAAAAACAATATCCAATGAAACAAATTTTGGAAAGAATGAGCCCAGCTTGGCAAAGTGTAATTCGCAAAATGTCTGTAGGTGATAAATTAAGAGTTTGGTTAGCACCTAAATACGGCTTTGGAGTTGCTGGATTATCTAATATGGTCCCGCCAAATGCTATTTTGGAATTAGAATTTGATTTATTAGAAATAAATGACAGTAGTATGTTACAAGGTGGTGAAGAAATGCCTCCACAAGGTGGACCTGGACCAAGATAGGTTAAGTTGTTATTAGCAAACTATAAATTCAAAATATACAAAAATTAAAAAGTAGGAATTAATCATTCCTGCTTTTTTTTTGTCATTTTTGTCATTATATTTGGTTTATGTGTTACTTGATTATTAAATGCAAGTAATTAAATTGTTTGTTAACAGGTGTAATTAACATAATTTTAGTTAAGTTTCATTTTAAATTACCGAACAACACTAAATAGTATTATTTTAAAAATAAAGAATATTAACAAATTATCGAAAATACATTCTCAAAATGACTGTAAATAAAACAAACGGAAAAGTAAAACAAAGATTTATTATTGAAAATAAAACATTATTGATTATGTTTATTTTACTTAATCTATCTTTTATTAATTCTAATTTGTATTGCGATACTAAATCTATTACAGAGAGTGTGTTAGTTAATCAAAATGGTAAACCTCACAAGATAAATTTAGAATACATTAATAATGTAAGATATATTGATGTAAGTAAAATACCTGACAATATAATTGAAAACTCACAGTATAATCCTACAAACTATTCAATTACATCGAAAGACATTAAAATACAATTTTTGCCAGGTAGTTTTTATTATACAATTGATAATTTGGAAGAAGTTAAGATTGTTCAGATGTATATGCCAATAATTTCAAAGGTTGTAAACAAAAAAAGTCAGTTAATAATTCCCTTTGTTAGTTTTGTTAAGTCTTTAGATAGTATAGGTCTATATGATATTAGTTTTGATAATAATACCATCAATATCAAATCAAAAGTAACTAAAAATGAATATACGGTAAATTTCCCACTTAAATTCCCTAAACTAAATATTGACAAAAGTGACTTATCGGCTGTAAACAAATTGAATAATCTTAATAAAGATTATAAAGATTCTGAAATGATGGAAGAAGACTTTTGGGATGATAATAATAAAAATTATGCTAATAAAAATTACAGCAAATCAAATGAATTAAATGACAATTTAGAAAATAATGAAATTGCTGACGTTATCAATAATATTGCAGCTAAAGTATTTGGTTCAATTAAAGCTATTGATGAAAATACAAAGAATTTGACTTTTGATTTGGAAGGCAATAAATATGATAATAATTCTAATAGCTATAATAACAGTAACAGTTACAAATCAGGTGTTAAAAGCAGCGGTTCTAACAACAGGTTTAAGTCTTATTTCCGTCCCAAATATGCAAGAAGAACAGCATACACAGACCCATTTTTAGAATTAAGACCAGCTTCAGAGAATGACAATATTAAATTTAAAGTTGATAGAGACGGCAAAGAAACAATTGAGCATGAAGATGACAAAACCGAAATTAAATTTAAAAAGATAAATAAAAACAAATTAGCTGATAATGAAGCAAATATAAATAATGGAAGTGATAACAATTCTGACGAAAATTCGGAATTAAAAACAGAAGAACAAAATATCAACTCAAAGACAAAAAAAGACATAAAAGAAAATTACTTTATTCCCAAAAACCTAAAAAGACCTGGTATTGATTTTTAATTAAATTTAATAATACACAATTTACATTACATCATATTTTCAAGATGCTCTAATTTGTGATCGCCATTTTCAAATTCAATCAAAATTGCATCAAATCTACAACTTTTGTTTTCGATTTTATTGACATATAAATACCCTTCAGCACTTTTTCTCATTGACTTTTGTTTTGGGTAATTTATAGATAAAATCGGGTCAGGTCCCAATTTGTTGTATCTTGATTTTACCTCAATGAAGACCAAAGTATCATCTTTTTCGGCTATAATGTCTAATTCGCCAATTTTCCCAAAAGAAAAATTCCTTTTTTTTATTGCATAACCTTTATCGACAAGATATTTAACTGCAATTTCTTCTGATTTGTCGCCCTTTTCCCTTGTATTCATAAGCTATTTATTAATTTAATTATTAAGTGGATTAGTAATTAATCTTCTAAAATTTCAAAATTCACTTTTTCAATAGGTATTGGATAATTACCAGTAAAACAAGCATCACAATATGAAACACCCTCATCTTTAGGCATCGAATCTAACATTTTTTCTAAAGATAAATATTTTAAAGAGTCAACTCCAATATAATCAGCTAATTCTTCTTCAGTGTCAAATTTATTTGCAATCAATTCTTCTCTACTTGGGAAGTCCATTCCATAATAACAAGGATATTTTACAGGAGGAGAGCTAACTCTCATCTGTAATTTCATTGGTTTAGCACCTTTAATCAATTTAATTAAAGCTTTAGATGTAGTGCCTCTCACAATAGAGTCGTCAATCACAACGATATTTCTATTTTCGATTACACCTTGTACAGTGTTAAATTTCGTTTTTACTTTCAATTCTCTATTATTCTGCCCAGGGGAAATAAATGTTCTACCAACATAGTGGCTTCTAATTAATCCAATTTCGAAAACGGTTGGAGTTACATTATCATTAATTCTGGCATATCCAAGAGTAGCGGTATTACTACTATCAGGCACTGAAATTACAGTTATTTTTTCATCTTTGATTGGCATAACGGGACTTTCTTCAGCCAAATTTTTACCAAGTTTACGTCTTACTTTATCAACATTATGCCCAAATATTTTGCTATCCGGTCTTGAGAAATAAACATACTCAAATATACAATGTTTTGCAATTGGAGTAACTTCGTCAATTTTAAATGATTTGATTTTTCCAGTTTTTACAGTATCATCATCAATAAGAATCATTTCATTATGTTTCAAACTTCTAACATATTCATAATTAACAATATCAAAAGCAGTTGACTCTGAGGCAACCATATAAGAATAACCATTCTCCATTTTTTTTCTGCCAATACTCAACGGTCTTACACCATGAGGGTCACGTGCTGCAATCATACCTTCGTCAGTAACGATACATAATGAATATGCACCTCTTGCTATCTGTAAAGCTTCTCTTACTTGTTCTAATTTTGTTTCTTTTTTACTTCTTGCTATTAAGTGCAAAAACACTTCAGAATCTGTAGTTGTTTGGAATATTGCACCTTCATCTTGCAACATTTTTTTCAATGTTTTGGTATTTGTAAGATTACCGTTGTGAGCTAAAGACAAAATGCCATTTTTGTAAATCATATTAAATGGCTGAATATTTGCAATTTTTGAAGCACCTGTAGTTGAGTATCTATTATGACCAATAGCAACATCACCTTTTAGAACTTCTGTTAACGCACCATTTTCTGAAAATACATCTAAAACTAAACCTTCACCTTTGATATAAGCATATTTCTTTTTGTTTTTTTCTTCATCAAAATAAATTGTAGTTATACCACTTGCTTCTTGACCTCGGTGTTGAAGTGCATGGAGAGCATAATATGCCATTATTGAAGCTTCTGGATTATTATACACACCTACAACGGCACAATTGGGACGTGCTTTGTCGTTGTCATCTTTACAAATATGTGAGCAATTATTCATTTTATCAAGTTTAATTTAGAATAATAATAATTATTATTCATTTATTACACAAATAAGATTTACAAAAATAATCAATTTTAATGAAATTAAAGTATTTCTGAAATTATAGTCAATAAATTACTGACAAAGATTATTAAAAAAGATTACAACTTATTTCCATTTTAAAATTAAAAAAGACTAAAAATAAATTTAGTCTTTGTAAAATTAGTAATCATAATTTGTAAAAGTAATTAGTTGCGACCAAAGTATAATTCCAATACATCACTTGGCACACCTAATCCAGAATCATTAAAACCCAAAACTCTAAAACAATAATCCCCAGGCGTTTCAGGTACAAAATGTAACATTGTAACAGGTCCCATAAATGCTTCTTCCCAATTCATCTCTTCATTTATTGTTCCTAAAGAAAATTGAAGTTGATATAAATTGGAACTTGAATTTGGTTTCCAAGTAAAGTGCTCTGTTGAATGTGAATATTCTAAACCAGAAATTTTATTGGGTTTTTCAATAGTTTTATTCAAACTTATATAATTTGATAGTTTATCTTGATTGTCGATAAAAACAAATTTAGCCATTTCTTTTATTTCTGAAACTATATTACTTAAATCAGAAAATAATTCTATCTCTTCTAAAATATCATAATCTTTTGATGAATAAAAAGTATCAATCTTTTCTAAAAGTTTATGAGTATTTTGAATATATTCTTGATTAATATTCTCTTTATATTTACTGAAATTACTCAAATCTTGTTCGAGAAAAATTAATATTTTTTTGGCAGATTGAATATTTTCATCATTAGACTCTTTTGAATTTATATACATTTTATACTTTCGTTTTCTAATATCGAGTAGAATGTTAAGTAAAATATTTATTAAAAATAAATCAACTTTATCATTAAATTTATTAATAAAATAATTTATAAACTATTACATATACAAAAATAAAAAAATAATTGGATTTTGATTAAATAATTAAATAATATTTTTTTATTTAATTAATTTAAATTCAACCCTTCTGTTTATAGTTCTACCTTCTGGAGTTGTATTATCACCAACTGGAGTTGTTTCGCCATAACCTTTCGAAGTCAATCTTTCAGTATTAACACCTTTGCTAATGATATATTGAACAACCGAATTTGCTCTGTTAGAAGATAAACTCATATTCGCTTCATCTTTACCAACATCATCAGTATGAGCTCCAATTTCTAATTTTAGTTTTGGATATTCATTCATAAATTCAACTATTTTATTGATTTCAGTAGCAGATTCTGGTTTGATGTCCCATTTACCGGTATCAAATAAAATGTTTTTGATTCGGAATGTTAATCCTTGTTCTATAGAAGCAATTATTTCAATAATTTTTAAGTCTTGTTTGAAATTTTCGCCAATATCATTATATTTAATTTCAGTTTCAATTGGGAAATTAATGTAATCGTCTTTTTTGGCAGTTAGCACATAGTATTGACCAGTTTTTATATCTGTAGAGTATTCACCTTTTTCGTTAGTGTTACTTGAGAATACCACTTCATTATTTTCTTTATTTTTGATAGTTACTAATGCTGAAATAGGCATATTATTTTCATCATAAACTACACCACTCAAAGTAGATTTGGGTTTTGTCAATACAAAATTCTTAGTTATTGTATCACCTTTTGGAGTATTTATTAGATTTATTGATTCTGTTAGAGGTTTGTATTTTACTTGATTAATATTTGCATCATAAATTTCACCTTCATTAATCAAAGTGAGATATTGTCCTGAGATACCGTTAGTTTTTACTTTGATTTCTTTGCCAGTGTTACTGATAAATTTAATTTCTGTTGAAATTTTCCATCCTTCTTCGTCAACTACTTCACCAGTTATAGCAGTATATTTCGGAATAACTTTAGGTATATCTTTTGGTATTGGCGAATAAACTACTTCATAAGTAGTAGAAACATCACCAGCTATATTATCCAAAATTTCATTAAAAGGCGATGTAATATTATAATCTTTTCCTAAAGTAAATTTGGAAATATAACCAGCGTTATGTGATTGGAAATTCACCATTCCAAAAAGTTTTACACCTTTTGACCATAATAACCTAATAATATCATTTTCTGTGTAATGAGCACTATTTTGCAACATACACTCATCGGTAACTACAACTAACAATTTGTCTGCATTTACTCTAAAATCCATACCAGCCGCTTCGTTGATGGCAATAGAAGTACATTCTGCATAGGCATTGTTGTCATAATTAAAGTATGCAATTTCGCTTTTAAATTTATTCAAATCAGCAGTCAACTCAACTTTTTTTAGGATAGTATTTCCAAATAATATCCCACCTAATCTTGTATCAACTCCTCTAACTTGTAATTGATTAGCAAAAGATTCAATATTTCTTTTGATTGATGCAATGTATGTACTCATACTTGCAGAGGCATCAACAATAAATACTATATCAACAGGAACTTTATTTTCTGAAGTTGTTTCTTGCACTTTTGAAATCAAATAATTAGAATCCAAAAGCCCAAAATTATCTTTTTTAAGTCCTGAAATATTTCTATTATTACCGTCTTTTACTTTAATAATAGAACTTATTTCTCTTTCATTTAATTTTTCAGTTTTTTCTAAATATACATTGTCATTATTTTTAGTTTTGATTATTTTGTCGAGAGTTAATTTGCTGTCATCAGTTGGGATATAGTTGTTCGGATAATATTTTTTTGTAATTTGATTGAATATATCATTTTGATTTGGTGCAAGAACTGTTAGTTCATCAGCTAAGTCTGAAAATTCTCCACCCAAAGTTTTTAATTTATTATGAGTTTCAATATTATTAAGTGTATTATCGAATGCTTGCCAAAAATATCCACCATCAAGACAACCATCTTTTAATGTAACCAAAGAGCCAGTTTCTGCCAAATCTGAATGACTAAGATAATCATCACCAGAAAATCTTAATAGAAAATCATAAGAGTTCGTAACTTCTTTTGGAGTTTTTGTATCTGCGAAAACACCAAACCCAACTCCAAGACCATACTCTATACCTAATCTTAGATTTTCAGTAGATAAATTATACATAGTTGATAAACTCAAATCATCATCCAAACTAAAACTAAGTCCGGTGTTCAAACTTACGTCTTTAAACCCTGATTTTTCATTTACAAACACTAAATTATCAGAATATTTTGCATCTAAATGTAATGATAGCCAATTAAAAGGAGATAAAATTGTATGATTATAATATACAAAATCATTTTTGGAATTTGTGTGCATAGTATTACCTCCAAAACTCGTCATAAACCACTGAACCGGAACATATAGAACTGAAATATTCATACGAGTATTGCCAAAGTCAAGATCTTGCCCTTTATATTTTAATACTGTTCCACTTGCACCAAAAAATATTTTTCTATCGTAAAGTGAAAATCCCAAACCTAAATATATCTCAGATGGTGAAATGTCATTACCTGACAAGTATCCAATTGATAATGCAGATATTTTAAAGAATCCACCCCAAACTTCAGATGTAGTATTTAATGAATCAGTGGTGTGAGTTGTATAGGGTAATACTAAAACAAGTTCTGTTTGGTCTCTCAATCCTAATAATGCTGGATTAAATGCAGGAGATGTGGCATCATTGGGATAACCTAAAACTCTATTATTAAATCTACTTCCATTCAGATTATTATAAACCTTATTAGTTGTCTGTGCATTTGTTTCGACATTCAACAATAGAGAAATAACAAATATTAACAATAGAATTGATATTGAATTTTTATTAAATTTCGAAATATCAAATAGATTTAAAATGACTTCACTTATTCTCATAAAAATGCCCTAAATAGAAATAATTAAATATTAAAATAAATTAATATTATTATTAAATAATACTTACAAAGTTAATAATAATATGTTAATAAATTATAACAAATATGGTTTTTGTCATCGAAATGTGTTTGTTTAATTTTGATTTAATTATTTATTTATTGCAAATCAATAAACTTTAGTTTATATATGTGTTTATTTGATTTTCAAACGAAACATTTTAACAAAAATTTCGTTTGAGTGTCTAATTGTAATACAAATATTTATTTTTTAATTTAATTATATGATAAACAAAACAAAAAAAAGTCAGTTGGTAAAAGGAAGTAAAATTACTAATGTGTTAAAATCTCTAATGATAGTAATTACCCTTTTAGTCGTTTCATCTGACTATATTTTTGCTGAAGATAAATTTACAGTTAGCGGTTACGTAAAAGATTCCACCAATGGAGAAGTATTAATTGGAGCTATTGTAAGAATCAAAAACGCAAATACAGGAGCTAAATCAAACCCTTACGGATTTTATTCAATTTATTTACCAAAAGGGACATATACAGTTTCTTGTAGTTATATTGGTTATGAAACATTTGAATCAACAATTACTTTGAATGAAGAACAAAAATTAGACATAAAATTAAAGCCTCAAAATACTTCAAGTGATGAAGTATTAGTTACTGCCGAAAAAGAAAATCAAAATATACAAACTATCGAAATGAGTACTATCAAAGTACAGATGTCAGAAATCAAAAGAATTCCTGCCTTGTTGGGCGAAGTGGATATTATAAGAAGTATTCAATTATTGCCAGGTGTTACATCTGTTGGGGAAGGTTCATCAGGATTTAATGTACGTGGTGGTGGAATTGACCAAAATCTAATTTTATTAGATGAGGCACCAATTTATAATTCATCTCACTTATTTGGATTTTTCTCAGTATTTAATCCAGACGCAGTCAAAGATGTAAAATTAATTAAGGGTGGCGTACCGGCAGAATATGGAGGGAGATTATCTTCTATATTAGATGTAAGACTTAAAGATGGCGATAATCAAGATTATCAAGTAAATGGTGGAGTAGGTCTTATTTTTAGTAGATTATCAGTCGAAGGACCAATAGAAAAAGGCAAAGGCTCGTTCATAGTTGCTGCAAGAAGATCTTATATTGATATATTAGCGAAACCATTTTTGAGTGGTGACTTGGCAGATGCACAATTTAATTTTTATGATTTAACACTTAAAGCAAACTACCAACTTGGCGAAAATGACAGAGTATTTTTATCCGGTTATCTGGGTAGAGATGTTTTTGGTGCTGGTTTCCAATTTAATTGGGGTAATGCAACATCAACACTTAGATGGAATCACTTATTTGGTAATGATTTGTTCTTAAATTCTACATTTATTTATAGTAATTACGATTATTCTTTGCAATTTGGTAATGGTCAAGACTTATTCAAAAATGACTCTAAAATTATTAATTATAGTTTCAAGCCAGATTTTACTTATTATCTAAATCCAGAAAATACAATCACTTTTGGTGGACAATCTACTTTTTATGATTTCGTTTTGGGTGATGCAAAAGCCATTTCAGCTGGTACTACAAGTAATTTAAGTATTGAAGATAAATTTGCCTTAGAAAGTGCATTATATTTTAACAATGAACAAATATTAAGTGAAGATATAACTGTCTCTTATGGTTTGAGATTCTCATTATTTCAGTTTATGGGAGAAGGTCACGCTGTAACTCTTAATGATACAACGGCGGGTTTGCAAAGAAGTATTGTTGACTTCAAAAAATATGACGCATTTGAAGTGATACAAAATTATTCAAACTTTGAACCAAGATTATCATTAAAATATCAATTTGATGAGATGAGTTCAGTAAAAACATCATATAATAGAATGGTTCAATATTTACATCTAATGTCAAATACAACTGCTGCGTCTCCTTTAGACGTTTGGAGACCATCGACAAATAACATCAAGCCAGCATTGACTGACCAATTTACAATTGGTTATTTCAGAAATTTTGATGATAATACTTATGAAGCAAGTGCTGAACTTTTTTACAAATTATCCAAAAATCAAATAGACTATATTGATGGAGCAAATTTATTTATAAATGGTAGAGCTATACCCGGACAAACATCTCAAATAGATGCAATTGAGACTGATTTATTAGCTGGCGATGGTCGTGCTTATGGATTGGAACTATATGTGAAAAAGAGAAAAGGCGATATTAATGGTTGGGTAAGTTATACTCTTGGTAGAAGTGAAAGAAGAGTTCTGGGACTAAACAACGATGAATGGTACGCAAACAGATTTGATAGATTGCATAATCTAAGTGTAGTCTTTAATTATGATTATACAAAAGCACTTAATTTCTCAGCAAACTTTATTTTTGCCTCTGGAACGCCAGGTACTTTCCCAACTAATAGATTTGAAATTCAAGGGAATGTAGTTCCACATAATGCTTTTGGAAGCAGAAATAATTATAGAATTCCTCCAACGCACAGATTAGATTTGTCTTTGACTTATAGACCAGAAAAAGACCCTGAAAGCAAATTTGAAAATTATTGGGTATTTTCAATTTATAATGTTTATAATAGAAGCAATGCTTATTCGGTATTTTTCCAACAAAATGCTGATAACCCACAAATGACAGAAGCAGTTAGATTTGCTGTTATAGGTTCAGTTGTGCCATCTGTGGCTTGGAATTTTAGTTTCTAAATTTTTTTCTAAATTAAGTCTTAAAGTTATTAATTATTTAAACTTTAAAAAAATATTATAAATATTAAAAGTATCTAAACACTCGGAATAAAAAATGAAAATATCAAATTTAAAATACCTTTTTTCAATATTACTGTTATTCACATTAACCTCTTGTGAAGATGTTATAGACGTAAATATAGACAATGGCAAATCTCAATTAGTGGTTGATGCATTTATAAATGATTTACCGCAAAATCAAGTTATAAGACTTACGGTATCTGCACCATATTTCAATAATACGAAAGCTGCTCCAGCATTAGGTGCAACTGTCAAATTAATTGAAAATGGTAATAAAGAATATACCTTGATTGATTTGGAAAGTAATGGAAATTACACATATATATATAATCCTTTAGATTCATTTTGTGCAGTCGGCAAAAGTTATAAATTAGAAATCAGCTATAATGGTCAAGAATATAATGGGTTAAGTAAAGTAAATCAAGTTCCAGCTATTGATTCTATTATTAGTAAAAAAGATAAAAATTCTTTTACTGGTGACACTGAATACAAAGCAGAGTTTTTTAGTTTTGATTTCAAAGGAACACGTGATTTTTATTGGGTAAAGGCTTGGTATAACGACACACTAAAATCTATTGACAATTCAGATATTATTTTTGATGGTAGTTTTGGTGGTACAGGTGTAGATGGATTAATGTTTATAGTACCGATGAGAGAAACTATTAACAGACAAGGCGACCCATATTTTGTTGGTGATACTATTCGTATGCAGTTGCTTTCTATTAATGAAGATACTTATAATTTTTTGAATGATTTAGTAACACAACTAAACAACGGTGGGCTTTTTGCCACACCACTTACAAATGTAAGAACAAATATCATAAATATAAATGCCACTGGAGAAAAAGCTTTGGGTTGGTTTGTATCTTCATCTGTGAAGACTGCTGGTATAAGAATTAAAGAAGAACAATAAGCAGATATAACATCAAAGATTATTATTTTTAAAAAGGCTGGCAATTTACTTTGTCCGCCTTTTTTGTTTAATTTTTCCTTTTTTCTAATTGTAGAGACGACCGGCGGGTCGTCTTCCTAATGTAACATAATTAATTTGATAAATGAGAAAAGGAATAAATCAGTTGGTATATTAAAGCATGAATCAATTCGATTGCGTACCTACAAAAAAAATATCACAAAAAATGTAACTTTATTTCATTAAATTGCGTTTAAGGATAATGTATGAGTAACATTTTAATTTTATTATTTTAAAGGGTTTATAGGATAGATATTATGAAACACAAAATATTTTTCTATGCTTTGCTGATAGTTCTTTTTTGCTCACAGGTTCAGTCTTATGCTGGAGACTTGGCAAATGACACTGTATGGACTAAAAAAACTGACGAAATGCAGGGCTTTTCATCAGTTCAATTCATCAAAAATGATGAAATAATAGTTGCACAATCTGGATATACAATCTTTTATGATGCTATAGATGGAAAAGAGTTGTATAGATTATTGGGTGAAAATAATGCGATTTTCTTTGATAATGATAAAAAGTTTTTAAGGGTTGAGAATGACCTTAAAACTATTAAAATATACAATTCATCAAATTATGAAGTTTTATATGAATTGAATAATGAAGATATAATCATACAAGAATTTCCAAATTATGTTATAACAAAGGATGAGAAATATCTTATAATACCTATAATTAATGGAATTAGGATTTGGGATATAGAAAATAAAACAATAAAAAATACAAAATTATTTGAAGGTGAGAACTTAACTTCAACAGCAATAAGAAGAATAGTAAGTTTAGATGAAACAAATAATTTGTTAATGTATATAACTAAAGAATATAGAACAAGTAGTAATCCAAAACCAGTAATTCACAGTAGAATAATAGAATACAATTTAGAAACATTAGATAGTATATCAAACTGGGGGTTTAAAGGACAAGTTTTTCAAAATTCTCCCGAAGGAACTTATATAGGTTTTGGAATAGGTGGAGTTCAAATTTATAATAATGCAAATCGAGAACTTATTTCCACAATACCGATAAATAGCCTTTCACTTACAGGAATGGAATTTAGTAATGACGAAAAGTTTATTATTACTTCGAGTACCGTTAGTGATAATCTACTTGCAATCTGGAGTGTAGAAACTGGAAAACAACTCTATGAATATACAAGAGCTTCAACTTCTGCTTTTGCTCTAAGCAAAAATGACAAATTTATTATAAAAGAAAGTGGGAGACTTTTAATAAAATATAAAATTACAGACCAAATGTTATCAGTAGAAGAACAAAACCAAAATACAATAATATATCCTAATCCAACAAATGGCAATTTAGAAATAAAATATAATATAAATAGACCTGATGTATTTCAATATGAAATAACAAATATAAATGGTCAAGTATTATTATTAAATCATTTAGGATTTAAAAACATTGGACAAAATACAGATGTTATACAAGTTGAAACTCTAGCAAGAGGAAATTACAATCTAAGACTATTCTCAGCTCAAGATAATATTAACTTTAGATTTATTAAGGAATAAAGAGTTTGTAATTTTCATATTTCTTTAACTGTAGAGACGACCGGCGTGTCGTCTTACTTGGGTCTTCTTATGTTTGTTTTTTTTTAAATGTAGAGACTCAAAGAGAACCCATCTGCTTGCTTTCACAAATGACTTTTCAATAAGTACATAAAATTGGGAGGTGGGAAGAGGGAGAGAAGAAGTATTATTTATTTAATAATACTTAAAAAGTATTATTAAATGAATGGTTTTGAGACCCCACCCCGTGAAAATGAATTTTCACGACCCGCCCCGAGGCAGATTTTTAAGAGGAAGAAGTAGGAAAAAGAGTGTAATTGAATGCAATTTTAGTTCAAGACAAAAAAAAGACAAGCCGAGAGACTTGTCTATGATAAAAATAAAAGTTATAAATTACTTTTTGATTAATATTAAATTATTTAAAATTGCTTTTGAATAATTCAACTAAATCTAATGCTTCCCAAGGGAATTCATTTCTTCCGAAGTGTCCATAAGATGCTGTGGCTCTGAATATAGGTCTTTTTAGACCTAATTTATCGATTATACCTTTTGGTGTTAAATCAATATTTTTTAGAATAAATTGAGACAGATCATAATTATCAACTTTGCCACCACCAGTCATTTGAATATTAATTGAAATGGGTTGGGCAACACCAATAGCATAAGACAATTGAATTGTACAATCATCAGCTAATCCAGCTGCAACGATGTTTTTAGCAATATGTCTAGCGGCATAAGCCGCAGATCTATCAACTTTGGTTGCATCTTTACCAGAAAAAGCACCACCACCGTGAGGAGCTCTACCACCGTAAGTATCAACTATGATTTTTCTACCAGTAAGTCCAGAATCTCCGTGAGGTCCACCGATAACAAAGTTTCCAGTTGGGTTTACGTGAAAAATAGTATTATCATCTAAATACTCTGCTGGAATTACCTTTGTAATTACTTGCTCAATCAAGTCAGATTTAATAAGAGATTGGGATATATCTGGGTCGTGTTGAGTTGAAATTACAACCGTGTGAACTCTTTTGATTTTGTTATCAGGCGTATATTCTATTGTAACTTGAGATTTGCTATCTGGTCTCAAATATTGCATTTGGCTACCAGATTTTCTAATTTTTGCAAGTTCTTGTACTAATTTATGAGAATACATAATCGACGCAGGCATCAATTCAGCTGTTTCATTAGTCGCATATCCAAACATTATACCTTGGTCACCAGCACCACCGGTATCAACCCCCATCGCAATATCAGCCGATTGTTGATTAATAACATTAATTACAGCACAAGATTCGGAATCAAATCTATATTCAGCTTTATTATATCCAATATCTTTGATTACATCTCTAACGATAGTTGGCAAATCAATATAACTATCAGTTTTGATTTCGCCACCAACAAGAATCATCCCTGTGGTTGCAAAACACTCACAAGCACATCGAGACTCAGGGTCATTTGTAAGTAATGCATCTAAAACGGCATCAGAAACTTGGTCACATAATTTGTCTGGATGTCCTTCTGATACTGATTCAGAGGTAAAAAGATAATTTTTAGTTTCAACACTCATAAAAATTCCATTCTTTATAATTTTAAAGTATTTTAGTTTAGTAATTATTATAGGATTACAAAATTACAATTATTTAGTGAATTTTAATAATTTGCGGTGTTTTATGAAATTTATAATTATAAAAAGAATTTAAAAAGATTCATTTTGGTTAGTAGATTCGATTTCCATTTTATTCATAATGTCAACTGTACTTATAGAAACAGTAACCAATTTCTGTATCAAATCAATAAATAGCTCTTTGTAATCAGAAAAACGATAATCATTAAATTTTTCTTGTAATATTTGTTCATCCATTTTTTTTTCTTTGTATTGGTCAGTAACCCACTCCAACGGACTTCTATTTCCTAATTGATATTTCCAAACAGTTTCTGGGATACCGTTAATTATAGTATTTTCATCAATAACAATTTCACCTTTTAATTTATCAATTTTTAGTTTTACTTTTGGCTTATCAAATTTATTTTCTATATTTATTATATTCAAATTATACTTCTCGACATTTTCATAATTTAAATGTAATTCAACTAATTCTTCACCCCAATCAGACCATTTCTTAAAATCTTTATAAAATGGAATTGCAGGAAAATCTTCTTTTAAATTTATTTCATATATACTTCGATAATTTGGATTATATAATACAGCATAAACATAATGAAAAATATTAATTTTTTCTATTTTATTATCATTATAATGGGTTCTAAATTCATTTAATGACCAATCTGTAATATTTTCTTTTTTATTATCTGAATTAGTGTCATAAATGTAAAAAGGTATTATTTGAGTATCACCAGTAAAGTGTAAATCAGCAATCTTATTAGTCATTAGTATTTTATTACCACCATTATTGTCGATACATATACAAAAATTTTCGTTATTAAAATCTTTTCCAAAAATTCTATAATGATTTTCAGTTAATCTATCACTTAACATTTTATCAATACTATAATATTTCTTAGTAAAAGGTCTATAGTTAACAACGGCAATATTTTTATTAAATGTTAATTTTAACTTTTTGCTAAAATATTTTTTTAAATCTGCACTCCACTTTATACTTGTATCCCAACTATTATCATTTGATCTAAGTAATTCATTGTATTTCTTTACAAAGAACTTGATTTTCTTTTGTAAATTTTTTTCACTAAAATCAAAAACCCAATTATCTCTATTAGTTGATACTCCTAATGAGTAAAATTCAAAAATGGTTTCGTTTCCTCTATTTAGTTTTGCATTTTTTGATGCGATTTTAATTAAACTATCCCAATCATTTATTTCAGCTTGATTTATCCATTTTTCATTAAAATTAGGTCTAATTCTCTCGAAAGGAATATCTTCAAATTGATTATCTATTAACCACTGAAGTTTATCTTTTTTTAATATTTCATCGTCAAGTGAAAAGTAATTAATTGATGCAACATCATTTATTGATTTTCCGTTTTTAACTAAAAATATTACTGCAATGCCTGTTTGAATTCCAAATACATTATGAGTGGTACCTGCAATTTTAGGATTTTTTCTAACATCACTTTTAGTGTCAATTATATAACAAAAATCAAATTCTTCTTTTAATATTTTTCTAAAACCATCATAAGTTTTACTATCAATATAACTTCTATTAGTTACAAAAGCTATAATTCCTTCATCATCAATTCTATCCATAGCCCATCTAAAAAATCTTGCATACATATCGTATAATTTAGTTTTTTGTGCTTTGCTATTAAAGATAAAAGTTTCTTTTATTCTTTTGTCGATTTGTGGGTATAATCTATTCTTATTATTGTCATTTTCGTTTTGTTGATTTGCATTATATGGCGGATTCCCAATTATGACAGATATTTTTTTTTCATTTTGATTTTTAATTCTTGCTAAATTTTCTTCATTAAAACCAAAGTCTTCTAATGCAAATTGTTTTCCATTATAATTAAATCCTAAATTATCTAATGTATCAACAAATACAATATTATTAAAAGGTTCAAAGGTAAGCATTTTTTGTTGATATGTATATTCAATATTTAAATTTGCTATATAATATGGAAGAATAGCTACTTCATTAGCGTGTATTTCATTTTTGTATTTATATTCTAAATATTGTTTTGGTATATAATCAATTATATCGACAATAAATGTTCCTGTACCTGTAGCTGGGTCTAAAATTTCTACATTTTTATCTTTTAAGCCTTTATGGAAATGTTTGTCTAAAAGATGATCAGTACTTTTTATCATAAACTGAACAATTTCTGTTGGAGTGTAAACAATACCTAATTTATCAGCAGCTTTGGGATTATATGCTTTATAAAAATTCTCATATATAATTTTTAAAAAGTGTTGTTTTTGATGATGGTCAACAATACGAGAGGCTTCAGCTTTTATAGCTAAATAATAGTTATCAATTGATGATAATGTTTTTCTTCGCAACGCTCTTTCAAAAAAAGTGTTTATTAAATTATTAAGTTGTTTACCTATTATATTTTCTCTATGAAATGCAGCATCATTAAATATACTTGTAAATATTTCATCTGTTAAAATATGTTGAATCAACATTTCAATTATATTTTCTTTACTAATTTCTGGATTGATACTTTTTTTACAAATTTCCCAAAAATTATTAAAAGAGATGATAAAATTATTATTAGAGTTAAATTGCTTTACAATCATAATTCTTAATTTAGAAACTATTCTTGGAACATCATTGGCAAACTTTTCAATTGCTAATCGATATTCTCTAATTTCTTTTCTTTCATAACTTACAAATGCTATTATCAACCTATCTAAAAATTCCTCATCCGCAATTTTACCACGTAAAACTTCTTTATTTTCTTGTATTAAAACAATATCAATACTATTTTCAAAAATAATATTAAATGTTGGATAACCAAGATTTTGTTTATTAAAAATCTCTTTATCTAAATTGTCATTTTCATCTTTACTTTCCCAATGCCCAAAATCTAATCCTAAAGAATTTCTTACAGTTGCATCTGGTCTTTTTTTACTTTCTTTCAAATGTAATTCATCAATAATATATAAATTATTAGAATGACAATAATGCTCCAATAAATTAGCAAATGCCCTTCTAATACTACTTTCATTAGTAGTTTGACCAAATTGTTTATAGTTTTCTGAATTTCTATAATATTCTTGAATTACTTTTATTGACATTTTAGTATTTAATATTGTTTTGATTATTTGTCATATTAGTTTAGTATTTTTATTATTTAAATTAAATACGTAAAAAAATATACTTTATTATTTAGTTAACATTTATTAAACTTTTTCCCAAATTACGTCAGGAATACCCTTATTAACATTACAATATCTGGCTGCTGTAAAAAGGTAATCGGATAATCTATTTACAAAAATTACAGAATTTGGGTTAAGTTCATTTTCTATTGAAAGTTTTACTATTAGTCTTTCTGCTCTTCTACATACTGTTCTTGCTTGATGCAAAAAAGCGGCTGCATTACTGCCACCTGGCAAAATAAAATTTTTCAATTTTTCTAAACTTTCGTCATAAGTATCTATCCAATTTTCAAGTAATTCTATTTGTTCATTTGTAATACGTGGTACTTCAAATTTTGGTTTGGGGTTGATTGGAGTTGCCAAATCAGACCCTAAATTAAAAAGTAAATTAGATATCGTTTTTAAATTTGAAATTAACAAATTCAAGTTTTCTTTATTTGATGAAATTTCCATATTAGTATTTGGCGTATCTGAATTCAAAAAACTAATAGCAATGCCAATTATAGAATTTAATTCATCAATTGTTCCATAAGCCTCTACTCTATCATTATATTTTGCTACTCTTTGCCCGTTAAAAAGCCCGGTAGTACCATCATCACCAGTTTTTGTATAAATTTTCATATTCTTTTAGCTTCTTTTATAGTATATAGTTTAAAATTATTATTTAAAATCAAATAAACACCTCAACTACGCTTAATTTATCATGAATGTATCTAATTCTGCTTGTAACCTTTCCCAGTCAGCCATAACTTTACCTAATTTGTTTTTAGATTCTTGATAAACTTGATTCAATTTTTTAGTCTTTTCAATGTCTTTAAAGTTATCTGGATTTGCTAAATCATGTTCTACAGTTGTAATGTAATATTCAACTTCTGCTATCTCTATTTCTTTTTCTTTTATTGATTTTTCGACTCTACTGATATCTTTTTGATTATTTTTCTGTGTATCTTTTGGTCTGTCTTTATATTCTGATTTGTTATTTGCTCTCTCTTCTACTTTAACACTTTTATTTTTTTCCAATTCATCTAAATTTTCAATTTGTCTTAATTGTAGATATTCACTCAAATCACCAGGGTATTCTTTGATTTTACCTGCTTTAAATTCAATAGTTTTATTTGTTAATCCTTCCAAAAATTCTCTATCGTGGGATACAATTACAATTGAACCAGTAAACTCTAAAAGTGCATTTTTTAATACATCTTTGGCTATCATATCTAAGTGATTTGTTGGCTCATCCATTATCAAAAAGTTGATAGGCTCTAATAATAATTTTGCTAATGCTAATCTTGCTCTTTCACCACCAGATAATACTTTTACTTTTTTGTAAACAGCATCACCACTAAATAAAAATGCTCCAAGTAAACTTCTAACTTTTGATCTCATATCACCTTGGGCAGCGTTGTCTATTATCTCAAAAACAGTATAATCACCCTCTAATAATTGTGCTTGATGCTGAGAAAAATAACCTAATTTTACATTGTGTCCATTTTCTACTTCACCATCAAATGATTCTATACCTGCAAGTATTTTAGAAAGTGTTGATTTACCTTCTCCATTTTTACCTACAAATGCTAATCTTTCGCCTCTTTCTAATCCAAATTCCAAATCTTTTAATACGTGTTTTTTGCCGTAATGTTTATTTAGATTTTTGAACTCTGCAATTAATCTACCACTTCGAGGTGGCTCTGGAAATCGAAATTGCATTGATGAAGTGTCTTCATCTTCTACTTCAATTTTCTCCATTTTGTCTAACATTTTTACTCTCGATTGAGCTCTTGAGGCAAATGTAGCTTTTGCCTTAAATCTCTCAATAAATTTTTCTGTTTGAGCTATTTGTTTATCTTGATTTTTCTTTGCAGAAATTTGGATTTCTCTTTGTTCTTGTCTTTGTTCTATAAATTTAGAATAAGGTAAATTGTAATCGTAAATTTTCCCTCTAAATATTTCAATTGTTCTGTTTGTAACTATATCCAAAAATCTTCTATCGTGGGATACAATCATCAATGCACCATCATAAACTTTCAGAAAGTTTTCCAACCAAATTACAGACTCTATATCTAAGTGGTTTGTGGGCTCATCTAATAGGATTAAATCAGGTTTTGATATCAATATCTTAGCTAACTCTATTCTCATTCTCCAGCCACCGCTAAATGCGACTACTGCTTTGTCAAACTCTTCTCTAATAAAACCAAGACCAACCAAAATTTGTTCTACAATAGAATCGGCTGCACCACCACCCAGCATATCAAATCTTTCGTGAGATTCTGTCATTTCTTCAATAATTTTAGAATATTCATCAGACTCATAATCGGTTCTTGTATTTAATTCATTTGTCAAGAAATCTATTCTTCTTTCTAAATTTTTAATTTCAATTAATGCTTCTGAAGCCTCGTCGAATACATTTTTATCTGAAACCGAATCTAAATCTTGTGGTAAATACCCTATACGATAACCATTTGGAAATGAAACATTACCTTGTTCCGGATTTTGTATTCCAGAAATAATTTTTAATAAAGTGGATTTACCATTTCCATTACGACCAATAAGTCCTATTCTATCTCTTTCTCTTACAACGAATGAAACATTATCAAAAAGAAAATTTCCACCAAACTGAATGGATAAACTATTTACACCTAACATTTTATACTTTTTTGAATTATGATTAAATAAATTTTGCTAAATTAAGAATTAATAATAAATTAACAGCAATTTATACTATTTGATGGATTTTAATTTTCAAAATCAAATCCTTTTACAATCAACCAAACACCTAAAACGAACTCAAAAACTCCACCTGGAATTGATAAATATATACCCGTTTGTTCTCCCAAAATCTTTTGTCCTAAGAGTTCTAATAATATACCAATGGCAAATGTTGAATAACTAAGTATACCAATTGTAGATAAATAAGTGGGTAGATATTTTGTTTGTTTTAGAAATCTAAAAAATAATATACTACTCATAGCCAGCACTAACATTCCTAAATTGTAAAATTCAAAATTGAAATTTTGGGCAGTCAGTATTCTGTTATTCAATATTTCTAAAGTAATGTTATTGTTTTCATAACTCAAACTTAAATTTACAACTTGCAACAAAAATATTGTGCCAAATGCCAAGCAAAATGCCTCAATTATTCTTGCAAATAAGTAAGCTTTTGCAATTAAATTATAGTTTTTTTTGAATAATTTGTTAATTAGAATTCCAATTACCAAAACTACTACAGAATTAATTAACATCATCACAGCTCCAATGATGGCTGAGTTGGAATTTTGTTTGTTGAATGAATTGCTTTTTAGATAATCATCTACTAAGTAGTTACCGTATCCATAAAAAAAGAAGGCAGAAATAAACAAAATGCCTATTATTCGAGAAATTGTTTTTGTGCTTTGCATAAAAAGTGAAGTTTTTGTATTATTAATTAAATTTATTATACAAAATTACTTATTTTTTTTACGTAATTTTGAAATAAATTATATTACTAACTAAAATAATGAGGGAATTATGTCTCAAACTCGTGGTCCTATATCTCAATTCATCGAAAATCACTACTTACATTTTAATTCTGCGGCACTTGTTGACGCTGCAAAAGGTTATGAAACTCACCTTTTGGAAGGTGGAAAAATGATGATAACTCTTGCTGGAGCAATGTCAACTGCTGAGCTTGGCAAATCACTTGCCGAAATGATAAGACAGGATAAAGTTGCGATTATTTCTTGTACTGGTGCCAATTTGGAAGAAGATATAATGAATTTGGTAGCTCACTCACATTATAAAAGAGTACCAAACTACCGTGATTTATCTCCACAAGATGAGTGGGATTTATTAGAAAATCACTATAATAGAGTTACAGATACTTGTATTCCAGAGGAAGAAGCATTTAGAAGATTGCAAAAACATATCCACCACCAATGGAAAACTGCCGAAGATAATAATGAAAGATATTTTCCACACGAGTATATGTATAAAATGCTTTTATCGGGCGATTTGGAACAATATTACGAAATCGACCCTAAAAACTCTTGGATGCTTGCCGCTGCTAAAAAAAACATACCTATTGTAGTTCCAGGTTGGGAAGATTCGACTATGGGTAATATTTTCGCATCTTATATTATCAAAAATCAATTAAAAGCTTCGACTATGAAGTCCGGTATTGAGTATATGGTATGGCTTGCGGATTGGTATCGTAATAATTCTGCTGGAAAAGGTGTTGGATTCTTCCAAATTGGTGGCGGGATTGCTGGGGATTTTCCAATTTGTGTAGTACCTATGATGTATCAAGATTTAGAGTGGCATGATGTTCCATTTTGGTCGTATTTCTGTCAAATATCTGACTCTACTACAAGCTATGGTTCATACTCTGGTGCGGTTCCAAATGAAAAAATCACTTGGGGTAAATTAGATATACAAACACCCAAATTCATAGTTGAGTCGGATGCTACAATTGTTGCTCCACTTATATTTGCTTGGGTTTTGGGTTGGTAAGAGTGAAGGTTGTGATTTAGAATTTAATTAAAAAATGCAATTTAAAAAGAAAACCTAATTAGATAGAAAGTCTGATTAGGTTTTTTTTGTGATTATTTTAATTATTTATTTAAAAAACAACACTAAATTACACAAATTTAATAATCTGGGATTATAAAGGTAAATTACAACTATTTTTTTTGGTATGTAAAATAAATCAACTATTATTTTGTATATTTAAATTTTAGATATAAATATTATGAATAAAAGTAAAATAATAATTAAGAATTTTGGGTACTTTTTTATTTTGATGTTTTTTGCCTCCTGTAATGAAGAAACGAAGTATATAAATCCTGAAATTAAAAATATAACCGAAAGCGTTTATGCTTCTGGAATTATTAAAAGTAAAAATCAATATGAAGTATTTAGTAAAATAAATGGTATTGTTGCCAAAGTTGTATTAACAGAAGGCAGTGCTGTGCGAAAAGGAGATACCATTATTCAGATTTATAATGAAAGTTCCAAATTAGCATTTAAAAACGCAAGATTAAATTCAGTTTACTCTGATTATAATTTTAATTTAGAAAAAGTAAACGAAGCTGAAAAAGCAATAAAATTAGCGAAACAAAAATTAACAAATGACTCTTTATTATTTGTTAGACAAAAAAATCTTTGGGAGAAAGGTATTGGAATTAAAATTGAATTGGAACAAAAAGAATTAAATTATGAAAATTCTAAACTAAATTTAACAAGTTCGATAACAAAATATAATGACTTAAAAAATCAACTACAATTAATATCGAAACAATCAAAAAATAATTTAGAAATATCAAAACTTTTAGAGAGCGACTTTTATGTAAAAAGTGAAATAGATGGGGTCATTTATCAAATTTATAAAGAAAAAGGCGAGATAGTCAATAACTTATCTCCAATAGCTATAATCGGAGCAGATGACTTTGAAATAGAATTAAGTGTAGATGAATACGATATAACTAAAATCAAAAAAGATCAAACAGTATTTGTAAGAATGGATAGTTACAAAAATCAAGTTTTTGAAGCTAAAATTACTTCTATTGACCATATAATGAATGCCAAAACACGGACTTTTAAAGCTGTAGCTGGATTTGTTGATAGACCCAAAGTGCTTTATCCTAATCTAACTACTGAGTGTAATATTTTAATTCAAACGAAAGAAAATGTTCTTATAATAGAAAGAGACTATTTACTAAATGATTCTACTGTTATGTTGGAAAGTGGTAAAATACAAAAAGTAAAAATTGGACTATTAGATTATAATAAAGTTGAAATAATCAATGGATTAAGCAAAAGTAGTAAAATAATTAAGCAAGGAAAATGAGAGTAAAATATATAACTGAAATCGCTTTCGCCTTAATTATTGCAAGATGGAAGCAAACAGGAGTAGCGGCAGTAGGAGTTACATTTAGTATTACTTTGTTTATTGCTTTGCTTGGATTTATGGAGGGGTTAAACACATTATTGGATAGTTTAATTCTCAATCGAACTCCACATATTAGATTATACAATGATTTAAAGATTTCTGACAACCAACCAATTTCTATGAGTTCAAAGTATAAAGATAATTACAACTTTATTAATTCTGTAAAGCCATATAATACCAGAAAAGAAATTTATAATGTAGCAAAAATCATAAATCAATTAGAAAATGACAAAAGAGTATTTGGAATTGCACCGAAAATCTCAACTCAGGTATTTTATAATGTAGGTAATATTGAGTTAAACGGTGTAATAAATGGAATTGATGTAGAAAAAGAAGCTAAACTTTTTTTCTTTAATGATTATGTTATCGAAGGTGATTATAAGGACTTAAAAAAAATTGCTAATAGTATAATTCTTGGGAAAGGTGCAGCTGATAAAATGTTGGCAAAAGTTGGAGATATAATCAATATTACTACTTCGAATGGTGAACAATTTTCACTCAAAGTTGTTGGTTTTTTTCAATCTGGAATGGCAGAATTAGATAAAGTACAAAGTTATGCGAGTTTGGCTACTACTCAAAAATTATTAGGCAAGCCAGAAAACTATATCAGTGATATTCAAATAAAGATTTATGAAATTGAAAAAGCACCAATGATAGCCATAGAATATTCTAAATTATTTGGTGTAGATGCTGAAGATATCCAAACTGCAAACTCACAATTTGAAACTGGAAGTAGTGTTCGTTCATTGATTTCTTATGCAGTCGGACTTACACTTTTGATTGTTTCTGGATTTGGGATTTCTAATATACTAAATATGCTTATCTATGAAAAAATGGATACAATTGCTATTTTGAAGGCAACTGGTTTTGATAGCAGTGATATAAAGAAAATATTTACAACTATATCTTTGACTATAGGTATTTGTGGCGGTGTGGCTGGATTATTATTTGGCTTTCTGTTGTCTTTGTTGATAGATTCGATTCCATTTGTTACAGCGTCTCTACCGACAGTTGAGACTTATCCAATTGACTACGGAATTAGATATTATATAACCGCTATTACTTTTGCTTTGTTTACCACATATTTTGCCGGTTGGTTCCCAGCTCGAAAAGCCAGTAAACTTGACCCTGTAATAATCATTAGAGTAAGGTAAATGAATAATAATAAAGATAATCAAGTTAGTCAAAACAATCAAGATAATAGAGTAGTTCTAGAAGCTAAATTAATTAATAAATCATTTTACGACCCTGTACAAATTGATGTATTAAAGGATATTTCATTTCAATTAAAAAGTATGGATTTTATCTCTATTATTGGTCGGTCTGGTTGTGGCAAGTCAACTTTATTATATATACTTTCCACAATGGATACGAGTTATAAAGGTGAACTTTATATTGATAACATTTTGCTTACGGGCAAAACCGACAAAGAATTAGCAGCTGTAAGAAATGAAAAAATTGGCTTTGTGTTCCAATTTCATTATTTACTTAATGAGTTTTCAGTATTAAAAAATGTAATACTTCCTGGCACCAAACTAAACAAAAAAAGCGTTGAAGAGTTAGAATCAATTGGTATGAATTACCTAAAAGATTTGGGTATAGAACATTTGGCTCATAAAATGGCATATCAAATATCTGGTGGAGAAAAACAAAGAGTTGCAATTGCAAGATCAATGATAAATGACCCATTAATAATAATGTGCGATGAACCGACAGGAAATTTGGATAAGACTAATGCAGAAATAGTTTTTAAAATCTTCAAAGAATTAGCCTCAGAATACAAAAAAACACTTTTGATAGTAACTCACGATATGGATTTTGCGGAGCGTACCAATAGAATAATAACGATGGAAGACGGACGTATCGTAAGTTGATAAATTTGTTGATAGCTTAGAAAAAGGTTACAT